>Ga0315289_10000291_pt1 | contig 79763 bp, 62 predicted proteins | sample YL17G11_40_MG_FD_203452 | JGI IMG/M metagenome (GOLD analysis project Ga0315289, IMG submission 203452) | Sediment microbial communities from Yellowstone Lake, YNP, Wyoming, USA - YL17G11_40 | ecosystem: Environmental > Aquatic > Freshwater > Lake > Sediment | place: USA: Wyoming | collected...
GGTTCTCCCAGTCCAGGACGCCTGCGCGCCTGAGTTTGTCGAGGCAGGTCCTCACTGCCTGCTTACTGCCACCCGTCTCGCCGGCCAATTCGGCAAGCGTTGTGACCCACTGGCCCGGTCCCACGACGACGCCACGGTAGTTTCGTTGTTTCACCGGCAGCACCTGCTGAAGCAGGTGAACAACAAGGCACCGGAGTATCGCCTTATCGCGGGGTTGCAGGCGCGATGTCATCTGCACCGCCCGCTCGATGTCCGGGATGGCACTATGAAGCAGCGCCATGAAGGAAGGATCCGCCAGAATGGCCTGACGCACCTTTGCCTCGCGATCCGCTTTCAACCACTCGTTCAGGTCGCGTTTCCCCGCCTGATGCGACACGTAGACTGGAACCCGGACGACTTTAGCCTTCAGCTCGGCTGCTCGCCCGAATAGGTCCTCGTCCGGCACGTCGCCGTGCAGAATCATCACCTTCGTGAGGAACGGTCGCGCGAGGTCTTGGAGCGCTGCTGCTACGTCCGGACTCCACAGCTTACCCGACGTTCCGACCGTGCAGGCGACGCCCAGCGAATGCCCCGTCACGCTGTCCGGCTCGCCCTCAACGCACAAGAACACTTCATCTTCGGAAGGTCTCGCCGGCCAGGCCAAAGGAAGGAACAGCCCGCGTCGGCTGTCTTTCGCGCAGCGCGAGCGGCCGCCCTCCTTGTCACTGAACTCGGTGTTGTCGGCGTGCCGCCTCTGCCAACCCACAATCTCACCGCCAGGGCAGACGCGCATCGGAAAGCGGATGCAGTTGCCCGCGGCTACTGCGCCGAATGCGCGGACACTCTCGACCCTGACGCCGCGCAAGTTGGCCCACCGTGCAAGTAGGTCCCCGCGCAGGTCCTCGTCGTCGCCTCCTATGTCGAACACCTCGCGCAACCAAGTCACGGCCTCGTGGAACGTGCACTCTTGCTTCTGCTGCACGAGCTCGATCACATCCCCGCCTTCCCCGCAGGAGAAGCACTTCCAGCGATTCTTGCCCAGCCAGAACTTGAGTGAAGGCTTTGTGTCGGCTTCGCCCTTCTTCAAACACCGCGCAGACCAAGTATTACCCTCCCGGAAGAGAGGAATTTCGAGCTTGCGGGCGACATCTAAGATGGGGATCGCCTTGAGATCCGCAAGGGCGTTGTCATTCATGGTGGGACGGCGCCGGGAGGATCGGGCTTCGTCTGCATCAGCCCCGGCGCCGGCGTCGTCCTGTCCCCCAGGCACCGACAATAGCGCGTGCTCGGTTCGATCTTGTTTTGCAGTCATGTCCGCCGTTGCCTTCATCCGCCGTTCGCCTCAAAGAAAGGGGGAGCGCCCATGCGACGGCGGACGCGCACGGGCACTCCCGAGAACGCGGCGCCGGCCGGAGGCCGAGCGCACGCGAGATGTCAAACTGGGAAGTGGTGATAGCCGGCGCGAGGCCGGGCTTGCACCCGACGTACGAGGTAGATGTACGCTCTAAGAGGACGGCACCCATTCCCGAGCTCCTTCAGCCCCGGGTCATGGATGCCGAATTGGGGACAACAGCGCGCCTCACCTTACGCGGTGGGCGGCCCGGTTCACGCCCCTCGGCCAGCGCGGTCAGAACTCGGTGGATGTCTTCGCTGCAGTACAACCGGCAGCTCTGTTGGCAACGACCGAACTTAACCGACCGGATCATACCGAGACGGGCAAAGTCGGTTAGTTGCCGGAAGGGAATCTGAAAAAGACGGTGGACTTCCTTGCGATTGATCCAAACAGGAACGTCGTTCATCGCAATTCCTCCATGCGCATGGCTGCGCTGGAGCCCATCATGCGGTGATTGAGGTGCGACTCCGTCATGTCCGACCTTGGAATTGTCCACGCCGCTTCGACGGCGGGTAACCTGCGCCGGATATCATGCCGGGTGCTCGCCATCCTCGTCCGTATGAGGACTCAAGCAAAGAAAGAACAGGGGGCGAATGCCCCATACACAGCAACAGCATACCCACCCCTGCAATTCCCGAGCTTCGCCGACCTGATCACACCCGAACGCACCAGCTCGGTGAGCTGACGGTGGGGGATACCGAAGAGCCGGACCGCATCGCGACGAGAAAGCCACGCAGGTGTGTCCTCCATCTTCTGCCTCCGAAGGGAGAGCGTTGCCTCGTCGCCCCTTCGGAGTCTGACTGGACACCCTTTCCTGTCCGGTCGTGCGCTCGACCTACTGCCCTGAATCGTGCGCTTGACGCGTTGCTGTCGGATCGCCTCGGGCTTGTGGGCTCTGAGCCTCTGCGAGTCACCCGCAGCGTGCCATTCAGACTTCGCGCAAAGCGTACCGTTTACGCTTAGCACGATCCATGATATCGAATAACGTGCAGTGAGTCAAGAATATTCTCGGTGGTGCCACAAATGTATACGTGGACATGTCCATGTGCATGCGCATGCAGTCAGATGAAGGCGGCACGAATGTGGCTAATCGTGCTACCACATTCAGGTAGTTGAGGGCGACCTACGGGATGGTGTCCACCGCGGCCTTAAGACGACGGAGGTTCTCGGGCGTGTAGGCGCTTTGCGTGCGCTCGCTCTTGTGGCCCAACAGGCGCTCCCTGTCCCCGATGTCCACGCCCGCCGTCGCCATCGCGTCGTTCGCGTAGACTCTCAGACAGTGGAAGGACAAGTCTCCTGCCACGCGCTTCGCGGCCCGGTTGAAAGCCTGAAGGAAACGATGTGCGCCCTTCACGATTCCATCGGCCCCCCTGAACGTGCCAGTCTCTAAGAGCGGCCCGCTTGGGTGCGCCGCAACAAGCTCGTCCAAGAGGATGTTGATCTTTGCAGCCACTGGCACAAGCCGTTGACTGGAAGCTGTCTTGAGCCGCCGCTCCCCGCCGTCGCCCCGAATCGCCAGGCATCGGATTCCCTGCTCCACGATTACATCCTCGGCACGCAGTTGCGCCAGCTCGCCCGCGCGGCAGCCTGTATACCGGCCCAAGAGCGGCATGGCCCGCCAGGCTGTTGCGTCCAAGCCACGCGGCCGGGGCAAGATCATAAGCGCCTCAACCTCTGCCGCACTGGGAGCCCGCTTCTGCTTGGAGCTAAGCCGGGCAACCGTCACGTCCTGAAAAGGATTATCGGGGCGTGTCGTCTTGCCCTCGTCGCGCAGCCAGCGGAAAAGGGCCTTGCCATACATGAGGTGCGTTGCGACGGATCGGCCAGACAAGCGACGCTCCCCGGGCTTCGCCGGCGTCACTGAGCGGTCATTGGTGTTCTGCCAATGGGCAGGCAGGGCAAGGGCAGTGTCGCGGAAGCGCACTGCATCGGCCTTGCTAAGTCTGTTCACGTCGAAGTCCGGCCCGAGCACATGGCACAGGGCGTCGAGACTGCTCGCCACTTTTCGCAGCGAAGCCGGCGCGTAGGTGCCCGGGGCGCGCAAGTACCGAAGGTATGCGTCGGCCGCCGCGCGCAAAGTCAAGGTCACAGGCTCCCGGCCCGACAGATTCGCCGGCAGGCCGTCGAGCTGCCGCGTAACCGACTCCCGAGCCGCAGCCGCTAAGCGCGTCAGTGCGGATAGGAACTCCGCAGCGGCGGTCTCCGCAAGGAGCGGGGTCAGATACCTGTCGCGCAATTGCTGTGCGATTCGCAGATCAGGCGTCCGCAATGTGTGAACAAGCTCCCCCTTTTTGCCCCAGAATCCCGGCGGATTGGGAACCCTCAGATACCAGCACTGGCCGCGTCTCTGTAAGTAGCGTCTGTCCATGTCCCCGGCTCCTTCTTGGCGTCGAGCCGTAACATGTCGCGTGCGCTGCTTCACTGGCCGCATCGCAAGTCCGCCCTTGGCAAAGCCTTATGAAGAATGGCGGAGAGGGGGAGATTCGAACTCCCGGTCCCCCATAAGGAGGACAACGGTTTTCGAAACCGTCCCATTCAACCGCTCTGGCACCTCTCCGCCGTCTGCTCAAACCACCGTCTCATCGCACCCCATCTTCCGCCACTTTGGCCGTGAGTAGCCGGGGCTTTGCGCCCCGGCTGCGCTTGGTCACGTCCGCCTTCCGGCGGACTTAGTGCAACCGCTTCCCAGCCCCCGAGGCCGTCGAGGGGCTGGCACCTCTCCGCTAACACGCATAGTTTCGAGTTTCGAGTCTCATCTTTCAAGTGACAGGCGGCGGCCGCCCCACAGCAGGCCAAAGAGTCCCAGTTGCGAGCTACCGCCCCCCTACTCCGCCACAACGTTGAATAGCTGTCACATATCCGAGAGGCGCAGGCGCTGTCAACGCGCAACCCGCACGCTCCTGAGGCCGGAACTCATGATGACGCTCCTCAGCCACCCGCCATATATGAAGCGTGACTTGATAGCCTTCAGCAGGATATTCCGCCGGAGGCCGCGCGTTCCCTTGGCGTACCGCTTGAGGAAGCCCTCCAGCCCCCCGCGCAACGCGTCGGCCATGGCGATTGCGCTCCGGAAGGCATAGCTCAGCCCTTCGGCCGAACTGGGACTTATCCATCCCGCCGCTTCGCCTATCAGGCCGATGCCGTTGCCGCCGATGCACACCTGGCCGGGCCCAGTCGGACGCAACAGCAGGCCAGTCTCCCTCCTGACCGGCCGTCCGAGTTGAAGCCCGAACTCGCCCAGCTTTCTCTTGAGCAGATCAAAGCGCGCGCGGCATCCGGGCCCGGGCGGCAGGGCCGAACCGAGAAGCAGGCAGTTCCCTTTGAGAATAGTCCATGAGTAGTAGTCCGTGACGTCGGGATCGAAGATGGCCGAGTAGTACGGCAGCGGATCATCCGCCTCGAACCACTCCTGGATCGCGAGGTATGCCCTCGGCGGGACGCGCGGCCTGACTGCCAACCTTCGAATCCTGGAATTCGCGCCATCGGCTCCGATGACCACCGTCGCACGCTCGGAGTATGCCTGGCCGTCCTGCACGAAGACCAGCCGGAACCCGGTGCCGTCAGATTCGCAGGAGACCAGACGGCAGCGCAGGCGCACGTCAACGGCAGGAGGAACCTGAGAGACAAGCCAGCAGTCGAATGCTTCGCGGTTCACGTTGATGTAATGCCGCTGGTAGAACCTTTCCATCCGCCGCTGCAAGTCAATCGCCCGGACCAGGAAGACCTGAGGCTCCTCAAGGACGTGCAGGGGCAGTCCAAGTCCCAGCACGCTCAGCATCTTCTGAGCGTCGGGGGCGAGCAAGCCGCCGCAGCACTTCGTGCGCGACGGCTGCCGAGCGCCAGGCGTCAGCGGTCGCTTGTCAAGCAGCAGGACGCGCCACCTGTCCGCGATCAGGCGCGCCAGGGTGGCGCCGGCCGGGCCCGCGCCGATTACGGCGACGTCATACACCGGCATGCCCTCCCCTCATCGCCCGACGCTGGCCCTTGGCAACCCGGCTGAGGGGCTGCGCCTTTGGGCCTGTAAGGCCGGCACCTCATTGCTCGAGTGTGCCATGGCGGCTGAAGCCGTTACAGCTTGTCCCACGGCGCCTCCTTGAGCGCCTTCCACATGTCCTGTTGGTACCTCTCGTAGTCTTCGGGCAGGCCGCGCGCCGCCTCCAAGATTGCCTCACGGAAAATCTCAGCGAGCCGCGGCGCGTCGTCCATCTCCAGCCCCGGGTGTCTCCCCACGTGGTCCTCGGGCCTCAGGTAGCGATAGGGCGCCACCACGCCGTGCTTGGCCAGTTTCATGAGGCTCTCCACAGGAATGGTGCGCTCCAGTGCCTCGGCCTCTGTGGCATGTGGGTCGAACTCTCCGTGCCTGCCGCATATGTAGAGCGCCGCCAGGTAAGACGCCTCGCTGCCGTACGGCTGGCCGTATTCCTTCTCGACCCGGCGCCAGAACTCCTCCCACTTGGGCTTGAACATTATCGGCAGCTCGCCCGTCTCCTCGAACACACTCCGCAAGACCATCGAGAGATACCAGTCACTGGGACCGTGAATGCTGACCAGCACGACTCGCTTGAAGCCGGTCTTGAGGATGGCCTTGGCCACGGCCGCGACGTAGGCGACTGCGGCTTCAGGCAGGATGCTGACGGTTCCGGGCCACGGAGCCGTCGCGCCGGAGTACGTGTAATAGATCGGCGGCATGACCACGGCATTCCACTCCTCAGCTAAGATGCGGCAGGCCGCGTCCGCCTCGAAAGTATCGCATCCCAAGCCCAACTGGACTCCGTGCATCTCGAAACACCCAACCGGAAGCAGCACAATGCCGTTGCTGCGCCGGTGCGCCGCCATCTCCACCGTCGTCATCGTATCGGCGAGGACCTTCCTGGACTCAGCCTTCTCTGCTCGCTTCCGCGACTTAGCCATTTTCCATCTCCCTTCTGGAATAGGAGCCGCATGTTCCCGCATTTTCAATGGACACTTCGCTGGCGAAGCCCGAAAAGCCATAGTGTCGAGTTTCCAATCTCACCTTGCAAGTGACGGGCGGCGCTCGCCGCAAAGCGGTCCCACACAAGTGCGCTGCGCTTCCGGCCCGGGGTCCCGGTCATTCCAAGCCCGCCGTACGGCGAACGAGGAATCTGGCCGTGCTGCTGACCACAGAGAGATACCCCGGCGCGCCGGGCCACCGCGCCTCGGGATGGCGTGAGTCCCTGGGACAGGAACGGAAGATCACTCATGTCAAATCGCTTAGTTGCTGACAGGCGGAAAGTTGCGTGCCGAGAACAGAGCTTGAAGCTCTGCCTTCAGAGGGTATCATGGCAAATGGGAGGTACCTGCACGCTCCTGCGCGGGGCTGGAGGGCGGCAGGCAGTCGTGGGACGATCCTCGCGGGCGCACCCGGCACGCGCGCAATGCATCGAGGAGGGAGCGGATCCATGCCTGAGCGCAAGGCATCAGCTTCTTGGGGACGAATCGCTCCATGCCTTCTTGCGCTGGCGACACTCCCGCTCGCGTCCTGCTGCGGGCTGTCGTCGAATGTCGTGGACAGCCCGCAAAAGGCCTACGTAGCCGTTGACGACGGAAGCACCTTCGCCCGCTACGCGCCGATCTTCGCACTGCAAAGCTACGCCGAGAGTTACAACCGGATCGGCGCCGCCGCCGCCCGGCTCGACAGAAACCGTGACGAGGAGATATACATTGACATCTCATCGCCTGTGTTCTACGTCCAGAAGCGGGAGTTTCAGACCGCGAACGGCTCCTATACCAACCTGATCTATCGGGGCCACTTCGAGCGTGTTCCATTCCCGCATCTGACGGCCGGCCGCAATGGAGGCCTCTTTGTCGTGATCACGCTGAACTCGGACGGCCAACCATTGCTCATCTTCAGCGCGCACACCTGCGGCTGCTACCCGGCATTCGTCCCCACCAGTTACCTTCCCGACAAGTCGTGCCCCCAAGGATGGAACGCGAAGGGCCAGTCCGTTCTGGGTGAATCGCTGCCCGGCCGGCTCGCGTACCCCAAGACTTTCGACAGCACGTACAGGCCCGTAATCGTCATGCGACGCAGCACCCATCGAGTGATGGACGTGCGAGTGGAGGATGTGAAGGAGGCCGCCTGGCGCTATGAGGTGATACCCGCGAAGGTCCGGCCAATGGAGGCCCTGGAGGCGCTGCCCCTGGACGGCCGCACCACGTCCTTCTTTGAGACCGCCGAGGCGAAGAAGGGCCTCGTGAAAAGCTCGTCGAAGCCGCTCGAGTTCCTGCTCATCAGTTGGTGGGCCTTCGACCCATACGTCGGCTGCGACAAGAAGTACGGCGACTCGCGCGAGACCGGGCAAATCGTCTACACATCGCTGAAGTTCTGGAGGCGGCACGATTCGGACCTGTGGCGTTTTCCCGACTTTCTCAAGTTCTGGGGCTGGCGGCTGCTACCGAGTCAAGCCGCGCCCCATCACTCGGTTGGCGCGCCTTCGTGCCTACGCCATCGCGGGCGGAAAGTAGACGAACAAGTGGCTGATGCGGTCGCTCTCGCCGAAGTACACGCGCCCGTCCTGGCTGGCGACCGCGCAGTCGAACTCGTAGCCGTACCAGCGGCGTTCCGTGCCGGATGTGAGCACCCCGAGGTCCCGCAGCTCGCCGCTCGCCGGAGCATGCGAGAACAGGTGACCTATCGTGTCCCGCACGCCCGCAAAGCCGTACACCCTCCCATCGGCGGCCACGGTCAGCGCGCGAATGTGGGGCTGCGCGGTCGGCTTCCCGAGCGGGCGCGCTTCCCCGCTCGAGACATTCAGGACTGAGAGCAGGCCGTCGGCTACATCGCCGGCGTAAATGAGGCCCGTCCTCGCGTCCAGCGCCCAGGCGCCCACCTTGGAGTACTGTGCGCGGCCGGCGAAGTGCGGCAAGCTCATGCCCGTCTCCTCAATGGAGCCGCCGACGGGGTCGAACCGCATCAGGCGACCGCACGTGCCGCTGCCATAAATCCGCTCGTCAGGGCCCAGAATCAGCTCGGGGCTGAACCGGTGGAGTTCGTCTATCAGCCCGTGCGTCTCGATCGCGCCCGAGCCCGCGTCCAGAGAAAAGAGCGTGCCCGTCCGGTCGCTCAACCCGTAGAGCCTCCGGCGGGACGCATCGCCTATCATGCAGGCCACGCCCTCCCCTTCGACCGGCACGCCGAGCGACTCAACACGCGGCGGCACGGGGTTCCACTCCTGTATCAGACTTCCGACGAACCGCTGGGGCTGGATCCTGAAGACTTCGCCGCCAGGATAGGCCGGCTCCCCGAGCGCGCTCGCGCCGGCGAAGAGACCGTGCTCGGGCAGCCAGACGAGGGCGTGGCGCACGCCGGCGTGTCCTTTCAGCGCCGCCAAGTCGAGCACGACCTCATTTGCAGGTTCCGTGCAGTATGCGAACACGTGCGCGCAGCGTCCCGAAGTCGCGCCGAAGACCCAGCCCGCGCCCATAGCGAGCGATGTGATGGCGCACTCGCCGGGCGGAATCGCGCGGCTGCTGCCGCGGATCGCCAGCTCCTTCGCCATGGTGTATCCTTCGCTGACCAGCCCTTGCCTGCCCGCCTGGTACAATCGAGCCATCAGAGGCGAGTCCTTGTAGCGGGGGTCGAGGTTCAGCGGAACCCGCCACTGCTTGTCGTCGAGGTCTGGCCTCATCGTCTGCCTCCGGTCATCCCCAGTAGCGGCGCGGGGTCTTCTGCCACGGGCCTTGTGTGAACTCATCGTCAAGGACGACATGCGCTATGCCTGCCTTTGTCCGGCTCACCGTGCCCAGGACAAGGTGCTCGGCGCCAATGCGGGCAGCGCGGCTCACGTAAGGGACGACCTCTCCGTTCTCATCGCGCAGGTCACAGACGGGCCGCACGCGTCCGCTTTCAACGTCCATGACGTTCAGGACGGCGGGGGCATGCGGCAGGATGTCCGAATAATCATCGCCGCGACAGACCGAGAAGAACAACTGGCCGCCGGCGCTAAAGACCAGGCCGCCCGCGTGGTTCGTGTTGACGCCGCGCAGGCGGAGGCCGTCAATGCCGGGGGCGGCGGGGCCCAGATCCCGCATGGCGCCCGTGCCCGCCTTCTCGCCGTGACGCAACCGGAATAAGTAAGGATCAACATTCCAGCTTACGCCCGCTACATCGTCGCTGCCGGGCACCTGCACAACGTCGTAAACCATGTTGTGCCAACCGTTTTGATAAGGAGCGTGCGGCGCTTCGATGTCGGTGGTGATCAGTTCCTCCGCATCCGGGTCGTAAACGAGCAGCCGCCCGTAGTCGTCCAGCGTATAAGCGCGCATCCGCCCGTCAAGCCAGATGGCCTGAGGGTTGACGGAGCCGATGCGGCCGACGTCGCGCCGCCGACGGGCCTCGAGGTCGTAGACGTAGAAGTGGTTGCGAGGATAGCCCACGGCGTAGAGGCGTCGGCGGCCGCGGTCGAGCGCCAGGCAACGGCAGCCTTCGTAGGGGATCAGGGTGTCTACCCAGAGGACCTCCTCGGAGCGCGTATCGTAAGCGAACAGGCGGGCCCCGACAAAGCTGCGGAGCGGATCGTCAAAGGTCGCCCAGGGATTGTAGGTCACTTCGCCGACCGCGGGCCCGCTAAGGTGAGTGGCCCCGTACATGATGCCGTCGTCGTCAATGACCATGCTGTAGTGGATCTTGCACTGCGTGGCGCGGCCGTCATCGGGCGGACATCCGACCGCCTCCGCCACGTCCAGGAGGTACTCCAAGCGCTCGGTCCTCGGATCATAGCGCAGCACGAAGGCCGTGCCGCCCGAGCTTCGCTCGGAGCACGCGGCGACATAGGCGCGGCCGTCCGGGCCCTCGATCAGGGACCAGCAGGTGTCGGCGTAGGGCAGCTTATCGAACGGGATGAAGCGGACCCTCATTCGGCAGTCCCTCAGAAAAGGAGCATCTCAGCGAGAGTAGACCGCACCGACAGCATAGACCACCCGCAGCGGCGGATTCAAGCGCCCTGCCTCCATGCGTTGGCGGGTTCCGCCCCTTATCTGGTATACTGGAGGTTTTATCTTGTCCGCGACGGGCTTGCCACTTAGGACAGACCGAGGGCCTCTTGCCCATGACGCCCATAGACAAAATCCGTAATGTTGCCATCGTCGCGCACATAGACCATGGCAAGACTACGCTGATCGACTCGATTTTCCGCGCCGCTCACCTTTTCCGCGACAACCAGCAGGTCGAGGATCGCGTGATGGACAGCCATGAGTTAGAGCGCGAGCGGGGCATCACGATCCGGGCCAAGCACTGCACGGTCGAGTGGCGGGGCTACCTGATCAACATCATTGACACGCCGGGGCACGCGGACTTTTCCGGCGAAGTGGAGCGGATCATGGGGATGGTGGACTCGGTGCTCCTCTTAGTGGACGCCAACGAAGGGCCGATGCCCCAGACGCGCTACGTGCTGATGCGTGCTCTGCGGCTGGGCCTTTGCCCCATCGTGGTCATCAACAAAGTGGACCGGCCGGGCGCGCAGCCGAAGGCGGCGCTGGACGAGACGTTTGATCTGTCCGTCGAGCTTGGGGCGGATGACAGGCAGGCGAGCTTTCCGGTCCTGTTTGCGTCCGGCCTGGCCGGCTGGGTCGTGCGCGACCTTGAAACGGAGGCACGCGAGGGGATGGACGCGCTATTTGAGACCATCATCGAGCACGTGCCTCCCCCGAACGTTGCGACGGACAAACCTTTCCTGATGCAGGTGAGCGCCCTCGCGTGGAGCGACTACGTCGGCAGGATCGGCTGCGGGCGCGTGCTTCAAGGACGCTTGACCACTGGCCAGGACATCGCGCGCACAGTGACGCGCTGGCGCAAGCCGGGCGACCGCCCTGCCGGCTGGGACGTTGTCGGCTGCACGACCGAACGAGCCGAGCACCTGTGGGTAACGAGAGGGCTGCAGCGGGTGGAAGTGAACGAGGTCAGCGCGGGCGACATAGTCTGGGTTGCCGGCCCCGAGGACATCAACATCGGCGATACGCTGTCCGCCGCAGATGCCGGGAGCTGCGCCCTGAAGCCGCTTGAGATTGAGGAGCCGACGGTCTCGATGTTCTTCCTTGTGAACAACAGCCCCTTCGCCGGCGAGGACGGGCAGGTGTTCATGCTGCGGCAGCTCAAGGAGCGTCTCGAACGAGAGGTGCGCACCAACGTCGCCCTGCGCGTGGAAGATGTCGGACGCGCCGACGGAGTGAAGGTCTCGGGCCGGGGCGAACTGCACCTGGGAATCCTGATCGAGGAGATGCGCCGCGAAGGCATCGAGCTCTGCGTCTCGCGCCCAGAGGTGATCACACGCCGTGATGAGCGGGGCGGGGTCCTCGAGCCGATCGAGCAACTCGTCGTCGAAGTGCCTGCGGAGTACCAGGGAGTCGTCATTGAAAAGCTTGCGCGGCGCAAGGGCGAACTTGAAACGATGGAAAACCGCGGCGCGGGCGCTGTCCGCCTCGAGCTGATGGTTCCCACTCGGGGACTGATCGGCTACCGCAACGAGTTTCTGACGGATACTCGGGGGCTCGGCATCATGTCCTCCCGGTTCAGCGCGTACGGCCCGTGGCGAGGAGAAGTGACTTCCCGGACGCGCGGGTCGCTGGTCAGCGTCGAGACAGGCCCGGCTGCGGCCTACGCGTTGGATACGCTGCAAGAGCGCGGCACCATGTTCATCGCGCCGTCGGACAAAGTTTACACCGGGCAGATCGTAGGCGAGAACTCGCGCCCAGGGGACATGACCTGCAACCCGGCGAAACGCAAGGTCCAGACCAACTACCGATCTTCGACCAAAGACCAGACCGTGACACTGGACGTTCCCCGCAAGATGACGCTGGAGGAAGCGATGGAGTGGATCGCGGCGGACGAGCTGGTCGAAGTAACGCCCAAATCCATCCGGCTGCGGAAGGTTTTGCTCGGCGCCGAAGAGCGCAAGAGAGCCCGAAGGCTTCAGATGGCGCCCGCGAAATAGAACGCCCCACTTCCCTGTGCCGTTGCGCGTGCTCTGCGAGGAACCGCACAGGGGTTCGCAAGCTTCACGGCAACGGACGGCAAGCCCGAGCCCGCCCGCTCGTCGCGTGCGAGAGGCAACAGCGGGGTGCCACGGTCAACTCGCCGGTGGCGAGTTGACCGTGTGAGGCCCCGGGTCCATGGCCCGAAGGCCTCATACGCCGCAAGCGCCTGCCAAGTCCGCGGAGCACGCCCCGCCGGCTTCACGCCTGGGATGCCCTCAAAGCCTGATCAAGGTCGGCGATGATGTCGCGCACGTCCTCCAACCCGACCGACAGCCGCAGGTACTCCGGCGTCACGCCGGTCTGCGCCTGCTCTTCCGGCGTGAGCTGCGAGTGTGTGGTCGTGGCGGGATGGATGATCAGGGACTTCGCGTCGCCGATGTTGGCCAGGTGGCTGAAGAGCTTGACGCTGTTGATCAGTTTGACGCCGGCCTCCTTGCCGCCCTTGATGCCGAAGCCCACGATGGCGCCCTGGCCGTCGGGCAGGTACTTCTTTGCATTGACGTAGTCCGGATGGCCGGGCAGCCCGGGGTAGTTCACCCACTCGACGGCGGGGTGCTTCTCCAGGAACTGCGCCACGGCCAGCGCATTCTTCGCGTGGCGTTCCATGCGCAGGTGCAGCGTCTCCACGCCAAGGAGCGTCACCCAGGAGCCGAAGGGGCTCTGGCAGGCTCCGGTGTCGCGCAGCCAATGCGTGCGGATGTACATGATGTAGGCGATGTTGCCGATTGGCCGCAGCGCCTCCTCGAAAACAAGGCCGTGATAAGCCGGGTCCGGCGCGGTGAACTCCGGCCACTTTTTCGGCTCCTTCGCCCAGAGGAACTTCCCGCTGTCCACGATGGCGCCGCCGATGTGCACACCATGCCCGCCGATGAACTTCGTGGTCGAGTAGACCACGATGTCGAAGCCATGCTCGATGGGCCGGAACAGAGCGGGCGTCAGCGCGGTATTGTCAATGATCGTCGGAAGCCCGTGGCGGTGCGCCACCGCGGTGATCTTGCGGTAGTCCGGCACGTCGTTCTTCGGGTTGCCCGGCGTCTCAATGTAGACGGCGCGCGTGTTCGCGTCCACCAGTTTGGCCAGCGTCTCCGGCTTGCTCGGGTCGAAGAACCGCACTTCGATGCCGAGCCTCGGGAAGGTCTGCGTGAAGAGCGTCCAAGTGCCGCCATAAAGGCTGGTGGCCGAAATGATGTTCTGTCCGCTATGGGTGATGGTCAGGATGGAGGCGGTAATCGCAGCCTGACCGCTGGCGAACACGAGCCCGGCCGCGCCGCCGTCAAGCGCTGCCAGTCGCTTCTCCAGCACATCGTTGGTGGGGTTCATCAGCCGGCTGTAGATGTTGCCGAACTCTTTGAGCGCAAACAAGTTCGCTGCGTGATCAGTGCTCTTGAACACGTAGCTCGTCGTTGCGTAGATCGGCACCGCACGCGCAGTCGTCGTGGGGTCGGGCTCCTGCCCCGCGTGGAGCGCCAGAGTCCCGAGCCCAAAACCCTTACTCATTGCCTGACTCCTTTCTGCTGTTTGTCAATGACCGTCGCTTTGCTGAAGGCAAACTGCGTCCCTGGTCCGCACATCGGTTTTCCGCCAACGTTATGCAGAGATATTGGAGAACAATGCGGTGGAGAGATAGCGTTCTCCGAAACTGGGCACAATCGCTACGATCAGCTTGCCGCTGTTCTCGGGGCGGGCCGCCACGATGGACGCTGCCCGCAGGGCCGCGCCGCTGGAGATGCCGACAAAGAGGCCTTCCTCCTTCGCGGCGCGCCTTGCCCACTCGATGGCTTCATCTTGATCCACTGCAATCACCTCATCAACGACCTTGAGATTGAGCACCTTGGGGACGAAACCTGCGCCGATCCCCTGGATCTTATGAGGACCCGGCCGGAGTTCCTGGCCGGCAAGAGTCTGAGTGATGACAGGGCTTTGTGCGGGCTCGACGGCCACAGCCTTGAAGGAGGGCTTGCGGGCCTTGATGACCTCCGAAACGCCCGTGATCGTCCCGCCCGTGCCTACGCCGCTGACGAGGATGTCAACCCGTCCGTCCGTATCCCGCCAGATTTCCTCGGCCGTGGTCCGGCGGTGAATCTCAGGGTTGGCAGGGTTCTCAAACTGCTGGGGCATAAAGGAGTTCTTCTCCCCGGCCACTATCTCGTTCGCCTTGTCGATCGCGCCCTTCATGCCCTCCGGTGCCGGAGTCAGCACGAGTTCCGCTCCCAAGGCTTTCAGCACCTTGCGACGCTCAATGCTCATTGACTCGGGCATTGTCAACAGGAGGCGATACCCGCGGGCTGCTGCCACAAAGGCCAATGCAATGCCGGTGTTGCCGCTTGTCGGCTCGACGATGAGGGTATTGGGCCCGATCTTGCCGTCACGCTCGGCGGCCTCAATCATTGCCAGCCCTATGCGGTCCTTGACCGAGACCAGGGGATTATGGCTCTCGAGCTTTGCCAGAACGGTAGCACCGCCCCTAAAGAGCTTTCCGACCCGCACCAAGGGCGTGTTGCCAACAGTTTGAGTTATGTCATCAAAAACGTTCGGCATAGCCGCTACCTCTTTCCCTAAAGACTAAAACTTGCACGTGGACCGGCGCGCTCCTCGTCAGGTGCCGGACCCCACGGCGTTAGGGGCGCTGAACAACGAGAAGAAGAACTCATGGTCCCTGTGGCACCAATTCATGAAGTGCTGGATAAGGCTCGTCATGTGGCTTCCGCGGCCTCCGCGCGATATCTGGCCAAAGTCGTTGCGTCCAAGTCCCTGCTCGTGTCAACCCGGGCATACGAGGCCGAGCCCGCCGGCCCGGAGATACACCCGACCGTGAAGAGAAGTCGTACCATCGCTGTGACCAGACAAGCCGTTCTCATTGACCCGCGGCCCGTACTTTGGCTATGGTTTCCGATCTTCGAAAGCCTGGAGTCCCGCCGGTTTGGGTCTCAGATCGAGTAGGAAGGCGCAAAGGTGCTCCGCCGCCGTTTGTCCTCGTCCAGCAGATACTGGAACGTCGTCCCGTCGTAAACGGAGGATACAGCTTGGTTCGCCTTCTCCCACATCCCGAGGAAAACGCAATCCCCGTGCAGCGGACACAAGTCTTTAGGGTCGCCGCCAATGCAACCTACGGGTGCGAGCGGGCCCTCCACGAACCGCATGACCTCCCCGACAGTCAGGAGCGATGGCTCTCGTGCGAGCAGATACCCTCCCCTTTTGCCTCGTCGGGATTCGACGAAGCCGGCCTGTTTGAGCTGGCCCAGGATAACTTCGAGAAAACGCGGCGGGATGGCCTCCGCTTCGGCAATATCTGCAACCTTAACCGGCCCGTGCCCGTAGTGCTTCCCCAGCTCGAAAACAGCCCGCAGGGCATACTGGCATTTCTGTGAGACCATATCTAAACGTTCCCAAGTAAGTCAATCGAGAGAATCCGAAGACACGTTGCCGCCGTCAAGCCTTCTTTTATGCCCGCGCAGGAGCTACGGGATGCCGCATCCCGGCGAGCCTCGACTATGCGCTCGTCGGCGAGTGAAACAGCGGTACATCGCCTCTACTTCTGCTCGCCCTGTGCGCCCTTCTTCCGAATCACCCGGCTGCCAATTGCAGCGCGGGTCACGAGCGCGTTCGCGCGTTGGACGTCCGTCACGGGCTCTGCCCTTCAGACAGGGACTTAAGCGTTTCCTTCTGCTTGTCCGTCAGCAGGGCCACGGCCTTCTTCTCGGCGTCTTGAGCGATGGCCTTCAACTCCGTCACTTGCTGATCGCGGAGCTCCAGCTCTTGGCGCACGGCCAGCAAGGCGGCGGGGGCTCCGCTCTTAAGTTGCGCCAACATCATCTTGTGCATCCGGGTCGTCGCCCCGTGCATCTGGCCCGCGGGTTCCATCATGCCGCCCGTGGACATCTCACCGGCCTTGGTCATATTCATGCCGCACTTAGGACATTTGGCCTGCCAGGTGGCTTGCATCTCAAGATGCATTGGACACCGGTAGACCGGCACCGTCTGTTTCTGTTCGGTGGTCTTCTCCTGCGCGGCCACGCGCACCGCGAGGCCTCCAACCCCGATAAGCGCCAACAACGCCGTCGCCAGAATCAGGATCCTCATGACATCTCTCCGTCTTGACCATGTGTTCCCAGCCGCATACCGGCGGGGCGCCCGGCCTCAAGGGCTGCTCCACGAACCGCTTGACCTGCCCCACGGTCAGAAGTTACGCCGACCGTGCGAGGAGATGGTCCCCTTCCTTGTCGCGTCGGGACTCGATGAAGTCGGCCTGATCGAGCCAGCCAAGGATCATTCTCAGGAAGCGCCGCGGAGTGGCCTCTACCGCGACGATCTCTGCAATTCTAACGGCACCCTGACCATAGGACTTGGGCAACCCAAAGACAGCAGGCAGAACATATCAGCACTTGTGCGGAACGGTAGCACAACTTTGCCGATTGATTCACTTGGCATAATACCCCCACCGATTCCCCATTGTCAAGCTTCTTCTCCGCTTTCCCCAGGAGGGGCCGAAAAATGCCAGCCCAGCCTATGCGCATCTAAGGCCCCCGGGCTTTGGCCTGCCCATATCCCCGCAACGCAAAGGCGGGACGTCGAAGCTGGCCGCCCTCCCGCCGACCGGCCGTAACCCATCTTACGAACCCGCGTCCGTGTCAGTTTGCCACGGCCAGATGCCTGCGGCTTTCAGGTCGGCGATGACGCCGTCCGCCTGCGCGAGGACTGCGACCACGCCCTCCACAGTACCATCGTCGGGCCACCGCGCAGCGATCCTGACGAGTCCCCGGGTCCACTCCTTGCGCCAATCCGCCTCTCCCTGCGCTTGGAACGCTGCCACAGCGGCCTCGCACAGGACCATCTGCAGGACGAACGGAAGCGCTCCGCCAGCCGGCTTCAAGCGGCCGGAACGCTGCGCCTGCTCCGCCCTGTGCAAGGCGTCAAGACGGGCGACCATAGCCCAGTCCCCTGCGCCTGCTGCCAGCCCCTGCCAGATGGCATAGTCCACGCGCCCGGGGAATGCGGTAGGCGGGACTGGCCCTCGCGCCGAGTCTGCAGCAGAAGCGGGGCTGCCCGCCTGCTGTTGAGCCCGCGCGCCCGGGGCTGTGCTGGCATCCGCCCGCGCTACTTCCACGAGCGCTGCGCGCGCAACGCCGCCCTCACCCCAATTGTTCGAATCCTGCGGGGCGGCAGCAAACGCATGCTCGGGGACAGCGATCATCGCTCCACAGCCCGCGCATTTGCCCGCCTGCCCCACTTCGTCTTCATAGACAGTCACGATCCGCCCGCACCTGGGACACGCGAGCCTTATCGGGCGTGGGGCCTGCGCGCGATTCGGCGTCATGCCCATCGCCGCCCCTGCCGTCGTGCGTCCTTCGCCATCGAGTGCGCCGCTGGAAGGCGTCATATGCTCTCCACCTCCTCGCTTCCCCACGGCCAGACGCCAGCGGCCTTCAGGTCGCCGACGACGGCGTCCGTGCTGTTGAGGACGGCCACGACTCCCTCCGTGGTCGCCTCGTCCTGCCATTTGACCGCCACGTTGACCAGCCGACGAGTCCATTGCCTGCGCCACTCAGCCTCGTCCTCCATGTCCAGGGCTGCGACGGCGGCTTCAGCAGCGATCATCTCCGGGATGCGGAGATCAGCTCCATCGCGGTCCTTCAGGGTCAGCTTGCAGCCGGCCTCTCGGGCGCGGTAGATGATGTGAAGCCGCGCGACCATGGCCCTGTCGCCGCTGAGCTCCGCGAACCTGCGCCAGACCAGGTACGCGCTGCCGTCATCGTTCGTGTCCATCTGGGATCCTTTCCATTCCTCGGACCGACGATACACCATGCCTCCTGCCGTCACCACGGATTGTAACGCGTTCCAGCACGGTGCGCCAGAGCAATCGTCGCCGCAGCCGAATGGGCCACCTGCCGGCCCGCCGTCGTCAGCATTGCCGAAACCGAGCAGACGAACGTCGGCAGCCGACTCGGACGATCCACCGTGGCCTGCACAGCAACTCCTGATCATTGAGGTGGCCTGCACTCGGGGCAGGGCTCGTAGTGGAGCGCCCGCGCCTCCGACAGCCGCATCGGAACCGCGTTCAGGGCACGCAGCCGGGGGCAGTCCCTGGTGTGGTAAAACCGGTCTCCGCGCGGCGCGTAAACCTTGACTTCAGACCCGATCGTGTCTGAGGGGCGGCCGGGGCCCACGTCTTTCTCGGCGGCTTTGATGAATCCCCCAACGTGCTCCCTCAGGCCGGGACTCATAACCACAACGCCGACAACTGCCACGCCAACAGCAAGGATAACGAGGAGCTTCAGCCCGCTCATGCGAGGTCCCCTCTTCAATTGGGCCCCAGTGCCGGCGGCACCGAGCTAAACGGCCATGGGTGCGCGCCGGACGCCGGTACATAGTATGTTGCGTGCTGCGGACGCTGTCAACCTCGACGCGCGGGAAGGCGCACAGAGGTGCGCCTCTGAGAACTGAGCACGAGCACGCTCAGATAAGCCCGGGTGTGACACCCGGCTGCAGCGAGGAATGTCAACCTTAGAGCAGGAAACTAATGCTGCGCAGTCGCGACTTCGCCGCTGGGTCAGACGTGAGGCGCCGGTAGACGTGGGCGGCGCACGCACAGTCCTGGATGGCCAAGCCTGTCGAGTCGAAGATAGTTATCTCGTCGGCACTCTCCCTCCCAGGCTTCTTGCCCGTGACCACCTCGCCGATGTCGGCATGGATGTCGTATCTGCCGATGAGGCCTTTGGAGACGGCCACGTTGATCTCCCCTCCGTGGGACGACTGCATCCAATCATCCACGACTATCTTGGCCTCCCGCAGGATAGAGAGCTCGAGCTCCTGCTTGCCCGGGGCGTCAGCCCCGATGGCATTGACATGCGTGCCCGTGCGCAGGAAGCGCTTCGTAACCACCGGCACGCGCGCCGGGGTGGCCGTAGTGACAATGTCGGCGGCTCCCAAGCCTTCTTCGAGGGGGCTGGCCGATGCCTCTACACCGTAGGTCGTGGCAGCATGCCGTGCGAAGCGCCTGGCCTTCTCAGCATCCGCGTCGCAGGCAAGAACCTTGCGAATTCCGGGCATCGTCACAAGGAGTGCTGAGAGCTGCGTCTCCGCCTGGCGTCCCGTGCCCACGAAGCAGGCAACCGCAGAGTCCTTGCGGGCCAGGTACTTGGCTGCCACTCCACCCGCTGCACCCGTGCGGAGCGCAGTCAAATAAGTGCAGCCCATGATGGCCAGTGGGAACCCCGTTTCGGGGTCGAAGACGGTGAGAGTCGCCATGACGGTGGGGAGGTCTTTGTTCTTGGGGTGCACGTTGACGTTCTTAACGGACGCCAAGCCAAGGTCCGGCATGTACGCGGGCATGCACCTCAGGTCGCCCTTTTCGAACTGGAGATACGACTTGGGCGGCATCTGCGTTCTGCCTTCGCCGTAAGCCTTGAAAGTTGCCTCTACAACCCCGACGGCCTCCGGCATTGTAAGCACATGGGCCACTTCGGCTTCCGTAACAAGGTAAGTCTTGTTGTCGGCCATGCGTGTTATCTTCTCCGCAAAAGTCCTCGCAAAGGGTTGGGGGCGGCATTCAGGAGCCCCCTATCCTCAAAATGCCGGTTATGTTACCTGTCAGTGCTGGCCTTAGCAAGCACCAGACTCACCGGGAGGCCGCCCCGCCAATACGTATCCACGTGGAGGCCGGCGCCGGCTTGGCAGACGCCTTTCACAGGGCTTGAAGAGGCCATGTAGGGCATTTGCGAGCCGACTCCACATAAACCAACTCAAACTTGACACTCCGCAATCGTCCGCTGATGGCACACTTTTCCTAACTCTTCCGCACACCAGCCTTCACAGCAAACTGCGTTTTCCACGAACCTCCCGCCCCCAAAGCGTCACGAACGCATCACGAAGGTGCGCCGACACGCCCTCGCAATGCGCCGGGACTGCCGCGCCGGGCAACGCTCTGCCTGCCCTAAGTGGGGCGCCTTTACACCAGGATGCAGCCCCGGGCACGCGCCTCCGAAGCAGCGTCATTGGCCCGCCACGATTTTTGACCAGCCGGCTCGACAGTGCAACTCCATGCTCAAGCCTTCAGGATATGCTTCAGAACCGGCTCCAAGCCCTTCGCGATTCGCCAGAACCCCAGGTCCGTAGGATGAACGCCGTCCACGGTGCACTCGTGAAAGTCTCTCCCCAAGAGCCCCCCGCCGTCCAGGAAGCAGATGTTCCTATCTCCCGCCGCACGCCGTTCCGCGACGACCCGGCGCTGGAAATCCCGCTTCCCCTTCCGGGCTCCGGCAACGGCCGGACTGACCTGATCGCGCGCCATGCGGATCTTCGACACGACCAGGATAGGGGTCTCAGGATGGGCCTCACGCAGGATGTCTACGAAGGGGCCCAGCGTTTGCTCCAGCAGGCCTCCCTCTGCGTTCCCCTCGTAGTCCAGCACGAGGCAACCCGGGTTCGGGATCTCCGCCATGGTGCGGGCCACCTCCGGTTCGCCCCTGCCGCTGCCCGAGAAGCCCAAGTTGACGAACGGCCGGTTCAGGCGCCGGCTTAGGATGTTCGTGAAAGCCATGCCGGGACGCGCGGCGCAGCCGCCTTGCGTGATGGAGGTGCCGTACACCACGATCGGCCGCTCGTCCTCATAGGGCGGCGGGCCCTGGACGTCCGCATCAGGCTCCGTGCCCACCAGCACTTCCTTCACCCCTTGGTAGAGGGGGAAGTTGAGGGTCACGTTTCGGTTCTTCCGCTCCGGCAGGTCAAATAGAGGGCAGGTGTAGCAGTCCGCCTGGAACTGGAAGCGCGTGGTACTCCAGTAGCGCTGCCGCTTCGGCGGGCCGAGGTAGCAGTCGAAGCCGGCGACGCCCGTCTGCGGCATGTGGTCGCTACTCGCGGGCGCTGCAAGTTGCACCTTTACCGCCAGCTTGCGTGAGTCAGTCTGGAACTGGACCTGTCCGCCGGCCGTGCAGTTGGCCAGATCGTCCACCGCTTTCGGAAGCGGCCACTTCGGTCTTACGGGGAGCCGCCGATATAGTCTGTCGCGCTCGAACCACGCGAAGCCGGCCAGCCGGAACGGACGCTCAGAGGGCATGCGCCAGGTCAGCCCGTCCTCTTCTGTCTCCTTCGGCCTCATAGCTTTGTCATGCTTCTCAACGTTCATCGGAAAGACTCCTTCAAAGTAGTGCAGGAATTGGTTGACTCTACCCGACGCGGACGGCCTCTGCAAACCACTTGTGGGGAGGCCGCTTCGAACCACTGTTCGCCTATGGAGGGCTCCGAGCTTGGGGGAAATGGAGACTGTGGCGCGTTGACAGAGATTGCCCGCAGGCGTACATTCAACTCTTTACGTTGCGGCGCGTGGCGACAACAGGGAAGGAATGCTTCAGACACGGTATCAGCTCCCGGTCGTGCCGAGGCGATTCGGCCGGCGGCAGTGGAGTCTGCGCACAGGAGGAATGCGATGCGTCCCGTATCGCGGAACCCCGGAGTTGGTGTGTGCGTCCTGGCGGCCCTTATTTGTGGCGTTCTACGGCCGGCCGCCGGTCAGGAGAGTGCGAACGTGGTTCTGCCCGAAGGCGTGAAGGCGGTATGGGACCTCGACAAGGCATACCGGGATAACACTCCCACTCGGGAGCGCGTATGCATCAACGGGCTGTGGCGCTGGCAGCCGGCCAAGGGCGCTGCAGACAGCGTGCCCACAGACGGGTGGGGCTACTTCAAAGTCCCCGGGGAGTGGCCGAAAGACGCCAGGCAGGGAGGCTCCCAGATCCTCTATCCGCATCCGAACTGGAAAGATGAAAAGCTGGGGGACGTCACTTCGGCATGGTACCAACGGGAGATCACGGTCCCCGCGGAATGGACCGGCCGACGCGTTAGCTTGAACCTGGAGTACCTGAACTCCTTTGCCGCGGTCTACGTTGACGGCAAGAGGACGGGCGAGATCCGCTTTCCGTGGGGCGAGGTGGACCTTACGTCGGCTTGCCCGCCCGGCAGCAAGCACGTCCTCAGTATGCTCGTCATAGCTATGCCGCTGAAGGCCGTCATGCTCTCTCACAATGACACTGCCGCACCCAAGGAAGTAGAGGGCACAGTAGAGCTGCGCGGCCTCTGCGGGGACGTTTATCTCGTCGGCACGCCTCAGGGTGCGCGCATAAGCGACGTGAAAGTAGACACGTCGGTGCGCAAGTGGGAGATCAGCTTTGAAGCCGCGCTTCAGGACCTCGTTGCCGACGGACAGTATGCCCTTCGCGCCCAGGTGACGGACAACGGCCGGAGCGCCGGGGAGTTCACGAGCAAGGCTTTCAAGGGCGCCGACCTGAAGGACGGCCGCATCGCATTCACCGAGAAGTGGAAGCCCGAGAAGCTCTGGGATACGAACACCCCTCAGAACATGTACCAGGTCAGTCTTTCGCTGGTGGATTCCGGAGGGAAGGTTGTGGACACTGCGCTTCCCACGCGTTTCGGGTTCCGGGAATTCTGGATAGATGGCCGCGACTTCTACCTGAACGGCGCCCGAATCTACTTGTCTTGCATGCCGCTGGAAAACTCCCAGATGGGTGCCGCGCAGGCGAATTACAGCGCTGTGCGCCAAACGTTGGAACGCCTCAAGAGCATGGGTATCAACTTTGTCTACACTATCAACTACGGCTGCGAGCCGGGCACCCACCTCAGCTTCGAAGAGGAACTCCGGGCTGCGGATGACGAGGGGGTGCTCGTATCCTTCTCCCAGCCGCATTTCGCCCAATACGACTGGAAGGCGCCCGACGCCGACCGGAATAACGGCTACGCCCGCCATGCGGCGTTCTACGTTCACGTGGCCCAGAACCACCCGTCGGTCGTGTTCTACTCCATGAGCCACAACGAGACGGGATACGCCGAGGCCATGAATCCGGACATGATTGACGGAATCCAGGACCCTCGCTCGGAGTACGAGACCAGCAGCATCAAACCGGCCTTGCGGGCCGAAGGTATCGTGAAGCAGATGGACCCGGGTCGCATCGTCTACCATCACTCCTCTGGCAACCTCAGCTCCATGCACACGCACAATTTTTACCCTAACTTCGTCCCGATCCAGGAGCTCTCCGACTGGTTGGAACATTGGGCGACAGTAGGGGTAAAACCGTTCTTCACGTGCGAATACGCTGCCCCGAGCACATTGGACTGGACGACGTACCGAGGGTGGTACAAGGACGGACGGCTTTTCGCAAGCGCGCGTGTGCCGTGGGAGTTCTGCTTCGCCGAGTGGAATTCGCAATTCCTGGGAGATCGGGCCTTCAAGATCACCGAGATGGAGAAGGCAAACCTCCGCTGGGAGGCCAAGCAGTTCCGGGCCGGCAACCTCTGGCACCGGTGGGATTACCCCTACGAAATCGGGTCGAGGGTATTCGAGGACCGGCACGCGGTGATCGCCATGTACCTCACGGACAACTGGCGGGCCTTCCGAACCTGGGGCCTGTCGGCGAACTCCCCGTGGGAACAGTGGCACTACTGGGGCCTGCGGGACGGCGTGAAGAAGGGCCGCAAGGAGTTCAAGGTCGCCTGGGACAACTTGCAGCGGCCAGGGCTCAGCCCCGACTATACCGAGCAGCGGCCGGAGGCGATGGAGATGAACTTCGACCGCTCAGACTGGACTCCCACGGCCGACGGCCAGGCATTGCTCCGTAACAACATGCCCCTGCTGGCCTACATCGGCGGAAAGCCTGCGGCGTTTACGAGCAAGGACCACAATTTCTATCCCGGTGAAACCGTCGAGAAGCAGCTCATCATCATCAACAACTCCCGCGAAACCGTCACTTGTGATTGCGCGTGGTCATTCGGCCTGCCCCAGGCTGTCACGGGCGGCCAAAAGATCGCCCTGCCTACAGGCGAGCAAGACCGCATTCCATTGCGCCTCGATTTGCCGGTCGCCCTGCCTCCGGGCAAGTACGAACTGAAGGCTGCCGTTAAGTTCAGCGACGGCGAGACCCAGGAGGACTCCTTCTCTATCAACGTCCTGCCTCGCCCGGCCGCTCTCCAGGCGGGCGGGAAGATCGCGCTTTTCGACCCCAAGGGCGAGACGGGCAAGCTGCTCAGCGCGATGGGAGTCCGGAGCCAGCCCGTGGACGCGAACGCCGATCTCTCCACGTATGACACGCTGATCGTGGGCAAGGCTGCCCTGACGTTGGATGGCGCGGCGCCGGACGTTGCGCGCGTGCGCGACGGCCTGAAGGTGATCATGTTCGAGCAGACGTCGGACGTCCTGGAGAAGCGGTTTGGCTTCCGTGTCGAGGAGTACGGCTTGAGGCAGGTCTTCAGCCGGGTGCCTGACCATCCGCTTCTGGCCGGCCTCGGTGAGGAGAACCTATCGAACTGGCGCGGAGAGGCGACGATCATTCCGCCGCGCCTCAAGTACGAACTGCGGCCGCGTTACGGCCCGACGGTGAAGTGGTGTGACATCCGCGTCCCGCGTGTCTGGCGCGCCGGCAACCGGGGCAACGTCGCCTCCGTCCTCGTCGAGAAGCCCGCGCGAGGGGATTTCATGCCCGTCCTCGACGGCGGCTTCAGCCTCCAGTTCAGCCCGCTCATGGAGTATCGCGAAGGCAAAGGCGTAGTGCTCTTCTGCCAGATGGACGTGACCGGGCGGACAGAGGCGGACCCGGCGGCGGAGACGCTGGCACGCAACATTCTACAATACGTCTTATCGTGGAAGCCGGCCCCGCGCCGAAAGGTCCTGTACGTCGGAGATCCTGCCGGCAAGGGCCATCTCGAACATGCCGGCCTTTCCGCGGGAACCTATGGGGGCGGGAAGCTGTCCACCGACCAGGTCTTAGTTGTGGGATCCGGCGGCGGGCAGACACTGGCCGCCAGCGCACCGGCCGTCGCCGACTTCTTGAAGGCAGGCGGGAACATCCTGGCCGTCGGGCTCGGCGAGCAGGAGGCCAACGCGTTCCTGCCAGTGAAGGTGGGTATGAAGAAGGCGGAACACATTGCCGCATACTTCCCGCCCTCTGGCAAGGACTCCCTGCTGGCTGGAGTGTGCCCGGCGGACGTGCATAACCGTGATCCACGGGACGTGCCCCTCGTGTCGGCAGGAGCGACGATGATCGGCGACGGCGTCCTGGCCACGGCCGAGAATGCCAACGTCGTCTTCTGTCAGCTCGCGCCTTATGCTTTCGGCAAGGCGCAGGGCGCCATTGCTTCGTTTGTGGTAAACGCGGACGATGCCGTGGACGGGAAGCAGAGCGCACTCCTGACACTGGGCTCGACCACGGAAGGTGGCGGCCACTTTGGGGGGCAGGCAAAGGGACTGGCAGGGGAAGTCGGAAAGACGTACACCTTCGCGGTTTTCGTCAAAGGCGTGGGCGGGCCTGTGCTCGCCCATTTGGAGGTGGAACGCGCCGGAAGGCCCTGGGACCGGGCCGCCAAAGGAGAGGACGTCCAGGTCGGCACGGATGCGTGGACGGAGGTGCACCTCACCTTCAAGGTCGAGAAGCCATTCCCGCAAGGTTGGCAGGCTTACATCAGTTCCGCTCAGGATGGCGCCCAGTTCAGGGCCGACATGTTCCAACTCTACGAGGGTGAATATGTGCCCTGGAAGGCCCCGGCCGCTGGTCAGAAGGCTGCGGCACCCCGGAACTTTTTCACAAACCCGAGCTTCGAGGCGGGGCCTGAGCCGTGGTTTTTCAACTTCACAGAGCAATACAACCTCAGGCGGACCTACCGGCGGGCTTCCTTCCTGATGACGCGCCTGCTAGCCAACATGGGAGCGGCCGGGGCGACGCCTATCCTGGATCGCTTCCACAGCCCCGTGGACACGGCCAAGGCCGAGAAGCGTTGGCTGGACGGCCTCTACGTGGACGCGCCGGAGGAGATTGACGACCCCTACCGTTTCTTCAACTGGTAGGCATTGGCCGAATGGCCATGAAACCGGCGGCCACCGGTCAAGGCCGTGGCATCGGTCTCCGGGGGCTGCGCGTTTGACAGGAGCTTCGACGCCGGCCGGAGCGGATGGGTCCGAACTCCGTCACAAGAGTTCGGCGTTGAAGCGGTCACCGATGAGCATGTGGCCGGGGGCATGTGTGATGGCGTGGTCAAGAGCGCCGGCCATGAGAGCCGACATTAGGGCTACCTGACTGGTCACGCCGCATGCCCAGAAAACGGGCACTTCGCCGTCACGGATTGGAACCGCGTCACCCCAATCAGGCAGGCCCACGTCTGCAATGCCAAGAACGGCCGGATCGCCGTGATGGATCGGCGCCCCGTGGGCCCACTTGTAAGGTCGCGTCACCTTGTACGCCTCCTCCACTCGTTCGCGGGGCACTGGGCGCATGCTCACGACAAGCGGGCCGCCGAAGGGGCCCGCCTGCTCGGTCCGGCAAGTGGTGCGATACATGGGCACGTTCAGCCCTTCCTGCACGTGCCGAGGCGTAAGGCCCGCCACCGCGAGCGCATCCTCAAAGCTGAAGCTGCATCCCAGCAGGAAGGCAACGTCATCAGCGGCGTAAAGGCCGGATACGTCGCAGACCTCCTCGAACCGGCCGCCCGGCCCGTAGACGCGATACCGCGGCAGGTCCGTGCGGACGTCGGCGGCATTTGCAAACCAGCGCGTCAGGGAGTTACCGGGTGCCAGTCGCTCCAGGAGTGGGCAGGGCTGGGGGTTAGCGCGGCAGTATGCCCCGAAATCGTCGGCGACGCGCGACGGGAGGACGACCAGATTGGCCTGTAAGCGTCCGACGGCGATCCAGGCTGTAGGCCCAGTGTAGCGGCGTTCGCGGAAGATCTGCCGCGCCGTTCGCGGTTCCATCGCGGACCATTCGCCTTTGGAGGGATTGTAGCCGCCGCCCCCAGGCGTTTCCACGACAAGCACGTCCCCAGGCTCGACATCCACAGCGGCCTTGCCCGCCAGCTCCAGGATCCTATCGCGGCGGATCAGGGCGTTGCGGCCGGGTTTGCCGGGCCCTGCGCCGTGCAGCCCATAGGGGGCGCGGGTGCGGCGCTCGCTGAGGATCGCAGCAGCCATCGGTCGAAGGAATTCCACCTCCCGGCGCACGCCATCGCCGCCCCGCCACACGCCTGCTCCGCCGGAGCCGTGCCGCACCTCGAACCTTCGCAGCACGACGGGGTGACGGCATTCAATGACCTCGGGGTCTGTAATGCGCGTGTTCGTCATGCCGGTGTGCACGGCGCTTGCTCCGTCGAACCCGAATCCGGCGCCCGCGCCTCCACAGATGGTCTCGTAGTATGCGAACTCACTGGTCCCGAAGGTCAGGTTGTTCATCGTTCCCTGCCCGGCCGCGAGCTTCCCCAGGGCACCATAGATGGCGTCGGCGATGCGCATGGACGTCTCCACGTTTCCACCCGCCACGGCGGCGGGCGGCCGCGGGTTCAGCAGCGATCCGTGAGGGACAGTGATCGTAATCGGTGCCAGGCAGCCGGCATTGAGGGGCACAGGCCGGGCTATGAGCGTACGGAAGACATAGAGCACGGCGGCGGTGACCACAGCGTGCGGGGCGTTAAGGTTGCCGGGAACCTGTGCATTGGTGCCCGTGAAGTCCACGTGTGCGCAGTCGCCGTCCACGGAGACAGTCACCGCGATGCGCGATCCGTCATCGAGGAAATCAACAAACTCGTGCCGCCCATCAGGCAGTTCCCGAAGCGCGGCCCTCATCGCTTCCTCGGCGTTGTCCCGCACATGCATCATGTATGCCTGGACGACGTCCAGTCCATAGCGCTCGACCAGCTCGAGCAAGAGCCGCACCCCGGCCGCGTTCGCGGCGACAGCAGCCCTCAAGTCGCTGAGCCTCTCGGCGAGGTCTCTGACGGGGAACCTTCCGCTTTTCAGCAACTCCGTGGCCTCTCGCTCGCGGAGCCGCCCGTGACGCACCAACAGGAAGTCGCGGATGAGCACGCCCTCCTCCTCGATCGTACGCGAGAAGGGGGGCATCGACCCCGGCGTAATGCCGCCCACATCGGCTAGGTGACCGCGGCTGGCCACGAAGAAGATGCGCTGGCCGCAATCCGAGAAGACAGGTGTCACAACGGTGACATCGGGCAGGTGCGAGCCGCCGCGATATGGGTCATTCGTGGCGTAGACGTCGCCGGGCTGCATGTTGTCGCCACACGCATGGAGGAGCGCACGGACGCTCTCGCTCATCGCTCCGAGGTGTACGGGGATGTGCTGGGCGTTCGCCACCAGTTCGCCCGCGGCGTCGAATACCGCGCACGAGTAGTCCAATCGCTCTTTGATGTTCGTGGAGTGGCTGACCCTCTGTAGCATGACGCCCATCTGGTCTGCGACGGACATGAACAGATTGCTGAACAGCTCCAGGAGGATGGGATCCCGCTCGGTGCTCACGCGCTGCCGCTGCGGCGGCGCTGCAAGGGCCTCGACCACCAGGTGACCACGCTCGTTCAGTTGCGCGCGCCAGCCGGGGTCAACCACCACGGTTGAGACATCCTCTACGATCAGGGCGGGGCCGTTCACCGTCGCGCCCAACGCCAGGTCCGTCCTGCGGTAAACGGGCGTCCGCATCGCACGGAGCTGCCGAGTGCCGTCGGACGTCAGCAGATCGAAGTGGACGGTCACCGCCTCCACTGCCAGAGAAGGGTCCACTTCGTACGGCTGTCCTGGCTGAGCCGGTTCTTCGGTCTTGACGGTCTCTCCCCGGGTCTCAACCCGCAGGTTCACCACTTCGACGGTGTACCCAGGCTTTGAGAAGCCGAAAAGTTGACTGTGGCTCCGTTCAAATGCCTCTCGGACATCGGCCCCCGCCGCGGCCGGCACGTTGATGTAGGCTTCTGTGCCTTCATAGCGCATGTCGAGGGAGCGAATGTGCCTGATCCGGTCCCAGGGGATGCCCTGACTATAGACCTCCTGCCCCGCGGCGATCTCCATCGCCTTGAAAGCGGGCTCGAGGCGCGAGAGCAGCTCCGTATCATAGGGCTCAAGCACTGACTCCGCCTGCGCGCGAATCACGTCAGCCAGGCCCAGGCCGTAAGCGCTAAGGACGCCCCCGAGGGGATGGAGGAGGATCCTGCGGATGCCCAGGGCGTCCGCGACGGCGCAGGCATGCTGTGGGCCGGCGCCGCCGAAACACACCAAGGTGTACTGACGCACGTCGTAACCGCGGGCCACGCTGACCCTGCGGATGGCGCTGACCATGTTCTCATTGGCAATCCGCACGAATCCCGCAGCCAGCTCAGCGACCGATATCTCACGTCCGGTCGCCACTTGCACCTGCCGGGCCAGGTCCCCCAGCGCAACTCGCGAGGCGCCCGCATCAAGCGGCTGATCGGCGTTCGGGCCGAAACAAGTAGGGAAGTGCCGGGCTTGGATGCGGCCGAGGACGGCGTTGGCGTCGGTGACGGTAGGAGGTCCTCGACGCAGGTAGCAGGCCGGCCCGGGGCATGCCCCCGCGCTCTCCGGTCCGACACCGAGACGGCCGTCCTGGAAACGCAGGATCGAGCCGCCACCTGCCGCCACCGTCACAATGTTCATCATGGGTGCCTGAATCCGCACGCCCGCGATTGCGGTTTCGAAAACGCGCTCATAGTCCCCGTCGTAGCGGCTGACATCGGTGGACGTTCCACCCATGTCGAAGCCGATTACCCTTTCAATCCCAGCCACTCGGGCGATGTGGGCGCAGGCCACAGCGCCGCCTGCTGGCCCGGAGAGGATGGCGTCCTTGCCGGCGAAGCGGTCAGCGCCTGCCAGGCCTCCGTGCGACTGCATGAACTTCAGGTCCGTCGCCCGCCCAAGCGTCGCCCGAATCCGGTCAACATACTGCCGCAGCACCGGCGTCAGATAAGCGTCCACAGCCGTCGTGTCGCCCCGCGCAACAGCCTTGATCTCCCCGGTGACCTCGTGGCTCAGGCTCACTTGGCTGAATCCCACCTCGCGTGCGAGCCGCTCCACCAGGTGCTCGTGCTCAGGGAACGCATAGCTGTGCAGGAGGACGACGGCCAGTGATCCAATGCCCTGGGCGTAGACCGCCTCCAACTGCGAGCGCAGGCGTCCGCCGTCTGGCGAGCGACGAACTGTGCCGTCGGCCAGCACTCGCTGATCCACTTCCACCACGTCCGCCACGAGCGGTTTGGGCTTCTTGATCTCCAGAGCGAAGATGTCCGGCCGGTTCTGATAGCCGATCTCGAGCAGGTCGCGGAATCCAGCTGTGACCGCAAGGCATACGGGCACGCCACGGCGCTCCAAGAGGGCGTTCGTGGCAAGAGTAGTGCCTATTCGGACCGCGCCGATGTCCTCCGCGGGCAAAGGGGCGGACGAGTCGGCGATGCCGAGCAACTGGCGGATCGCATGCAGAGCCGCGTCGTCGTAATGCTCCGGGTTCTCGCTGAGCAGCTTGCGCACGTGGAGGCGCCCTTCCGGATCGCGCGCCACGACGTCCGTGAACGTGCCTCCGCGGTCAATCCAGAATTCCCACCTTCCCATCGGCGCCCTTTGTCCTCTTGTCGTCCTCGCCGCTGCTCAAAAAGCCGGCCACGCCGGAACGATCATTTGAACCGATCCTTTCCGGCCTTGCCAGCCAACCCCCTTCGGCGGCGTCCCCCCGGTCTCGCCGCGAACAGTGCGCACGCGCGGATCCCTCCGACGCTTGCAACCGCGTTCCGCCGCCGATACGTTGTTAGGCTTCGCGAAGCCCTGGAACGACTGTGCGGACCTTTCCGTATGAAACTGAACCGCAACATCGTGCTCTTCGTTCTGGCCACGGCCCTGCTCGGCGCAGCCGGGGGCATTTTCGACAGCACGAGCAACAACTACTACTCGCAGATCTTCAACATAACCGCCGAACAGCGCGGGAATCTCGAATTCCCGCGCGAATTCCCCGGTTTCATGGTCGCGGTCATGTCGGGCGTGTTGTTCTTCGTGGCCGAAGCCAACGTCGGGGCGATTGCCGCCGCCCTGGTCGGCATAGGCATGTTCGGGCTGGCCGCCTTCGCGAACCACCCAGGTCAATACTCGAACATGGTCGTCTTGCTCGTCATCTGGAGCGCCGGCACCCATCTGCTGATGCCGGTAACGCAGTCCCTTTCGCTGGACTTGGCGAGCCGGGAAAACGAAGGCGAGAAGCTTGGCCAGTTTGCTGCCGTGCGGTCAGCGGCCTCGATCGGCGGCTGCGCTGCGGTGTGGCTCTGCTTCTCTATGTTGGGCAGCCGGTTCAACGTGACCTTCACCATGGCCGCAATCATTACGGCATTCGCGGCAATCAGCTTCCTGCTGCTCGGACGCTCGATGCCCGCCACGCACCAGCATCTACGCTCGAAGCTCGTGGTGAAGAGGCGTTACACGCTGTTTTACGTGCTGAGCACACTGTTCGGCGCGCGCAAGCAGGTCTTCATCACCTTCGGCCCATGGGTCCTCATAACCGTCTTCAACCAACGCGCTGAAACGTTCGCAAAGCTTCAGATCGTGTCTACACTTCTGAGCGTTCTGCTGCTGGCGCAGATAGGACGGCTCATTGACAGGCTTGGAGAGCGCGTCGTTCTGATGGCCGACGCGGTCGTCATGGTCTTCGTCTGCCTTGCCTACGGGTTTGCCCAGGACGCCTTCGCGCCGACCGGCGCCTTCATCGTTGTATGTGCTGCTTACGTTACGGACCAGTTCCTGTTCGGCGTGCAGATGGCGCGCGCCACTTACCTGTCCAAGATTGCCGAAACTCGCAAGGACCTCAGCGGCACGTTCAGTCTGAGCACAAGCATTGACCACGCAGTGAGCATTCCGATAGCCATGCTCGGCGGCTGGCTCTGGCAGGCGGCTGGCAGCCACCGCCCGGTCTTCTTAGCAGCGACCGGAGTAGCCCTGCTCACGCTGATCGCGTGCAGCCTGATCCGCATCTCAGACGTTCGCCATCCCGAACTGGTGGAAGCGCCTGAAGTGGCTGCTGAGGATGTCCGCCGCGAGGTCGTCTGAGCAAGGCTGAAAGAAGGTGCCCAGCGATTCGACGGTTGCGCTAACCTGGTCGCGCTCTCGCCCCCACCGAAAGCGGCAAACTTGTGGTCGCGCCGTGGATTTCCTGCAGACTGTGGACCTGCAATTCGCCTTCTTTGAGAGCTTTGATTGCGGCGGCTGCGGCATCGGCTGCGGCCACGGTCGTGATCAGCGGAATGCGATAGGTGACGGCAGCCGCCCGTATCGTAACCTCGTCGCGGCGAGGCACCGGCCCGCTGGGAGTGTTGACCAGGAGTCCCACCCGGCGGCTCTTTATGTAATCCAGTACGTTCGGCCGCTGGCCTTCCGCAAGCTTCGGCACGCTTTGGGCCCGTATGCCCGCTGCCGCAAGTCGTGCGGCCGTGCCAGACGTCGCAAAGATGCCGAACCCAAGCGCCGCCACTGCGCTCGCGAAGCGGATGATCTTGGACTTCTCCGCGTCCCTTACGCTGATGAACACATTGCCATTGAGCGGCAAAGGCTGTCCCGCCGCGATCTGTGACTTCGCGAAGGCCAGCGCAAAGCTGCGGTCCACCCCCATGACCTCTCCCGTTGACTTCATCTCGGGCCCGAGGAGAGGGTCCACCCCCGGGAACCTGGCGAACGGCAGCACAGATTCCTTCACCGAAAAGTGCTTGGGATGCGGATCCGCCGTCACCCCGAGCTCAGCCAGGGACTTCCCCACCATCACCTTTGACGCAATCTTCGCGAAGGGGACGCCAGTGGCCTTCGCAACAAATGGCACCGTGCGCGAAGCGCGTGGATTGATCTCCAGCACGTACACTGTGTCGTTCTTCACGGCGTACTGAACGTTCATCAGCCCGATGACGTTGAGTTCCTCGGCCATCCGCCGCGTCTGTGCTCTTATCTCGTCCACAATCGCCCCGCGCAGAGAGTGCGGTGGCAAGACCATCGCGCTGTCCCCGGAATGTATGCCCGCCTCCTCGATGTGCTCCATGACGCCCGCCACGACGGTCGTCGAGCCGTCCCGCACTGCATCCACATCCACTTCTGTGGCGTCGTCCAAGAACTTGTCAATCAGGATGGGGTGCCCCGGCCCCGCTTCCAGGGCCTTGGCGACAACGTCCTCCAATTGCTCTTCGCCCCAGGCGATGACCATGCCACGCCCGCCGAGCACATAGGATGGCCGCACAAGCACAGGATACCCCAACTCGCGGGCGATCTTGCGGGCCTGATCGAACGACGTAGCCGTGTCGCTGTCCGGCTGCCGTAAGCCCAACCTTACAATGAGTTCGCGGAAGAGCTTCCGATCCTCCGCCCGATCAATAGCGTACGGCGACGTTCCGAAAATGTGGATCCCGGCCTCCGCCAGCGGGATGGCCAGGTTCAGCGGCGTCTGACCGCCCAACTGGACAATGACGCCCTCGGGCTTCTCTTTGGCGATGATGCTGAGCAGGTCTTCCAACGTGAGCGGCTCGAAGTACAGTCGGTTGGCAATATCGTAGTCGGTTGAAACCGTCTCGGGATTGGAATTGACCATTATGGTGTCGTAACCCAGTTCGCGCAGCGCCAGCGACGCGTGCACGCAACAATAGTCGAACTCGATGCCTTGTCCGATCCGGTTGGGGCCGCCGCCGATGATAAGGACCTTGGGCTTCTCGCCCGGCCGGCTTTCGTCCTCTGATTCGTACGTCGAGTAGTAATAGGGGGTGTACGCCTCGAACTCCGCCGCGCACGTGTCAACCAGCTTGTAATTCGCCTCGACACCTTGGGCAAGCCGTTGAGATCGCACTGCCCTCTCGTCGGACCCAATGAGCGCAGCGATCTGACCATCCGAGAAGCCTCCCCGCTTCGCGCGTTTCATTAGTTCCGCCCCCAGGTCCCCTTTCCCGCGTTCCCTGGCTATCTCCCCTTCCAGCTCCACGATCTCACGTATGTTGTGGATGAACCACGGGTCAATGTGCGTCAGGTCGGAGACCTCCTCGACTGGCATGCCGGACTTCAGCGCATACTTGATGTAGAAAACGCGGCTCGGGTTGGGTCGCGCCAGCATCGGCCGGAGCCTCGAGGGATCCACACGCCTTTCGGCCGTCAGGTCGAGGCCGCTAAGGCCGATTTCCAGCGATCTCAGCCCCTTCTGAAGGGCCTCCTTGAAGGTCCGGCCGATGGACATCGTCTCCCCTACGGACTTCATGGACACGGTCAGCGTGTCGTCCGCGCCCGGGAATTTCTCGAACGCGAACCGCGGTATCTTCACCACGCAGTAGTCCATCGTAGGCTCGAAGCAGGCCGGCGTCTCCTTCGTGATGTCGTTCGGTATCTCATCCAGCGTGTATCCAAGCGCCAGCTTGGCGGCGAACTTCGCGATGGGGAATCCGGTCGCCTTGCTTGCTAAGGCCGAAGAGCGCGACACACGAGGGTTCATCTCGATGCCCACCATCCGGCCCGTGCGCGGATGCACCGCGAACTGGATGTTCGCTCCGCCCGTCTCCACGCCGACTTTGCGGATTATGGCTATCGCAGCGTCCCGCATGGCCTGGTACTGCTTGTCCGTAAGGGTCTGGGCCGGCGCTACCGTGATCGAGTCTCCCGTGTGCACGCCCATGGGGTCAAAGTTCTCTATGGAACAGATGATGACCACATTGTCCTTTCGGTCACGCATCACCTCCAGCTCGTATTCCTTCCATCCGATGACGCCCTCCTCGATGAGCACTTCGTGCACCATGCTCGATTCGAGGCCGAGGGCCACGGCGCCTTCGAACTCCTCGGAGTTGTAGACGATCGAGCCGCCCGTGCCGCCCAGCGTAAAGCTGGGGCGGATGACAAGTGGAAACCCGATCTCCTCAGCGACCCTCACCGCCTCTTCGCGCGAGTAAACCGCCTCACTGCGCGGCAGGTCCACGCCTATCTCCTGAAGCCCCCTGCGGAACAGCCCCCGGTCCTCCGCGCGTCGTATCGCCTCGTAGTCCGCGCCGATCATCTCGACGGAGTATCGCTGCAAGACGCCCTCTTCCCACGCCTGCACCGCGAGGTTCAGCGCCGTCTGGCCGCCGAGCGTGGCCAGCAACGCGTCGGGATGCTCGCGCTCGAGGATCTTCGCCAGAACCTCCACCGTCATCGGCTCGATGTATGTCCTGTCGGCCATGGCCGGGTCGGTCATGATCGTCGCCGGATTGGAGTTGAGCAAGACGATCTCATAGCCCTCCTCCTTGATCGCCTTGCAGGCCTGCGTGCCCGAATAGTCGAATTCGCATGCCTGGCTGATGACGATCGGCCCGGACCCGATGATGAGTATCTTCTTTATGTCCGTTCGTTTCGGCATCGCGCTGCCGCTGGCCTCATTCCCATTCGATGGTACTCGGGGGCTTGGGGCTGATGTCGTACACCACCCGGTTGACCCCGCGCACCTCGTTGATGATCCGGTTCGATATCCTCCCCAGTATTTCGTACGGCACCTTCACCCAATCCGACGTCATGCCGTCAACGCTGCTCACGATCCGCAGCGCAACTACGTTGGCATACGTCCTCTCGTCCCCCATCACGCCTACGCTCTTGACCGGCAGCAGCACGGCGAACGACTGCCAGATGTCCCCGAAACCCTCGTATTTCTCCAGTTCCTCGAGGACGCGCGCATCCGCTTCGCGCAGCACGCGCAGTCGCTCCTCCGTCACCTCCCCTATGATCCGCACCGCGAGCCCCGGCCCGGGGAAAGGCTGCCGCTTCAACACTGCATCCGGCAAGCCGAGTTCCCGCCCCAGCAGCCGCACCTCATCCTTGAAAAGCTCGCGCAGCGGCTCTACCAGCTCGAAGCCCAGGTCTGCCGGCAGCCCGCCCACGTTGTGGTGGCTCTTTATCGTCGCCGAGGGACCCCCGTACGCGGACTGACTCTCGATCACGTCCGGATACAGCGTCCCTTGGGCCAGGAACTTTATGCCCCCGATGGCCCGCGCCTCTTCCTGGAAGACACGGATGAACATCTCGCCGATGAGCTTGCGCTTGATCTCCGGGTTCGTAGCGCCCCTCAGGGCGGCCAAGAATTTGCCGGCGGCATCCACGAACCGCAAGTTCACCGGGTGCTCTTCCTTGAAGAAATGCCGAACGCTCTGCGCCTCGCCTCTCCGCAACAAGCCGTTGTCCACAAACACGCAGACGGCCCGCTCGCCCACCGCCTTGTTGAGCAGCGCTGCCGCGACCGTCGAGTCCACGCCTCCGGAAAGCGCGCAGATTACGCGTTCATTCCCCAATTGCCTCCGAATCCTGGCTACAGCCTCTTCGACGAACCCGGCCATCGTCCATCCGCCCTTGCAGCCTGCCACTCCGAACAGGAAGTTGCGAAACACTTCGAGCCCGCAAGGCGTGTGCACGACCTCCGGATGGAACTGCACACCGTATATCCTCCGCGTCACATTGCCCATGGCCGCCACGGGACACGTTGGCGTATGGGCCAGCTTCCGAAATCCCTCCGGCATCTGCTGGACCTGGTCGCCGTGGCTCATCCAGATGTCCAGCCCCGTCCCGCAGCCCGCCAGCAGCCTGTCCGGCTCATCCACAGCCAGGACGGCCGGCCCGTATTCGCGCGCCTCCGCCTTGACCACTTTCCCACCGAGCATCTTCGCCAGAAGCTGCATCCCGTAGCATATGCCCAGCACCGGCACGCCCATCGCCAGAACCCGTTCGTCCATCGCGGGGGCGCCGGCCTCCGTCACAGACGCCGGTCCCCCGGAAAGGATCACGGCCTTCGGGGCCTTCTCCCTCAGCTCCTCAAAGCTCGTGCCATTCGGCAGGATCTCGCAGTAGACGCCCAACTGCCTAACGCGCCGTGCGATCAGTTGGTTATACTGCGAGCCGAAATCGAGGACGATCACAGTCTCACGCATGCGACTTCTCCCGCCTCCGCTCTGCCTTCATCATCTCGATGAATTTGCCGAACAAGTGCCGGGCGTCGTGCGGACCGGCTGACGCCTCCGGGTGATACTGCACGGCCATGACCGGCAGCCTCTTGTGCCGCAGGCCCGCCGCCGTCATGTCGTTCAGGTTGATATGTGTGACCTCCACGTCGGCCGCTTTGAGTGAGTCAATGTCCACGTGGTAGCCGTGGTTCTGGCATGTGATGTCGATCTTGCCCGTCTCAAGCTCCTTCACGGGATGGTTCGAACCGCGGTGTCCGAACTTGAGCTTCCTGATCTTTCCGCCCAGAGCCAGGCCGAGGAATTCATGCCCCAGGCATATCCCGAAGATCGGTTTCCGGCCCAAAAGCTTCCGCACGTTCTCGACCGCGTATGGCACGCCTTCCGGGTCGCCGGGTCCGTTCGAGAGCAATATGCCGTCCGGGTTGTACGACAGCGCCTCCTCCGCTGTCGCGTCCGCACGCACGACCCTGACCCGACACCCCATCCTCGCCAGGCACCGCAGGATGTTCAGCTTGATCCCGTAGTCGAACACAACCACGAGCGGCGAACCCGGCGGTGCCTCTTCATCTTCGTGGTACCAGTAGCTTTGCGAGCACGTGACCTCCTTGACCATGTCCACGCCCGTCAGCCCCCTCCACGCCCTCGCTTCGGCCACCAGTTGCCCCGCGTCGCACTCGCCGGCCACAATGATGGCGCGCATGGCGCCCGCGGTGCGCACGTGCTTGGTCAAGGCCCGCGTATCCACGCCACTCAGGGCAATCACCCCGTGCCTGCGCAGGTAGTCGGCAAGGCTCCACTCCGCTTCCCAATTGGAGGGATAGGCGCAATACTCTCGGACGACGAAGCCCTCGACCTTCGGGGTGCTCGACTCGATGTCCCGCGAGTTCACCCCGTAGTTCCCGATCAGCGGATACGTCATCGTGACGATCTGCCCCTTGTAGCTGGGATCAGTCAGTATCTCCTGGTAGCCCGTCATGCTCGTGTTGAAGACGATCTCCCCTGCCCTCTTGCCGTCCGCAGCAAAGGATTCACCCGTAAAGACCCGACCGTCTTCAAACGCAAGCGTGCCCTTCATCGCCTTCTTTCTCTCATGTCTTGCTGTCGGTTGCCGCCGTGCCAGGCGTTCCGCAGGCGCGCGCTGAACTTCAACACTCTTTTCGTTGGGTCGTTCGGCGGTCTCGGGCTGGGGCGCTGCCCGCGCGTACCTGCAAGCTCGCCCCTTTTAACACTTTTCCTATTGCCTGTTCAAGTAACGCTCCGCCCCACCTTTCCAAAAAGGCCTCGGGGACCCCGGTCCTTTCGGGTGCCGGGGTACCCTGGGGCCTCATCCCCTCTGGCAGCTCACAGAGCCAGCCGGCGGCTTACAGCACCGGAAGATACTTCTGGAGCTCGTAGCGGCTGACGTGGATCCGATAGTTGTCCCACTCAATCTTCTTGTTTGCGATGAACTTCTCGAAGATGTGGTCACCCAACGTCTCCCGTACGAGTTCGCTCTTCTCACACTCGATGATGGCCTCCTCCAGGCTGGCCGGCAGCGACTCGATCCCGCGCTTCTTTCGCTCTTGTTCGGACATCTCGAAGATGTCTTCCTCCACCGGCTCCGGCAGCTCGTAGCCCTCCTCGACGCCCTTCAGGCCCGCCGCCAGCATCACGGCGAACGCCAGATAGGGGTTGCACGCGGGGTCTGGGCAGCGAAATTCAGCCCGCGTTGCCAGTGCCTTGCCCGGCTTATACATGGGCACGCGCACCAGCGTGGACCGATTCCGGCGAGCCCACGATATGTAAACCGGCGCTTCGTAGCCGGGCACCAGCCGCTTGTAGGAGTTCACCCACTGCGCCAGCACCGCGCACGTTTCCCGCGAGTGCTTCAGAAGCCCGGCAATATACGCCTTCGCCGTGGCCGAAAGTTGGTACTTGTCCTTCGCGTCGAAGAACGCATTCTTGTCCCCTTTGAACAACGACTGATGCGTGTGCATGCCGCTCCCGTTCTCGCCAAAGACCGGCTTGGGCATGAACGTGGCATACACGCCGTGCTTCAGCGCCACCTCCTTCACGGTCAGGCGGTACGTCATCGCGGCATCCGCCATTGCCAGAGCGTCCATGAAGCGCAGGTCTATCTCATGCTGACTCGGCGCCACCTCGTGGTGGCTGTATTCCACGTGGATGCCCAGCTTCTCCAGCGTCAGCGCAGTGTCCCGTCGCAAGTCGCTGGCCGCATCCAGCGGCGTCAGGTCGAAGTAGCCGCCCGCGTCCAGAGGCTCCACGTCGGCGGAACTCTTGAAGTAGAAGTACTCCAGTTCCGGCCCCACGTAGAACGTGTATCCCTTATCGGCGGCTTTCTTCAGGTTCCGCTTCAGCGCCCACCGCGGGTCACCCACATGCGGGCTGCCGTCCGGCTCCAGCACGTCGCAGAACATCCGCGCCACCCCACCTTCATCCTGCGGCCGCCACGGCAAGATGGCAAATGTCTCCGGATCCGGCTTCGCAATCATGTCGCTCTCCTCGATCCGCGCGTATCCTTCAATCGAGGAGCCGTCAAAGCCCATCCCCTCGTCCAGCGCCTCCACCAACTCCTCAGGCGTGATGGCAAAGCTCTTCAGGAAGCCCAATACGTCCGTAAACCAGAGCCGGATGAACCGAATCTTGTTGTCCGCCACCGCCTTCAGCACGTACTCCCGATCCTTCTTCGCCTTTACCGGCATTCGCCACCTCCTCCTTCTCCAAGGATTCAACACTCCTGACGCTTGCTGCAATGCCCGCTCTTGCCCGTGTTGCCCAGTCGCGCTGGTCCTGCTTTCAGTCTTGGTGCTGCTCTTGCCTTCCAGATGCGGCCTCCGCTGTTCGCGGACTTTTGGCTGGCTTCTCCCGTGCCATCCATCCGCGGATGCGGAATAGCACCCCTCCCGTAGCGCCCCGCAGGATGCTGCTGCCCCCTGGCCTTAGACTCGCGCCTCAGCGCTCTCAAGCCGCATCCTAATGCAACGAACGTGCCATGTCCAGTGAACATGCCTTAACAGTCGCGGCCGCAAATACTTACGCCACCCTACGGTCCTTCCCCCTCCGCTTGCCAGAACCTACTTTTCTGTAGCTTTTTCTCGCGGGAGGCTACGGACGCGTCGCTTCTTTTCCATCTCGGTCAATCCCCTGCCGACTGAATGCCCCGAGTCTTGAAGCCCGCGCAACAGGCGGTGCCACCCAAAGGCCAGAGGAAGCTGCTGGTCACGACCTCCATGCCCGGCGGCCATCGGTCAGCCGATGCCTATCGCGGCATGTCTTTCTCCGCCTTGATTTTGTTCGCGCTCCTGACTATAGTGGTAAAGCCGCAGCCTCGGCTGAGCGCAAAGGACATCAGGACCGCGGCAGCAGTGCTGCAGCCTCCGGGGTGATTCTCCCCCGGGCACTGTCGCGGAGCCTTGAACGTAAGGCTGCGCTAATGCATTAACATCAAGGGAGAGTGCGGCGCTTCGAGCAGCCTCTTCCTTGACTATGTGACTCCATGCAAGTTAAGCTGTAACGATCCGCGGAGAGGTGGCTGAGTGGTCTAAAGCGACGGTTTGCTAAATCGTTGAGGGGCGTAAAGCTCTTCCCCGGGTTCGAATCCCGGCCTCTCCGCCATATTTGGCCCAGCCCCCTATCATCACACGGGCTTCCGCCCCACGTAGAGAAGATGGTCCGATGCGCCAAACAGGGCTGGCTCCCGGCGGAGCCGGTAACCCAGTTCCACCCAGGCTTGCCATACCTCCCCCTGTGTCTGGCTTACCTTGGCCTCCAGCCGTGACACCACGCCGTCCGAGGCGATAAGGTCGAGTGACAAGAACCCGCCGGACTCCATAAGCGGAGCGACCTGCTGGGGGTGGACGAAATAGCCGGGGAAGCTTCCCTCATCGAAGCTATCGGAGGGAACGCCCGTGGCGAACAGTTCCTCCGCATAACGCACTATCCACTCGGGATTCTGAACCGCTGCGTAGCGGAGCACGCCAAAGGTAGTCACGAAGGCCGCGAATACAAGGCCCCCCGGCCTGAGGACGCGGGCGGATTCGGCCACTGCACGGCGTTTCTCCTCCTCTGCCAGCAAGTGATACAACGGCCCAAGCATGAGCACCGCATCGTGATCGCAAACTCCATGCGGTGGCCGCCTAAGCGCTCCCACTCTTCATGCGCTCTTTTATCGTAGAAAGAACCGACCCGGTTCATGCGTCACCCCAAGAGCCACCCGCCAGCAGCCTTCACACAGTTCGGCCCGATTATACGCCAGGACTTGCCCTTGTCCAGCCAGCTCCCATGGAATCCCGCCGAGGCCACGCCGACGCTGCACTTTGAGGCTGTAACGTTTTTTGTTGAAGTGGATGGGGCGAAGAAATACGGTGACCTCCTGAAATCGGTTTTTTGAAAGGAGGTGGAGACCGCCACGGATACAACTGTAGCGATTGTAGACCTGGACAGGGCGGTTCGTCAAGCGTGGAAGGAAGATGGACTGCCGGCGACTCGCCGCCATGTGGAGGATTTGCTCCGCCACCGGCGGAAGGAGCTCATCCGCCGCTGCCGGAGCCGCTCTTGCCGACCGCGCCGCATGCGTCTATAATGGCGGCTGCTGCTTCCCTGTGGCTCATGGGAAGCCGGCGTCCGAAGGAGGGGCAAACCTTGAAGTCCGGGGCGCGGAAGCTCTGCCTGGCTGCCTGCGCGCTGCTGGCGCCAGCACTCCTTTCCGGGTGTGCCGTCCGTAACTGCCTCACCATTGACGGCAAGGGCGACCTCTCGGCAATGCCCCCGGGCCCGTGCGCCGTGCTGTCTGTAACCGCTCGGCCGATGCCCACGGCGAAGGCCGTTCAGTTCATCTGGGGGTCAGTCCACACGGTGAACGCAGACGCCCGCTTCGCGGAACTCCTGGCCCATGCCGCCCGTGAAGACGCCGGGATCAAGGTGCTCTTGCCGTTCGAGGCCGACCAGCGGCTCCAAGAAGCCAAGCTCAAGCCGACCCTTCAGCCGACTGCCGAAGATCTCCGCAAGTACATCCAAGCACTCGGCTGCGCCTCGTACCTCACGGCCGACGTAAGGACGTGGCACTTCGGCTATGCGTACTTCGTGTCCTACGCGCAGATTGAGTACTCGGTCGCCTGTCACCGGGCGGACAACGACCGAACGATCTGGGAAGCCACGGTCAAGAGGCAGGCGCGGGGGATGAGCGACAGAGACGTAGCGCGGCTAGCCTTGAGCGAGACATTCAGGTGGTTCAAGGAGGGAAAATCCAGCGTGCCTCCCTGCCCGCCGACGGAGCCCTCTGGATGATCATCCTTGCCATTGAGACCAGCGGGGAGCCGGGCAGCGTCGCGATCTGTCGGGAAGGGAGCGCACTGGCCGCATACACATTCGGAGAAGGCGCGCGGCACGCGCGGGGAATCCTCCCCGCCATTGACGAAGTCGTCCGCCGGGCAGGCGTCGCCAAGTCCGAGATCGAGGCGGTAGCGGTGAGCCAGGGGCCGGGCTCTTTCACAGGGCTCCGCGTGGGCGCGATCTGTGCGAAAACGCTGGCGTATGCACTGGGCTGGAAGCTTGTGGGGGTCCCGTCGCTGGAAGTGCTCGTGCAGAATGTGACGCAGGAGACAGCGGCAGAGTGCCGCTTCGGCTGCCCGTTGCGAGACGCCCGCCGAGGCCGCGTCTACGGGACGGTTTTCGAATGGGACGGTGAGCAGTGGCGGGACACGACGGGCGTGCTCCTGGAGGAGCCAAGGGAACTTGCTGCGAAGGTTCCTGAAGGCGCGATTGTCTTCGGGAGCGGGGCGCGGGCCTATCCGGAGGCATTCCTGTGCGGCCGGTTCCGCGCGGGCGACGAGAGCTTAGAGGCCGGAAGGGCCGAGGCGGTGGCGCGGCTCGGCTTGCGCCGGATCCGCGGGGGGAAGACGGCAGACCCTATGCGGTTCGTACCGCTCTATTACCGGATGACGGAAGCCGAGGAGAAACTGCCGGCCAGCGGCCTGTGAAAGTCGGAGCGCCGGTCCCAGCGAACCTGACACCCATATAGAAAGGAACGGCACATGGAGGAACTCCAGATCGGCAAGATCATCTGCGCGGTGGACTTTTCCGAGTACTCGGATCACGCGCTCCGGTACGCGTTATACTTTGCCAAGACCTTCGGCGCTGACCTTCAAGTCCTGCACGTGGTCGAGTTGCCCTTTCTTCCCTCCTACTCGCTCGCCGGAGTACCGGACTTGAGCATACCGTCGGAAGAGATCGAAGAGGCAGCACGGAAGAAGCTGGGCGAGCTCGTGACGAAGTGCCGCGCGGAGTACGCGAAGGTAGAGGGGCAGGTGCGCACGGGAACGGCTTTCGTGGAGATCATCGGTTACGCTCGGGAAGTGGAAGCAGACCTGATCATTGTGGGCACGCACGGACGTACGGGGCTGCGCCACATGCTCATCGGCAGCGTGGCTGAGAAGATCGTTCGCAAGGCCCCCTGTCCGGTCTTGTCCGTCAAGCACCCGCACCACCGGTTCGAGATGCCATGACCGCAAAGCTGACAGAGAACGCGCGATACGTCCTTGAGGCCCGCTACCTCCTGAGGGATGCCACCGGCCAAGTCATCGAAGAGCCCGAAGACATGTTCGCCCGGGTGGCGCGGAACGTGGCCTCGGCAGAGACGCAGTATAGAGGCGGGCCCGGCCAGGCTGAGACCGAGAAGCATTTCTTCGACGCTATGGTCGCTCTCGACTTCCTGCCGAACTCTCCGTGCCTGATGAATGCCGGACGCCAACTCCAGCAGCTCGCCGCGTGCTTTGTGCTGGATGTCGAAGACTCCGTTGACAACATCTTCGAAACCCTCAAAGACGCTGCGCAGATACACCAGAGCGGCGGCGGAACGGGGTTCAGCTTCTCCAAGCTGCGCCCTTCGGGTTCCTACATCTCCACGTCGGGAGGCAAGGCGAGCGGCCCGGTTTCTTTCATCCGCGTTTTCAACCAGGCCACGGATGCGATCAATCAGGGCGGGTTCCGCCGCGGCGCAAACATGGCCGTACTGCGCGTGGACCATCCCGACATCATGGAGTTCATCCGCGCCAAGAACGAAGAAGGCAGCCTCGTCAACTTCAACATCTCCGTCGGGGTAACCAACCGCTTCATGGAGGCGGTCGAAAAGGGCCAACCTTTTGACCTCATCAACCCCCAGACCGGCAACGCGGATAAGACAGTGCCGGCCCGTGAGATCTTCGACGCCATTGTCGAGAGCGCCTGGAGGAACGGCGAGCCCGGCCTCGTGTTCCTCGACGTCATCAACGCCGTATCACCGGAGGGGCGGACGAGCAATCCCACGCCGGAGCTCGGGGAGATCGCAGCCACCAATCCCTGTGGGGAGGCGCCCCTGCTGCCCTACGAGTCGTGCGTCCTCGGCTCCATCAACCTGTCCCACACGCTGCTCGGCGAGCGGCCCGCATGCACGATTGACTGGGAGAAGCTGAGACGGCTGGCCCACCTTGGCGTGCGATTCCTGGACGACGTCATCACCGTCAGCCGCCATCCGTTGCCGCAGATCGCGGAGCTTACCCAGGGCAATCGCAAAGTCGGCCTGGGGGTCATGGGCTTCGCGGACATGCTGATCCGCATGGGCATTGCGTACGACGAACCGAAAGCAGCAGACGTCGGCGGAAAGGTGATGAAATTCATCGCGGACGAAGCCGACCGCGCTTCGGAGCAGCTTGTGGGCGAGCGCGGGCCTTTCCCCAACTTCTCGAAGAGCATCTTGGCAAACAGGCCGCGCCCGCTGCGCAACGCCATTCGCACGACCATCGCCCCCACCGGCACCATCAGCATCATCGCCGGCTGCTCGGGCGGCATCGAGCCCATCTTCGCGGTCGCATTCGAGCGGCGCGTGCTCGGGACGGTGCTCAGGGAGGTCCACGCGGACCTGGAGACGCTGTCCCGGAAGGAAGGGTTCCAGATCCCCGACGGGCTAATGCAGCAGATCATCCGCACCGGCGTTGTGCGCCCGTTCCCCGAGATTCCGGCCCTCGTGCGCAAGCTGTTCGTGACGAGCCGCGAGGTGCCGCCGCTTCAGCACCTGGCGATCCAGGCGGCGTTCCAGCGCCACACGGACAACGCTGTCTCGAAGACGCTGAACCTCCCTGCGGAGACCACCGTGGAAGAGGTGCGCGAAATCTACCTGAAAGCCTTCGAGCTGGGCTGCAAAGGTGTCACCGTCTACCGGGACACAAGCCGCAAGTCCCAGGTGCTGGCTGTCGAATGCTGCAACCTGGCTGATGCGCGCATCGAATGAGGGCGGCCCCACGACGGAGGACCAGTGGAGGTCGGCCATGTCGCGAACGCGTCCGCTATGAGCGAGCGATGGCATCGCCACGGCACCGCCTCGGCGCACATGATGGCGGTCGGCCGGTCATCGCTCAGGGCCACGGGCTTCTCGAGCGCTTCCTCGAATCCAGACGTCTGCACGTAATCCGCGAAGCCGCGAAACGACGCCTTTAGCCAGCCGGTGTTAGGCCCATCCGCGCGCGTGCTGCAGGTCGCCGAGGGCCGTTTGACTGCGCTCGCCGCGCTCCTACGCAAAGCCAAGTTCGCGCAGCACCTCCTGCGCGCGCTCGACGTCCCCCTCGAGCACTTGGAAACGGATCACAGCCATGCCATCCGTCGGGAGGATAGTGGACACGACGTCATTCGCGGTCATGTACGGAATGGCTGCATCGTCCAGCGCCATCCTGAGCATGGCCACCTTCTCGATGAGTTCCGTTTCGTAGACCGTGACGATCCGCTCTTGCTCCGCCATGGCCGCGCGTTCCTCACGACGGGAGCCGTCACGCCGTCGCTTTTTCTGTTCACGAGGCATCCCGGTCTCCGTGCTGTGCCCAAAGACGATCCACCACGTAGGAGGGCCGGCTTGTTGCACGGGAACGGCCGCTATCGCAGTTGTGCCGGCCCTCTGTCTCAGCCCACGCGCGCCTTTCAGCGGTCACTGCACGGTGAAGTTCGACGCCAGAGACGTCGACTGGCCTTCCGTCGTTGTTGTTACCTGCAGTTGATACGTGCCTCTTGCAGCGCCGGCGGGCAACGTCATGGGCACTTTGCTCGTCCACGTCCCTGGCGTCCTGTCCACGGTGGTCGCCTTCTGTGCTATCATCTCCCCGTTGAAGGTAACCGCGCGGTCCTCCGTTACTTGGAAATGCTGCCGGGGGTTGGGCGCCATCAGAGCATAGGTTGCCACCAGGCTCACCTCTCCGCCGGGCGCGACTGTTGCGGGGTCGGCGGCGACGTTTGTGAACTCAAGGCGCACGCCCTGCGTCGGCTGGTAGTTGTGCTCAGCGTTGGTCTGAGCGGCGGTCTTGTCCTGGTGGTCGAGATATGCGCCTACGGCAGCGCCCCCGATGGCACCGATCGCGGCGCCATAAAGCGCCCCTCTCTTCCCGCCAGCCAACCCACCCACAACCGCCCCGCCGACTGCCCCGACGCTCGCGCCCAGCGTAGCCTTCGGGTGCTCTTCAGCGAACTGGCATCCCGTTACAAGCAGCATGAGGCCTGCCGCCGCGATCACGGACCTTCTCAGACTTGCGCTCATCGCCCCGCCTCCTCTGAACGAAACTCCTGTATCGAAGGATCGTCGTTTCTGCGGAAACCCTTTGAATAGGATACCGGTCCTCCGGCCAAGACTGCAATGGGAATACCCCTGATTCCCCGTTCGAAAAGCCTGACACGGCGGCGTGCGCGGCCCCCGCCCAGCGGGCGCCAGCAGCGCGCTCAGGTGAGGCCGACGCGCTCAATGATCTGCGGGACGAGGTGGTCCCAGCCGAGAGGCATGATGTGTACGCCCTGGCAGAGGCCCTTGACCCCGTTGATAGTCTCCACGGCGATCTCGACGGCGGTTTCGCCGGACTTGGCCTTATCTTTGTCGGCAGCGAGCCGATCAATGAGCCGCTTCGGCACGTTGACACCGGAGACGTTGTTGTTCATGAACTTGGCCATCCCGGCCGACTTGAGAAGTACGATGCCGCAGAGGACCGGCACGCCGAGGCCAGAGACGCGCTTCATGAAGCGGGCGAACTGGTCTACGTCGTAGACGGCCTGCGTCTGGAAGAACTTCGCCCCCGCCTTGATCTTCTGCTCCATGCGGATGATCTGCGGCTCGACCGGCTCGGCGGCAGGCGCCACAACCGCCCCCGCAAAGAAGTCCGGTTTGCCGTCCAGCTCCTTGCCGGCCATGTCGCGCCCCGAACGAAGCGCTTCGACGCACTGGAGCAAGCCTGCGGCCTCCAGGTCGAAGACCGGCTTGGAATCCGGGTGATCGCCAAGCACGTTATGGTCGCCGGTCAGGCAAAGGACGTTCCGTATGCCGAGCACGTAGGCGCTGAGAAGGTCAGACTGAAGCGCGAGCCGGTTGCGGTCACGGCAGACCATCTGGAATACTGGCTCCAGGCCACGGTCCACGAGCATGTGGCATGTCGCCAAGCTGCCGAAACGCATCACAGCGCTCTGAATGTCGGTGACGTTGATGGCCACCACCTTCCCGCGCAGATGCTCGGCGTCTTCGAGAGCCTTCTCGATGTTGGTCCCCTTTGGAGGGCCGATCTCCCCCGTGACCACGAATCCCTTGCGTTCCAATGCCTCTGATAGCTTGCTCATTTCGGCCTCCCCTTTCCCCGTGGGCCGCCGGCGGGCACGGCGGCGCCGGGCGGTGCTGGATCGGCGGCTGGCAAGGCCGGATCAACGGCCCAGTGTTCACTCCTCATGACCTCATAAGGAGGAAGATACTTCCCGTACTTCTTGGGCGGCGTGACCTCCCTGAGCTGATCGAGCGCGTTCATATCCTTCAGGCGTGTGTAGATCCTGTACCACCCGCAGTCGCGTTTGCGGTCCACCTCACACTTGCCGTCGCCGGTCGTCCCGCCGCACGGGCCGTTGACCATGCTCTTGGAACAGTTGGTGATGGGGCAGATGCCGCCGGTCCTGTCCAGCAGGCAATCCCCGCACTCCGCGCAGCGCTCCGTAGACCCCCAAGTCCCGTGCGAGCCGCCTATGTTGATGGTGTTGCAGGCGGGCCGCGTGCGCTTCACAACGGAGTCCGCCACACACTGTATGCCTACGCCGCACGTGGCGACGAGCACCGAATCCGCGTCCATGATCTCCGGAGTAAAAACGCGAAGACGGGAGCGCACAAGGGACTTGTCGCAAAGGAAGTCCACTGTGAACCAGCCAGTAACCGTCTTTCCTGCACCCTCCAGGAGCGTTTTCAAAGCCGGCAGGTCCTCCGCTCCGCGGCTCTCGCAAGCGGCGTGACAGCCGTTGCAGCCCACAAGGAACAGCTTCGAGTCACGCGCCACGGAGGCGAGGATTTCATCGTCGGGCTTTCGTTCGGTGACCAGCATTTACGATCCTCCTGCTTCCAGTGCGTTCGCTCGCCGTTTCGACCTCGCCGCCGATTTGACGGGCATCCAGTCGCACCGTACGGCGGACACGGGCCCGGTGCGCACCTCTGTTCATCAACTCATGGTAGAGTCCGGCCGGGATCAACCCGGCGAATCTCACTCTTCACCATCTCGACGAAGTCCGGCAGCTTCGCCCGGCAGATGTCGGAGAGACCCACGCCGGGCTCTATGGCTGCCGGCTCCATCCCGAGCACGCGCACGTCGTCAAAGCCGTTCCCAAGGATGCGCTCGTAGCAGAGCAGGTGGAACAGGCTGAGGCCGTGCAGCGACATTGATGCGTTGCGGGTTTCGACCTCGTCCAAGGACAGGCAATGGAACTCGCCCGGGGCTTTGCCCCCCGTCACCGCATCCAGGACCAACAACGTGCTACAACCTCCCACTGCAGAGAGGGCTGCCCAAGGATCCGTGCCACCGTCAACGAGCTTCACATCATGCGCCGGCAACTGCACGGCGAGGGCTTGCAGCGCGTGAACGCCCACGCCCTCGTCCTTCAACAACAGGTTGCCAATGCCAATCACGCCGACCGAACAGCCGTTGGGCTTGTCCATCACTGTGGCGCCGGCCTCTCGCACACTTGGGCGATGCGGACCTCCGAACCTTTGCGGCGGGCCACGTGGACCGCGCACGCCAGGCAGGGGTCGAACGAGCGGATCGTTCGCACAACCTCAAACGGATTATCCAGGTCGTGGATAGCCTGGGTCTCAAGCGCCTGCTCAATAGGGCCGGGCACGCCCCGCGAGTCCCGAGGCGAGCCGTTCCACGTTGTAGGCACCACGGCCTGGTAGTTGGCCACCTTGCCGCCATCAATCGTGATCCAATGACCGAGCGCGCCGCGCGGGCCGTCTATCAAGCCCGCGCCCCTTCCCTGCTGCGGCACCTCTACCTTAGTGACGCACGGCTCGCCCGGCTGCAGCTTCAGAATCCATTCCTGAAGCTTGCGGGCTAGGATGCTCGCCTCCAGCGCACGCGCCGCGTGGCGGCCGAGCGTTGAGTTGAGTGCTGCCGGCTGGATGCCGACCTTCCTGCAAAGCACGTCCACGGCGCCCTTTACATCCGGACTGCCCGCGGCGTATGTCACCATCATGCGGGCGAGAGGCCCGACCTCGCAGGGCTCGGCGTCGTAGCGCGGCGCCTTCAGCCACGAGTAGGCCCCCGGTTTGGCCGGTGCGGGGACCGTCTGCCCTGCGGACGGATGGAGGTTGTCGCATTCGTCGGCATAATAGGAGTTCTTCACGTCCTCCGTGATCTTGTCTGCGGAGAACGCCCGCCATTGCCCGGCCTCATCCGTCAGGCCGGCTGCGAAGAGCGGCTTCCCTGCGGCTGCGGCGAAGACGCCGTAAGACAAGAAGCGCGAGCAGCCCTTGCCGATCTCCAGGCAGTCGGGATAGGCACGGGCCAGCATGAGGACGTCCGGCAAGTAGCAGCGCTCGATGAATTCGGCGGCCTCTCGCGCGTACGTCAAGGCCGAAGTGATCTTGTCCAACGTGACCTGGGTCGTGACGCCGCCGGCGGCCACGGCGCACTGGTGAGGCATCTTCCCGCCGAAGATTGAGAGCATTTCGTGGCAGTCGCGGCGCACTTGCAGGGCGGCTACATAGTGCTTCACGGCCGCCAGGTTCTGCTCCTTGCTGAGCCGGTAGTCGCCCTCGTAACGGGGCACAAACGGATCCAGAACCCCCCTGCCTATGAAGTCGCTCACCGCGGCCAGGTCGGGGTCGTCGCCATCGTAACGGGCTGCGGCCGTCACATCCACATAGTCGAGCGCCGAGAGGTGGTAGAAGTGCAGGATGTGGGATTGGAGGTAGTTGGAGGCCAGCATTATGTCGCGCAGCAGGCGGCCGTTGGCGGGTATCTGATCCTTAAGGCCGAAGGCCTCATCAACCGCCAGGGAGGCTGCCGTGGCGTGGACTTGTGGGCAAACGCCGCAGATACGTTGGGCCAAGATGGGGATATCGCGTGGATCGCGCCCACGGAAGATCAGCTCCAGCCCGCGAGCCATTGTCCCGCCGCAGCGAGCTTCGGTGATGACGCCGTCCTGTTCCTGGATGTCCACGCGGAGGTGCCCTTCGATCCTCGTCATGGGGTCTATGGTGATCTTGCTCATCGTCACCTCCCGCTCGTGGTTTCTGCGCCGATCTTCGGCATTCGGTCCTCTGCCAGCGCAACGTAGATCGGGGTGGTCAGATCAATGAACTCAGGTTGCGTGCATCCCTGGCACGGCCCACCCGCCTTGACGCACCAGTTAAGGTGGTTGTTCCATTCCCTGATCGGGCAGTCGGCGTAGGTGATCGGCCCCTTGCAGCCGACCTTGTGGAGGCACTCGGGATCGCCGGGCTTCTCGGCGAACTTTCCCTCGTCGAAGTACGAGCGCCGCTGGCAGTTCTCGTGGATCAGCTTGCCGTAGACGGCGAGCGGACGTTGGAGAGCATCCACCGGCACGGCGGAGGCATTGCCGCCGTGCGTCATATAGTCAACGAGTGTTGAGCTGACCCAGTCAGGGTGAGGCGGGCAACCAGGCACATTGATGAACGGCGTCCGGATGCCGTGTTTGTCGAGGACTTCTTTGGCCGAACGATAGGCGCCTGGATTGGGAGCGCTGGCGGGCAGGCCGCCGAACGACGAGCAGGTGCCGATGTTCAGGACAACGGAGGCTCTCGGAGCCAGCTCAAGGAACTTCCGCATCGCCGTCACCTCCTCCCCGTCGGCCCAACCGACCGTACAGAAGGGCTCGTTCTCCGGAATAGCGCCCTCCATGGCCAGCACGAAGTCGCCCGCAGGGACTTCGTCGAGAACACGGAACGCAGCAACGCCCTGGCCTGCCATCAGGGTGGTGTGGTATTTCAGGCTGATGTGGGCGCCGGGAAGAAGCTGCTCGATGAGGAGGTCTTTTACTGAGGGGTGTGCGGAGTTCAGAAGCGAGACCGAACAACCGGTGCAGGCACCTGCTTGAAGCCAGACTACGTTAACTTCGCCAGAAGCCATCGCCTTCTCCTTCCATGTCGGCATGCGCCGAGCGCACGGACACGAAGCCTCTAATGATGAAAGGCCGGATGGAAGCCTGACAAAGAGCATCTGGAACAACAAAGCATGGCATGGTAGCACGGAGGCGCAGGCCAGTCAAATGCGCGCGCCCTGCCGCGCGGGCCAGGCTCCCAAAGGACCTTCCCCCCGGGCCACGATCGGCTCCCCCCGTCCAAGTGCTGCTTCACGGCGGACTTGCCGGCGCCGATTCCGCCTGTCGCGGGGACGCTATCGAGGCCGATCCGCACTGCCACAAAGGCGGCGCACAAGCCGGGCGTAAGCTGCCTGGAGGCGCGCTGTGACAGGACGGTCTGTAAGCGGCTTGTCGGGCCACTCCAGGATACTGGAGACCGCCATGACGCCGCGGAGCGAGTTGGTGCAAAAGACTTCGGCGGCGGCGGCCAAGGCATCCTCGCCGTAGACGCCGACCGCGGCTGGAACGCCCTCGTCTCGGCAGAGCTCCAGTACCGCCAGCCGCGTGATGCCGGGCAACAGGCCGCACGAAACGTCGGGCGTCTGGACCACGCCGCCGCTTACCAGGAATAAGTTCGTGATCGCACCTTCGGCGAGGCGCCCCTGCGAGTTGAGGAAGAAGACTTCGTCCGCGCCCCTGCTCCGGCCCTCGGCAAGCGCAAGGACGTTCAACTGATAGCTCACGCTCTTGTGGCGGACAAGCGGGGAGTGCTCGTCCCGGCGGTACGGCGACCTGGCGAGCGTCAGCGGCGGAGGGGACTCCAAGGGCGGCAGCGCCATGGGACGCGCTTCGATCAAGACCGTCGGTGCCTCGGCTGAGAGCTCTTCCAGGCGGCCCCGGTGCAGGCCCCGGCTGACGGTTATGCGCAGATAGCCCTCGCGAGCCCGATTGGCTTCGATCAGACGCCCGACGCCTGCGGTCAGCTCTTCTGCACTAATCTCGCGTCCAAAGCCTGTATCGCGGCACGAGCCGGCCAGGCGCTTGAGATGCCGGTCGAGGAATAACGGAACCCCCGCGACAATGCGGGTCGTTTCGAAGAAACCGTCCCCGTATAGAAACCCCCTGTCGAACGGAGCAACGCACGCTTCCGCGGGGTCCAGGATGCGACCGTTCAGGTAGATGCGCGGGGACGAAAAGGTGCGCTCACGCGCGCTCATGAAGGCATGCCCCCATGATATGGTCGTAATTGCTCGCGCGCAGTGCCTCGAAAAGCGCTTTGCCCTTGTGCAGGGTCTCCTCGTACTCGAGCACAGGGTCCGAGTCCGCCACGATGCCGCCGCCGACGTGGGCGTATACCCGGTCGCCCATCTTGACCATCGTACGGATGGCGATGTTCAGGTCCATGCGGCCATGAAAGGAGATATAGCCGATGGCGCCCGTGTAGATTCCACGTGCATGCGGCTCGAACTCCTCGATGATCTCCATGGCGCGGATCTTCGGGGCGCCCGTGATAGAACCGCCGGGAAACGTTGCCTTGATGAGCGAGAACTCGTCGTGACCCTTGCGGTAGAGTTCCCCGGTGACCGTCGAGACGAGGTGGAAGACGGTGGGGTAGGTCTCCACGGCGGCGTGCTCCGCCACCTTGACGCTGCCGTAGTTGCAGACGCGGCCAAGGTCGTTGCGCTCGAGGTCTACGATCATGGTCAGTTCGGCGAAGTCCTTAGCCGACCTGCGCAGTTCCTCCGCCATGCGGCGGTTGAACACTTCGTCCCCTGCTCTCCTGGGCCGCGTCCCCTTGATGGGACGCGTCGTGACACGGTCGCCCTCCACCAGCAGGAACCGTTCAGGCGAGGAGGAGATGATCTCGAATTCGGGGTACCTTATGTACGCCGCGAACGGGGCGGGGTTGACGCGTCGCAGCCGAGAGTAAACGGCCAGCCCACTCGAAGGACATGTGCCTGTGAAGCGCTGCGAGAGGTTGACCTGAAAAATGTCGCCGGCGGCAATATAGTCCTTCGCCCGCCGGACGGCCCCGACGTACTCCTCCGCCGTGAAATTCGACGCAAGCTCGACGGGCGTCACCTCTTCCGGCTCCTCGCTCCGGCCGGGACGCGGAATCAAGGGCCTTGCCCCGCGCAGACCGACCCACTCCGCCACGTCACGCCGGTGGTCGAAGATAATAGCCTGGTCATACAGGCAAAGGATGAATTCCGGCACATCGAGGTCATGGTCGCACCAGCGCGGAAGCACCTCGATACGGTGTCGCAGGTCATACGAGAAATAGCCCACCGCACCGCCGGCGAACGGCAAGTCGAAGTCTGGCGGCGCCGAGATCCGGCGGCGCCTGAACTCATCCGAGAGAGCGCGGAACACGTCGCCCGCGACGACTGAGCGCTGCCCGCTACACAGGTCCTCTATCTCCACCCGACCCGCGCGGCACGTGATCCGTTCAAAAGGCTCGCAGCACAAAATGGAGTACCGGCCCATAGGCGTGCCGCACTCGGCGCTCTCAAGCAAGGCCGGATAGGGCCTGCCCGCCACTTCCTTCAGATACGCATACGGTCGGCACCCGTTCTCGATGATCTGGCGCTGAGGCTCGTCCCTCACGGCCACCTCGCGGAAAAGGAAAGGACCCCGCCCTCGAACATCAGCAAGCTGCAAATCCCCCGCCGCACGCGGCGGCCTGCCTGCGGGTGGCGTGCTTTCGTCCGGACTGCGGATTCCAGAAGCTGCTCGCCTAAAGGTCACTCTGACCCCGCAGGTACGCCCGGACCTCACTTTCCGTGGGCTCGACCAGGTCGGGCTCCACGCCCACGTACTTGAGCCCTTCGTAAAGAGCCGGCGCCAGCTTTCCGTACACGCCGACTATGTGGTGGATGTACGGCCCGTACATCAGCCGTTCCTCCCAGAGCGGCCAATTGCCCACTTTGGCCCAGACGTAGGTGCCACTGGTCGGCGGACCGTCACAGGTCACCGCGTGACCGGCCAGGAACCTGTATTGCCCGTTGTCTCCGTCGAACCGACCCAGTGTGATGTCGCCGTCTTTGAGGCGCCAGCGGCCCATGCCGTGGCCGCTGATGGCCGGATGAGAGTCGGGATGGGCCAGCGACAACGGGAACGGACCGCAGTGCCACAGGAGCTCCGCGTTGTCGTCTTCCGGGTGCCGGATCGTGAGGTCGGCGAAGAAGGCGGCGCTGTCCCCGCGAGCCGCCGCCTGGAGCGCGAGGGACGTCACGGCGCCGTTGACGTCCGTTTCGCATGCAACCGGCACGCCGAGGTCCGTCAGCTCGCCGTTCGCAAAGCACGAAAACACGCCCAGGAGATTCTGGAGCGCCGGCCAACACTGGATCGCCATCGCGTCGAGCTTCTGCTGGATGCTCCACTCCTTCAACACGAGCTTCAGCCCCGCCACGCGGCAGAGCCTTTCCCGGTTCAGGACGCTGGCGTCCACCTTGGCGCAGATAGCCTCCGCTTCGCCTGCAACCTCCTTGGAGTCCACCCGCTCCGCAACCTGCCGCGTTATCTCGCTGAGCGCCGTCGGGATAAGCTGGATGTCGAAGCGCTCCAGCAGTTCGCTCTCGTTGCACATGGTGCTCGTGAAGGGCGTAGGCCGTGTGTCAATCTGGCCTATGCGCGCGCCGGGCACGCAGCGAGCGATGTTGGCCGCCCGAAGGAAAACGTCGAGCCCTCGGCGGAAGACCTCATCGTCGAGCCGGCAGTTGACGACGTATGTGAAGGGCAAGCCGAGCCGCCTGAAGAGCTTGCTGGTGGCGAAGAGCCCGCACTGGGTGTCGCCCTCGCGCGGCTTGTTGGGCTGTGGTGCCGTGTCTCGCGGGCCCCATAGCAGGATCGGCTTGCCAAGCGCCTTGCACACGCGCCCCACCGCTATCTCGCTCCCGAAGTCGCAGTGAGCGGCGAAGACCGCATCCACCTTCTCTTTCCTGAAGCGCTCAACGACCGCATCCGCATGGGCCGGGTCGTAAAGAAGGCCGTGCTCGTTGATGCCGTCCAAGCCGACGTAATCCACGCCGAGCGCCCGGAGCTTGCCCTCGATGGCAAGCTTCTGTCTCGTCGCCGCTTCAACGCTGAACACTCTCCAGCGATGAGTGGGGAGATAGCCTACCTTCAGCGGCGCTCCGCTCTTGACGTGCTCAAGCATGGTCGGATCTCTCCTCGACATGGCCAAAACCACTCAACGGCCGGGCCGAGAGCGATGGGGGGGATTATAGCGGCGCCGGCCCTAACGGTCAAACTCGCCAGCTCAGGGAGAACGGCGTCGTTGATTCGCCCCACGGCCGCTGATATCTTAGGGCGGTCCCTCGAAGCCGCCCCTGCCGGTCACCGCAGGTCCTCCATGGAGGCGGGACGATGAGAAGCGACCATGAGCGCCTGACGAAAAGGGAGCTGAACCTGCTGGTATTCCAGGGCAGGGACGTCCCTCGCGTGCTCTTCCAACCCAGGATGGAGCCATGGTACGCCTGGCACAAAGAGTTCGGAAAGCTCCCGGATCGCTTCCGCGGAATGAGCTTATGCGAGGTTTACGACGACCTGGACCTCTCGATGCGGTACGTCAGCTACTACACGGGCGTGCCGGAGCCCGTAAGGCACAACTACACCGACAAGGTGAAGGTGCGCTACGAGCAACTCCCGGACGGCGACGCGCTGACCATAACGAGCACGCCTTACGGAGAACTCGTGCAGCGAAACCGCGAGACAGTGGACAAGACTTGGCGCACGATCCAGTTCCCGGTCAAGTCAGAACAAGACCTGAAGGGACTCAAATGGCTGTTCGAGCGGAGCCTCTATACCTTCGACGCCGCCAGCTTCGAAGAGGGCAGCCGCTTCATCGGCGACAGGGGCGAGCCCCAATTCTGGGTGCCCAAGAGCCCCTATCAGGCGCTCTGCCAGTCGTGGATGAAGCTGCACGATTTTATCTACGCCCTCGCCGATGCGCCGGGTGAAGTTGAGGGCGTCATGGAGGCGATTGACAGGTCCTATGACACGCTTTATGAGCAGATCATCGCGTACGGCAAGGTGAGGATCCTCAACTTCGGCGAGAACATCCATGACCACCTCCTCTCTCCCGCTTACTTTGAGCGTTACCTGATTCCATGGTATGCCAAGCGCGCCGGGCAACTGCACGCGGCCGGCATCTTCACCCACATGCACCTGGACGGTTACTTCAAGACTCTCCTGAAGCACCTCTCCCGCTTGCCCTTCGACGGACTGGAAGCGCTGACGCCGGTCCCTCAGGGCGACGTAACGCTTGAGGAGATAAAGGACCACATAGGGGACAAGGTGCTCCTCGACGGCATCCCAGCGGTGTACTTCCTGCCACACTACTCATTGGATAAGGTGGCGGAATGCACGGAGCGGGTCATCGAGCTGTTCCATCCTCGCCTCGTGCTCGGAATCTCGGACGAGCTGCCAGAAGGGGTGGACGAGTCCGGCATTGAGAAGGTGCAGTGGGTGAGCGACTACTGCCGCAAGGCCGGTCACTGACGTCTGCCTCTTACGGCCTGGTCTCGGCCGCCGTGGCGTGCAGGTCAGCAAGTGCGATGCCCGCGCACCAGAGGCGCCGGGCGCAAGCAGCTCTGCCGCAGACCGCCGTCCGGTCAATCCTTTGACGGCGCGCGCTCCTCCTCCGGCCAGCCCGGATAGCACTTGTCGAGGGCGTCGCGGGCCGCGTTCTGCTCGGCGGCCTTCTTGGTTGGTCCCCAACCACCGCCGCGCTCCTCGCCACACACATGGACGACGGTCAGGTAGCGCCTCTGGTGGTCAGGGCCCTCGAATCGCACCACACTGTATCGAGGTATGCCTTTGCCCTCGGCCTGCGTTCGCTGTTGGAGGATGGACTTGTAGCTCGGGGAGTGCCTCCCCGCCCGGGCGCGCTGCATCTCGGGTTCGAGCGTGCGCAAGATGAAGTCGGTTGCCGCCTTCAGACCGCCATCCACGAACACCGCACCAACAACCGCCTCGTAGGCGTTCGCGATAATGGAGCCTGGATAGCGCTTCCGCTGCTTCAGGCCTTCGTCCACCTGGAGGAAATCCGCCAGCCCCAGCGACCGCCCTACGCGCGCCAGCGTGCGTCGGCTCACGACCGCCGACTTCAGCACTGTCATCTCGCCTTCGGACATCTCCCGCGAGCGCTCGAAAAGATGGTCAGCAATCACGAGACCGATCACTGAGTCGCCCAGGAACTCCAAGCGCTCGTTGGAAGGACCGCCGCCCCCGTGCGCCGAGGCGTGCGTCGTCGCCTCGATCAGCAGGTCGGCATTCGCAAACCGATATTGGAGCCGCTGTTGGAGCTGTTCTATCGTGTCGTCCACGAGGTTGCGCGCTCCTTGCTTATGGGCGCCGGGCAAGCGCCCGCTCCGTTGCGGGCGCAATAAGGAATCGCGGCGCAGGGGCAGATCCAACACGGAAGCCCGCTCACCTGCATGTTCGCGTAAGGCATGATCACTTCAGCGGCTTACGGCGCACCTCGTCGAAGAACGGCGTCCTGCCCTCTTCCACGCAGGCGGCCGCGTAAAGGTACATTGCGGCGGACCACGTCTGCCAATCCTGACCGCGCGGCGTGCCGTCCTGGGCTCGGACCCACTCATTGAAACCAAAGCCGAGCTCCGGGTTAACTGCCGGCCGCATCAGATTCGTCAGAACGGCTAACTTGCGCTCTGCCAGCCGTTTGCGACCAGCGGCAACCAAGGCCGCCACGTAGAAGCCGCAGATGAACGGCCACACGCCGCCGTTATGGTACTCGCCCGGAAGGCCGTATATCTCGTATCGCGGCCGCCAGTCGGGATGCTCGGGCAGGATGAACGGGAAAAGGTTCGCAGGCAGATCCACGGCCAGATCTCCCCTTGCCCGCATGGCCTTGGACTCTGCTTCCACCCACGAGACGAGCCTGTCGGCTCGGGAAGGCGATGCGATCCCGGACAAGATGGCCAGGCTATTGCCCAGCAGGTCGAACCTTTCGTTGCTGTAGAGCTTGTAGCACCAAAGGGCGTAGTAGGGCCTCTTGGGGATCGCCAGCCCCTCGTGCGCGTGGCGGTGCGCGCTGTCGCCCCTGATGGTGGACAGGTTCATCAGGTCGTGCAGCACGGCGGCGCGCTTGTCCTGCCTGTAGAGGCGGAGATAAGTGTAGACCAGAGAGTTCACATAGAGCCCGAAGCCCGGCACCCATTGTTCGTCGCGCCAGTCGCTCGTTGGCTGCTGCGCAACGATCACGCAATCCTCGGGGCTCTGGTACTCCATCCACCGCAGGGCCTTGTGGATGGCTTCGTCCAGAAAGCCAGCTTCGCCTGTCACGCGTCGGAACAGGGCCGCGCCGATCAGGAAGAGCGGCGTCGTGTCGCTGGCGCCCGTGACTTCCGGGTTATGCGCCAGGCCGGGAATATGCCCGAGCGGAGTCTGGTTGCTCGCCAGCGACTGCAGAACGCGGCGCAGGCGAGCGATCAGTTGCTCGTCCCCCGTGGTGAGGATGCCAAGCGATGAGATCATGAGATCGCGGGTATAGGGCTCCGGGTAGCCCCACCCCGCCGCGCGCGGCAGGCCTTGAAAAGGACCGCGGGAATTATGCCGCAAGACTTCCAGAGCCGCCTTCTTCGTCTGGTCAACGGCAGCGCGGAGTGTCGGTTTCACGTTCTATGAGACATCTAATCGGTCAGAGAGTATCTTCAGGAGCTTCTGCGCCACGACGCGGTAGTCGAACAGCTTGACCGCCCGTCTGCGCCCCGCTTTGCCCATGCGTTTGCGCAGTTCAGCGTTTCTCATGAGCTCGAGCATGTGGTGCGCTATGTCGTGAACGCTCGCGCGGTAATCAACGGTACGAGGCGGCTCGAAGACCACCCTGTGGCCATCCTCGTAGCCGGACTCGGCCCCGAGGATGACCTCGCCGATGCGGACCTCCCGGGCAACGCCGGCCAGGAATGCGGTCTTGCCGTGCACCAAAGTGTCGAGCATGCCCATCGCCTTAATGCCCAGGACGGGCTTGCCGCATGCGCCCGCTTCCACCTGCGGCATGCCGAAGCCTTCGAGGCGTGACGGGGCGGCGTAAATGTCACAGGCAGCCATGAGGTAAGGCATGAAATTCCGGGAGACAACGCTGGTCGTGTAGACGACGCTTTTCTCGATGCCCAGGTCGGTGGCCAGTTGCAGGTCGGCGAGGTTCTGCCTGTAGGTACGCGGCTGGGGCCAGACTTTGCACACGTATTTCCAGTCCGGCGCCTCCTTATCAATGGTTGCCATGGCCTGCATGACCTCCTGGGCGCCCTTCGAGGCGGCATCACCCCCCACTGTCAGGACCATCACCTGGTCAGGCGCTACGCCGAGAGCTTCGCGGACAGTTGAGACTTTCGGGTCCGTCTTCTCGCGGGGGACGAACGAATCCGTATCGCAACCGACCGGAAGGACCTCGATGTTCCTTCCGTGCAGGCCGTCGCGAACGTAGACTTCCTTCACCCAATGAGACGTGACCAGGATCAGCGGCAGCGAGTTGAGGACCTCCTGGTAGTTCGCGATGTAGCCGTCAGCAACGAGCCAAGGGACAGCGAGCGCTCCGTAGCGCTGAGGATGCAGGAGGAGGTGAGGGGTGTGCCCCCAGTAGCCGACGCCGACCACGACATCCGGTTCGAACCAGCGGTAGTACCACTCCTTCTCCTGCGCCGACTCAAAGTGGACGCCGTGAACATCCACGCCGAGATGCACAAGCCCTTTGTAGAGCAGGTCTCCCTGCGTGGCGAGCCCGCCCGGTGAAGGCGGGTAATCGTAAAGCACCAGTATCTTCATGGTCCCTTACCCGTTCTGTATGAGCCATCCGCTGTAGGCAGCCCCGGAGTCAAAACACCAGAAGGCCTCCTCCCTCGGCGTGGTTGACGCCTCAAAGCTGCTCGGGCTGAACCCGTAGACATCTGTGATTATAGCCCCCTTCGCCTGCCAGACCTCGGCGGAAAGCACCTGTCTCCAGTGAGCAGACGGGATGGCGCGGGCAGGATACTGCCCCTGTCCGTCCTCATAGGCGAATAGCCACAGCGCCTTTGCGGCAAGCAACCCCGCCATCCAGAGCGAAGCCACCGCCTTGCCCGTCTCCTCGTGCCTGCGGTGCTTCGTATACTCGCCGCGGGGCGAATGAGTCAAGACGGCGTCGAAGACGTTCGACGCAGGGATCAGGGCCGCCACTGCTTCACGGACCACGCCCTCCGCCAGCGGCCTCTGCTCCGGGCCATCGTCGAGGTCCCCAAGCATGCCCGAGGCGCCCAGGCTCGCGAGCGCGCGGCGGAACTTCGGCGCCCGGTCCGGATCGCTCTTCCGACAGAGCCCCACGACCGTCCAGTCGCACTCCCGATGCGTCAGGATCAGCCCACCGGCCCAAAGCGTCTCGTCGTCCGGATGCGCAACGATCACTGCAGCCGTTCTGAAGGCGAACTGCGCCGCTGTCTCGCATTCCGGACCGGCTGCTGCGAGCCGCCTCGCCGACCCGCCCTGGCGGCCGTGTGGCCGCCTGGTTTCGCCGCTGGCCCCAAACTCCATACGCATCCCCGCTCGAATCTCACTGCCAGATGGTCTGCCCGGGAAAGTCCCTGCGACTGGCAGCTCGTGTGCGATTCTATCCACTTCGGAGTGACTTTTAAAGTCTCCCTCCGTGCCCCTCGCCTCAGCTTCGGCAGCGGCCGACACAATTACGATGCTGTCGGCGCCATGCCGCCACCCCGGGCGGGGTCCGGAGGCCAGGGAGATGCCTGGGGGCAAGTGAGGCGCTCGAAGAGCGCCACGCCCGGCAGGAATCGTGACACAGGGTTGACCCGGCGCCGGGTTTCCTATAGCATGCCAGCGGCATGGTGCCGGCGGCAGAGCGCGTGGATCAGGCAACACTACCTCCGGTCGAAGAGGAGGCTTGAATATGGCAGAGCAAGGAATGCCGGGACAGGCGAGTCAGCCGGGGCCGTCGCCTCACGACAGTCAGGCCTATAAGTGGGGCATGCTGTGCCATTTGTCCGCCCTGGCGGGCATCATCATACCGCCCCTCGGGATCGTGCTCGGGCCCCTCATATTCTGGCTGCTTAAGAGGAACGAATACCCCTTCGTTGACGCGCAAGGGAAGGTGGCGCTAAACTTCCAGATATCCGTGCTGATATACGGGTTTATGGGCGCCGCGATGTGCAGCGTGCTCATGGTGTTGCTGATAGGGTTCGTTCTGCTCCCGCTCTGGCTAAGCGCGCTATCTATCTTCGATCTCATCATGATCATCATGGCGTCTGTCAAGGCGAGCAACGGCCAGACCCCCCATTACCCATGTGCGATTCGGTTCTTTGCCTGAGATCAGGAACCGGCCGATGACGGACGACACTCTGAAGCAGGCCCGCAAGTGGGCAGCCTTGTGTCACCTTTCGGCTCTGCTAATGTTCATTACCGTGCCGCTGGGGATCGTAGTCGGCGGAAACGTCCTGGGGCCGCTGTTCGTCTGGCTGGGCAAGGGGAGGGATTTCCCCTTTGTGGATGATCAGGGCAAGGAGTCGCTCAACTTCCAGATACTGATGACTCTGGTGGGCATCGCCCTCTTCCTGGTGCCGTTTATCCGCCTTCCGCTGCAGATCGTCTGGGCGCTGTTCAACGTGGCGTTCGTGTTTGCAGCCTCCGTGAAGGCGAGCAACGGCGAAAGCTACCGCTACCCGATACCTGTCCGGCTCATGAGGTAGAGCTGCGGAAAGCGTCCGGCATGTGGGAGGGGCGGATCGCGAGCCGTCAGGCACGCCGACCTTGCGCCGAACGCGTCGGTTCGGCCAAGCCCCTCAGGGGATCACTTCGCCCGGCGGGCCGCAAAGGTAGCCAGGTCACGCAAAAGGCCCCGCGGCGAACCTGCCGGGAGGCCGTCCACAGATGTGCGGGCGAGCTGCGCGTACAACATCGGATCGGCAGTGCCCTCCCCATCGAGTTGGTCATCGCGCAGTTGAAAAGCCATTCCCAGCATGTGCCCATATTGCCGCAGGTCCGCCACCTCCGCCGGGGCGGCGCACGCCATGAGGGCGCCGATCTCCGCGGCCGCCCTGAACAGGCTGGCAGTCTTCTTCTCGGCCGCTTCGAGGCCCTCACCCATCGCTTCGCCGAGGCACATTTCCCGGCAGGCCTGGGCAAGGATCACCGGAACGCCCGGCGCCGCAGCCGAGAGTTCGACGGCGAGAAAGCAGAGCGCATCGCCCGCGAGCAAGGCCGTCCGCATCCCCATGGACTCGTGCACCGTTGCCACGCCGCGACGCGTAGGTGAGTGGTCTATGATGTCGTCGTGGATCAGGCTGGCGGTGTGGATGAACTCGACCGCAACGGCCTGCTGGACGGCCTCTGTCCAGTTCCCACCGAGCGCGTCACAAGCGCCGAGAAGGACCAGAGGCCGAATGCGGCGCCCCCCCGCCAGGATCAGGTGACGGGCCGGCTCGCCCAGTTGCCCGCAACGGGAGACCTGCGTCAGAAGCTCGGGCTCGACCAGTGACAGGTAGCTCGAGACCAGCTCACGCGGCGTCTCGGGCAGCATGTCTTCCCAGTACGCGACGCCCGCTGAGATCGTCTGCGTAAGGCCCCCGCTGTCGTGCCCCATTGTTCTCTCCCGGCGACAAGAGATGCCGCTTCCTGCCAGTACTTGATGATAGGCTCACAAGCGGAATTGTCAAGCGTGAAGTTGCAGGAATGCAGGTCGGAGTCGTAAATTGGGCCGGCGAACATGCAAGCGCGGAAACTACACGACTGGGATGTCAGCCCTGCGGAAGCGCGGCGCCTCCAGGAGGAACTGGCGAGCCGGGTGACGCTAAAACCGCTGCCGCCGCACGTCGAACTGGTGGCCGGAGCGGACGTGTCCTTCAGCCGGGAGCTGGGCACGGTCTTCGCCGCGGTGCTGGTCTTCCGGTTCGACGATATGAAAGTTCTGGAACAGGCCCTGGCGCACGCCTCGGCCCGTTTCCCATACGTGCCGGGTCTGCTGACCTTCCGGGAGGGGCCAGCCGTGCTGAAGGCCTTCGGCAAATTGCGGCACAAGCCCGACGCAGTCATCTTCGACGGGCAAGGCTACGCGCACCCGCGGCGCATCGGCCTGGCGTGTCACATGGGGCTCTGGCTGGGGCTCCCAACCGTGGGCTGCGCCAAGAGCCGCCTCATAGGGGAACACGCCGAACCGGGCCGCCGACGCGGCGACTGCACCCCCCTTCTGGACAACGGTGAGCAGATCGGGGTGGCTTTGCGCACGCGGGACAACGTGAAGCCCGTGTACGTGAGCCCGGGACACCTGGCCGACTTCCCTTCGTCCGTGCGGCTGGTTCTCGACTGCGGCCGGGGTTATCGGCTGCCCGAACCGACGCGGCAGGCCCACATTACCGTGCAGAGCTGGAAGCGGGAGTGCGTTCTGCGCGGGGGCTGACGGCTGCGGGTCCCCGCATACCACTCGGCCGGGACTCGCGGCTAGCTTGGAGAAACTCCTCCCTCGTTAGCGGCCGGCCAAAATCGGAGCGACACTCTGGGCATGCTTCGTGGCCGAACGGGCTGTCGCGCAAAAAAACGTGCCCTCTTGGGCACATGACGGCGAACATCACCCCTTTCGTGCCGCATCGTGGGCACCTGGCCGGCCACCCCGCAGCAGTCCAGGGAACGGCCACCCAGGTGTTGCACGTAGCGCAGCGTCCGTAGGCGGTCGCCTGCGGCTCGTGCAGCGCCCAGGCCCAAACCGCAAAGACCGCCAGGAAGGCCGCTGACAGGACGATGGCGTTGCGGACGACGTGCGGAGACCCAGTCACCTGGCGGGTCAGGCTGCCGACGGCGCTCTCCCTGAAGGCGGGCTGGCTCATGGCGAGGGCCATCCTGAGTGAGCCCGTGCCGTCTTTTGCCTGCTCCTGCAGCAACTCCAGCATCCGCGCTTCCGGAATAATCCTGTTTTGGACCAGGAGCTGGCCAATGGGAGACACCTCATTGCGCTTGCCTGCCATCTCGCGCTGAAGGCCGCAAATACGCTGGACTTCCTGCTTGTCCACGCCGCCTTGCCGGAGAACCCTCGACACGAAATCTTCGTCATTGGAATCGGGCCGACGCTGCGCAAGGAATCCGAGGAGCCCGTTCGCCTTCTCCTCGTTCATGTGCCCAAGGGATACCATGACTTCGTGGATGGGCCTCGCCTTCCCGCCGGCCTGCAGTTCGCTGTTTTGGCGGTGCACCGCGCTGTTGTACTGGTTCGCGGTGATGTAGCCGCACCACTTGGCCCACTCCGCGAACACCACGTCGGCAGCGGTGGTGCCGTGGCTCCGGTCAGCGAGGACATAGTCTACCGCCCCGCCAGGGGCCGGCAGGGGCCGAAGGCCCCCGGCACGGCACTTGGGGCAGGACATGCCCTCTTTCCAGGCCCGGGCCCGGAAGACGCTCCCGCAGCTTGGGCACTGCAGTGCGACGTATTGTGTCTGTTCCGGTCTCTGCACTTCGCTCATTGTGCGTCCCTCAACATAGCCGCCGGGTCCGCGCCCGCCTTCGGGCCTTTCCGCTCAGTGCGTCACTCGGTGCCGAACTCCTGGTCGAAGACTTCATGAAGAGCGGCCAGCGGCTTCCAGCAGAGGTCCATCTGGCGCTCCCCGGCTATCTCTCGCAGCAGATCGCACAGGTTCCGCAGCCTCTCGACGTGGGGGTCGCTCGTCTTGCCCCACTCCACGAGGTTCGACGTGACGAAGTTGACCGTCCGCGAGGCGACCTCGTCCTCGTCCATTCTGTCCAGCTGCCGCATGATGACATCGTAGGCATAAGCCTGCACGTCCGCCTCTTCGATCCGCAAGTGCGGAGGCGTGTAGGTCTCGTAATTCACGTAGGCGGCAGCATCGAAATCGCTTGTGACGGGCACCTCGAAGAACTCCATCGTTCCCTGCACAGTGCGGTCGAGGGGGTCGGTGTGGTGCGGGAAAGGATAGCAGCCGAACCACATGCTGCACTGTTCGCCGTCCATGCGGCCCGGCAGAGAGCAACTGCCCTGTCGAAAGCCTTCCATGCAGAGCACATGATACGTGTAGTCGTTCGCGCTGAAGAATCCCGGTCGAAACGTGAGAGGGGCTTCCCCGAGAACATCTTCCCAGAGCTTCCGCCCCAGCCCCACGATCTCCCGCTGGCGGTCGAAGTTGTAGGCGCCCAGGTAGGCCTGGTAGTTCGAGAGCTGCGGGTGGCACAGAAGGCCGATTTCGCACCCGGCGGCGCGCACTTCATCCACAGCAGACCGAAGCCGCAGCAGCCCCTCGGGCGCGAAGAAGAGAGTCGCCCCGAAACCTTCACCGACGATAGCCTCGGCGAAGGCAACACAGTAACGGCCCGCCTGGTCCCAGCGAAGAGGTCCACGAACCTCCCCGCTGCCGCCGGCCGGCAGGCAGTCCATCGTGAAGACCACATGCAGCGTGTCGCGGTTGCTTCCCACGGAGTCGCTTGCCCCAGGAGACTTCTCAGAAACCTGATGACCAGTCTAACTGACGCTGCCGTCCAGCGCAAAGCGGCGCAAGAGAGGTACGGCTCAGGCGCCGTAGGCCTGGAGGATCGCGCGCCGCACTTCACCGAACTCACGGACCCCTTCCCGCTGAAGGCGCTCCAGGCACCGAGCGTAGACCTCCCACCGGTCCTGCGCCTCGCTTTGAGCCCATCCGTATTCAGCGGCGAGTAGGCCGCAAAGCTCGCGGCGTCCCACGCCGGCCTCAATGCTGTCGCCCGCCGGGCGCCAACGGTACAGCGTGCGCATTCGGCCGCCGAGGATGCACTCAACCGAGTTCACCCGCCGTATTATGTCGTCCTCCCTTGCTTCGGCTCGCATGAACACCTGCAAGCTGATTCGCTCCAAGTCGTCATCGGACACCCCCAGCGAACGGAGCATGCGCGACGCGCCTTCAGGCGTGTCGGCGTGCAAGCACGAAACGCACCTGATGCCGCGACGCCACAAAGCGAAGAAGTCCGCTGCGTCGCGGCCCCAAATATACCCGTACCAGTTGCCCGACCCTATCTCGTGCGCAAGGACTGTGGCAGGGCAAACTACGCCGCCGCCCAAGGCCTTCTGTATCACGGTGCGGTCCTCCACTGTGACGATCTGTTCGCCGGGCGGCAGGAAGGCCAGGAGGGCCGCCATAAGGGTCGTCTTGCCCGCGCCGCCGGGGACGGCACCTGTGACAAAGCCGGCTCCGCGTTCGATGGCCAGCCAGCTTAGGGCGGCAATCTCGGCCGTGAGGGTGCCGGCCTCAATCAGGTCAACAATGCTCAGATTCCGTTCGCCCCGCTGGTTCAGCCAACCTATCTGCCTCAGGTTGTGCCGTTCGAGGTCCGGCGAACTTCTCCTGCTTTGCGTTCCGGCGGCATCGAGCCTTTCCGAGCGACAACCCATTTCTTCCCGGTCTCCGCAAGGCCAAAGGACCGGGGCGAGGCGCCCCAGCGCCGCACGCGGCTGTCTCTTTTACACAGCCCTTCGAATATGGTAAAAGATGGCCGACGCGTTTGAAAGAGCTGGCGCCCCCTGGGCGGATGTGCTTTTCCCTGACAGGTCAAGAACGCCTCTGCAAACGTTGCCTCTGTAAGCCCCATGCACGGTGCGCGATGAAAAGAGCCGCCCTGTTAGTCGTCTTCGCCGTCTTGCTCTGGCGCACCTTCCCTTCCAGCGCTGAAACCAAGCTCGTCGCGGGCGACTACAGCTACTACGCGCTGCGCTTGGAGAGCGAGTTCCCCATTGCCACGTGGGAAGATGCCGGCGTACGGGTTTTCGTCGCAAGGCAAGGGGCAGTGATACGGCAGGGGGCGTTACGTTTGGCGGCGCCGGCCATGGTGGTCTGGTTCGACCAAGCCCGCTCCGCACAGCCTGACGTGAGGGCGGCAATTGTCAAAGTCTATGCAGAAGGCGTGGAGGCCGGTCCGCACCAGCAGCGCGTTCTGGTGCACCTTGCGGAGGGCAGGAAGCTTCGCCGATGCGGCGCCCTGATGATGCAATTCCGCAGCACCGTCGGCTTCTCCTGGAACGCTCCGCTGACGCGGTCGGACAAACCCATGCCCTCCGTGCTCTTCGGCCGGGCGGAGATGACCACGCGCAGCCTGCAAGAGGACACGGTCTGGGAGACGATTCCGCCGGCCGGGCCAAGGGAAAAGCGAGAAGCCATAGTCCTGGGGCTGCTGGCTGAGCAGTCCCAGGTTTTCTGGACCGAAGAGCCGCTCACAGCGGTTTACATCGGCGACGTCCACGGCAGCTACGAAAACCTGGACTTCCGCGCGGACACAGCGGTCCTCTGGTATGACACGAAGCGCGACGATTACGAGATCTACGCTCGGGGCAACGTCCGGCTGACGCGGAAACCAGACGCCCCCGTGACGGTGACGCCGGTCGGCCAAAGGCCTGCGCTGACAGACGTGCTACAGTTTTTGAGCGCCGACGAGATCTTCATCAACCCGAAGCTGGGGCGCGGCCTGGCCACCAAAGCCGAGGTGCGCATGCACGACCCCAGAGCCCAGGCCGGGGCTGTGTACATCTTCCGCGGCGACCAAGCGTACCTTATTGACAGCAAGACGATGACGATGAGTGAGGGTTCAATTACGACGTGCGACTTCGCCCGGCCTGACTATCAGTTTAAGGCGCAGAAGATGGAGCTGGTGCGCGAGGCCCCGAGCACGATCCTGGCTGCTTGGGATGTTCGCTTCCAGGTAGGCGAGGCCGAGCGCACGCTCATAGCTCTGCCCTTCATGGGAACGGATCTGACGCGGCGTGCTTACTTGCTCACGGAGTACACAGCCGGCGTCTCAAAGACATTCGGCCTCTATGCGCAGACGACCTGGCAGCCGCTCGACGTGACAACGCCTCCCCCGTGGGTCAAGAGCTGGACCGTGAACCTTGACTACTATGGCGCGCGCGGGCCGGCGGTCGGAACCGAGTTGGAGTACGAGTTCGGCAAGGGCACTTACCCGCGGCATCGGGGCCGCGTGACGGCATTCTTCATCAGCGACAGCGCCAAACTTGATTCAACAGGGACGCCGGTGACGACAACGAGCCGCGGCCGGTTCCACCTGGAGCACCGCTCGCAACTGAACGCGGACTGGCGCGCGGACGCAGAGTACTACTGGCTTTCCGACGCCGGTTTCCTGAGGGAGTTCTTCCGAGCGGACTTTCAGCAGGAGAAGACTCCCGAGACCTACCTCCTGGCCCGGTACCTCCACGACTCTACATATCTGGCCCTTCTCTACAAGTGGCAGGTGAACAAGTTCATCACTGATCTCCAGGAGAAGCCCAGCCTGGACCTGGAGATCGTGGGCAAGCCGCTCGGCCGGCTCGTCTACGACGGCTCCGTAGTGGCAGGGCTGTACGACCTTCAGTTCAGCGATCAGTTGGTCCCCCTGCCGCCTGACCCGCCGAGCTTGCTGCGCCTCCACACGGACCACGTCCTGTCCCTTCCATTCAATGTAGGCATATTCCGTTTCGACCCCTTCGTGCGCGCGCTGGCAACCTTGGCCGGCAAGAGCGCCGAGCCGGGCGGCACCTTTGACGGCGCCGTGAGCCGCGCGGGCTTCGGAGGCGGACTGACCGCGAGCACAACCTTCTCCCGCACGTTCGACGTGGTGAGCAAGACGTTCGATCTTAACCGCCTCCGCCACGTCGTTACCCCGTACGCCAGCGTGGAAACCCTGAGCGTGTCCGAATCATCTGCGCGCTTCATCCAGATGGACGAACGGGATGCCATTGACAGCGGCACCGAGGTGCGGCTCGGCCTCCGCCAGCGCCTTCAGACGAAGCGTTTCAAGGACGGGGCCTGGCGGCCCGTAGACTGGGCGAAGCTCGACGTGGCGCTCGTGGCCCGCACGAGCGACTCTGTAGACGAACGACTGCACGGGGACTACGTGTTTGTCAACTTCGACGTGCAATTGACCGACCATGTCGCCTTGCATTCACGCGACGACCGGATTGGCATCAGTAACCAGCCGACATTGTTCAACGTCGGGGCGACGGTGGATTACCTGCCTCAATGGGCGGCAGGCGTAGACTTTGACAGCATCTCAAACGGCAGCTCTGCTCTGACGTTGAACCTGATCTACAAGCTGAGCGACCGGTATCAGTTGCTGTTCTACAATCAGTATGCTCTGAGGTCCCGCGCAACATCCACGACGGCCAAACCGAACTCGGACGTTGTGTTGGTGATCCGCCGTTTCCTGCATGACTGGGTGCTCGACGTGGGCCTTCGCGTGGACAAAGCGACGGGGGGCTTCGGCATCATCTTCGGGTTCGGTCCCACCGGGTGGGGCGTCTTCCAGAATCCGCACAGGGCCGCGCGAGGGCCGTTCCAGGAGCCGGCCTGGGCTGGACAGGGACTCTTCAAGGCGCCGACTTACATCCCGGAGGACTGACGGCTGTCGCGCTCGGGTTGTTGCCAGCGGCTGCTTTCCCGATCGGTGGCGCGCACATATGGCGGCACTACCGGTTCATGATGGCCCGGAAGAGCGGGTTTTGACAGTCTCCGAACTGACCACCCGCATCAAGGAACGCCTGGAGTCGGCCTTCCCCAGCGTCTACGTGGTGGGCGAGATCTCTCGCGTCCAGCGTGCAGCCTCGGGGCACATGTACCTGACGCTCAAGGACGAGAATTCGATCCTCAATGCGGTCATGTGGCGCGGGCCGGCGTCGGCGCTGCGTTTCGAGCCGCGCGAAGGCGTGGAAGTGGTCGCCCACGGCAGCCTCGACGTCTACCCGCCGCGCGGCAGCTACCAGCTTATTGTCGCCTGGATGGAGCCCCGAGGGCTTGGCGCTTTACAGCTTGCGTTCCGGCAGCTCATGGAGAAGTTGGAAAAGGAAGGCTTGTTCCGAAAGGAGTTGAAGAAGCCTCTGCCCCCCTTCCCTCGCAGGATCGGCATCGTGACCAGCCCCACCGGCGCGGCGATCCGCGACATCATCAACGTCATCTCCCGGCGCTACCCGCTGGTCGAACTCTACCTCATGCCTTCGCGCGTTCAGGGGGAGGGCGCCGCCCCGGAGATTGCCGCCGCCATAGACGCGCTGAACGCGAAAAGGCCCGATCTCGACCTGATCATCGTGGGACGCGGCGGCGGAAGCCTGGAGGACCTTTGGCCGTTCAACGAAGAGACCGTCGCGCGCGCAATCCACCGCAGCGCCATCCCCATTGTGAGCGCAGTGGGACATGAAATTGATTTCTCAATATCAGACTTCGTCGCCGACGTCAGGGCTGCCACGCCGACTGAAGCTGGCGAGATAGTCGTACCCGACGGAGAGGGGCTGCGCCAGCGCCTCAAGGACATGCGGAACCGCTTGGCGCGCGACCTGGCGTCAATGGTCGAGCGCGGCCGCCGGCAGCTTCAATCCCTCACCTCCAGCTTCGCCTTCCGGCGGCCCGAGGCGGCCTTGCGGCAGAAGGCCCAGGAGGTAGACGACCTGCTGGAGAAGCTGAAAACGCTTTTCGCCCACTGGGTCGCAAGGCTCAGGCAGACGGTGGAGAGCGGCCGGAACCGGATCGAAGGGCTCAACCCTCTTCGCGTGCTCGAGCGCGGCTATAGCTTGACGTTCGGCCCTGACGGACGGGTCCTGCGCTCCGTTGCCGGCCTGTCCCTCGGTGATACAATAAGGACGCGCCTGCACCAAGGGAAGATTGTCTCCGACGTGAAGGGGCTTGATGATCAGCCGGGCACCGAGCCAGGGAAGGCGCGCTCATGAACCTTAAGGCCTTGTCCATTCTGATGCTCGCCGCGGGCGCGCTCGGGGTCAGGTTGCACGCGGCGGTGGCGCAGGAGCCTGCCGCGCCACCGCCGGCCATCGCGCCGCAGGCGCAACCGCAGTCGCTCGCCCCGGAGGCCGGTCCTTCGCCTGTCCACGTCAGTGACCATGCCGACATGGTGGAGTTCAACCTGCCCGCTCCCTACTGGAGCTACTACGACAGGCAGAAGCTGGCCGCTCAGGCGCAGGGCGGGTGCATGGGGCCGCGCACCTCGCCGAACGTGATGTTCGTCCTCGAACACAAGGATGCTTTTGCCAGAGTGTGGGCCGAGAGAGGCAGCCGCCCCTTTCTGATGCGGGACAAGAAAGACCTGGAAGCTTACGTCAATGCGTACGTGGACGCTGTGCGCAAGCAGGTGCGCGCGCAGGTTGAAGACGCCAAATCCGCCTACAGCGCGCAGGAAGGAATGATCCTGCATACGTTCACATTCACTGTGCTGCCGAGCGCAGGCGGCGGCGGTTGCGCCATGCAAACGGCCCCGGCCGCCGAGCAGCGCGAGATGCGATACGTGTTCGTCCAGTGCTTCGTGCGGCGCCAGGACGCGGACGCCGTCGAGTTCCGGATGTTCTGCATGGCGCCGGCCGACGCATACGCCCAGCTCAAACCCGAGTTCGACTACATCATCGGCAGCTTCCGTTATAGCGGCCCTGTGGCGGACCAATTCTTCGTGCCGAACGCTCCGCAGGACAAGGTGCTGACACCGCGCGACGCAGGGCGCTCTGCCGGAGGGGGCGGCGGCACCAACTACACCCTCCCGATCATCATAGCGGTCATCCTTATCGTCTGGTTTGTGATGCGCAGGCGCAAGGCAACTCCCGCCCCTTAAACTGACCACCAGAACACGCCCCCGAGCGCACACAGGCGGAAAGGGCAAGCCTGTGCCCACGTTTATTCGCCTCGTCCGTCACGAGATAGCTCAACGGCTCCCGGGTTTCTTGACAAGGCCGGTGGCGTCTATAGAATAGAGGGTCGTGCGGATGTGGCGGAACTGGCAGACGCGCTAGGTTCAGGACCTAGTGGGCCTTATACGCCCTTCGGGGTTCGACTCCCCGCATCCGCACCATTTCTTTGCACGCAACTGCCCTGCTTTCAAGGCGTTACGACTTGCCTTTGGGGTCATGCCTTGACGCCCATTCTTGTTTCCCGCAAGGCGAAGCGCTCAATCTCGGGCGCTTTTGGGACAACCGTAACCGTTCGCAGCTTTTTGCTTAAGCGGCCAATAAGGAGGAGGCGTGCTGAGTGGTGAAATGGGGCGCGCGGGAGCCGCCGGCCCGGGTTGCAGTTGCGGGGACGCGGGAGAGCCTGTAGATTGCTCAGGCCGTCGGCCGTCCCGCTCGGGACGCCGGCAGCACGCACATTGCGGAGCATCGCCTTGATGAAGACTTCGTGCAGTTCCTGGAGCTATCACCGGACGTTCCGGGCTGGCAAGATCGACCAGATGGGCTGGCTGACGGAGTGCGCCGAGCTGGGCCTCGACGGGGTCGAGCTGCTCTCCAACCACTTCCCCTCTACTGAGCGCGACTACCTGATCAAGCTCAAGAAGGCGTGCATGGATCTGCACCTGACGATCGCCATGGTCTCGGCCGGCGGGCACCTGACCGTCCAGGACGATGCGCGGCGCGCGGCCGACGTCGACGAGATCCGCCGGTGGGCCGACGTCGCGCTCTTCCTCGGCGCGCCGCTGGTGCGCTTCTTCTGCGGCAGCGGGCAGGAACTCGAGGCCGGCGGGCGGACGCTCTACGACAAGGTCAAGGTCGCGATGAAGGCCGTCTGCGAGATCGGCGCGGAGCGCGGCATCGTCATGGCCCTGGAGAACCACGGCGGCACCACGGCCGAGCAGGTCCTGAGCCTGCGCCGCGACGTCGGGAGCGAGTTCCTTAAGCTCACCCTCGACACGGGCAACTTCCCCCCGACCAGCCGCTTCACGCCAGACAAGCTCGACCACATCGCCGCCTGCGCGCCCTGGACCGCCATCGTCCACGCCAAGTTCTTCAACGTCGGCCCGGACGGGCGGGACAGCGACTTCGACTACGGCAAGATACGCCCCATCTTGGCGAAGGCCGGGTTCCGCGGGTTCCTGTCGGTAGAGTACGAGGGCAAGGACCCCGACGAGACGGCCGTCCTGCGGCGGGTCGCGAAGTACCTCAACACGCTCCGTTAGGCAGAGGTCGGCAGGCCGTTACCGCGCGCCTTGCCCCTCGATGAGCCGCTGTTCGCCGTGCCGAAGGACTTCGTGAAGATCTTCGACCGCGACCTGGCCGCGGCCGACATCCCAAAGCGCGATGAACGCGGTCGCACCGTCGACCTGCACGCTCTGCGGCATACCTTCGGCGCGCACCTCAGCAAAAACGCCGTCCCGCCGCGCACAGCACAGGCCGCCATGCGGCACTCCAGCCTCGACCTCACCATGAGCATCTACACCGACCCAAGCCTGCTCGACGTGGCGGGCGCACTCGACGTCCTGCCAGGGGTTCGAACCGGCGCCAACTCTAGCGGAGCAGGCTGCCCTTCTCCACAGGGCCGGTTCACACTAGCGGATTCCGGGCACGAGTGCGGCCAGATTCCGCCACAGGATGCATTCTCGCTCCCGCTTTCTGAGGTCGCACAGGTCCAGCGCCAGCGCGGTAGGTTTCGCGTAGCGCATGAGCAGCGTAGTGCCGAACAGCAGCCGATCGGCGCCGTACTTCGCGATCAGTGTCTGCAGCCGCCTGCCACCTCCCCCCACGAAGCGTACGATGTCGAAGCAGCAGGCTGGCTCATCCCACCGTCGCCTCTCCGGCGGGTCGGCGAAGTTCAGCATAAGGAATGAGGACGATGGAAACTTCCGCAGGAACGCCGCCACCACCGCGCCATCCGCCTCACGCCCAGGGTCCAAACGATGACGCCCGCGCGGGTCAACGATCCGCCCGACCAGAGCCACGCGCATCTTCAAGCCATGCGCCGCTTCGGTTATCTCGGCCGCCACGTCGTCTGAGAGCGAGTACCCGTGGTAGTCCGGAACGAGCCGGAGCACCGGCATCCCGAACTCCTCGCAACACTGCTTCAGGTCCTCCTGCCAGCCGTAGTACGTCGGGTTGAGAGCCGCGCACGGGACCAAGCGGTCACGTCGATGCTTAAGTTCCCTCGCCAGCTCGCGGTTCGCTTCGTGTGAATCCTTGTAGAAGAGCCCGTGGAGCGACCCCACTAGCCCCTTCTCGATCCCGTGCACGTCCATCTGCCTGAGAAGGTCGGTTGCGGAACAGTACGGCAGCGCCTGGAATGGCCAGTGCCCGATCCACATGTCCGCGTCATAGATCATCTCGTCCCCCATGATGCCCGAAGACGCTTGCTCACGCATGCTGCCTCTGGAGCAGCTCGCTGAAGTTCAGGCCGAATATCCTCTCTCGCTGCCGTTCTGTGATTCGGGCCGCCAGTAGCTTGCCTACGCTTCGGGCAAGGTTCATGTCGGTGCCGAACAGCAGCCGCTGAACGCCTAGATCCCGCACGCAACGCTCGACCATGCCCTGGTCGATCACCGACCCACTGGTATCCAGGAACACACTGGGCACTTCCCGCAGGGCCTTCAGCTGCCACTCCCAGTCGCCGCCGCCGCCGATGTGGGCGCAGATCAACTTGGCCTCCGGATACCGCCTCGCCGTCCGCACGAAATGCTCCCCGCTCGAAAGGCGGGGCTGGTTGGGTATGCTGTCATCAGTCGTCGGATGACCGGCGTGCATGAGAACGGGGACGCCAAGTTCAATGCACCGCTCGATTATGGGAAACTGCACGGGCTCATCGATCCGGTACTGATTGTAGAGCTTGACCCCGCTCATGCCGCCATCGACTACACACCGGGTGATTTCGTCCTGGGCATGCCGTACGTAGCCAGGATTCACGAAGCATTGCCCGAGGATAGCATCGGGGAATCGTTGCATGCAGCGAAGGATGTCGTCATTGGCCTGGCGGACCTCCTCTGGCGTAGGATCGGCAGTGGTTACGGGATGCGAGCAACAGGTCTTGTCGATCCCCACTCTCTCCATGCCTGCCACGACGTCGTCTACCGATGGCCAGCGTCCGCTTACCTCCGAGCAGTGGTTGTGGCAGTCGATGCGCATACGCCTTCTCCTTACGCCTGAGCCATTGTGAGAGGCAAGTAAGCATCGCTCCCGTGGTCTGGGCGGGGTCGAGGCAAGGGGATTCCCGCTGAAAGGCATCCGGTCCCGCCGACGTGCTTTCGTGGCCCGCCTCGACCGAGAGCAGTGTAGCCCACTCCTACAAGTTTCACTACTCGCCCTTCGGCGCTGGCACACGAAGAAACAATGGCCGCAGGTTGTCGCCGAAGACGCCCGCGCGCTCCTTGGCGGAGAGCCCCAGGGACTCGAAGAACTCCAGCTCCCGCCTCACCGAAAACACTGTCACCGAGGGGTAATCGTTGCCGTAAATGATGCGTTCGGTTGCGATCCTTTGTAGTGCAGCCTGCCAGCGCACTTTTTCGGGCCACCGGAATGTCCGCGTCCCGCCGACTTGTGCCGGTCCCAGGTTACCCCCATCGGGGTGGAGTTGCCAGTGCTTGGCCCGGGAGCGCACCGGCCGGTAGACTGCCGCGCCTCAGTAGGCGTCCCGCCCCGCACTGCCCAGGCCGCCATGCGGCACTCCAGCCTCGACCTCAGTATGAACATCTACACCGACCCCAGCTGGGCACCAACTAGGCGCGGCTCTGCTGCCAGCGAGACGGCCGCGCCGCCTGAAAGCCCGATGCACGCGACCTGCGAGATGTTGGCGTCTTCGCGGCCGGCCGCGTCATAGGCGCGGACCAGGACCAGGTAGGTTCCGCTCTCGTTTGTGAACTGCCGGCTCCAGCTCGTCAGCGCCATCGTGGCATACGGCATGCCGCCGAGTTCCAAGACCTCCTCGCCCCCGGATGAATATATCCGGTATCCGATGCAGGATGGGCTCGGGCTCGCGCTCCAGGAGAGCGACCATGTCTTGGTGACTGCATCCCACGTGGAGGCGAGCCCGCTGGGCGCATCCGGCGCCATCGAGATCGTCACGTCTACTTCGTTCGAGGGCGCGGAATCGTCGCCTTCGGCGTCCTCGGCGTAGACCTCATAAGACCACGTGCCGCCGTCCAGCGGGCCGTCGGTAAAGCTGAGGCCTCCGACCTCGGCGACGAGGGCGGCCTCTCCGCCGGTCGCTTCAGCCGCCTGACCGAGGGAGGAGGAACTCGATCTCTTCGTCCGCGTGCACCGGGTCATGGAGGACCTCGGGCACCCCGCCTACGAAGTCTCCAAATTTCGCGCGCGCAGAGCATCGCGCGCGCCACAACACACTCTACTGGCGCCGTCGGCCCACCGCGGGCCTGGGGCCGTCCGCCCATTCCTTCGACGGGAGCGTGCGTTCGTGGAACGTCTCCTCCGTCGACGATTATCTGGCGGCGGTCGAAAGCGGCCGGCTCCCGATCGCTTCCAGCGAGGAGTTGACCGAAGACCAGCAGGCGACGGAGATGGTGATGCTGGCGTTGAGAACAACGGACGGACTGGATGTGAGGGAGTACCGGGAACGATTCGGCCGCGACTTCTTCAGCACCCGCAAGGCACAGCTCGATGCCGCAGTCCGGGACGGCCTGCTCGCCGTGTCGTCCTCCCGCGTCCGACCGACCCTGCAGGGACTCGCCGTAGCCGATCGACTCGCCGCGGACCTTGCTTTCTAGTCCCGCGCAACGTATTCTAGAATTCCTTAGTACCAACTGGGGGCAAAGCACTCTGACACACGCGAAATCCGAGCACATACCGAAGACGGTCCAGGCCTTGCTGGACCACGGGGTGGTCGTCCACTGCCCTTGCTCCGTCGAAGTGGACCTCTCGGTCAACCCCGCCCACATCGCACGGGGAGTCGTCGTCCACGCCGGGTGCCGCATTCGCGGAAGTTCCACGTCCGTCGGACCCGGCTGCGTGATCGGCGCCGAGGGTCCGGCCACTCTGGAAGACTGCCAACCGGCAAGCGGCGTCGAGCTCAAGGGAGGCTACTTCTCCGGCGCGGTCTTTCTTGACAAGTCCTCCCTGGGGAGCTGCGCGCACGTTCGACCGGGGATGCTCCTGGAGGAGGAGGCCAGCGGAGGGCATGCGGTGGGTCTCAAGCAGACGATTCTTCTCCCATTCGTGACCACCGGAAGTCTTATCAACTTCTGCGACTGCCTGATGTCCGGGGGCACGAGCCGCGAGAACCACAGTGAAATCGGCTCCTCGTTCGTCCATTTCAACTTCACGCTTCACGGGGACAAGGCGACCGCCTCGCTCATCGGCGACGTCCCGCGGGGCGTGATGCTGGATCGACCGCCGATCTTCCTGGGCGGTCAAGGCGGCCTGGTCGGTCCCGTGCGCATCGAGTACGGCTGCGTCCTGGCCGCAGGCACGGTGTACCGTCGCGACGCCCTCCAGCCGAACCATCTTCTGGGCGCCGGGGAATCCTGGGAGTCCCGGCCGTACCGGATGAACGTGCACCGCAACACGGACCGGATCATCCGGAACAACCTGATCTACATCGGGAACCTGCGCGCGCTGGAGTCGTGGTACCGCCTCGTCCGGACCCGGACGATGGATCACGACCCGTTCGCCGCGGCCTGCCGCGAGGGCGCCCTCAAGGCCGTCGCGACGGACCTCGAAGAGAGAATCAAGCGACTCGGGGAACTGGCTCGGAAACTGGTCGCCTCGGTGGAAGCTCTGAAGGCGTCCGGCGTTTCGCCGGAGGAGACGTCGCGCCAGCAGGCGTTCATTGACCGATGGCCTTCCGTCGAGCGCCATCTGAGAACTTCGCCTGCCGACGGCGTCGGGGCCGCTTGCCGCGACGCGTTCCTCGCGGAGTGGGACCGCGTCCCGCCCGGCGCCCGCCACGTCCAGGCGGTGCGGCAATTGAGTCCGAAAGGCAAGCAAACCGGCACGGAGTGGCTGCAGTCCATTGTCGATTCCGTTTCGTCCGTTTGGGGAGGGCCCTGAGAGGCAACACGAGTATGGCGCGACTCTTCGGCACCGACGGCGTAAGAGGGGTGGCCAACATGCCGCCCATGACCGCGGAGATGGTCCTGGAGATGGGACGGGCCATCGCCTACGTCTGCAAGCGGCACAGAAACCGACGGCACAAGATCGTCATCGGCAAAGACACTCGCGTCAGCGGCTACATGCTGGAGAACGCTCTGACGGCGGGCATCTGCTCGATGGGCGTGGACGTCCTTCTGCTGGGCCCCATCCCCACGCCGGGCATTGCGTTCATTACGCAGAGCATGCGGGCCGACGCGGGCGTGGTGATCTCCGCCTCGCACAATCCGTATCAGGACAACGGCATCAAGATCTTCTCGCGCGACGGGTACAAGCTTCCGGATGCCGAGGAGGACGAGATCGAGCGCCTGATCACCTCCGGCGAGATCAAGGGCATTCGCCCGACGGCGGACGACGTCGGCAAAGCCAAGAGGATCGACGACGCGATGGGACGCTACATCGTGTTCTGCAAGAACACCTTCCCCTACGACATCAGCCTGGAGGGCATGAACATCGTCCTGGACTGCGCGAACGGCGCGACCTACAAAGCGGCGCCCATCATCTTCTCGGAACTCGGCGCGAGCATCACGGCCCTCTTCTGCGAACCCAATGGGACGAACATCAACGACCGCTGCGGCTCGCAGCACACTGAGAGTCTGCGGCGGAGAGTTCAGGAGACCGGCGCCGACGTCGGTCTGGCCTTTGACGGCGACGGCGACCGGCTGATCGCCGTGGACGAGAAGGGACAGGAGCTCACCGGCGACCACATCATGGCGATCTGCGCGCGGATGTACAAAGATCGCGGATGGCTGAAGGGCAACCTCGTCGTCTCCACGGTCATGAGCAACTTCGGCCTGGACGTTGCGCTGCGGGGTCTCGGCATTCGGCGAGTCGAGTGCAAAGTGGGCGACCGGTATGTGCTTGAGACCATGCAGGAGAAGGACGCCGTGCTCGGCGGCGAGGCGTCGGGGCACATGATTTTCGTCAATCATCACACCACCGGCGACGGGATCATCTCCGCTCTCCAACTGGTGGCCGCAATGCGACGCTACGACCAGCCGCTGTCCGAACTGTCCAAGATCATGCAGCTCGCCCCGCAGAAACTCGTCAATGTGGACGTGGCGAAGAAGCCTCCTCTCGAGGACATCCGGGATCTTCAGGCGGCCGTCCAGGCAGCCGAGAGGGAACTGAACGGGAGGGGACGCGTCCTCATCCGCTATTCCGGCACCCAGGCGATGTGCCGGGTCATGGTGGAAGGTCCGACCGAGGAAATGGCCGAGCGCCTCTGCTCCGTGCTCGCCGAAACGGTTCGGCGGTGCATCGGCTGACGTGAGATTTCCGGAGACGTCTCTTCCGAAACGCCCAAGCTCCCCGGCCCGTCCAGCCCCCAACGCTGGGAGAGTGACATGTTCTACGTGTTGGGCGCAATGCTGATGGCGGTTCTGGCGGGATGCGCAGCCTTCGCAGGTCCCGGGCAGGAGGTCCTTTACCGCGTCAACTGCGGCGCAGACAGCGCCTGCGCCGGGAAGGACGGGGCTGTCTGGC
>Ga0315289_10000292_pt1 | contig 79600 bp, 60 predicted proteins | sample YL17G11_40_MG_FD_203452 | JGI IMG/M metagenome (GOLD analysis project Ga0315289, IMG submission 203452) | Sediment microbial communities from Yellowstone Lake, YNP, Wyoming, USA - YL17G11_40 | ecosystem: Environmental > Aquatic > Freshwater > Lake > Sediment | place: USA: Wyoming | collected...
GTTCGGGGTGAAGGGGTGAGCGCGTCCAGTGGTCCTGCACTGGGAGAGGGTGTGGGGGACGATAGGGGGAGGCGGACAGTATTTGGACATATCATTTCCCCATTGGCGGGAGGAGCGTAACCCCCCCAAGGGGGGTTACGCTCCTCCCGCCAATGGGGAACCCCACGCCACGTCCAAATTCTGGCCCCGTGGGGGGGTGCAGGGGGGAGGTCCGCTGCTCCGTGACCGGGCGGACTCATGATCGGCGATGAGCTCGGCAGCCCAGGTGGCCAGGACGCCCTACTGAGTTCCGCACAATCACGGAGACAGGGACTGCACCAAGGCGCCCGCCGTCTGGGCGCCGCGTGGACTGTACCTGTTTCCGTGATTGTGCGGAACTCGGCAAGTGACTGGCGACGAGGCCGGATGAGGGAGCAATCGCAGATGGCAGCAGGAACGAGTAAGCTCAGGCAGTTGCAGCATGCCACCACGAACAGGGGACTGTCCCCATCTGCCGCCAAGCGACGGCGGCAGATGGGGACAGTCCCGAACGACCCACCGCATTCTGCAACTGCGTCAGGCTGTCGTCCTGTCTGGCCCGGCGCCGCTACGTCCCACGCAGGGAACTCTCCCGCCCCCGCCGCGTTAGCACCCGATGAGTAGCCATGACACCACCGACCCATGGGGCGTTGGCCCTTCTGGTCTGCCTACAGGCCTGCGGGAACTCAGCGCCCGCGCAACTGCCGCAGGCTTCCGGGTTCGTCGTCAGTCTCACCGGCGCGAATCTCACCCTGGATGACGGCACGCTCGTACGGCTCGGGCCGGCGACCAAGATCGTGCGGGCGGACGGCACTCCGGGCACGCGGGATGACATCAGCCGGCAGGGCAGGATCGTGCTCACCTACGCTCCCGACGGCACGGTCGCGGAGGTGCGCGCCTTCCCGCCGCGCTCGGTGCCGGAGGTCTACCTGAGCAACCTGCCGCCCATGCGTGGATCGGCGGTGGTGACGGCGGCTACGGCGGGCGGGGAGCTGAACTCCCACTCGCTCGCCCTCTTCCGCACGACCTACCCCCGACAGTGGAACTGGCTGCAGTTCCGCAGCGCGGTCCGTTACGACCCTCGCGCCGCCACGGGAGCGCCGGGGGCGGCCCGGTTTGCGCTCAAGGACGGCTTCGGCGACGTCATCGTCGAGCGCGCCGTCTCGGCCGGCGAGACGGCCCGGCTCGACATCGGCCTGGACGCCCAGGCCACCGACCGGCTCACGCTCGAGGTCGCTCCGCTCGGCGAGGGCCCCCTCCAGCAGGACTGGTGCCTGTGGCTCGACCCGCGCTTCATCGTCGACCCCGGCGCCACGCCGGGGGCGGTCCTCTCCCGGCGGACCATCGAGCGCCTGGCTGAGGCCCTCACGACCGCACTCGGCCAGACCAAGGTGGAGCACCTCGCCATCGCGGAGTTCACACCCGTTCGCGTCCCGGCCGACCAGTTCTTCCCGCGCGAGGTGAGCGAACAGCTCCTGGCCTCGCTCGGCCGTCGGTACACGGTGACCGGCGTCGTCCGGCGGCGCATCGATGTAGGGGCGGCGCTTGACGACGGCGACCGCGCGGAGCTCGCCAAGATCGGCGCCGCGTTCGCTGTCGTCGGCTCAGTGAGCGCGCGCCAGGACGGGACCGTCGTTAACGCCGTCATCGTTCAGGTCCCGAACGGGGCGTTCGTGGCTGCAGCCTCGGTCCGAGAGTAAGGCCTCGCCTGGGACCGCGCGTATCCTTGCCCGCCTCGCCGTCAGCCTGGAACGTGGAACCTGAGACCTCCGGAGGCCTCGTCGTGCTCCTCATCCTGCTCGCGGTGAGCTTCAGTCCCGCCTCGGCCGACACCTCACGTACGGTCTGGGGCTACGTGGACAGCGTCGACGGCGCCTCGGTCACGCTCGACGACGGCACCGTGCTGAGACTCACCGACGCCACCAAGGTCATCAACACGGACGGCTCCGAGGGCACGCCGGCCGACATTGCCAAGGGCTTGAAGATCGACTTCACCCTTGACGCGGCCGGGAACGTCACCCGCGCCGAACTCCTCCCTCGCCCGCTCGCGCCGGAGTTCTACCTGACCACCCTCACGGTGCGTGGCGCTACGACCGTCGCGGCGGAAACGAAGGGGCGGGTCTACCCTCGGTCCCTCAGCGCGGTCAAGGCCACTTTCCCGGTGCGCGGCGACTGCTTCGCGCTCGTCGGTGGCGTCGCCTACTTGCCCTCGAAGGATGCCAAGGCGCCGGCCTCCGTGCGTTTCTCCGTAGTCAACGCTGCCAACGACCCCCTCTACCAGCGGGCGCTGAACGCCGGTGAGAGCGCCGACTTCCGGCTGAACCTCACCCCGGGCCAGGCGGACACCTTCACCCTCCTCGCCTCCGCGCCCGGTGACGCCGCCCTGCAGCCCGAATGGTGCCTGTGGCTCGACCCGAGGCTCGTCGGTGCGGGCCTGGCCCCCACGGGCATGACCGTCTACCAGCCCACCGTCCGCGCCCTCCTCGCGGACCTCCAGCAGGGACTGCAGAGCAAGCAACCCGGGCCGATGACCGTCGCCCTGTTCAACGGCTACCGCATCAACGACGACCAGATCCTCCGCTTCCTGCAGGAGGACCTGGTGGTGGTCGGCGTCGGCCAGTTCCAGATGGTGGGCAAGTCGAACCAGCGGCCGGAGCTCGGCACGCCCCTGAACGATGGCCAGAAGGGCGAGCTGGTCAAGCTCGGCGCCAAGTGCGTGCTCACCGGCTCGGTCTCCTACCGCGGCGACGGCATGATGGTCAACGCCGCCCTGGTCGATATCGGCACGAACGAGATCCTGGCAACCGCGAGGGCGTGGCAATGAAGCCGGCCTTCGCAGTGCTGCTACTGGCCTCAGGCGTCGGTCGCGCACAGCCGCCCCTCCCGCCTGCCGAGCGACCGAAGCTGACCGGCCAGTTGTACTCCATTGCCGGCGCCGAGACCATCACGCTCACGACCGGCGCGTCGCTCTCGCTGGCGCCAACGCTCAAGGTGGCCGGGGCCGCCTCCCTGGGGGACGTTCTGCCGGGCGACCTGGTGGAACTCATCCGCGACGAGAACGGGTTCGTCACCGACCTCACCGTGTTGCCCCGCCTCGTCCGGCGCAAGCCGCTGGTCGAGGTTGTCGCCGGCAACCCTCCCGTATGCCGCTTCTGGTGGGTCCATGACGGGCGCGACTACCCCGATAGCCTCTACACAGCTCAGGCGTCGCTGCCGCTCCAGGAACACGCCGGGCTGCTGGAGGCGACCGTCGCCTGCGTCGCCCCGGCTGGCGCCGACCCGATCACCTTCGCCGTGCTCGGCGACCAGGAACCCCCGCTCTGGGACAAGCAGCTCCGGCCCGGAGACACAGCGGCCGTGAAGTGCCGCCTCGGTCCCGCCCCGGTGATCCAGCTGCGCTGCCGCCGGGCTGATGGCACGCCACCCGACCCCAGAAGCTGCGTCTGGGGCAGCCCCACCGTCGTGCTGCTGGGGCCGGGGCTGATCACCCTCAAGCCGGCGGCGACCGACGAGCTCGCCCGCGCGCTCGCCGGTTCCCTGAGGAACGTGGCGGCAGGCGCCATCGCCATCGCCCAGCCGACGGTCCTCGGCCTCAGCCAGGACCTGGCCCGCGACCTCCAGGATGACCTGTTCACGGCACTCGGCCACCGCTTCGAGGTGGCAGGCTGCCTGCGCCTCAGCCCGGGCCTCGCGCTGACCGACCAGGTCCGTGCGGCCGCCAAGAGCCTGGGCGCCTCGTCAGTCCTGACCGGCGAGGTCCAGTACCAGCCCGACGCCCCCCAGGTCAGGCTGGTGCTGTTCGATCTCGCCGGGAACGAGCCGTTGGCCCAGCTACAGACGAGTCTGAAGCCATGAGTGGAACCACGCCCAGCCCACACCCGTTCAGGCGGCACTCGCTCGCTCTCCTAGCTATCATCTTCGCCCTGCTGGCCTCCTCCCTTGCCCTGGCCGCCGACTACACCCTACTTGACGAGGAACCCGGCGAGTACACGCTGAGCTGCCGGCTCACAGCCGACACCGGTTGGGCGGCCGCCGCCGAGGTCCGCTTCGGCTTCGACGTCCGCAGCCCAACAGACATGGCCTTCGTCCGCGTTGGTGGCGGGCGCGCGACCCTCTTCCTGGTGGCGGGCGGGAAGGAACAGCCCGTCGGCGAGCCCCGCCCCTTCCAGCCGCCCAAGGCGTGCGCCGCTTCCCTCCAGCGCCGCGAGGGTCGCGTGCGCTTCATCGCCGATGGTCGCGTGCTGATCGATGCAGAATGGAAGCGCCCCCTCGGCGGCCGGGCCGGCACGCTGGCCGCCGGTGGGGCGCAGCTCTCCGAGGTCGTGCTTCAGCCGATCGCTCCGCCGCTCATCCGGGACGACTTCACGCGCGACGAGGGAGAGACGGACCAGTGGCAAGTGCTCGCCGGCGCCTGGCGCAACACCATGATCACTGCGCCCAAGGCCGAAGCCGCCCGCAGCGCCAACCCCTTCTGTACCCGGGCCAGTGCCGCGCCCGAGGCGGTGATGGTCAACGGTGACTGGTTCTGGGAAACCTACCGAACCAGCGTCAGCGCCAAGTCGGTCGACGCCTCGACTGTTGGCATCGCGGCGTACGTCCAGGACGCGCAGAACATGATCCAGTTCCGGTGGGAGGCCGGCGCCCCCGATGCGCCTCGCGCCAAGAAGCTGCTCCTGGTCCGGAATGGGCGAGTCACCCCATTGGCGGAGGGCGCGGGCGGCTTCATCCGCGAACAGTGGTACCAGCTATCGCTCGACGTCCGGCCTGGTCACGTGACCGCTCTCATCGACCGCTACCCCGTGCTCTCCGCCGCCACCGATGCCTTCGGACAGGGCGAAGCCGGCCTCCTGTGTCAGGAGGGCGACGCCGTGTTCGACGACTTCGTCGTCGGCTCGCCGGCCTCGGCAGACACCCTCATCCCCCGGGTCAACCCCGTCTTCGTGTCCGATGACACGATGGCCGCCGACCAGCTCTACCTGCCGGCCAGTCAATGGCGACCCGTCGAGGGCGGCATCGCCTGGAACTGGGGGGAGTACGTTGACGACGTCACCCTCCGCTTCCCCGTCAGGGCCCTGGGTGGCGATCCGGCGACCATCCTGCTCCACGCCCCCATTGCCGATGCCGCCGGGGCTGCTGCCGCCTATGCCGTGTCACTCCGGAAGGTGGGGGAGAAACTGACCGCGGAGCTGAAGGCGCCGCCCGACAAGACGGCTGCGGGCTCGTGCTCCGCAGCCGAGGCCGACGAGGTGGCTGTCTCCATCGCGGGCGGCACGCTTGCCGTCCGTTGTGGTAGCAGCGAGGTGCTGACCTACCAGGACCCGACTCCCCTCTCCGGGCGCAAGCTGGGCCTGTCGGGCGCTGTCGGCAGCCTGCCCAACCTCGCCCTCGTCACCTCGAGCCGCTTCTTCGACTACACCTTCGATGGCGCCCCTACCGACTGGTTCGCGGGCAAGGGCGTCTGGCAGGTGACCACGCGCTGGCCCTGCCAGCCCGGCTGGACCTTTTTCGGCGGCACCCATGACGAGAACCCGGTCCTGTGGACCAAGCACAAGTACGAGGGCGATGTCGTGCTTGAGTTCTTCGCGGCGCTGCCGATGGACTGCCCGCCGCCCCCGGGCTATGCGCGCCCCAGCGACATCGATGCCGTCCTGTGCGGCGACGGGGTCGAGCTGTCAAGCGGCTACGCGTTCGTAGTCTCCGGCTGGAAGAACACCAAGAGCGCCATTCTGCGCCGCGGGCAGGTGGTGGCCGAGAACGCCTCGGCCATCTTCCACGAACCGACCAGCAACAACTTCGCCTTCCACCGGCACTGGTTCCGCGTGCGCGGCGAACGGATCGGCAGCCACATCGCCCTCTGGCTCGACGGGCAGCTCGTCGCCTCCTTCGAGGACCCCGACCCCTTGCCTGGTGGGCGCGCGGCGGTCTGGAGCTTCCACAACGGGCTGATGCTCGGCCGCGCCCGGCTGTGGTTCGCCCAGGAGAAGCCCGGGGGAATCGTGCCTCCGCTCGCGTCTCCGACGGTCATCCCACCGACACCGCGCGCCGCCAACGCGCCCATCGCCGACGACTTCGAGACCAGCCTCGGCGAGTGGCAGAGCTTCAGTAGCCCGCCAACCATCGAACTCGCGCCTGACAGCTCCACCGCCGCCTCCGGCAAGCGCAGCCTCCGCATCACCGACCTTGTCTCCGGCGGCTCCTTCGGCGCCTATGCCGTGGTGACTCCCTTCCGGGCGACGGACTCCCCGAAGCTGAGCTTCGACTACCGCCTCCCGCCGGGCGTCCGGGTGAACCTGTACCTCTACCTCAACGATCGTTGGCACGCCATCACCCTGACCACCGAGGAACCGCCTTCCAGCGCCACCACTATCCTCGGCCGGCTGGAGGGCATCCAGGCCGACGACAAGTGGCACCACGCGGAGTTCGACCTCCTCACTCCGCTGCAAGCCCTCTATCCTCAGCTCAAAGCCTTCACCGTGAAGTATGTGGCGGTCGCGGCTCCGGAGGAGTCGTACGTACGCTGCGGAATCGGAGGGAACGGCAGGGGAGCCAGATTCTGGATCGACAACTTCGCAGTGGGGCCCCGGGGCTAGATCCGGGACTCCGACTCCCGGCCATCAGGTGCTGTGGGCGCCAGGCGGAGTTGACTGCCCTCGGGGCGGCTATCCGGGCCGGCGGCACTCCACACGGCCCGCTCCTACCGGGGTAGGGAACCGCAGGCCCCTGTCTCGAGGTGGTACGCCGCCAGCTCCCAGACGACGAGCAGGTCGTCTCCGGAACGCAGCTCACCCTTTGCTGGGCCGACCCCGCGCGCCCACCACCGGGTGAAAGTATCGCCGCCCGTCCCCGTCTCCGCCACCGCAATGCAGCCCCGGAGCTTCCCCGCGGGAACAGTGACCATCTGACCCACCGCCACAATCTGCAGAGTAGAGCCCTGGCCAGGCGTAGTCCATGTGTTCCCCACTGCCAGAGGGGTCTTCAGTTGGTAGCTGGGGCGCGCACGGCGGCGCAATTTGAGGAGCAGGCCCTTAGCGTTGTGCCGCAGATAGGCGGGGTCTGGAAGCGGCTGTCCTCCTATGGTGACCTCGTCTACAAACCAGGTAGTCTCGTCTATCACCGTGGTTCCCGTGATCTCGTGGATCTCACTGTGAGTCGTCTGTGCGCGGGTAGCAAGGAGCGCTGGGCGCCCGAGGTCTGAGAACAGGGCTGACAGGGCCCCGGGCTGCTGGTACTCCGTCACCTTGAGCCGCCAGTTGTTGCCGACCGCCAGGGGCATGTACCGAGCCGTAGGCGGCCAGGCTGGTGAGTCGGCCATCGTGTCGCGACCCCGCCCTGGCGCTTCCGTGCCCATCCCTCCACAGCCTGCGAGCCATGGGGCCGCTATGAGTAGACCGACCATGACGAGCGGCATCCTACGCATCAGAGTCCCTCCCTTGTCCCTGCGCGATTCGCTGAGAGCGAGACCCGAGAACCGCCATGGGCCAGGGGCGACCTTCGTCGCTGGCAGCCATTCTCCTGCCGGCTGAAAGGGCACCGACAGGGCTGGCGGAAGCCAGGCGGGGCGCCGCTACGTGTTGGTCCTCAGTCCCCGGTCCGCCGTCGCCAGCCTCACCGTGAAGGTGGTCCCTTTTCCTGGCGCACTCTCCAGCGCCAACTCGGCCTCGTGGGCTTCCGCGATGGACTTGACGATGGAGAGCCCCAGGCCCGTGCCTTTGCTGGTGAACTGGCGGCCGGCCTTCGAGCGGTAGAACTCGTCGTAGACCCGGGGCTGCTCTTCCTTCGCAATCCCGATCCCAGTGTCGGAGACCCGGAGGACCACCCGGCCACCCTCCGTGTCGGCCTCTACCCTCACGCTCCCGCCTGCCGGCGTGTACTTGATGGCGTTCGCCACCAGGTTGGTGACGAGCTGGGTGAGCATCTCCCGATCGCCGTGGACCGGAGGCAGAGCAGGAGACACCTCGGTCGCGAGGGCGACCCCTTCCTGCTCCACGCGCTGCGCGAGGAGCGAGACCACGTTGTCGATGATATGGTCCAGGCCGACGGGTTCAAACTGCTCCTTGGGTGGCGCGGCCCGGGCGCGAAGGAGGGTCAGGAGGTCGTCGGTGAGCCCCATCAGGTGGCCGACCTTGCCTCGCACGCGGCCGAGCATCTCCCGCTGCTTGGGCGGCACGTCGCCCGTAAGGCCCCCGTTCACGACGTCCAGGATGCTGGCGACCGCGGCAAGGGGCGCGCGCAGCTCGTGGGACGTGCGCCGCATGTAGGTGACCTGCAGCTTCTGGGTCGCCTCCAGGTCGGCATACGCTCGCTCGAGCGCCGCCGCATTGCTCGCCACCTGTCGCGACAGCTCCGCGGCCTCCTGCTCGCGCTCGTGCAAGCGACCGGTGATGGAGGTCGTCATGTAGACCAGGAGGTACAGCGTCGCCGCCAGCGCCAGCACGACCAGCCACACCCTGTCCGTGGCGTAGAAGCCCGGCTGTGCGAGGAAGCCGAGGTGGACATGCCCAACCAGCGCGTACCGCTCCAGGCCCACCACCGTGGCGAAGATGGTGGTGGCGAGGGTCGCCTGGGCGTAGGCCATTTCCCGCGGGAGCAGAATCCCCGCGATGATCATGTGGAAGGCGAAGAACGAGGAGACGGGGTTCTCGACGCCGCCGGAGAAGTGGAGGATGGCGCCGAGAGCCAGCAGGTCGGCCACAATCTGGATGACCGCAACCAATCGGGCGGAGGGGAAGGGGATCGATCCGTCCTCGGCTATCAGCCGCGCTGTCCAGGCCAGGAAGACGATGTTGCAGACCACGACGGCGCCCGCGACGGCGAGCAGCCGGCCGACCGGCACCGGCACCCCCAGAACCAGAGCAGCGCCCAGGCTGGCAGCCACAATGCCCAAGGCGGCGAGCCACCGCAGGCGGATGAACCAGTGGATGCGCTCCGTGAGTTCCGCCTGCGCGAAGCGGAGGGCGTCGGCGCCCGTCTGGGGTGGAGGAGCCATGGCGGGCCTCAAGCCTCACCCCCTCCCCCTCTCCCGTTGGGAGAGGGTAGAAGGGGCGAGGGCGATGCGCCTCTTCACCTGCTGGCGAGCGCTTCGCTGACCTTGTCCACCAGTTCGCGCGGGGCTGCGGGCTTGTCGATGAAGCCCTGCACCGGCAGGAACTCGCCCGGCTCGTAGGTGCCGTCGGATTCCTCCGGATAGAAGCGGAGATCCACCTTGGAGTGGATCGCGGAGAGTACGACGATCGGCGTGTCCTTGACCTCATCCGGCATCTGGTTCCGCAGCTTCCACACGAACTGGAAGCCCTCCGTCCCCTCGGGCATCATGATGTCCAGAAGGATGAGGTCCGGCCGGAAGACGGCGACCTTCTCCTCGGCCTCCTCCGCGCTTCCCGCGGCCTCGACCTCATGGGCCTTGCCTTCGAGGACCAGGCGCATCGCCTCTACGATATCAGGGTCATCGTCCACAACGAGAATCTTCGCCACTGATGTCACTCCCTTGGCCGGCTCCGCGTAGGCCCTGAGTTTCGTGAGCGCCCGCCAGTTCTCCTCTCGCGAGGGCGACGTATTCCGACAGGCGGGCAGCCAACGTCTCTGAAAGGCCCTCTCGCGGGCTTGTGTCGACCGGCTGAATGCCTACGATCGTCATCTGGGGCTGCATACCCGCGGCTCGGCCCAGAGCGAGAACCTCCGCGATCCCAATCCCATGCAGGCAGGAGAACCGAACCTCCGCCTGCCCGTCCAGGAGCGCGGCGTCAAACACTCGCGCCTCACCGGGGGTCTGGCCCATCTCCGCGGCATCGATGAGAAGCACACGCTCGGCGTCGCCGAACTCGAACAGCAGGTCCAGCCCCTGCGTGCCGGCGTCGATCACCTCGACCTCCTCTGGCAGCGGCTCCCGGGCCAGCGCTTGGGCCACTCGCACCCCCACGCCGTCATCCCCGCGCAGGAGATTCCCCACGCCGATGACCAACGTTCGCTTGGCGTCCGCTGCGCTGTGGCCCATCGGTTCCGTTCCCTAGCCGTGGCACGAGCGTCCACCGCTCGGGTCACACGGCATCATCGGCGTGACGCCAGTGCCACTACCCCACGAAGTCGACCTGCAGCAGATGGGTCGCGCACGAGATGCACGGGTCGTAGGCCCGCACCAGCATCTCCAACGCCAGGGCGATGTCGTCCTTCGGCTTGTCGAGGATCTCCGGCACCAGCTTCCGCATGTCCGCCTCGATGTTGTTGAGGTTCATGTTGGTGGGGATGATGAGGTTGGCCGCGGTGATGAGGCCGTCCCCGCCCACGGTGTAGTCGTGGACGAGCGTGCCGCGCGGAACCTCCACCGCCGCCGCCCCTTGGCCCGGCCTCCAGTTGACGGAGCCCATGCTCGCGCTGACCACGTCGTCCTGGTCGAGGCCGCGCTCGAGCAGGGCGTCGATGATGTCAATGCCGTCGAGCGTGAACTCCACGCACTCCACCACCTGCGCCACGTTGTTCAGGTACGAGTTTGTGCAGCCGGGCTCCAGGCCCATCGCCGCCGCCGCGCCCTTCGACTCCGTGCGCAGCCCGTCGTAGTTGATGTTGAACCGGGCGAGGGAGCCCACCATGTAGGACTCGTGGTCGGTCTTGCAGTGCTTGGCGTGGGAGTGCAGGACGACGTACTCGTGGATCAGCTTGCGGTAGTCCTGCTCGTCCACCTCGCCCGCCTTGCTGCCCTTGAGGCTGGTGCCCTGGTAGATCGGGTACTTCCCCGGCTCGTGGATCGCCATGAACTCCATGTCCCGCTCGAACCGGGGCAGCTTGAGCGTTGTCACCAGTTCCACCGTCGTCGCCGCGTCCGCCAGCGACGCCTGCAGCCGCTCCCGTAGCTGCGCGAGTTCGTCCTCGGCCGGCAGCTTGGTGAACCCGCCGACGCGCAGCGAGATCGGGTTGATGTGCCGCCCGCCTACGGTGTGGCAGATGTCGTTCCCCAGCCGCTTCAACCGAAGCGCCATCTTCACCACCTCGGGGTGCGTGCCCGCGAGCGGGATGACGCTCCCCACGCCCAGGCAGTCCGGCACCGCCAGGAAGAACACGTGCAGGTAGTGGCTCTGCAGGTGCTCCCCGTGCAACATGAGCCGGCGCAGAAGCACCGTCTGCTCGGAGGGCGTCACCTCAATCGCGTTCTCCATCGCGCGGAGGGACGCGGTGGTGTGCCCGGCGGAGCAGATCCCGCAGATGCGGCTCGTGATGTGCACCGCATCCTGCCATGGCCGGCCCACCAGCATGGCCTCGAAGAGCCGGGGCGACTCGGTGATCTCGAGATCGCACGTCTCCAGCACCCCGTTCTTCACGTTCACGACGATGTTGCCGTGGCCCTCGACTCGGGTGACATTGTGGATGTTGATATCCAGGTCTTGCTTGGCCATCTACGCACCTCAGCGGTTCTGACCGGTCGAACGCGGCCCGCGCCTACTGCACTTGCTCGGGCTTGAACGCGTTGTAGCGCGTGTACCGGTGCATGATCTCTGGGACGGTCTTGCCCGCCTTCTGAAGCACTTCCTCATGAGCCTGGGTGTTCGGGTCGTCGACGAAGCCCCGGCACGCCTCGCAGGGGTCGTTGAAGCTGGGGCAGATGGCGCCGCAGCCGGCGCGGGCGACCACGCCCATGCAGTCCAGGCCCTGTTCCCACAGGCACACGGTGCCCTTCGTCCGGCACTCGACGCACACCGGGTAGTCCGGCAGCCGGAACTCCTTGCCCATCAGCACTTCCTTCACGAGACGCAGGAACTCCGTGCGGTCCATGGGGCAACCGGGCAACGCGTAGTCCACCTTCACCTCCGCGCTCAACGGCCGGGCCGGGATCGAGTCGAAGTGCTCCGACTGCTCGCCATAGACGAGCCGCTTCGCCGCCGCCAGGTCCAAGTCGTTCTTCATCGCATTCACGCCGCCCGTGTGCGCGCACGCCCCGATGGCCACCACCACCTTCGAGAACCCGCGGATCCGCTTCATCTCGTCCACATCGTGGTGCGTGGACAGGCTCCCATCCACGAACGCGATGTCCACGTCCTCGCTCTTCTCCGTCATCCCCTCGCGGAAGTTCACGATGTCCACGGCTCCCACGATGTCGAGCAACTGGTCCTCGCACTCGAGGATTGCCAGCGAGCAGCCCTCACAACAGGTGAAGCTGAAGATGCCGATACGCGGCTTCATCAAATGGCCTCCTTCAGGTGCCGGGCCTCGGCGTACGTGAACACGGGGCCGTCCTGGCACACGTACTTCTGGTTGATCTGGCAGTGCCCGCACTTGCCCACGCCGCACTTCATGTGCCGCTCGAGGGACACGATGATGCTCTCCTCATCGAGCCCTGCGTTCAGGCACTCGATGATCACGAAGCGGTACATGATCGGCGGGCCGACGATCACCGCCACCGTCTCCTTCGGCCGCTGGATCTCGAGCTCTGGGAACAGGGTCGTGATGACGCCCACATGCCCGCTCCACTCCTCGTGGGGCCGGTCGATCGTCTCGAGCAGCCTGACGTCGGACCTCGCCCGCCATGCGTCGAGCTCGCCCAGGAACAGTCGTTCCGCCGGCGCCTTGCACCCGAACAGGATGCTGACCTCGGCGAAGTCGTCGCGCTTGGCGAGCACCGTATGGATCAGCGACCGCAGCGGCACCAACCCGATGCCGCCGGCCACGAGCAGCAGGTCCTTCCCCTTCATGCTCGCCACATCGAACCCATTGCCGAAGGGGCCGCGGATACCGACCTTGCTGTCCGGCTCCAGCTTGTGCAGGAAGCGGCTGACGTTCCCGCAGGCCCGCACGACCAGCTCGAACGTCGCATCCGCACTGGGGCCCGAGGACACCGAGATCGGCGCCTCGCCGATCCCCAGCACCGACACCTGCACGAACTGGCCGGGCTTGTGGCCCAGGCTTCGGCCCTGGTCGAGTCCCAGCTTCAGCCGGCGCTCGGACAGCCCCATCGGCTCCGTCTCGATGACGGTGGCGAAGTCGGGTAGGTAGAGAGTGTCCTGGAGGTTGATCGGGTTAGCGGCCATGGGGCACCCCCTCTGCCTGCTCGGCCAGCAGGTCCGCGATGACGTCGAGCTGGTCGATGCCCGCCACGCACGCCCGGCGGCAGCGACCGCAGCCCGTGCAATGCGGGCGACCGTACTTCACGTACTGGTAGTGGAACTTCCGCTCGACGCGGTGAAGCAGTCGGCTGTGTCGGTGCTGGCGGAAGTTCTCTCCCGAGGCCACCTTGGCGAACGGCTCCAACATGCATGCATCGGCCGTGCGCACGCGCGACCCCGTCGTCAGGTCGAGGTTCATCTCGTCGGCCACGTTGAAGCAGTAGCACGTGGGGCACACCAGGCTGCACGCGCCACACGAGAAGCAGAGCTGCGCGTGCTTCTCCCACACCTTGCTCGCGATGGCGTTCGTCATCACCAGCGGCAGCAGGCGGATGTCCGTGTCCAACGTGCACTGGACCTCCTCCGCCTTCCTCGCCTGGTGCTCCTTGATGGCCGCGAGGTGTGACGCCTCGGCCGCCTGCGTCTCCACCTTGTCCATCAGCGCCTTACCGGCGTCGGTCGCCACATCGGCGACGTACGCGTCTCCGATGTCCGTGAGGAAGACATCGTAGCCCGAGTCGACGACGGCCGTCCCCGTGAACGAGCAGTAGCAGTAGTCATCTGGGCTGCAGTCCACGCCGACGATGGTGACCTTCGCCCGCCGCGCCAGGTAGTACGGGTCCGGATTGCCCTCCGCCATCACGGCATCAAGGCACTCGATCCCGGCAATGTCGCACGGGTGCACGCCGAAGAGCACCACGGGCTCGGCCTCGACCGTCGGCTTCACCTCCGGCGTCGGCCCGAGCCTGAAGTCGAAGAGCTTCTCCCGGTGGGGAAGAAGCCATTCCTTCGGCGGCAGGATCGTGGTTGGGTAGTCCAGCACCAACTCGTCCGGGCTCCTGATCTCGTCGAACGCGAACTTCCCCTGGCGGGGCGTCGGTCCCACGACCTTCTGCTCCGCCAGCAGCGCGCTGACGAGGGTCGGCAGAGCCTCCTTCTGCACTACGCGAAGCGCCATTCTCTGCGCCCTCCTGGTTCGGACTTCGGACCTCGGACCGAAGGCCACGGCAACGGCTCTGGAGGCCGAGTCCGCGACTTAGCAGATCCTCGGCAACAGCTCGCCACTCGGCAGGTCAACGATGCGCGCGGGCCCGAGCGGCGTCCGCGCGATAACACGACCCTCGGCGTGGCTTCTCACCTCGCCGATGAGGACAGACTCCCGGCCCAGTGGGTGCCCCCTCATGGCCTGCAGGACTGCGCCGGCTCGATCGGCCGCTACGATGGCCACCAGCTTCCCCTCGTTGGCCATCACCAGCGGATCGTAACCCAAGAGGTCGGCCGCTGCTCTCACCGCCGCCCGCACCGGGATGTCGTCCTCCACGATCTCGATGAGCTTCTGCGATTGTACGGCGATCTCGTTCAGCGCCGCCGCGAGCCCCCCACGGGTGAGGTCCCTCATCACGTGCACCGACTCGCCGCCGGCCTCCAGCATGGCGGTCACCAAACCGTTCAGCGAGGCGCAGTCCGTGCGGAAGTCGCCCTCGAGCGGCAGCTCCTGGCGCGCCGCCAGCACCGCCAGCGCGTGATCGCCCAGCGGGCCGTTCACCAGCACCAGATCGCCCTCGCAGGCCTTCTCACCGCCCAGCGCGACGCCGGGCGGGATCAGCCCGACGCCCGAGGTGTTGACGAACAGCCGATCAGCCGCACCGCGCTCCACCACCTTCGTATCCCCCGTCACGACTTGAGTGCCAGCCTCCTCGCAGGCCTCGCGGATGGAGGCGGCGACCTGGGCGAGGGTCTGGCGCTCCAGGCCCTCCTCGATCACCAGCCCCAGGCTCAGCCCGAGCGGCTGTGCCCCCATCATGGCCAGGTCGTTCACGGTGCCGCAGACCGCCAGCCTACCGACATCGCCGCCCGGGAACACGAGCGGCGACACGACGAACGAATCGGTCGTGAACGCCAGCCGCGCGCCGCCCGGAAGCGCGAGCGCAGCCGCATCGTTCAGCTGGGCGACGCCGTTGGCCGAACCGAGCAGGCCCAGACATTCGCCGATCAGGTCCTGCATCAGCCGCCCGCCACCGCCGTGCGCCAACAGAACGCGGGAGCCAGAGCCTTCCATCGCCATGCCGTCCCCATGCCTTGCCGTTCTTCGTGTCTTCGTGGTTCGCCTTTGTCGTTCAGGCCGTCCGGTACCGGTACTGAGCCGCGCATGCGCCTTCCGACGACACCATGCACGGTCCCAGCGGCCGCGTGGGGGTGCAGGCCCTGGCGAATGCCGGGCATTCGGCCGGCAGCAGCTTGCCCTGCAGCACCTCCCCGCAGTGACATGCGGGGTGCTCCTTGGCCTCGGGCTCGAGCAGGCTGAGGCGCCTCATGACATCGAAGCGGCTCCACTCGTCCCGCAGCCGGAGTCCGCTCTCCGGGATGGCGCCGATCCCCCGCCACGACGCATCACACACTTCGAACACCGAGTAGATTGCTGCCACGGCCTGACGGTTGCCCTCCGGACGGACGGCCCGACGGTACTCGTTCTCCACTCGGGCCACACCGTCTGCCGCCTGCCGCAGCAGCGCACGAACGCCCAGAAGGATGTCCGCGGGCTGGAAACCCGACACGACGCACGGGACACCATACTCGTCCACGACGTCGCGATAGGCATCCGAGCCGATGACGACACTGACATGACCGGGGCAGATGAAGCCGTGCAGCCGAACGTCCCCCGCCGCCAGGAGAGCGCGCATCGCCGGCGGCACAAGCTTGTGCGCGCAGAAGACCAGCAGGTTGTCGAGCCCCAACCGCCCCGCCTCCAGCACCAGGCACGCGATGGTCGGCGCGGTCGTCTCAAAGCCCACCGCCGCCATCACCACGTACGCCTCCGGGTTGTCCCTGGCCAGGTCGAGACACTCCATCGGCGAGTAGACCACCTTCACTCTGCCGCCCCGCGCCCGTGCCTCGGCCAGGCTCGACCTCGTGCCCGGTACCCGGACCATGTCCCCGAAGGTGGCCAGGACCACGTCCTCGCGCTCCGCAAGCTGCAGGCAGAGGTCAATCTGCCCCGCCGTCGTCACGCACACCGGGCAGCCCGGGCCGGACACCAGTCGCACATCATCACCCAGCCGCTCCCTCAACCCGCAGCGCGCGATGGCGTGCGTGTGCGTGCCGCACACCTCCATGAGGTGTACCTGCCCCCCCCCGCGCTCCGCCGCGCGCGCTGCGAGTGCCACGCACTCCGAGGCGAGCTGGTCGAGCGCCCCCGCCGTCACGGCAGCCCCGTTCATGTCTCCCGCTCCTCCGCCTCGACCTGGCAGAGCCGATCGGCTTCGTCGAGCAGCGCCCGAATCTCGAGCGCCGACGCCTCATCGACGGTCTCGATGGCAAACCCGGCGTGCACCAGCACGTACTCGCCAACGCTTACCTCGGGCACGAGGTCGAGGCGCGCCTTGACCGTCGCGCCGCCGACATCGACCACGGCCGTCTGCCCCTCGACCGACTCAACTCTCCCCGGCACCGCAACACACATATCGCCCTCATCCGTCGTGTAGGGGCGCGATTCATGGCGCCCCAGCCAACCCCGCCCCCGCGATCGCCGCCTGCCCCAGCGACAATCCCCCGTCGTTGCACGGCACGTGCTCGTGTACGATGGGCTCCAGCCCTCGATCCCGCAGTGCTTCACAGAGCTTCGTCAGCACCCAGGCGTTCTGGAAGGTGCCCCCGCTCAGGGCGACCTGCCCCAGCCCTTCCTCCTCCGCCACCCGCGCCGCGACCTCCGCCAGCATCGCCACGAACGAGTTGTGGAACGCCCCGCTGATCTCGCCCACCGGTACGCCTTTCTTCAGGTCGTCCACCACTGCCCGTATCATCGGCGTCGGGTCCATGACAAACCGCCCGTCGGCCTCCTCGATGCCGAACGGGTACACCCGCTCCGTCGCCGTCGCCGCCGCCTCCAGCCTCATCGCCGCCTGGCCCTCGTACGTGCACACCTGCTGCACGCCCGTGATGGCGGCCACCGCGTCAAACAGCCGGCCGGCGCTCGACGCCAGCGGGCTGTTCGTGCCCAGCTCGATCATGCGCTCGAGCACGCGCCAGGCGCTCAGGTCCAGCGCGCGGCAGAACTCGATCCCCGGCTGCCGGCAGAAGCCCGGCCCAAAGGCTGCCGACAGGTACACGGCCCCCATCCGCCACGGCTCGCGGATCGCCCGCTCGCCGCCGGGAAGGGGCACGTAGGCGAGCTGGGCCCGCCGCCGGTAGCTCGCGAAGTCGGCCACCATGACCTCGCAGCCCCACACTCGCCCGTCATCCCCCAGGCCCGTGCCGTCGCAGGCGATGCCCACCACTGGGGTGGTCACGTGGCGCTCCGCCATCACGCTCGCGATGTGCGCATGGTGGTGCTGCACCCGCACCAGCGGAACCCCTTGCTCCTCGGCCAGCCGCTCGGCGTGGCGGGAGGAGAGGTAGTCCGGGTGCTGGTCGCACGCGATGATCTCCGGCTGCATCTCCAGCAGGGAGGTGAAGTGCTCGACCGTGCGCTCGAGATAGGCCAGAGTCTGCGCGTCGTCGAGGTCCCCGAGGTGTTGGCTGAGGAACGCGTAGTCGTCCTTGGTGAGGCACACCGTGTTCTTCAGATGCGCTCCCAGGGCGAGCACCGAGGCCTGGAGCGCCGGCAGGCGCACCGGGAAGGGCGCGAACCCTCGCGCCCGGCGCATGACGATGGTCCCGGCGCTCGTGGGCCGCACCACCGAGTCATCGCAGCCGACGAGGATGTCCCGATCGTGGTCGAGGAACGCATCGGCAATGTGCCCGAGTCGCTCGAAGGCCTCCTCGTTGTTCATCGCGAGCGGCTCATCCGACAGGTTCCCGCTAGTCATCAGCAGCGCCAGGAAGCCCCCATCGTCGAGCAGCAGCCGGTGGAGGGGCGTGTAGGGCAGCATGACCCCGTAGCAGGCGCTGTCCGGCGCGACCGACGGGGCGATGAGGTTGTTGGCCCGCTTCGGCAGCAGGCAGACCGGCCGCCGCGCGCCCGTGAGCATCTCGAGCGCGTACTCGGGCACCTCGCAGAACCGCCTCACCGCCTTGACATCGGGCGCCATGAGAGCCAGCGGCTTCTCCTCGCGCCCCTTCCGCTCCCGGAGCACCCTCACCGACTCCTGCCGCGTCGCATCGCACGCGAGGTGGAAGCCCCCTAGCCCCTTCACCGCGACGATCTTCCCGTCCCTCAGCGCCTGCACCGCTCTCGCGAGGGCCCCCTGCCCGGAGAATGTGTCAGACACGATTCCGCGTGACGTCTGCGAAATCGTATCTGACACATTCTCCGCCCGGAACCTCAGCCTCGGCCCGCACTCGGGGCAGGCCACGGGCTGCGCATGGTAGCGCCGGTCGTCGATGTCCTCGTACTCGGCCCGGCACTCGAGGCACATCGGGAAGGCAGCCATGCTCGTCTGCGGCCGGTCGTAGGGCATCCCGCGGATGATCGTGAACCGGGGCCCGCAGTTCGTGCAGTTGATGAACGGATGCCGGTGGCGGCGGTCCGCCGGATCCAGCAGCTCCGACTCGCACTCCGCGCAGGTCGCCACATCGGGGGACACGAGGATGGGGCCCGACTTGCCTTCGCGACTGGGGAGGATGCGGAACTCGGGGTCGCCGGTAGGGGAGAGGGAAGTGGTCGAGACGTCCTCGATGAGCGCGATCGGTGGCCTCTCGCGCTCGAGGTCCGTCACGAACGCGTCCAGCGCCGCCCGGGGGCCCTCAATCTCGATGTCCACCCCGCCGGCGTAGTTAAGCACCGATCCCGCCAGGCCGTGCCGTCGGGCCAGCCGGTGGATGAACGGCCGGAACCCCACGCCCTGCACAATGCCCAGAACGCGCACCAGCTTGCGCTCTGCCGCCGCCGTCGCTTGGGATTGCTCAACCACCAATGTCATCGCCGCTCTTCGTCTCTTTGCGTCTTCGTGGTGAGCCTTGGCCGCCCCGCCCTACTCTACGCGCACCAGCTTGATCGCATCATCCGCATCAACACCCAGGCTCCGGCCTCCACATTCCGGGCACGCCTCCAGCTCCTCCGTGACCTCGGTCACCGCGCCGCATTCCGCGCACTTGGCCATGACGCCCCGCACCTCGGTGTGCAGTTCCACTTCGGCCACCTCGGTTCCCTTGGCCGCCTCCTGAAAGTGCTCGGCGAGGTGTTCCGGCGTGATGCCGCTCAGCTCGCCCACCTGGACGACCGCCCGAGTGATTGGCTGGTCCCGCTCTGCCTGCAGCCGGCGTAGGACCTCGACGATGGCGTCTGCTATGCCAGTCTCATGCACGGCCGTTCCCTCGTGGCGGCACCTCGGAAACACTGGCGGCCCAGGGGCCGCAGGTCGGTATACACTGTTCCTATCGCCTTGTCAAGTGGGAGATACGCCGAACGGCGTATTACCGGCCCTATTTCGCCTCTCAGTGCCGCACAGTGCCAATTCTCGGGTCGGGTCCCGCCTGCTCACGGCTCGCCCGCGTAGCCATTGCCCCCGGGGCACAGCTCGCGGATAAGACACTGGCCCCCTGTGCTGGCAGTAGGTCTGGGGATGAGAGCACGCGCAGCATTCGTCGCAGTAGCCGAAGCCGTACTTCCGGCAGGTGAAGCTGGCCGGCCGGTCCGGGTGGTTCCGGCAGAACGTTCCGGCCTGCTCGTTGGCCGCTCCTTGGGGGAGAGTCATCAGTTGAGAAAACACGGCGCGACAGACCCCGACCTCCGCCGGATGACGGAGGCGGGCGGCCCCCGGCCGTTGCCCGGTGGGCTCCCCAGACCCGGCACTCTCACCTCACCACGACACGACGTACCTCCCCGCTCCCTTCAACCCGACCCTGAAGCTCACTCGTCCGCCCTCGACCGATACCGGCAAGCTCCCCATGTCGGCCTGCGTGCCGGCGGCCAGCGCCTGCACGCGCACCTTGGTCGGGTCGATCTTCGCCTTCGGCGCGATGGCCCTCACGTCGAGCGTCACGGTGAACTCACGGTCGCGGGGGTAGGGGAAGACGGTCAGGCTGCTCTCGCCCCGCTCGACCTTGACCGACCCGTCGGTGGCGATCTTGCCGAAGTCCACCTTCGTGCCCGGCGCGTTCAGCCGGGCACTGAAGTCCGCCCGCTTCACCTGCAGCTTCTGCGCCACCTCGCGGATGTCGGCCAGGCTGATGTTCGTGATCTTCCCGTTGGCGCGCTCCAGCTTCAGCTGCCCGATCAGGATGCGCGCCCCGCCGGCATCCGGGCCCTTCAGGGCGACGCGCGGCCCCTTGTGAAGCCCGATCACGATGTCATACGTGTCGAATCGGTCGGCCGGGACGCTGACCTCCCACGGGCCGTCGACGACCGTCTCGCCCTTCTGCCACTGGCTCGTGGGCTTGGGCACCAGGTGGTCCTGCTGGGACTCGATCTTGTCCGGGTTGCCGCTCTGCGCGTGGATGAAGTGCACGAAGCAGAAGTAGTCCTGGTCGAGGGTGTCGTTGACCACCCACTCGTAGGTGAGGCTGATCTTGTTGCCCTCGAGGTACTTGAACTCCCGCAGCTTCGGCTCGATGTCCTTCCCCGGGTTCCGGTAGGGCATGGTGAACGAGGTCCGCGCATCCACGAACAGGAACTCAGGGCACTCCGCGTAGTCGGCGAGCTTGCCCTTCCGCAGGACCGTGCACACCTCGGTCTCCGGGTCCAGCGCCAGGAAGCCCCACTGCGGCAGCACGCGCCCCTCGACCTCCCACGGCTCCTTCGCCCAGTTCACCCACAGGGTCAGCCCACTGTCGTACCTGATCCTCTGCCGCCACCGCTCATCCAGCACCAACGCCACGCTCGCCGTCACGAACTTCCCATCGACCTCATACGCGATCTCCATCGCCTTGGCCGTGCCGTAGAGCCGCTGCACGGGGTGCACCAGGTGGTGCTCCTTCGCCACCCACTGGATGTTGTCCACCTGCGCCGCCCCGATCCAGCCGGCGTGCCCGTACGCCAGCTCCTGCGCCCGGTACTTGTCGATCTGCTCGACCGTTCCCGTGTCGACGCCCCACTGATGGTTGTAGCCTCGTTCGAACCACCGCTCGTAGTAGCCCATCCCGTGATTGACCATCTGCGGGTGTAGTTTGAGGAGGTCGAGGTCCAAGAACGGGACGTGGTGCTCCCCTCCCGCAACCTGCGCCTCGACCCCATCGCACTTCCCCGCCCAGTAGAAGTGGTTGGCCCCCTCGCCGAAGAGCGGCCCCCCGTGCGTGTCTCGCTCGAACTGGAAGAGCGCCGCGTCGTTGACCACCTTCGCGTGGCACATCGCCGCCATCGGCTGGTTGGCCTCGTGGTCGAGCTGATGCCACGGCGGCACACAGGTGTGCACATCCAGGTACGCCGCCGTCGTCCCATACCGCCGGTGAATCTCCGGCGAGTTCTGCTTCGCATACCCGAGCGCCCAATTGCACTTCAGCCCGAAGCTCTGCACGCTCCCGTTGAACCACGCCTTGGACGGCTCCCCGCTCGCGGCGAGCACCCGCGCCGACGCGTCATAGGACGGCGCGTCCGGGTACAGGTCGATGTAGTTCTCGTGCAGCGCCCAGACGTACCCGCACTCGTTGGCTGCCTGGCCGAACTCCACCATCCCCGGTTCGCCGCCGTAGGCCGGGTCGGCGGGGATGTGGTCCGGCAGCTTCACATCGTATCCGTACCGCTGCCAGACGTGGGAGATGACCGCGAGGTGATCGACCCCGTTGTCTTTCAGTGCCCGCAGGTTCTCTCCATCGCCCTGATAGGTCCCGTTGTGGTGGTTCCAGACGTCGAGCATGACCCGCGGGCCGAGCAGGCTCAGGTACGGGGACGCCGGGTGCGGGATGCTCGGCAGCACCTCGCCCACGTTCGGCGACACGGCCACGTACCCGCTCTCGAGCAGCGGGGTCCGCGTGCCGTCGGTCTTCGGCTCGTACCGCGATTCGCCCTGAGGGCAGGCCGACGACCCCGAGACCGTCCAGTCGAGATAGCGGCAGACGTAGGCGTTCTCGGCCGAGAGATACGCCACCCAGCCCCGCGCCCAGTCCGCCGGCATGTAGGGGACCGTGAACGTCTTCCGCAGCGGGGCCCCCGCGACCCCGCCGAGCGAGAAGCTGCTGACGATTGCCTGCTCCGACGTCGCCCGGATCGTCAGCGCCTTGCCGAGGATGCCGAAGGTCCACTTGACCTGAAGCGGCTGCCCGTCGCAGTCGTAGTCCCACACCGCCTCCAGCTGCTTGCCGTCGGCGCTTAGCACGATGCGCTCCGCCCTCCCGCCTCGGGCCGCCACCAGGTTGGTCTGACCAGCCTGCACGACCGCCGCCGTCAACCCGCCCCCTGCCGCCGGCTGGAAGGGGTGGGTGTCATCGACCTGGGCCGTGAAGTCGTCGAGGGTGCCGGTCTTCGGCTCGTAGGTGTAGACGACGCGGCAGTCGCGGCCTTCGTAGCTGAACCGGCAACCCGTGCCCGCCTTCGTGATTCCGTTCCTGCCCGGCAGGAGGTTGCCCGGCGCCACACCCAGGTCCGCGCGGTTGGCGAGCCCCGCCAGGCTGACCTTCTCGGTGGCTCGATAGGCTCTCGTCGAGGTCAACTGCCGAAGCAGTCCATCCCGGCCGCCCTCCCCCTTGCCCGCCACAATCTTCGCGCCGCCGAAGTACGAGTAGTCGAAGCTCGGGTCGTTCTTCGGTCCCGGCTCGGTCTGCAGACGAAGCGTGATCCCCTCCCCTGCATACTGAGACAGGTTGAAGTGGTAGTCGGCCCACGCTGCCTCCGCGTAGTGCCGACGCATCAGCTCCTGCTCGCGCCCGTCATGAATCAGGGTGCAGCTGAACGTGACGCCATCGCTCCGGCCCGGCACCAGCATGTCGGGCGGCATCGCGATCCCGAAGGACAGCTCGATCGGTGTCACTTTTGGGAGAAGTAGCTGGTAGTTGACCCACACCTTCCCCGGCGGCACCTTCCAAGGGGAGTGGAGCAGGATGGCGTCGTGATCGAGTACGCGCTCGGTGGGCAGGTACGAGATGCCGCTCGGGTCGACGAAGTGCCCTGTCCACGAGACCGGCATCGCCACTGGCTTGCCCTCGCCGGACTGGTAAGCCACCTGATAGACGCCGATGTCCGAGAGGGGCGTGACCCCGGGGGGAATGGGGACGGTGAGGTCCTGGGCGAGTGCGCTCATGGCCAACACCACCAGCAGAGGAGTCAGCATGGCGAGGCGGGTGCACATGGTTGGCCTCCTTGGCCGGACACGTGAAAACCGGGGTGCCGTGTCCTGGGAGCGCCGGCGTCTCGCCGGCCTCGGGGACACGGCCGCAGCCGTGGACGGCTGCGCCACAACGGCATCACCACTTGCCACAGCAGCCGGCTGGAAGCCGGCGCTCCCAGCACACGGCACATCGCGGGATGTCATCTCTCTGATTCGCGAGGACCAGCGGCAGACCTCTCAGCCGCCCCCAGGTAGGACCCCCTCTGACCCGCAGCGAATGCTCCCCGCCATGGAGCACCCCTCGCCCGCGCCCATCCCCGCGCCTGTGGCAACCGAACCGCCGCCCCTCCCCGTCACCCGTCGCGCCGTCGTCCTCGGGCTCCTGCTGATCCCGCTGAACGCCTGGTGGATCACCCAGATCGAGTACGTTCGCTACTCCGACAACGCGACGACCTCCGCCCTCTTTTTCAACGCCGTCGCCCTGCTCGTTCTCCTCAGCCTCCTCAACGCTGCCCTCCAGCGGACGCTCCCCCGCTGGGCCTTCACCCGCGCCGAGCTGCTGACGGTATACGTCATCGTCGTCGTGGCGAGCTGCCTGGCCGGTCACGACCAGCTCCAGATTCTGTTCACCACGCTCACCTGGGTCTTCCGGCACGCGAGCCCCGAGAACGCCTGGGAGACCGTCATCCACCCGCTGCTCCCGAAGAGCCTGCTCGTCACCTCGCCAACTGCCATCGATCGGCTGTACCTGGGCGACACGAGCCTGTACGACCCCCGGATCCTCGCCGCCTGGTGGAAGCCCCTGGCGTGGTGGTGCTCGTACGCCTTCGTGGTGAGCTGGACGATGCTCTGCCTGAGCGCCATCCTGCGCCGCCAGTGGGATTCCGAGCGGCTCAACTACCCCATCACCGAGGTGCCGCTTGAGATCACCGCGCCCGGCCACCGGATGATGCGGCAGCCCATCTTCTGGGTCGCCGCAGGCTTCGCGGCCAGCTTGCAGTTCCTCAACCTCTGCCACACGCTCTGGCCGTCCATCCCCGGCGTCTCCATCGGGGTCAAGTACTACACGTTCAAGGGAGCGCCCTGGACCGCCGCCGGCTGGATTCCGTTCTCCTCCTTCCCGTTTGCCTACGGGCTCGCGTACCTGCTGCCGCTCCAGCTCTCGTTCTCCGTGTGGTTCTTCATGCTGTTCAGCCGGGTCGAGATGGTGGCGACCTACGCCGCGGGATACACCGAGTGGGGCAAGTTCCCCTACATCCAGCAGCAGGGCTTCGGCGCCTACATGGGGGTCGCCGCCTTCGTGCTCTGGGCGGCGCGTCGGCACCTGCGGCAGGTGTGGTTGCACGCCATCGGCAGGGCGCAAGGCGGGGATGACGGCGAGCCGTTCACCTACTCGGTGGCCTTCTGGGGCTTCCTCGCCGGCGCCGGCGCGCTCATCTTCTGCTCCATGCAGATGGGCATGCGGCTGAGCACCACCCTCGTCTATCTGCCCGTCCTCCTGTCCACCATCATGACCGTCGCCCGCCTGCGGGCGGAGCTCGGCCTGCCCACCATCGAGCTTTACCAGGTCGGCGTCGATGACGTCCTCCAGCGCGTCTTCGGCGCCCGGGCCTTTGCGAAGCGCGACCTCGTCGTCATGACGCTCAACTTCTACCTCACCCGCACCCATCGCCAGCTCCCCATGCAGTCCTACGTCGATGGCTTCCGCCTCGCCGACAAGTGCCCGATGTCCAAGCGCGACCTGGCGCGGGTCATCGCCGCCGCGAGTGCCGTCGCCATCGTCGCTGCCTTCTGGGCCTATCTCCATGTGGTCTACCGGACGGGCTATGAGTCGGCCAAGTTCCGCGGGCCGGCGGGCTGGGCGTTCGGCAACGAGCCCTGGCAGAAGCTCCGAAGCTGGCTCCTCAACCCGCGGGATCCCGATCTCAGCTCAACCGCGGCCTACCTCTTCGGCTTCTGCTTCACGCTCTTCCTCGCCAGCATGAGGACGCGGTTCCTCTGGTGGCCCTTCCACCCGGTCGGCTACCTGGTCTCGGGCAGCTTCGGCCTCTTCCGCATGTGGTTCCCAATCTTCGTCACCTGGCTCATCAAGACCCTCATCCTCCGCTACGGCGGCCTAGACTGGTACCGCAAAGCCCGCCCGTTCTTCTTCGGCCTCATCATCGGCGAGTTCTGCGCCGCCTTCGCCCGCACGATCATCGACCTCTCGTTCAGCCTCTACCTGCCGCCGGAGTCGGGCGTGGGAGGGCTGTAGGCGGCCAGGGGCGACCCACCGGGTCGCCCCTACACGGCGCCCAGGCGGCGTTCGGGCCTTGGCAGCGAGCGTAGGGGCGACCCGGTGGGTCGCCCTTCGTGTGCTACCGACGAGCAGAGAATGCACCGCGAGGACGGGCTTCGTTGACACCCCTCGGAGAGAGGTGCTATACTCGCGCGACCGTGGGGGAACCCATGGGAGAACGAGCATTTCGGGGTTGCGCCATGGGCCTGGCACCTAGCGATGTGTCCGAACGCGTGCGCGTCGATCTCCGGCGGACGTGGCTGATCTGGAGCGTCCTCCCCCTTGCGGTCTTCCTGTTGGCCCTTGTGGCAGGCACGGCGGTCTACGCCTCCCAGCCCGTGCTGTCCCAGAAGCGCGCGGAGGACTCCTTCTACGCGTTCCTGGCCATCTCGGCCCTCGTCTTTCTGATCGCCTTCACCGCCGACGGCTACTGGACCAACCCCAAGCGGGTCACCAAGGTCATCGGGCGGCTGGGCGAGGGGGCGCCGGGCGAGGTCGCCTCCCGGATCGTCGTTGCCTCAGCCTCCGCGCTCGGCGTCATGGGCCAGGTCATGGGGCTCGTCCCCATCCTCTGCCTCGCCGGTGGCGCCGGCGTCGTCCACGCCTACCTGCTTCTCTCCCTGGCCATCTCGTATCACCTGTTCCTCTTCTCCCGCCACCCCTACTATGAGCAGGTCGTCGAGGCCGCCGAGCATGGCGAGCTGACGACCGAGACGGAGGCGAAGAAGGGGACCAGGGGCTGAACGGCGGGCTCAGGACCAGGGCAACCGACCAAAGCCAGCGGCCCACCGTCACCGGCCTCGGCTCCGGACGTACAAGGGGGGCAAGGGCCTGCTGTTCGTCTTTGGCCTCGGGTCCCAAGTTCTGGGTCCTACTGAGTCTCGCGTAGGTAGGGAAACCTGGTACAGTCCACGCGGCGCCTGGACGACGGCGCCTTGGTCCAGTCCCGGTTTCCCTAGTCACGCGAGACTCAGTGAGTTCTTCTGGGAGCGATGTGTCATGCAGCAGACAGCCCCCTGGCAGCGGACACGCTGGTGCGGTGAGCTTCGCGCGGCAGACGCCGGGCAGGAGCTCACGCTGAATGGCTGGGTCCGCCGGCGGCGAGACCACGGCGGGCTGATCTTCGTGGACCTGGCGGACCGCACCGGGCTCGTCCAGATCGTGTTCGACCCCTCCGAGACGGCCGAGGCCCACGCGATCGCCGAGACGCTGCGCGCAGAGTATGTGCTCAGCGTCCGGGGAACGGTCACCCGCCGCTCGCCCGAGACGCTGAACCCCAACCTCGCCACCGGCGACGTGGAGGTGCGCGCGTGCGGCGCCGAGATTCTCAACCCTTCGGAGACGCCCCCCTTCTCCCTCGCCGAGGACAAGGCGGCGGAGGAGCTCATCCGGCTGCAATACCGCTACCTTGACCTCCGCACCGAGCGCATGCAGCGGAACCTGAAGCTCCGCCACGACGCCGCGCAGGCTGTGCGGAAGTACCTCAACGCGCAGGGGTTCTGGGAGGTCGAGACGCCGTTTCTCTTCCGCCAGACGCCCGAGGGCGCCCGCGACTACCTCGTGCCCAGCCGCGTGAACCCCGGCCACTTCTACGCGCTGCCACAGTCACCACAGCTCATGAAGCAGCTGCTCATGGTGGCCGGCTTCGAGCGCTACTACCAGCTCGCCCGCTGCCTCCGCGACGAGGACCTTCGCCGCGACCGTCAGCCCGAACACACCCAGATCGACATCGAGATGGCCTTCGTTACCCGCGAGGACGTGCTCGGCGTCACCGAGGGCCTCTTCCGCGCCATCTTCCGCGACACCATCGGCTACGAGCTGCCCGATCCGTTCCCTCGCCTCACGCACGCCGAGGCCATGGCGCGCTACGGCTCGGACAAGCCGGACATCCGCTACGGCATGGAGCTGTTCGACGCGAGCGACATCGTGGGCGAGTCGGAGTTCCGCGTGTTCGTCAACGCCATCAAGTCGGGCGGGCAGGTGAAGGGGCTGACCGCTCCCGGCGGGGCGCAGTGGGGTCGCACGGAGATGGACCGGATGACCGAGGAGCTGACGCGCGAGACGCGCGCCAAGGGCCTTGCCTGGATCGCCTTGGCGGAGGGCGGACCGAAGTCGCCGATCACCAAGTTCCTCACCGAGGAGCAGCTCACTCGTCTCAGCGACCGCGCGGCCGCGAAGCCCGGCGACATGATCCTGATGGTCGCCGACAAACAGGAGATCGTCGCCGAGGCCCTCGACCGCCTGCGGCGGAAGCTGGCCCTCCGGCTGAACCTCATCCCCGAGGGTGTCTTCGCCCCCCTCTGGGTGCTCGACTTCCCCCTCTTCGCCTGGAGCCAGGAAGAGGGCCGCTGGGACGCCGAGCACCATCCCTTCTGCATGCCGCACCCCGATGACTGGGGGCTGCTCGACACTGATCCCGGCCGGGTCCGCGCCCAGGCGTACGACCTCGTGCTCAACGGGGACGAGATGGCCTCCGGCAGCGTTCGTATCCATCGGCGCGACATCCAGCAGAAGGTCTTCAACACCCTGGGCATCACCCCCCAGCAGGCCGAGGAGCGCTTCGGCTTTCTGCTAAGGGCTTTCGAGTATGGCACGCCCCCGCACGGCGGCATCGCGCCCGGCTTCGACCGGATCGTGATGTACCTCTGTGGCGAGCCGAACATCCGGGAGGTCATGGCCTTCCCGAAGACCCAGACCGCCCAGTGTCTCATGAGCGGCGCGCCGTCCGTCGTCGACGACCAGCTCCTCCGCGACCTCCACCTCAAGCTCGACCTGCCGCCCGAGGGGTAGGCGCGTGTGAGCCCCCTTCGCGCAGGCCGGCAGCGCGTGCCCGTGATCGGCGTGCGAGTCGCGGAGCGACTCGCCTACGCGCCCTCTCTGCGAAGGTCCGCTCTGCGAGTGTGGCGAAGGCGTGACTCGCCATGGGTCGCATGCTTCCCACAACCTACGTCCGCGTCGACCTGTCGGCCCTCCGCCGGAACTTTGGGGAGGTCGCCGGTTTCCTGGCCGGCCGCGCGAGGCTCATGGCGGTGGTCAAAGCCAACGCCTACGGGCACGGGCTGGCTGAGGTCGGGCGCTTCTTCGCGGGCCTTGGGTGTGCCGCCCTCGGGGTGGCCTCGGTGGCGGAGGGGCTGGAGCTAAGGCAGGGCGGCGTGGCCACGCCGATTACCGTCTTCCAACCGGCGCTGGGCGAGGAGCTTGCTGCCGCCGCCGAGAACCGGCTGACGGTCACCCTCACCCAGGAAGAGCACATCGACGCCCTGGCCCAGCGCATGACCCATGTGGACTACGAGATCGGCGTGGACGTCGGGCTCGGCCGGTCCGGCTGCTGCGGCGACCCAGCGGCGCTCCTGCGCCAGGCCGGAATGCGGCTGGGGTGGCTGGCGTCCGGGGTATGGACGCACCTCGGCCCGGGGATGGTCTCGGCCCGACTCCCCGAGCGGCCACCCAACTCCTGGGCGGCCGCCCGCACCGTGGGGGCGCGCCTGAGATACCTGGAGCAGCTCCGGGAGGGGCTCGCCGGGTCCGGCCCCGCGCCCCTGTTCCACGTGACAGCCTCGAACGCTCTCTGCGACACCGACCGGCTCCTGTGGGATCAGGTCCGCGTAGGCACGTTGCTCTACGGCGTCCATCCCATCCACGTGACGCGGCGACCGTTCCAGCTGCACCCAGCCCTGGAGCTGAGAACGCACATCGTCGAGCTTCGACTCGTGCCACGAGGGACGTCGGTGGGCTACGGCGAGGAGTTCCGGACTGCGCGCCCCACCCGCCTCGCGACGCTGCCGGTCGGGCTGTCGCACGGGATCAGCCTGCTGCCGGAGTCAACCGTCTCCTTGCCTGCCGCGGTGAAGCGTTCGCTAGCGCTCACTCTGGGGCGACTCGGCCGGCCCTTCCGGCTGAGCCTCGCCCGCGTCGCGGGCGCCTTCGCCCCCCTCGTGGGCCGCCCTTCGCTCAACGAGTGCACCCTTGACGTGACCGACATCCCATCCGTAGACGTCGGTGATGAGGTCGTCGTCCCGGCCCGGATGACGACACTCAACCCGAGCATCCCGCGGGCGTATGATGACGGCGGTGAGGGGTAAGGGGTAAGCAGTAAGCGGAACGGCAACGGCGAATAACCGCAGGCGGCTGCCGTTCCGCTTACTGCTTACCCCTTACCGCCGCTCCAACGAGGTGCTCCATGGCCACCGCCAAGCCCTCCCCCGAGGTTGTCACCATCGGCAGCGCCACCGAAGACGTCTTCATCATGACGCAGGGGCTGTGCCGGATTCGGATCGAGGGTTGCGAGACGGAGGAGTCGTACTTCGCGCTACCGAGCGGGGCGAAGATCGACGTGGACGAGATGTTCATCTCGACCGGCGGCGGGGCGACGAACACGGCGGTCACCTTCCGGCGGTTCGGACTTCCGACCGCTGCCCTCGCCAAGGTCGGCGACGATCGCTCCGGGCGGACCATCCGCGAGCGCCTCAAGCGCGAGGGGATCGACACACGCCTCCTGAACACCGATCCCGAGCAGCGCACCGGCTACTCGGCCATCCTGAGCGGCTTCGGCGCGGAGCGCACCGTGCTCGTCTATCGCGGCGCGACGCTCCACCTGCGAGAGAGCGACATCGATTGGGATGTCCTCCGCCGCGCCCGGCTCGTGTTCGTGGGGTCGCTGTCGGGAGACAGCGCGAAGCTCTACCCGGCGATCGCCTCCTTCTGCGCCGAGCACGGCATCCGTCTGGCGGCGAACCCCGGCAGCACCCAGTTCCGGGCCGGCGTTCAGGCCTTCGCCGGCGTGCTCAAGCACCTCGACATGCTGTTTCTCAACCGGGAGGAGGCGCACACGTTCACCCGCATCCCGCCGAAACGCGGTTGGCACGACGAGCGCGAGATGCTACGCATCCTTCTCGACGCGGGGCCGCGGTGCGCAGTCATGACCGAGGGCCCGCGGGGCTGCCAGGCCGTCGATGGGCAGGCCCACTACAGCGTGCCGGCGTGCAAGGTGAAGGCGGTCTCCACCCTCGGGGCAGGGGACGCCTTCGCCTCGGCGTGTGCGGCGGCCGTGCTGAAGGGCGAACCCCTGGTCCGCGCCCTGCGCTACGGGGCGGCCAACGCCGCCTCTGTGATCAGCCAGATCGGCGCCAAGCGCGGCGTGCTCACCTGGGACGAAGCCACGAAGGCCGTGGCCGGGTGCGAGGCTGTGGCCCCGCCGAAGTAGGGCCGACGGCGTCTCAGGTTTCAGGTTTGAGGCTTCAGGTTGACGGCCACGGACCCAGGCCGCCAGGCTGCCGACAGGGGCATCGGCCTGCCGCCACTCCGTATCGCGGCTCTGTGCTTCGGAAGCGCCAATCCCCTCTGGAACCCCAAACCTCAGACCCAAGACTGCTCTAGCAGGAGCGAGGCATGACTGGTCACATCATCGCGGTGCTGTCGGTCGCTCTACTGGCCGGGGGGTGCGGCGCAGAGCTGGCGGTGACTGACGGCGCCGGCCGGATCACCGTCATGACCTCCCGCGGCGACTCGGTTGAGGTGCACACCGACCTTGTCGTTCCGCAGCTCGGCTGGAAGCGTCTCCCAGGTCAGGCCGGGGCGAGGGAGCTGAAGTCCACCAACGCAGGTGGGCGCAAGGCCTGGACCGGCAAGATCGAGGTCGACCAGGGCAAGACGTGCGACTTCGAGGAGACGTTTGAGGAGCAAGGCGCCGCAGTCCACCTTGAGTTCACCGTCACGCCGGAGGTGGCCATCGAGACCGAGGGGGTCTTCCTCTTCATCGACGTGCCTCGATCGGTCTTCGCCGGTGGACAGGTCGACCTCTCCGCCAGCGACGCGCCTGTGGGCCGGGCCGAGATGCCACGCGAGCAGCCCGAGAAGCGCCACTTCCTCTTCGGCGCCGCCGACCACGCGACCCTCACCGACGCCCCCGCGCGAACGACCCTCGACGTCGCCCTGGATCGGGCGCTCCCCGTCACGGTCCAGGATACTCGGGAGTGGCAGGGCAGCACCTACTCCGCCTTCTTCCAGCTCGCACCGGGCCCGCTGCGCGCGGGTCAAGTCGTCGCAGTGGAGGTCGACCTCAAGCTCACCACCCAGCCCGACACGACGCCCGCCCATCTCACGCTGGACGCCGCCAAGGTGCGCTATCGGCTGGATGGCTTCGGTGGGGACTACTGCTTTGGGATCGAGTCGCCGGTCACCCAGTACACGCTTGACAACCTGAACATCGCCTGGGCCCGGACCGAGATGACCCCCGCCGAGTGGGAGCCCGAGAACGACAACGCCTCGCCCACCGACACGAACTGGGCGGCCCTCACCAGCCACGACCAGCCCGACAGCAACCTTCGCCGGGAGTTCCTCCTCGCCCAACAGCTCCAGAAGCGCGGCATCCCCTACGTCATCAGCATCTGGTACCTGCCCGAGTGGCTCTACGCTCCGCCCGGCAGGGCGAGCCTGAAGGTGGCCCCTGGCCAGTGGCCGGAGCTTCTCGAGTGCATCGGGTCGTACCTGGAGTACGCCAAGAAGCAGTACGGCGTCGAGCCCGATCTCTTCTGCTTCAACGAAGCCAACATCGGGGTGTACACGCTCTTCTCACCGGAGGAGCACCGCGAGGCCATCAAGTCGATCGGCGCCGACTTCGCCCGGCGCGGGCTGAAGACGAGGATGCTGCTGGGAGATGCGACCGGGCCCCGCGGAACGCAGACCTACGTCTTGCCCGCCGCCGCCGACCCGGAGGCCATGCGCCACGTCGGCGCGGTCGCCTTCCACTCCTGGGGAGGCGCAAGCCCGGCGGAGTACTCCGCCTGGGGCGACGTTGCCGAGCGGCTGAGGCTGCCCCTGCTGGTCACTGAGCTCGGCGTCGATGCCGGCGCCTGGCGCACCGCGGCCTTCGATTCCTTCCACTACGCCCTCGAGGAAGTGCGGATGTACCAGGAGCTGCTGCTCTACGCACGTCCCCAGGGCACGATGCAGTGGGAGTTCACCAACGACTATGGGATCGTCAAGGAGGAGAAGGACGCCGCGGGCCAGACGAAGCTCGTACCCACCGTCCGCTTCTGGTTCGTCAAGCACTTCTGCAATCTCACGCCCCACGACGCCGACGCGCTCACGACCGCCTCCGACCAGGAGAGGGTGCTCTTCACCGCCTTCTCGGCGGGCGAGCAGTACACCCTCCACATTGCCAACCTCGGCCCCGAGCGCGAGGCAACGCTGACCGGCCTCCCAGCCCAAGTCACGAGCTGGCGCCCCATCCGCACGAGCGAGACGGAGAGCTTTCAGGAGCTGGAGCCGGTGGAGGCCGAGCGCGGCGAGGCCAGGCTGCACCTCGCGCCCCTGTCGCTGGTGACGCTGACGACCGTCGCCCCCAAGTGACCCTCCGCGAAGGTGCGCCGCAACCTCCCCGGTCTCCGGGCGTACGAGTTGGGGGAGGTGCGCAAGTGTGGCGCGTGCTTGAGTTGCAGCCCATTGCCTCCGGGTGCCCGAATGCATGCCGTCACTGCTCCGAGGAGGGGCTACCTCCGTTCGGCGCGCTGATGAGCGTGGACGATGTGCGATGGCTCGTCGGGGAGCTCAGTGGCGCTTGGGAGCGAACGCTGTGCGCGCTGCCAGAGGTGAGAGGCGTGGAGGAGGGCCTCGAACCCACCGCGCACCCCGACTTCCTCCAACTCATCGAGTACGCGTGGTCGTTCCATCCGGAGTCGTCGGATACCCTCAGCACGAACGGCTACGGGCTGGCGCGCCTGGACAACTGGCAGCCGGCCTTCGAGCGGCTGAGGAAGCTGGGGGTCCGGTCCCTGGGAATGGCCGTGCACGGACTCCCGGAAGAGCATGACTGGTTCGTGCGCCGACCAGGGGCCTTCCGCGACCTGGCCGTCGCGGCCGGCCGGGCGCTCCATAGCGGCCTGGACGTGGTGCTCGAGGTTCACCTGAACCGGCGGAACATCCGAACGTTCGGCGCAGCGGTCGAGGTGCTCACGGAACTCGGAGGCGGACGCGCCAGGCTGACCTCCGGAGTAGACGGCTACTACATGAACGATCGCCTGCGGGCGCTGGAGGCTCTTCGGCCGACACAAGCCGAGACGGCCGCGATCGCCCACCTCTGGCCGCTCGCGCCCGACCGCGGCAGCGACACCGAGGCCAACCTCACCCGTCAGTTGGCCTCCGGAGGAAGGGGCGCCGGCCTCTGCACCTACGAGCCGGCGGGCGCTGGGCCGGAGGGGAGGAGACTGGGGTGCTTCCGGGTGACGCCGACCTCCGACGTCATCGAGCGGTTCGTGTCACGGCCCCACCTCCACCACGGGAACCTCAAGCGCGATGGCGCTGACCGCGTCTGGCAGAGCGTGCTCGACGCGACGCTGCCGCCCATGCCGGAGCCCGACGAACTGGCGCTGACCTACGGGGACTTCGGGTCAGACCTGCTCTACCCGGGCGCCGAGAGCATCCACATGAAACTGTGCGACAGGTACTGGACCGCCCAGGCTTAGGGCGACCCGCCGGGTCGCCGCTAGTGCCCGCTCGGCAACGCCTCCGTCTTGCCAACCTCCTCCTCGCTGAACTCCAGTATCCCGAACCCCGCCGGCCGGTGCGGGTCCGGCACCTTCTTCCCCGAGGGCGTCCACTCGCTGAGCACACGTTTGTCGCCGGTGCCGTCCCACCGGTTCATCTGGATCCGCCAACGCACCCCATCATCGGGAGGGAACTTGGGCGCGAGGCCGTCGAGGTTCTCGAAGGGGATCTTCACCTCAAGCGTCCAGCCCTTGTCCTTGTCCGAGCTGTCGTTGAGCGTGCCCGCGATGTCGGTCGCCAACTCGAACCCCTGGAGGTCGAACTGCTGCACCAGACAAGTCGGCCAGGCCATGAAGTAGTCGTACATCACCCCCCGCGCGTTCATCTCGCAGCCGTAGTAGAACAGCGACCGCCCCGGCGCGGCGTTGATGAAGATCTCGACGCAATCATCCTTGTAGGTCGGGTCGTCGCGCTCCTCGAGCACGGCGGTGCTGTCCGTGTCGGCGCAGGTATACCCGACGTACAGCGCCTCATCATCCCAGAGGAGCTTCACGGCCGTCCGCTGCTTGTCACCCGTCTGCTCGGGCCAGGGGAACACGAACGGACCGGTGGACTCCGCTTTCCCCCACGAGTCCTCATCGAGCTTCCCGTCCACGGTGATCGGGCCAAGGGCGCGCTTGCAGAGGTAGGTGGGAACGCCGGGGTCCATCGGTCCGAGACCCTTCCCACCGGCGTGCACCGGCCCACAAGCAGCAACCAGCGCTAGCAGCAGCATGCGCGATTCCCCCTTCTGTGGTACCAGCCGTTGCCGTTCCCTTCTGACCCGCCGTCCCCTGTGTCTCCGTGTCTTTGTGGTTCAAGTCGTCAGCCGTCCCGCCTCTCCTGCCATCCTGGCGAAGGCCTCCACCGTCTGGCGCAGCTCGGTCTCGCTCACCGGCCCGGCAGGCGCCGGCGCCTCGAGGATGCGCTTCGGCAACTCGTAGGCGTCCCACCGGAAGCCCTCGCGCTCCTTGAACCGGTGCTTCGCCGCGAGGATGCGCCGGCCGAGCCCATCGAGGTCGGCCTCGGTCAGCTCATGGCCGGCCACCGACAGCGCGCGGATGACGACGTCCGGCTGGTAGATTCCCCGCGCGAAGAAGCAGACGACCAGGCTGGCGAGAACCTGCCGCCACTGCTCCTCCTTGAGCAGCGCCTCCGCCATCTTCTCGGGCGTGTGCTCCCCGGGCTTGAGCGCCTTCTGGTCGAGGCTGTACCCGGCGCTGTCGAGGTGGCTGTGTCGGGCGCCGGTGATGTAGTTCGCGTACGCCCCCGACCCGGTGTGGTAGCCCGCCATCTCGAGCCGGTTGAACGCCAGAGCGAAGTCCTCGCCGCCGTACTTCTCGGCGGCGGCGCGCACGCCCCGGGCGAGCACGGTGTAGAACTCGTTCGGCTGATCGACGATGAGCGATACCGCCCGCGCGTACGCCTCGCAGTCGCCCCACTTCAGCTCGACGTCGGCGGTCTCGTTCGTGGAGATGAGCCCTTTCGCCAGGGCCTCCGTCGCCCACGCCAACACGACGCCCGTGCTCATCGCGTCAAGGCCCTGCGCCTCCACGGCATCCGTCAGCCGGAGGTACGCTTCCGTGTCCGTCACCCCGAGCATCGTGCCGAGCGCGTATAGGAGTTCGTAGTCGTACGAGATCATCGAGGTCTTGTAGAAGTACGGCTCCTGCTCGTAGAGCTGCCGCAGCGCCGCGATGTGGATGCACGCCACGGGGCAGTGGGCACAGGCGAGCCGGCGGCCGAGGTAGCTCTCGGCAAGGCGCTCGCCAAACAGCGCCTCGGCCCCGGCATACCGCTGTTCCAGCAGGTTCTTCGCCGGCAGCCCGCCCATCTGTTGCAGATGGCTGACATTCACCGCGGTGCCGAGGTCGTGGTACTTCTTCATCAGTTCCGATTGGACCGCTGCGCGGTGGATCTCGTCATAGACCTCCTGGAAGCGTTGCTTGTCCGCCACCGGAATCGAGGCCCGGCCTGTCACCAGAATGGCCTTCAGCTTCTTGCTGCCCCACACGGCCCCCAGGCCCATGCGGCCGAAGTGCCGGTACGTCTCGGTGGTTACGCTGGCATAGCGCACCAGCCGTTCCCCTGCACGTCCGATGCGCATGATGGTCCGCAGGCCGCTCCCCGACTCCCGCGCGCGGATGATGCTGCCGCTGGTTGACTGCCGGTGCATGCCCCAGATGGCCGAAGCATCCCGGAAGTGGACCTTGGCGCCGTCGATCACCAGGTACACCGGGAGATCGCTTGCCCCCTGGATCACGATGGCCCCGACGCCCGCGTGGCGGATCGCGACGGCGCTCCGGCCGCCCGCGTGGCTCTCGCCGAGGTCACCGGTGAGCGGCGACTTGAACATCGCCACAGTCTTCGAAGCGAGGGGGAAGAGCCCCGTCAGCGGACCGACGGCAAGGATGGCCGGGTTCTCGGGTGACAGCGGATCGGTCCCCTGCGGGCACTCCTCTTCGAGCAGCCGGATCGCCGCCTGAGCCCCACCGAGGCCCGGCTCAAACAACTCCGGCCGCGGGCGCCGCTCGGAGGTCTTCCGCCTCAGATCGATGTAGAGCACCTTCGCGAGCGTGTCAGCGGCCACTGGGCGCCTCCTCAACAACGGCTCCCGCGTCAGCGGTCGTGAGCTTGTCGAACGGCTCCAGCGCCAGCACACCGTGCGGGCAGTACTCCGCGCAGGTTCCGCAGTGGATGCAGATCATCGGCTTCTCGTCGTGATCGTCCCAGTAGACCGCCCCCAGCGTGCACGCCTCCTGGCAGTTGCGGCAGCCGATGCAGCGTGCCTCGTTCAGGACGACCCCGCCACCCTTCCGCAGCCGCAGGGCATCGGTCGGGCACACCCTCGCGCACGGCGGATCCTCACACCCCCGACAGACGATCACCTTGAACCCGTGCTCCATCCCCCCGGCCGACTGCACCCCGATCCGCGACCGCCCGACCCCTCCCGCCCCCTGCCACCGCGCACAGGCGAACATGCACACCTGGCAGCCGACACAGCGATCGGCATCGATGACGGCAAGGCGGTTGGGCACTGCGTGCCTCCTCGACCCAACTGGTCTCGCAAATCGCCTTCGTCGCACGAGTCGGGTTCTCCTTTGGTCAGGCACCCCAGCCGCCGCGTAGGAATCCCACGCCGCGACCCCGAATACTCACTCACCCCGAACTGCGCGGCGCGGCCGGGCGTTTGTGCTATCGTGCGTGGCCCGCCCGGGTGACCCACAGGAGCGCGTGATGAAGCCTTCGCGCTGGCTGGCCGTCGTCGTCCTCGTCGGCCTGTGTCTGGCCCTCTCTCCGGCGTATGCCGAGCCGTCCCTCGACATCGGCCCCTACCTCCAGAACGTCTCCGCTACCTCCGCAGTGGTGATGTGGGAGACAACCGAGCCGGTGGCCGGCTCCGTCGCTTACGGCACCACGCCGGACCTGCCGAGGTCGGTCACGGATACCGGCCCGGTGACGATCCACGAGCTGAAGATCGAGGGTCTCGCCCCGGCCACCTACTACGGCTATCGCATCTCATGGCCGGGGTACGAGGGGGGCCTCTTCCGCTTCCGGACCTTCCCGGCGCCGAACGCCACGCGGTTCCGCATCGTGGCCTATGGCGACTCGCGGTCGGATGTAGAGGTGCACACCCGCATCGCCAACCTCATCTTCGCCCAGCAGCCCGTGCTCGTCATCAACACTGGCGACCTCGTGACGGATGGCACGAAGGCGGAGCAGTGGAAGCCGCAGTTCTTCGACCCCCTCGCCAGGGTGATGCGGTCGATTTCGCTGTTCCCGGTGCTCGGCAATCACGACCGGAACGCGGACTACTACTACGAGCACATGTCGCTGCCCAGCAACGAGGCCTGGTACTCCTTCGACTGCGGCATCGCTCACTTCGTCGTCCTCGACTCAAACCAGCCCTTCCAGGAGGGCACGCCGCAGTACCAGTGGCTGGAGCAGGACCTGGCCTCGGTCAAGGAGTCGAACCGCTGGCTCATCCCCGTGTTCCACGCACCGATGTACTCCGCGCATCCGACGCGAGGGGTGAACAGCAACCGGTGGGCCTGGGAGCGCCTGTTCGAGCGCAACGCCGTGGATCTCACGCTCAGCGGGCATGACCACCACTACTTCCGGACGCAGCCCATCGGCCCCGTGCGCGCGCTCAGCGGCGTGGCGCGGCTGCCCCAGGGCGTTCGCTACGGCGCGGTCCATATCGTGACCGGGGGCGGGGGGGCGTCGCTGTACCCGGTCGCCGAGCCCTCCTACTCGGCCTTCGGCCGGAGCGTCTACCACCTCGTCGTCCTCGACTTCGACGGCCTGACGGCGCGCGGCAACGCCATCGACGTCGACGGCAATGTGGTCGATACCTTCACCCTCGAGCGCGGACGGCCCGCGCCGCCGGAAGCCTTCTGCGCCTACGAGACGACGCTTTGGGAGAGGGACGCCGTCGCCGGCGCGGTCCCCCTCAAGGCCTCGGAGGCCGGCCAGGTGGAGGGCGATGGCAGCATCACGACCAGGTGCCCCTTCCCGATGCAGGTGGCGGGAGAGATCACCTGGCAGGCGCCCGAGGGGTGGACGATCTCCGGCGCTCCCGGCCGCTTCGCGGCGGAGCCTGGGGGGGAGGTCAAGCTCCAGTTCCACGTGAAGGGCGAGTGGGCGAAGGACGCGCCGCTCCCCACGGCGACCGTCCGGCTCACTGACGCCGACGGCGGCCTCGACTTCCGGAACCGGGAGTTCACCTTCAGCCCGATCCGCGTAGTCCCGCCACCGGCGCCGGCGCCCTGACGCAGCGGGCAGGAGGACGGGGGTGCGCGGCCAAGTAGGGAGGGGGATGATCCGATGCCCAGAGAGAGCAAGGCGGCCAAGCAAGCTCGCGCGCTGGCGATCGTCGCGCGGCTCGGAGAGCTCTACCCCGACGCGACGTGCGAGCTGCACTGGGAGAGCCCCTGGCAGCTCCTCATCGCGGCGATGCTCTCCGCGCAGTCCACCGATGAGCGCGTGAACATGGTCACCCCGGAGCTTTTCCGGCGCTACCCGGACCCGCCCTCGCTCGCCTGCGCCTTCCAGGAAGACGTGGAGGAGATCATCAAGACTGTCGGCCTGTTCCACACCAAGGCGAAGAACATCCGCCAGACATCGGTCGGGCTCTGCGAGCGCTACAACTGCGAGGCGCCCCGAACGATGGAGGAGCTCCTCACCCTCCCCGGCGTCGCGCGCAAGACCGCGAACGTTGTCCTGGGCACCACCTTCGGCCTCGCGACGGGCGTGGTCGTCGACACCCATGTCTTCCGCCTCGCCAAGCGCATGGGCCTCACCCCTCTGAAGCAGAAGGACCGGAACAAGGTGGAGAAGGACTTGATGGCGCTCTTCCCCGAAGACAAGTGGGTCTTCGCGGGGCACGCCCTCATCCTGCACGGCCGGCGCGTCTGCACGGCCCGCGCGCCGAGGCACGACGGGTGTGGTGTAGCCGACCTGTGCCCGCAGATCGAGGTCTGAGGGGCAAGGGGGAGTAGCCAGTGGGACGGGCAGTCGAGACGCAGCTGGGTGGCGATCCGGCCGCCGTAGCGCCGCGCACCCGGGAGATCGTGGCGGAACTGCGCCGCCGCCTGGAGGCGATCTACGGGGACCGGTTGGTGGCCATGGTGCTCTACGGTTCCCAGGCCCGGGGCGATGCCGAGTTGGGATCGGACATCGATGTGATGGTGGTGCTGGAGGGCCCGGTGGACCCCTGGCAGGAGATCGAGCGCACACTCGACGACGTCGCGGACCTGTCGCTGGAACGGGGCTGCGTAGCGTCGTGCCTGTTCATGGAGGCCGGGCGCTACGAGCTTGAGCAAGGCCCCCTCCTCATCAACGTGCGTCGAGAGGGGGTTCTGGTGTGACCGGTCAGCAGGTTGCCCTCCTCCGCAAGGCGCAGGACAACATCGCTGCGGCCCGCACACTGGCCGAACGGCATCACTGCGGCATCGCCATATCGAGGGCGTACTACGCCATGTTCTACGTCGCCGAGGCGTTCCTTGTCGGCGACGGACTCGCCTTCTCCTCGCACGCCGCGGTGATCGCGGCGTTCGGTCAGCGCTTCGCCAAGACCGACCGCGTGCCACGCGAACTCCACCGGCATCTCACCCAGGCGCAGCAGAGCCGGGTCGCGGCTGACTACGATGTGCGGTCCCACCCGTCAGCGGAGAACGCTGCCCAGCACATCGCCCACGCCGAGCGGTTCCTCGCGGCCGCGGAGCATCTCATCGGGCCAATCCCGCCCGACGCGGAGGAGCAGCTCTGATGCGAAGAGGCCTGGTGCTGCTGACTCCGCTGCTGTGGTCCGTCACGCCTGCCCTGGCCCAGCTCCCCAAGTCCCTCATCACCCAGGGCGCCTTTGAGGGCACGCTGGACGGCTGGGAGAAGCCCCAGGGCTCCATCGAGCTGGATGGCGCCGTGGCGCACGGAGGGAAGTCCTCGGTCCGTCTGGACGGCCCGGGCGCGCTACAGAGCCCGCTGATCCCCTACGCCCAGGAGTTTGTGCACTTCTCCTTCTGGCTGAAGACACAGGAGGTTCGCCGGGGGCCGAAGGCCTGGGATCAAGCCGGCGCCCAGATCACCTGGTACGACGCCGAGAAGCAGCCGATCGACCACGTCGATCTCGGTCTGACCGTCGGCACGACGGACTGGGTCCAGCACGAAGGCCGGTACTTCTGGGAGGAGGCCCAGGCGGTCGCCTTCTTCCGCGTGACCCTCCTGATGTCGGAGGCCCAGGGCGCGGCCTGGTTCGACGACGTGGTCGTGGAGGCGACGGAGCCGCCGGAAGCCTTCCGGAAGGTGCCCTTGCTCAAGGAGGTCGAGGACAACCCGCCCCGCGTCTGGCCTCTCCCGGAGCTCGAACCGGCACAGGGCGCGGTCGACGTGGGCACGATGCAGGTCAACTTCAGCCCCGACCTCGACTTCATGATCCGCCCCGCCAACGCCGCTGCGCCGGAGGTCACGCGCATCGATATCCGCCTCGCCGGCACCGCCGGCGCCCGTGGAGCCGTCGAGTCGGGCTTCGAGGCCGCCGAGGGGTTCTACTACCGCTACAGGTCCCGCATTGAGTCCGAGACTGGCTACCCCGCCCTCGAAGTATACGATGAGTTCTTCCGCGGCTCCCCGATCCTCTCCCAGTTCGTACGCCTCTACCTGGCCAACGAATCGGCAGTCGGACAGCTCGAGCTCAGCTTCCGCGTGCCCGCCACCTTCAGCCGCGTCTCTTACTTCGATCTCTTCACGCTGCGGGACGACGCCCTGGAGGGCAAGGCCATCGCCCTCCGGCGCGGCCAGGTCGCGAAGCCGTTCATCGTCGTCCATAATCCCGCCGACAGTGCGGGACTCGTGATCTACCACCCCATCCCGGCGGAGGTCCGCCGCTGGCACCTCGAGGACTACGTGGTGGAGTCCTCGCGCGACATCATCTGCCGCGCCGAGGCGGAGGGAGCCTCGTACCGGCTCTCCTGGGACTTCCGCGACATCCAGGCCGGACCGGGCGGCTACGAGCACTCCTTCGACTTCTACCTGTTCCTGATGCCCTACGTCGGCACGGTGAAGGAGGCCCTGGCCCAGTTCCGGACGGGCTCGACCGACCTGACGGTCGACCAGCCGCCCCTCGGCCAGGAGCCCCCCGTCAGTTACTGGACGGAGTGGATGCCGGGCGCCCCCGAGGGGACGCAGCTCCTGCGAATGGCCCGCTACTACCCTCGCGAGTTCGCCAGTTGGATTGCCGCCGCCTACGCAGGCTGCTACGGCCACCGGCTCGGCCATGCCTGGGGCGCCATGGCCCAGCAGATGGCGGGCGTCCACGTCGACCCGCTCGCCGACTCCGCTCTCGCCCGGGACTTCGCCTTCCGGATGCTCGCCTTCTTCGTCGAGCGAGCGAACGAGCATGGGGCCCCGCCCGACCTCTGCACCCGACGCGACCTCGCGGCTGCGCTCCCCAACCCGGAGGCCTACTACAACCACGTCTCCGGCCAGTATTGGCAGTACCGGCTGGGCGAGTTCCGCCGACTGATGCGCTCGCCGAACCTCACCGACCCCGAAAAGGAGCGGGTCTACCAGCATCTGCAGCGGGCGGCGCCCTTGTACGACCCCGAGGAGCAGGGCTCGTGGACCGAGCGCCTGGAAGGCGGCGCCTACTGGTTCCGGTACATGGACCTGCCCCTCTGGCCCGAGAACCCCTTCATCATCGACGCCCACGCGACCAGCGTGACCGTCGCGGGCGAGTTCTGTCGACTGGCGCAGGAGACGCGCCATCAGGAGGACGCCGAGTGGTGGGCGCGAACGTTCAAGCGCGGCGTCGATGGCCTGTCTTACGCCCTCGGGCAGGACTGGATGTGGTACGGCGCGGCGCACGACGAGAACGAGCTGCGCTACTCCAAGACCTCCGACGGCCCGCAGGTCTACCCCACTCGCATGATGACCGCCTGGCTGCCCGCGGTGATCCGCCTGGCTCTCACGATCGACAACTACCGGGCCGATGAGCTGCTCGCGTACGAACGGCGTCTGATGCAGGCCAAGTACCTCCAGGAAGACCCAGCGGCAGTCAAGATCGCGCAGGACTTCCTGGCCGGCCTTGGGCGGGAGGAACCATGAACGGATCGAAGCTCGCCACTGCAGTCATCGCTGTCGCGCTATCCGCCTTGCTGTCCTCGGGCATCCTTCTGGCCGCCAAACGCATCGAGTTTGGCCCGACCACCACGAGCCGGCCGCCTGAGGAAGCACCCGCGCCGGCCGAGCAACCCAAGGGCCCGGAAGAGCCGTGGACGGTTCTCCTGCTGGGGAGGGCTGCGGAGAAGGCCGGCCTGCCGGTGGTGGGCGAGATCTTCTCTGCCACGGCGGAGACCTTGGCCCCCCAGCCCGGCCTCCCTTCGCCCGCTCAGCCATCGAGCGGTCAGGCCGCCCCTGGCGAGCCGGCCGGAGGGGCGCGGGAAGCCGGCGCGTCGCCCGAGGGCGCCGCCGCATCGCCCGAGGCCAAGACCGCGATGCTGCCCGAATGGGCGGCCAGCCAGCCCTTGACCGACTACAGGCTGGTCTCCCTCGCGGGCGCGGCCCTCGCCCACCCGAAGGGCCAGACCCTCCGGGTCCTGCTCTGCGAGTTCGCCTCTTCTGAGGAGGCGTGGGGTTTCTGGTCTGTGGGGCGAGGCGAGAAGACGGTCTACGTCGGCCAGGCTGCGAGCCTCGGACCCCAACTGCGAGTGTGGCGGGGGCAGTTCGCGGCCGTGCTCTCGCTTGAGCCTGCCGACCCCCGCCTCGACGAGCTGCGCCTCACGGCCTTCGCGCGGACGCTCTTCGGCCTGGTGCCCGGAACGGGTCGGCGACCGGAGATGGCTGGCTGGCTGCCCACGACCAACCAGCTCGCCCACACACTCACCTACTTCCACTCCGGTGGCCCGCTCGGCGCAGCCGCCATGGCCCTCAGCGCGGACACGGAGGGCGTGAGCGCCCAGTACCAGGTCGGCCGGACCACCACCCAGCAACTCGAACAGCGGTACGGCGTCCTCGCCCCGCGGCCGCCTGTCGCTGGGACGGGCGCTCCTTTCAGGCCCCTCACGCAGGCGGCTGCCATCGTCCGCTGCGTGGTGGTGCGCTACCCCACCCCAGTGGCGGCCCTGAAGGCCTGGGACGTCTTCGTGGCGCAGCTCGCCGGGCAGGACCCGACCTCGGGGACGCGCGGCAGCCGCCGTGTCGCCCCGACCGGCGGCGGATGGAGCGGCCTCCAGCTCCGTGGCAGCGTCTGCGCCTTCGTTCTTGGCGCTCCCACCAGGAACCAGGCGGAGATTCTGCTCCTGCAAGCTCTCTCGTCGGCGCACGGCACCACGCCAGCCGCACAGGGCGGAGGGCTCTGATGACGCGCTGGGTAGCTCAAGCCCTGCTTCCTCTGCTCTCGCTCCCCCTAGTGTGCGATCAGGCGTGGGCTCTGCCGGAGGAGCCCGGTTCGCCCCAGGTTGGTGAGGCGGTGCGACAAGCCACGTTGTACCTGCGTCGCGCCCAGTCGAAGGAAGGGTGGTGGATGGGCGATTGCACCACGGATGCGTCGGCGACGGCCGAGTACGTCGCGCTGACGCACTACCTGGGGAGGGTTGACCGGCGACGGGAGGCCAAGGCCGTCCGCTACATCCTCAGCCGACAGAACCGCGATGGCGGTTGGAGCGCGTACCCGGGCGGGCCCGGCGTTCTCGATCTGACAGTCGTCAGCTACCTCGGGCTCAAGCTGGCAGGGGTAGCGCCCGGCCATCCGGCCCTGGTGCGCGCTCGGGGCTTCGTCCTGGGCCAGGGAGGCGCCCAACGCGCCGATCGGCTCACGAGGTCCTTGCTGGCGCTCTTCGGGCAGGTGCCCTGGACCCAGCTCACCCCTCTCACGACCGACATCGTGCAAGCGGGCACTCTCCTCGAGCGGATCGGTCTCGTCCGGGTGGTCCTGATCCCGTATGCCGTGCTCTCCGAGAACGCTCATGTCGCCAGCCCGGATGAGGGTCACGGCGTGCAGGAGCTGTTCGTTGGCGACCCGTGGAACGGGCAGCCGCCAGCCCCGGCGCAGCCCCGCAAGGGCGAGTGCCACGAGATGGCGCTGCAGTGGATTCTGGAGCGCCAGGAATCCGACGGCACCTGGGGCGGCCTGTTCTACAAGACGATGGCCTGTCTCATGGCCCTCGGATCCACCGGCGACCCCGCTTTCGACGCCGCCATCGAGCGCGGGCTGAGGGGCCTCGAGGCCATGCAGAGCGAGAGCCCACGGTCCCTGGAGCAGCGGTTCGCCCAGTCCCCTGTGTGGGACACCGCGGGGACCCTCAGGGCCCTGTACCTGGCCGGAGTGCCAGCCACCGATCCTGCCCTGCGCAAGGCGGTCGACCGGCTGCCCTCGGCCCAGGCCTCGAGGCCCGGCGACTGGGCGCTCGGCAGCCCTGAGGCAGAGCCGGGCGCCTGGGGGTTCGGGTTCGTCAGCCAGTGGTATCCCGATACGGACGATACCGCTGTCGTTCTGGCCGCCCTCGCACCGTGGAAGACGGATGGCGGGCCGCGTGTCAGCGAGAGTGTGGACCGGGGCCTCGCCTGGCTTCTGAGCCTGCAGAACGACGACGGCGGGTGGGCGAGCTTCGGCAGGAACTGCCTCGACCCGGCCCGGTTGCTTCCCAGCGTGGACACGAGGGGGCTTGCGGACCTCTCCTGCGAGGAGGTCACGGCGCGCGTGTTGACGGCTCTCCACGCCCTCGGCTCCCAGGACTGCGAGACCGTCATCTCGCGGGCACAGCGCTTCCTTCTGGCGAAGCAGACCCCGCAGGGCCAGTGGTTCGGCCGATGGGGCGTCGCCTATGTCTGGGGGACGAGCCAGGTGGTGAACGGGCTGATCGCCTCGGGCCTGGAGCCGAGCGACCCGGCCATCGTGAAGGCGATCACCTGGCTCAGGTCCGTCCAGAATGCGGACGGCGGCTGGGGCGAGACCCCGGCTGCTCACGACGACCCATCCCTGGCGGGGAAGGGTGAGAGCACCGCGACCCAGACGGCTGCGGTGGTAATGGCTCTAGTGGCGGCGGGCGAGATCCGGTCGCCAGAGGTGTCACGCGGCCTCCGGTACCTTCTCCGGAGACAGCGCCGCGACGGGTCATGGCATGACCCGCAGTTCCTCGGCACGGGCATCCCGGGGCGGTGGTATACCCACTACGGTCTGTTCCCCACCTACGTCTCCCTCGCGGCCCTGGCGACCTACCGCACCGCCCTTTGACTCACCCGACCCTCCCTCCGCATCTTCCCTCCCACCGGACCCCAGCCGTTGCCGTCACTCAGCATTCAGCACTTGTCGCTCCCGCGCCTCAGCCTCGCCAGAAGCTGAACGTGGGCATGCCGGTCACGGTCCCGACGAGCGTCCACAGTCCCCCGACCACGAACTCCCCCAGGACGAGGCCCAGGAACAGCGGCAGAGCGCGCAGGTACCCCCTATGGCCCCAGTAGCGGCTGATGAACGTCTTCAGCGCCCAGGCCACGAACAGGCTGGAGTACGTCCAGTGCGCCGACCAGCCGTTGCTGATCGCGTAGCCGAGAGGATGGAGAGGCAGCCACACGACACGGGCCTGCAGCATCATCAGGCCAAGGGTGCTCAGCAGCCCAAAGGCCACTGCGCCGAGCACCTGCGGACTCGGCGAACTCGGCGCCGTGAGCCAGCTCTCCAACCGCGCGAAGGCCTCGTAGGCATACCCGTACGTCCCCCAGCCGGTCATCTTCCGCTCGGCGCCCAAGTTGTAGGCGATGTGCAGGTAGCTCCAGAAGTGCGCCAGGGCGCCCACCGCCGCGGCCAGCAGCATCGCGATGGCGATGCGCCGCGGGTTGATCGCCGCCCGCCGGCACATCTTGAGCGTCTCCATCTGATGCGGCATGGGGTGAGACCGATAGGCGCGGTTGAACCAGTAGAGGTACGTCATCGAGGTGAGCGCGCGCGGCGAGAAGGCCCGCGTGCCCAGGATCGACGTCAGCGTCTGATCGGGTCCCACGAAGTGCAGGTCGTGAATCGGCGGCCCAAACTGCGCCCTCATCCGCGTCACGCACAGCGCGATGAGGTAGTAGAGCACGAAGAACGCGATCCCCGCCCAGATCGGCAGCCCTGCCTGGACGACGAACACGACCAGCACGATGACCCCCGCCACGACCCCCCAGATCGCGGCGCGGTAGCTGAGCGCCTCGTCGGCTTGACCGGTGGTGTCACCCTCCAGCGCCTGCCGCACCACGTTGCCCAGCTCTCGCCGCATGGCGAAGAGGGCGAACAGCACGATCGCCAAGTAGCACCCCAGGGCCTGTTCGTCCAGGAAGGGCCACTGGTGACGCCCCAGCGGCAGCCCCAGGCCATAGACGGCAACCTTCTCGAGCTTCCACACACCGAAGAACACCCAGAAGCTCATCAGCAGCTCGATGGGCATCAGGTATCCCAGCCCCACCACGAACGGGAAGAGGGTGAGCGGGGTCCAGCCGATCGCGCTCCAGGGCGCGATCCGGAGGTACGGGTCGAGGTAGAAGTTCTGCCAGTTCACGCAGGGCACCACAGGCCAGAGGGAGTGCAGCCCGTTCGTCATGTCGTAGAGCCCGGCGATTCCGAAGCCGACCCACAGCATCGGCTGTCGGTAGAAGCTCCCGCTCGGCTCCGTAAGCTCGAACGGCAGCAGCGCGATCGGGTAGGTCAGCCGCTCGTGGTCCATCCAGCGCCGGCGGATGATGACGTTCAGACAGAGCATCACCGCCATGAGCACCACGATGAACCCGACCCACAGCAGCGCCGGCTTCAGCCACGTCCAGAGGTACGCACCGCGGTAGAGGCTGGTGCCGCCCTCGTAAAAGCCGCGCACCACGTCCATGTCCGTCACCAGCCACTGCTCGGGCAGGTGGCGGAGGAAGAGCTGCTCCCACCGGTTCTCGGGCGTCGCGTGCCATGTCGCGTAGGGCATGAGGCACAGCAGGGGCTCCATCATGTCGATCGCGCAGAGGCACGTGACGATCGACAGCATGATGTAGACCGTGATCAGCTCCGCGCGGGTCAAGGCGTGCCGCGGGAAGAACCGACGAAGGGGGAGGTTGACCGCGACCAGCACCACCAGCGTCACGATGACGTTGAAGAACAGGCTGATGGTGCTGGAGAACCCCGTGCCGCGCACGATCTCCAGGTTGATCAGCCAGTAGGTGTGAAGCGGCGCCAGCACGACCGACAGCAGGACCGCTCGCCAGATGCCCGGCGGCCGGCCCGGCTCGGTGGTGTGGGGGACGGGGGAGCGCTCGACGAGGTCCGGGGCCACTCCTGCGGCTCACCCACTGGTGCTTCACGCGGAACGTCTGGCCCGATGGCCGTCTGTTTTCATTTCGCCGCGCGACGGGCGCCCACCTGTGACTGCCCTCGCCGAGCGGGAACCTGAGGCCGTCGGCGGGCGATTCCTGGAGGGATTCGCCTTCATCCGAGTGAACCTGCAGCCAAAGCCCAGAGGCGACGCCGTCCGCGCGGTGTGCGTTCGCCTGCTCCGCGCCCGTCGGCGACTCGCCGGAAAGCGGTGGCTACCGTGCTCCGCAGCAGTCGGTCCCTCGTTTCCCTGCCTCTCACCTCCCTCGCTCTGCTGATCCTGGGGTGCGCCGTCGGGCGCAGCGATGTCGCGTGGCTGCAATCCGTGGACGACCGCCAGCCCTGGCAGCTCGCCCTCGACCTGGCCCAGAAGAACCGTCGGCCGGTCATGGCCTTCGTGTACATCCGGAACTCCCAGCTCACTGACCTGATGGACGGCGGGACCTTCACCAACAAGGGGGTCTCCGAGGCCTCCAAGCGGTTCCAGTGCGTTCGGGTGGAGGCCTTCCGTCCCGAGAACCGACCCTTCATCGACCGCTACGAACTCGGTGGCGTGGGCGAGGTGAAGATCCACGATGAGAACGGCCAGATGGAAGGGCGCACGTTCCCGGTGACGGTTTTCATCTCGCCGACCGGCGAACCCGAGCACATGGTCTACGGCTTCGCCATCCCCCAGGACTTCGCCCTGATGGTGAACCAGGTCCTGGAGGTGGTGCAACTGCGCGAGGCCCTGGCCAAGCAGGCCGATGATCCGAAGTCCCTCGCCCGGCTCGGCGAGCTATACGTGGCCCTCCAGCGGTATGAAGCCGGACGCGGGGTTCTGGAGCAAGCACTGAGACTCGACCCCGACGGCAAGCTCGGCGCCGGCCCGGGCGCTCGCCTCGATCTCGCCGTGGCGGTGCTGGCCGCCGGCGAGTACGACCGGGCCACGGCCCTCATTGCCGAGGAGATCGCTCGGTTCCCCGGTAGCGAGGTCGACTGCAAGGCCCACTACCTCCTCGGAGGCGCCCTGCTGGCGACGGCCGACGCCAGCCGGCAGCAAGCGGAGCGGCTCGCAGCCGAGATGGACGATCGCGGCGCCGCCCAGGCTCGCGAAGCCGCCCAACTCGGGCGTCGGCAAGCCGAGGAGGCCTGGCGGTGGTTCGAGGGCGCGCCGGGCAAGCGGGCCCCCTGCGCGGATACCGAATGGTCGGCCACCGCCCTCGGGTGCCTCGCCGACCTGCGGCTCGAGATCGCCTACCAGGCCGCCCAGGAGGTCGTCCGCCGCGGTGACCCGAAGGCCGCCGTCAAGGTACTGCGCGACTTCGCTGCCCAGGCGGATGCCGACTACGCCGACCGCGTCAAGAAGCAGCCCCCGGGCCAGAAGCCCCTGGACGAACCGGCCCGCATCATCGACGCCCTACTTACCATCGGCAAGCAGCTCATGGCCGCCAGGGAGTATGGCGAGGCCGTCGGCCACTGGCGCCGGTTCCTCGACCGCTACCCGACCCAGCCGAAGGGCGACCCCCCGAAGGTCACCCCCGACCCGGAGGCCAGCTGTGAGGCCGCTTTCCTGATGGGGGAGTGCCTCTTCCGGCTCGGCAAGCGGAGCGAGGCGTTGGACCTGTGGCGGAAGCTCGCCGATGCCAAGAACAGGGCGAATCCGTGCCCCTACACCCCATCGGCTGGGCCGGCCGCAGCCGCCGTGGAGGACCCCGATGGCACCGCGAAGTGGCTGGAGGACAAGACCGCCATCGAGGCTGCCTTCCGGGCGGGGAAGGACCTGATGGCCACCGGCAAGTACGACGAAGCCGCGACCTCCTGGCGCCAGCTCCTCGACCGTTTCCCGCTCACGCTTACCGGCAACCCGCCCACTGTCACGCCTGACGCCCAGATCAGTTGCGAGGCCTCGTTCCTCTTGGGCGAGTGCCTGTTCCGTCTCGGGAAGCGTGATGAAGCCCTGGCCCAGTGGCAGAAGCTCGCCGAGCCCGACAAGAAGAAGAACCCTTGCTACTTCGCACCGGCTCGGGGGAAGTCCGCCGCGGCTCTGCAAGACCCCGAGGGCACGCTGAAGCGGCTGACGGGGAAGTGACATTCGTCGAGAGCGCGTGCGCTGGGCGCGAGCGCGGGCATCCTGCCCGCCTCGCCATTGGCGCTCCCCGGTGACGTCAACGGCTCGGCTCCTCTCCACAGGACGTCTGCCCCGCCTGAGCCTCCCTCAGCCGGCAGAGCGGGCACGGGCTGAAGTTCGTGGGGATTCCGCAGCGCGGGCAGGGGTGCTCGTGGCGCCCCGGTCCTTTCGGCCGTACGATGAAGCGGCTGAGGGAATGGAGAAGCTGCTGCTTGCCCATCGGCGCCAGCTTCTCAAGCTGTTCGAAGACCTCCTTGAACCGGTGCGTAGCGGGGTTGAAGCGTGGGCACGCCACCGGCACCGTGGGCACTCGCTGCAGTTCGCAGTAGACCCGCATCGCCTCCTCGGGCAGGTAGAACAGGGGCTTGGCCTTCTGGGGGAAGCCCGGCGTGGCCGGTAGCACGGGCCTCGGCGGGTGAGCGTGCCCCGAGAGCAGGTCCTTCAGCGCGTACACCAGTTGGTCGTCCAGCGTGTGGCCGGTGCAGAGCACATCCGCTCCGGCGTGCCTGGCCAGGACTGGCAGAATGGCCCGCCGCACGCCTCCGCACACCGCGCAGATCGGCCACCGCCCGGTCGCCTCAACCCGCACTCCCCACTCGCTCGGCGCCGCGATGTGGAGCGCCACCCCCACGCTCGCCGCAACCTCCTCGCAGACGCGCTTGCTGACCTGGGAATACTCTCCCAGCTCCATGTCCACATGCACCGCGACCAGCCCGAAGTTGAGGCGCGGGCGCAGCTCCCCCAGGATGTGAAGCAGACCCCCGCTGTCCTTGCCCCCCGATAGAGCGACCGCCGCTGTGGCCCCCTTTGGGATCATCCGGTACCGCCGGACGAACTGCTCCACTCTCCTCTGGACCGACCGGGGAAAGCACCACTCGCACAGCGGCCCTCCCAGCTCCGTGAAGTGGAAGAGCCGCCCCTCCCGCCCGCACCGACACTTCCCCTCGGTCTCGAACTGCCGTCCCATGCCATTCCCCCGACCCCTGCTCCCTGACTCCTGCCGTTACCCGCCAAACTGCATCGCGTACAGCTTCGTCGCCCGCATCTCGAGCTTCACCCGCGCCGGTTTCCCCGCCCAGGGACTCACATCCGCGCTGCCCTTCCAGGTCACCTGGTGGGCGACGCTGTTCGCGCCGATGACATCGCAGTCGGCGATGCCATGCCCGGGGAGCTCCTTCCCCTGCTCGTCGAGCAGCGCCACCCGCGCGGTGCCCATGGCAGCGGTGTCGATGTTGAGCTCCAGCGCCTTCCCCTGGAAGATAACCGGCTTGGTGACGAGCTTCCCGCCCTCGTAGGCCGCATCGGCGGATACGAACCCGTCCAGCCGCTGGACGACGCGCATTAGGGCGCCCGTGTCCTTCTGCTCGGTGGGCTGGTAGACACCGTGGGTGTAGTCGTAGCCGAAGTAGTACTGCCACAGCTCGTCCCCGCGGCGCAGCATGCCGACCAGCATGTACATCATCCCGCTGTCCGGATCGCCGGCGCGGCCCAACCTCACATACGGCTCACGGCTCACGCGGCCCCAGGCAATGCCGTCGCGGCTGACCGCGAGGTGGATGTCGAGCAGCCCGTCGTTCCCGTACCTGCCCACCGGCGGCTCGGGGAAGTGCCGGTACGCGCTCGGGAACATGACATAGGCATCCTGTGCGTAGGGATACTGCACGACCGCGGGGTTGTAGAAGTCCGAGTTCGGCGGGTCGTGCTTGTCCGCCGCGAACACGGTCGGCAGCTCCGTGCTCGGCGTGGGGAGCTGGTCCTGGCCCCAGATCTGGAATGGCTTCTCGCGCGGCTGGTAGGGCCAGGGCTGCAGGATGTCATCCATCTCGCACCGCACTACCACCCGCATCCGGTTCCACCCGCGCAAGTACGCTACGTACTTCCCGATTCGCGGGTCGTAGAAAGCCTGGTTCTGCGTGTCGGGGTCGAGCGGGAGCGAGACCTCCCTGTTCCGCGTCCAGTGGATGCCATCCGCCGACCAGTACACGAACATGCCGACCTTCCAGTGGTCGGTCACGTACTTGTACCGCTGCTCAGGCGGCGCCTGGGGGTCGATGAACACCGTCCCAGAAGGCTCGACGTTGATGAGATTGCTCGCCTTCGACCCCTCGTACTCCACGATCCCCAGACTCGGCTTCTCCCAGCGGATGCCGTCCGTCGACGTGGCATACGCCTCGTGGATCGCACCCTTCGAGTCGATGAGGTCGTACCAGAGCTTGTGGACCCCCTCATCCTCCATCACCGTCCCATAGGCGCCGACCCGGTGGCCTTCCCAGGGCCGGTCAGCCACCATGACCGTGCCCGCCTTGGCCGGCGGGTTCATGGTGAACGTGACGTCCTCCATCGAGTCAACCAGCCGGTCATCGATGAGGAGCTGCTTGCGGGATCCGATGTCGAGGGGCTGAGCAGCGGCCACTGCGGTCAGTGCCAGCAAAGCCACTGCAACGAGCCACAGGCAGACGCTCATCTGCACCCGTCCTCTCATGAACGAAGTATCCGAATGGTTGCGTCTCACTGCGCCGTCGCCACCACCGGTCCTCCGCCTCTTGGGCCATCCACCCCGTCCAGCACGATCCAGACCGGGCAGTCCGTGAGCGTGAGCGTGAGGCTGAGGGTTCCCGTGTCCGCCGAGACCTCCACCGGCACCGCACGGTCCTCCAAGGGGTCGTACGCCCGAACCTTCTTCGGGTCAGCCTTCAGGCCCGGGAAGGTCAGGCGGTAGCGGCCGGCGTCGCTCACGTCCTCCAGGATGTTGCGCGTCTGGATGTATGCGCCGACTGCGAGCGTATCGTCATCGACCTGGAAGGGCAGCAGGCAGAGCACGTCGCGGTAGGTGAGCGGCTTCGGCTGGGCCTTCGCCGGGTCCCACGGCCGCCCCTCAGCGCCCTTGTCGACGATGTACGCTCCCTCGGTCCCGAACACCACCTTGTCCTGCCCAGTGAGCTGCCAGACGCGGGGGCGGAGTTGGATCGGCCGATCCGGCTGGAGGTCGCGCGCGCCGTCGAGCAGGCGCACCATCCGTTGCAGGGGGAGCATCGCCTTGAGGTACGCGACGTCACCCGTCTCGGCGAACCTGGCCTCCCACGAGTCCTTCCAGTCGCCCGGGTTGCGGAGCGACCCGTCGCAGACGAAGCTCAGCCCCTTGTTCAGGTAGAAGGGGTAGAGCCGCAGCCAGTACTTGGCGACATAGTGCTCGGGCCTCTCCCTCAGGCGACTCGCGAACGGCTCCGGCGCGTTCACCTCCGGGATGAACATGCCTTGCTCGGTCATGCCCCGCTGCCAGCCGGCGGGGGCATGGCCGTTCGCGACCAGCGCCTCCCGCATCTCAGGCTGCATGAGCGTGATGAGGTCGTGCGAGTCGATGTAGTTCCCCTTGTACTCCGGGAAGAGCGTCCCGTACCTCGGCACGAAGCCATCGGCGTTCCGGAAGCCCTCCACCAAGTGCTTCCGGCCGGGGTCCAGCGCGAACGCCGGGAACTCCCGCCACTGGTTCCCATACGGGTGGTAGCTCTCGCCGTTCACCCACTCCGGCCGGGCGCTGGCCCAGAAGCCCCCGAAGAAGAAGGTCGTGTTCGAGAACCCGTTGATGACTGCGGCCTTCGCCGGGAAGTGTCTGTGCACGGCCTCCGCCGCGCTCTGCATCATGCGGTCCCAGTCGGCCTTGCCCTTCAGGGTCGCGTCGTAGTTCTCGATGCTGAGGAACATGGTGCCGAACGTCAGCTCATTCCACACCTCGAAGCCCACCTGGCCGTCCGGCACGCCCTCCTCGGCGGCGATGCGCACCAGCAGGTCCGCGTAGTCCGCCCAGCCCTGGTACGTCTCGGCCTCCGTCGCCGGATCGCCGAAAGGGCGGTACTGCAGCGTATGGATCGGCACTTTCGTCCCGGCGGGGTAGTCCTTCGGGAGCGCCTTCGAGAGCGTGACATTGAAGGCTTGCGGGCCGTCGGCCGCGCTCGGCTGCACCTCCGTGAACAGCCCCTCCGCCGCGCAGTACTCGGTCAGGTTGCTCAGGCCGCTATACCCGAGGCGGATGGCCGCTGGGTCGCTGATGTCCAGCGCCGCCCGCGTGTCGCCCTGCCGGCCGTCGTGGACGAACTTGCCCTCCGTGCCCCGCGCGCCGCAAGGCATGCCCTGGTGCGCGTTGAGCAGCACGATGAGGCGGAACCCGTGCGCCTTCGCCGCCCGCAGCACCGCCCGGTAGATCGCCTCCGCGTTCCCGTTCAGCCTCATTGGCTGCGCGAGGCCGTCCCGATACCTGGTGCTGCCCCAGCCGATCTCATCGCGGAAGACCCCGATCCCGTACTCGTGCAGCGTGCCGAGAATGCGCTCCGCATCCTCGGGCTGGCGCAGCTGCTGACACGCCGTCCAGCTCCCGATCCCGTTCAGCAACCGCGTCGCGGGCACGGTCTCGAGGTACCGCGCCCAACCCGTCTGCAGGTGCGAGCTGATGATGTACGAGGACAGCCCGCCACCCAGCTCCATGCCGAGGAGCGGCTCGGGGCGGGGCACGGGCACCTCGACCGGCGCCTGGGCCTTTGCCTGAGGCGCCAGCACAAGCAGGGCAGCAAGCATGGTCGTCATGGGGTCATCCGTTCTTCCCCGAGGCTTCGACGCGCCGCTTCGTCGCCGTCAGATTCGCCTCCCTCATCCGCGTCACCAGGTCCCACTTTGGCTTGTCCTGCTCGGTGATGACGCCGAAGGCGAAGTGCTCCCCGAAGTAGGCTGACACGCCCCGTCCCGGCCCGCGGCCGGTGATCGGCTGATCGCGGTAGATGAACCACATGAGGCCGATGCAGTACGGGTTCGCGGTCGCATCGCGCACCCACCGCTGGTACATCTGGCCTGACTCGGCGTCGTCTCTCGCCCAGCACCCGTAGCGCCCGAACCCCCGCAGCCCGTCGTACCACGCCGGGAAGCTGAACTCCCCGCAGAGGATCGGCTTGTCGCTCTCCGCCACCAATCGCTGGAGGCTCTCGTCGAGGAGGACGGGGTGGTACCGGTCGTACCCAATCACATCGAGGTGCCGCGCGTGGATGCGCCAGTCGTCCTCGCTCTCCCACCAACCGGGCACGATCCAGTTGCCCAGGTACAGATGGTTGGGGTCGATCCCCTTAGTCGTCCGGTAGAGGAACTCGTAGTACCGGTCCTCGTAGAACTGCCGGAGCTTCTCGATGTCCCCCGCGGGCGGCTCCGGCGTCGCGGCGTACAGCTCCTCCGCCGTCGTCGCCTGCACCTTCCACGCGGCGCTCGTCTGGGCCACCGAGCCACCGTAGAGCTCCTTGAGGGCATAGTCCACCAGGGCCCTCTTCGCGGGCACGTCGGCCGGCTTCTTCAGCACCTCCAGAACCTCGCCGCGCTTGATGAGCTGGTCGTACTCGTTGCCGAAGGACCACCCGATCACGAGCGGGTCGTCCCGGCGCGGAGCGATCTGCTTCTCCAGCTCAGCCCGGAACGTCTCACACACCTTCGGGTCGAACACGTCCGCATGGCCGGCCAGGCTGGGCGTCGCGCCCTGCCCCAGCACGGGCGCCTCGATCATCCCCTTCGGGGCGCCCCATTTCCCCCCGCCGCAGAACCCCCACGCCCTCAGCCGGCGGAACGCGCGTTCCGTGGCGCGGTCGCCGATGGCCGCCGGGTCGCCGTACTTGCGGATGAGGTTGGCGGTGTGGAGGCAGTAGTACTCGGTGCCCTGGTTCTCGCCCCAGCAGTTGGCAGCCCAGCCGGGCGTGCCCTTGGGCGGGAGCCACTCGAAGATGAACTCGCGGTCCGTCACCGGCGTCGTCTCCCACGTTACCGCCGGCGGCGCGCAGACACCCACGTAGAAGCACGGGTTGCCCTGCGGCGTGATCAGGAACCAGAACCCATTCCGGCGAACGACACGGTAGAACCCCGTCGCCTTCTCACTCCAGCCGGCGTTCTTCAGTCCGCCGTACTGGTCGCGGTCCTCCGGTGGAGGCATCTGCGCCAGTCGCTCGTCCTCGCGCGCGATGTCCGCTTGGAGGTCGTCATCGGACTTCACCTTCTCCGGCCAGTCGGCGTAGCGACACTGCCCGTACTTGTCGACCAGCGGCGCGCAGCCCCGCAGGTCCGCGCCCTCGCAGCGGAAGGTGGTCTCGATGGTGAGCCCGTCGCCCTCCTCGAGCTTCAGCTCCAGGTTCCGCGGCGCGCCGCGCTCGAAGAGCTGCAGCGGCACGGGCCGCGCCGCCTCCTTCTCGAAGCTCTCCTCCCGCCGCTCAGTCTTGCGGTCTTCCCGCGCGATGGTCAGGCGAGCGTTCTCCTTCACCATGAGGTACTCGCCGAGATCGGCGGCCCAAGAGGGGGTGCTGTTCAGCTCGAGGAGGCCCGTTGACGGCGCGAACCCGCCCTGCTGGTCGCCTACGAGCTTCCCGTCGAGGAAGAGCTGAGCGCCCTGCGGGGTGATGACCGCCTTCGCCTCGTAGCGCTTCCCCGCCTGGAAGGGCGGCACGTACGCCAGGTACCGCCACTCCTTCCCGTCCGCCACCCCGAGGATCAACCTGAGCGAGTCCATCTCGCAGCCTTCGACATCCAGGTAGAAGCCCTGCTTGTTGCCCCAGTCGTGCTGGCTCGCGAAGTAGAACCGGCAGTCGGCGCTCGCGTACTGAAGCGCGGCCGTAAGCACCACCCACATCGTGATGACGTGTCGCATAGGCATTCGCTGGCCTCCGATCGGGTGCGCCTATCCGTCGCCCCTCTGTTCCGCGCGGGCCACGCGGTTCCCTCGGCAAGTCCCTTGCAGAAGCCCGCGCCGTGGCGTATCATGTGGCGCACGGAACCGTCAGGGCCCGGCAGTCTGGGGCCGGAAAGGTCGAGAGAGATGAGACCCGCCGCCTACCGAGTCGCGATCGCCGTCCTCGCTGTCAGCGTGCTGGCTGCGTTCCTTGCCGGCTGTCCCAAGGCCAACCCGCCCGTTCCCAGCTCAACGGGCGCTGCCGTCACTCCCGCTGTCCCAGAGACCGCACCGACCGCGACAACCCCGCCCCTGGCGGGAGGGGCTGGCTTGACGTGGGTCACGGGCCTGGAGGCCGGCACCAAGGAAGCCACGGCCCAGAAGAAGCCGATGATGGTCGACTTCTACGCCGACTGGTGCAGTTGGTGCAAGAAGCTCGACGAGGAGACCTACACTGACGCCACGGTCATCGAGAAGGCCAAGAGCTTCGTCTGCGTGAAGGTCAACGCCGACGAGGACAAGGCCAATGGTTCGAAGTACAAGGTCGAAGGCCTCCCGACCATCCTCTTCCTCGATGCCTCGGGCAAGGAGATCCACCGCGTCACGGGCTACGAGCCCGGAGCCGAGTTCGCCAAGGAAATGGACACCGCCCTCACCAAGGTCAAGGGCGGGTAAGACACCGGGCGGTTGCGGGGGAGACCTGCCGGGTCGCCCCCGCAGCGCCGAGGCCCAGGCCTCTCACCGCGCCACTCGCCTCTCGATCACCACCGTTACACTGCTCACCCGCAGCCGGTGTTCCCCCGGCCGTTCCGCCACGACCGCCGGCGTGGAGTGACACGCGAACGTGATCGCCTGCCGCCCCGTGGCCGGCACCCGCGTGAGCGTCACCTCCTGGAAGTACGTCGCGCTCTGCAGTTCGTAGGTCCGACCCCCAACCGCCATCGTCAGCCTCTCGCCCGGTGCGTTGCCGAGGGTGCCCACTCGCACTCGCGCCGACCTCGCGCCTTTCACCGCCTCGGCGGGGACCGTCACCGGCACCGACACGGTGCCGCCCTCCAGCGGGAACTCGTTCATGACTGTCTCGCCGAAACACTCGAGCCGCTCCGCCGCGGGCCTCGCCTTCGGCGCCGCGGGCAGGTCCGCATACACAGCCGCCGTGGCGAAGGGCGGCAGGACCGGTGCGGCTCCCTCTCCCGAGTCGTGCACGAATCGCTTGGCCGTTCGGTCTACGTGGATCCGGTCCCATCTTGTGCTCAACTGGCCGGCCGCGCCACGGAACGAGACCTCCACCGGGTGTTCGGCGTCCGAGTTGTTGAACAGCAGCGCGGCGGCCCGGCGCCCGGCGACCGAGGCCAAAGCGTGCACTGGGCCTCCCGCCGGTTGCTCCACCACCACCCGCGTGCCCCGCACGTGCCGCATGACCCAGTACAGCCAGTAGGTCGGTGTCTGGTCCACCGGATCGTCCCAGTTCATGAACCGGAACCACTGACCCGCGATGGCCGACAGATCGTGCATCTGGTTCGCGGCCACCTTGTCGGGGTGTTCGAGCAGCGCCAGCAGGTACCGCTCCCACGGCAGGGTGCGCTTCTCCCAGTGCGCGAGCGGGTCGCGCCACTCCGCCTCCGTCAGCGGCAGGCCGCTCTCGGTGATCAGGATCGGCACCTCCCGGCCTCGGCGAAGGCGCAACTCGTTCTCGAGCGTCGTGATCTCCTCCAGCGCCTGGTCCACCGTGAAACCATAGATGTGGAAGTCGAAGAAGTCGAGTTGGTCGCCGGCCCGGTCGATCAGCGGCAGCGTGTAGCCCTCCCACGTGTACCAGTTCCTCTGGCCTTCCTGCGCGGGCGGCCACGCCGGCGGCCAGCAGAGCACCGGCCCCCCGATCCGGGCGTCCGGGAACGCCGGGTGGAGGGCCTGCGCGACCGTGGTGAACAGCTCGGCATACTCCGGCCCGCCCCTATCGGCCTTGTACCAGCGTGCATTCGGCTCGTTGTCGAGGTGGAACAGGCGCAGTTGCGGGTCGAGCTTGCGGAGCAACCCCACGTACGCCACGACCACTCGTGCGTAGTCCTTGTTGTCCAGTGGGATGTCCTCCGGCCCCGTCATCCAGGGCGGGCCGCCCAGAAGGTAGACCATCGGCTCAATGCCCATCTCGCGGCACGCCGGGAGGATCTTCCCGTACATGTACCGGTCGCCGTTGAGCGGCCGGTCGCGGATCATCCGCACCGCCTCGTCCGACTTGTACCATTCCACCAGCGCCTCCACCCCGCCCGGGGGCGGTTGCGGCGGACAGCACCAGTCGATCAGCCCCGGGAAACCCAGGCACGTGATCCCGGGCTCCGTCAGCACTTGGCGCAGCTCGGCCATGGCCGGGATCGGCGCCCCTTCGTAGGCGGACAGCCCGAACAGATTCCGCTGGACCTCCGTGTGGCCGTTGACGGAGTAGGCGTGGTCCACACGCACCGTCACGCGCATGGGGGCGGCGTGGGCAGCTCCCATCAGGGGAAGCACAGCGATTGCGGCCAGGACCGACTGCGACCTCAGCTCAGGCCTCACTGGTACCTCCCGAACTCCTGGCACGCCTCGTACATCGCCACGACGTTCTCCGGCGGCGTCCCGGGCGCGAGGTTGTTGGCCTCCCGCAGCACGAACCGGCCACCCTCCGTCACCCCCGACTGCAGGATGCGGCGCACCTCCTCCCGGATCGCCCCCGGCGTGCCCGTCCGCAGCAGCTCGATGTGCGGGCCGCCGTTGATCTGCGCGTCGGGCCCCAGCGCCTTCCGCAGGGGGCCGAAGTCGACCGGGAAGCCCGTGTCGAAGGACTGCACGTTCAGCTCCTCCTGGATGACCGGAAGCAGCCGCTGCACATTGCCGCAGAGGTGGATCGAGTTCGGGCCCTTCGCCCCGAACTCCGCGATCAGCCGCTGGTGGAAGGGCAGCACGTATGTGCGGTAGTCCGGGACGGAGAGGAGCTGCACGCTGTCATCCGCAAACCCCCACGCCTCCGACTCGACCGGTTGCCCCAGTCGCTCCCGGTACGCCCGGATGCGCTGGATCGTCGCGGTCACGATGAAGTCCATCAGCTCCAGGAAGTAGTCGGTGTCGATCCGCATGTCGAGCATGATCTCCGTCGCCCCGCGCAGATTGCACGCGGCCGTCAGCGGGCCGTCCGTCCCGGCGCCCGGCACACCTCCCGCCCGAACGGGCGCCCCCTCGAACTCCTCCCCCTGCTCGGCCCGCTGCCTGAACTGCTCGTAGTAGTCCCACGCCCGGGCCATCCACCCGTCGCTCGGGAACGGCTCCGGCAGCCCCGCGTCGAAGATCGCCCGCTTGCTGTCGTCGGTGAGGAACGGCCGCGTGTCAGGGCACTGGTCGTCGTAGAATTCCAGCGGGCAGCCGAACCAGAGCGCCTCGTAGGAGTTCTGCAGGTCGACGTTCACCGCCCACTCCTTTGCCGGCCCCATCTCGGCATCCGAGACCAGGTGGTGCCGGATCCACCACTGGTGCCGCAACTGGTGCCGAAACATGGTGTCCGCGTCTCCGAAGTAGTCCTCGAAGGTGTAGCCCTCCGGGTTCGCGTCCGTGTTGAACAGCGTGTACCGCGTCGATACTCCGAGGATCACGGGCACCCGGATCGGTTCTCGCCGGTGGTAGGCCTCCCACACGCGGGCCACTTCCTCGTTGTGCCGGGCGAAATCGACCCGTATGGCCATGTGCACCCTCCTCTGGGGCATCAGCCAGGGATTCATCCATCCATCATGTTTCGCATGATATGGTTTGAGCCCATTAGACTCAGGGTATATGTCACCATGATGGAAGTAAGCTGACGGACGGCACATGCGGAAAAGGGGGTTGTCACCATGACGAGCATCGTACGCAGACCGACCAGAACGCTGTTGCCCAGGCTCTGGCCTGAGGTAGATCGCCTGTTCGGTGACTTCTTCCTCGAACCCTTCACCTGGCTACCGAGCGTCACCGTGACGCCCGGAACCCGTGGCGAGGGCGCCTTCGCTCCGCGCGTGGATGTCTACCAGACGGAGCAGGAAGTCGTCGTCACGGCGGAGCTCCCGGGAGTGGCCAAGGAGGACCTCGAGGTCGTTGCCGAGGACGGTCACCTCACGCTCCGCGGCCAGACGAAGCAGGAAGAGGAAGCCCACGGAGAGCGCTACTATCGCCGGGAGAGGGTGTACGGCCGGTTCGAGCGGCTGATCCACCTGCCGGCGGAGGTCGACGAGCAGAAGGTCGTCGCCAAGTTTGAAAACGGGGTGCTCGAGATCCGCGCACCCAAGAAGGAGCCTGAGCCCACGGGCACCAGGATCGAGATCAGCTAGCCGCAACATAACCGACGGCAGCCGCAAGCCCAACGGAGGGCGACCCGAGGCGAGGGCCGCCCTCCGTGTGTTCTGGGGGAGAGGCAGGAATCGGGCCCGCCTGCGGGGCAGTAGGCAGGGGGATGGGGACAGGGGATGGGGGACGGGGGACAGAAACACCAGAGACGGCTGGGGACCTGAATGTCGCTTTCGGTTGAGCTCTTCCACACCGGTGGTCGTTACCCTCAGCTCCTGGCGGAGCACCTCTCGCAGGCGGGTGGACAGCCCGTCGTCGAGCATCTACTGCCCGCCGTCTCGAAGCTCCCGATGATGATCGACGATCCCGACGAGTACCTGCCGGCGGGCATTGGCGGGGCCGACATCGCCATCGCGGTGCACCTCCATCACGATCTCCTCGTCGAGCTACCGGCCGCCCTCCACGGGAAGGGTGCGAAGGCCCTCCTCGTGCCCATCGAGTCGCCTGACTGGATGATCCGCCCCGGCCTGAGCACCCAGGTCGCCCGCGAGTGCCAACGGTACGGGCTCGAGAGCGCCTTCCCGAAGCCCTTCTGCGGCCTCCAGCCGGGCACGCCGGTCATTGCCCAGTTCTGCGACGAGTACCACGTGGGCCGGCCGGAGCTATCGATCGAGGTCGCCGACGGTCGCGTGGCTAGGGCGACGGTCGTTCGCGGATCGCCCTGCGGCCTGACCGACTGGGTAGCCGAGCGCCTCGTCGGCGCCCCGGCGGACGACACCCTCGTCGCCAGGGCAGCGGAGCTGCTTCACCTCCGCCCCTGTCTCGCCACGATGATCCTGGACCCGCAGCTCGGCGACACCATCATGCACGAGTCGATCCGCCTGATCGAGGCAGCCGCCAGGAACGCGCTCTCAACGGCAGAGCAACCCTCACGCCCGTTCTCCTCTCCCACTGGGAGAGGGGCTGAGGGGTGAGGGAGATGACAGGAGCACCTTGATGAAGGTCGCCATCGTTGGCAAGGGCGGCGTGGGCAAGACCACCTTCAGCGCAGGCCTGGCGCGCGCCCTCGCCGATTCGGGCCGCAGTGTGTTCGCCATTGACGCCGACCCGAACAACTGCCTCGCGTACGCGCTGGGCTTGCCGGCCGAGGTCGCCGCCCGGATCAGGCCGCTCTCCGACATGACCGACCTCCTGGCGGAGCGCGCCGGCGCCTCTGCCGGCCAGGGCGGCATCTTCGTGCTCAACCCGGAGGTCAAGGACCTGATCGAGGAGCACACGATCGTCGACGAGGGCATCAAGCTCCTGGTCATGGGCACCATCGAGCGCGGCGGAGGCGGCTGCGTCTGCCCCGAGAGCAATACGCTCAAGGCCCTCGTTCGCGAGCTGGTCGACCTCCCGGATGACCTGGTCCTCGACATGGAGGCCGGCCTCGAGCACCTGGGTCGCGGCACGGCCCGGGCCGTCGATGCGCTGATCGCCGTTGCCACGCTCGAGGCCACGTCCCTCCGCACCATCATCCGCATCAGGTCCCTGGCGGCCGACCTCGGACTCAACCGATTGGTCGCTGTCGCCAACCGGGTCCGCTCGCCGCAAGATCGCGCGACCATCGAGGAGACCCTGGGAGACATCCCCGTCGTGGCCGAGCTGAAGCAGTACCCGGGCCTCAGCTCCGATTCCGCCCTGGCCACGGACGTCGGCCGGCAGCTTCTGGCCGACGTGAAGGCTCAGCTCCCGGAGATCGAACGGCAGGTGACGGGTGACAGGTGACAGGGAACGGCAGGGGACAGGGGAGGGACAGTCCGGAACCGGCAAGGGACGCCGGCGGGCGCGTCCGGCTCTAAAGCCTCAGGCCGAGACCAGAGACCTCATCCTCGCCGGCGACCGCCTCCTCTCGCAGGGCGATGAACAGGCCGCCGAGGTCGAGTACCGGCGGGCGGCCGAACTCGACCCATCCCTCGCAGAAGCCCACCATCGTCTCGCCGTTGCGCTCTACAAGCGCGGCGAGTTTGAGGAGGCCCGGGACGAGGCCGAGCGCGCCACCGATCTCAGCCCCACCAGCGTCGAAGCCTGGTTCGCCCTGGGGCTCGTGCTGAAGGATGCCCGGGACTCCGCCGGCGCCCTCGCGGCCTTCGACCGCGTCCTGACGCTCCAGCCGGAGCATGTCCCCGCGCTCCACTACCGCGGCCGGACGCACTACCAGGCCGGGGCGGCGAGGGAGGCGGCGCGCGATTTCGAGGGCGCGGCCGAGCTATCGCCCGAGTCCGCCCACATCGCCCACGACGCCGCCGTGGCGAACGTCGCCTGCCGCAACTGGCCGGAGGCCGAGAGATGGTTCGAGCGGTGTGTCGCCCTCGAGCCGCACAATGCCGAGACCTACTACGAGCTCGGCCAGGCGCACGAGCAGGACGCGACCACGCCCGACGCCGACGCCGAGGCTGCCTACCTGAAGGCCGTCGAGCTCAGCCCCCAGCACCTGCCCGCGCTCTTCCGCCTGGCTGTCCTCTGGGCCCGGCGGCGCCACACCGACCGCGAGGCCCGGGCGCAGGCCCTCGAGACGCTCCAGCAGATGGCTCGCCGGGAGGACCTGGTGACCCTCTTCCCCGACGCCCATCTCGTCCACTACCTGCTGGGGGCCATCCTGGATGACACCCCCGAGGCCGCGCCGCAGGCCGCCGAGGCCTACCGTCGGTGCCTGGAGCTCAACCCCCGCTTCGCCCCGGCCCACAACAACCTGGGCGTGCTGCTGATGGGGAGTCGGGACTTCGTCCGCGCGGCCGAGCACCTCAAACAGGCAGTCATCTGCGACCCGCACAACGACAGCGCCTTCCACAACCTCTGCCGCATCTGGTACGACCAGCCGAACGACCTGGCCGCCCACCAGATTGGCGACCTCGTCGATCTCGCTCCCGCCGAGGCCCCCGACGTCATCAGCCGCATGATGGGGCACCTCGTCGATGCCGCCAAGTCCGACGCCTACGCCTCGAGCTACGACAAGATCCACGAGATCAAGAACGTCATCGCCATCCTCGGCGCCCGCATGAGGAAGGCCCTGGCCGCCGCGGACCCCGTCGAGGCCCAGGACCTCATGGAGCTGCACGACCGCGCCTTCGAGGCGATCCGCAGCTACCTCGCCGCCATCCACAGCCATCAGAGCGAAAGGGAAGCGCTGGACTGCGCGGAGGTCCTGGAGAAGGCCCTCCGGCCCCTCATCACGATCAAGCCTCCCGGTGTGCGGGTCGAGAAGGCCGTCGAACCCGGCCTGCCGACGCTCATCGGCGACCGCCGCCGTCTCACCCAGCTCTTCCAGAACCTCATCGTGAACGCTTTTGAGGCAATGCCCGATGGCGGAGTGCTCACGATGCGTGCCCAGGACCTCGGGCCTGAGGCTGCCGGGCCTCGCGCCACCGTCCGGCGCGGCGTGCGGATCAGCATCGAGGACACCGGCCCCGGGATGACCGATGGTGAACTCCGTCGTGCGTTCGATCCAGGCTATACCACCAAGGAGTCGGGCTCCGGCTACGGCCTGGCTGTTGCGGGCCAGGTCACCCGGGAGCATGGGGGGAACGTGTGGCTGGAGAGAACCGAAGAGGGGGGCACGCGCGCGGTCGTCGAGCTACCTGAGCAGCCCCAGCCCGAGGCTGCCGCCGAACGCCTCCGGCTGCGCCCCATCATGTTCGAGGACTGGCGCCGCCTTATCCACTCCGAACTGGACCCGATCCAGCCGACCGACGGGAGCGTGCAACGGGGACGGAGCCACCCTTCTGGCGAATCGGATGCGTCGTGGGTTGAGGGCCGTGGTCCTCGGTCGCCGTAGGCGAGTAGGGGCGCGGTTCACCGCGCCCGATCGTGTAGAGGCGCCATTCATGGGGCCCACGACCCAGAACCGCGGAATCCCCGCTCAGACGTATCTGTAGTTGCAGTCCCTCTGCCGCGCCGTGAACCCCGCATCCTCGATGAGCCGCACGATCTCGCTCCGCGGCAGCCGGTAGGTCACCCCCGCCGCGCGCACCACGTTCTCCTCGATCATGGTGCTGCCCATGTCGTTGGCCCCGAAACGCAGGGCGAGCTGGGCCATCTTCCCCCCCTGCGTCACCCACGAAGCCTGGAGGTTCGGGAGGTTGTCGAGTGCCAGCCGGCTGATCGCGAGCACCCGCAAGTAGGCATGCCCGCCGACCGCCTGCACCTCCCGCCCCAGCGCGGTGTTCTCCGGCTGGAATGTCCAGGGGATGAAGGCCGTGAAGCCTCCGGTCTCCTCCTGCAGCCCCCGGATCGCCAGCAGGTGCTCCACGAGGTGTTCGGGGCCCTCGCCCATGCCGAACATCATGGTCGCCGTCGTCCTCAGGCCGATGCGGTGCGCCTCCCGCATGACCTCGAGCCACTCACCCTTCGTGCACTTCCGCGGGCTGACCCGGGCCCGAACCGCATCGCTTAGCACCTCCGCCCCGCCACCGGGGATGCTGTCCAGCCCCGCGTCGACCAGCACCCGCAGGCACTCGGGCACCCCAAGCGCCTCGACCCGCGCGATGTGGATGATCTCGGGCGGGCTGAAGCAGTGCGCGTGCAGCCCGAACTCCTGCTTGATGACCCGGAGCATGTCGCTGTAGTACCCGAGCCGGAGGTCTGGGTGGAGCCCGCCCTGCAGCAGCACCTGGGTGGCGCCCAGCTCCTTGGCCTCCGCCAGCTTCGCGCGGAGGTCCTCCAGTGAGAGGACGTATCCCTCCGGATGCCCTGGCGGCCGGAAGAACGCGCAGAACCGGCAGCCGGAGACGCAGATGTTCGTGTAGTTGATGTTGCGGTCCACCGCATACGTGACCACGCGCTGGGGATGCAGCTTCGCCCGCACCCGGTCGGCGGCCTGTCCCAGCGCCACGAGGTCGCGCTCCCCAAACAGGGCCAGGATCTCCTGCTGCGTGAGTCTGAGCACTCCGACCTCCACGCTCGCCTGCCGCCAGCCGGCTCGGCGTCACTCGAAGCGCCATGTCGGCACCGGCTTGCCCGGTGAGAGGAGTTCCTCGACATAACACCCCGTATGCGGGGTGACGGTCTCCCCGCCGACGCCGACCGTGCTGTAGGCCATCACGCGGTAGGCCAGCAGGTTGTGCCAGTGGCCGTCCGCGAGGCGCACGGTGGTGGCGGTCGCGTGATCGACGAACCACGTCGTATCGTTAGGCGGCGGACCGAAGCCGGCCGCGGCGTCTCGCGCGACGATGGCGGGCTCAACGGCCCTCCGGTCGCCAGTCAACGGCCACAGACACAGCTTGGCGCGGATGCTGCCCAGTTGATCCGCTGCGACGTAGGGCGTGCCGTTCGCGGCCTGGTTGAGAACCACGGGAGCGCCTGACCTCAGCCCGGGGGCGCTCAGCACCTGCTCCCACGTCTTCGCGCCGTCCGGGGACCGCCAGACACGCACCGCGGTGGTCCAGTCGCCTTCGCCGCGGACGGAGTAGAGGAGCGACCCGTCCATGTCACGTGTCAGGCTCGCCTCGCTGCCGTCCGAGATGCCGCAGAAGGCGACGGGTCGCCACTCGGCGCTCCGGCGCTCCCAGCGGGAGACACCGGAGACAGAGCGCGAGCCGTCAGTGGCGGCCGCCGCATAGAGCAGACCGTCGCCATCGGGGATGGCAGTCGACATCCCCGGCCCAGTCACGCTCCATACGCCGCCCGCGGCGCCCAGGGGAACACCGTGCGCGCTCACGTCAGCCTGGGGCACGCGGAACCGGCGCCCGTCGTACGTGAACTGATACAGGCGCCACTGCCGCGTGTAGGGTTGGTTCCAGGTGAAGAACCCCTGGTCGTTGAGGTCGAAGCGCAGGATCTCCGAGAGGCCGAAGCCGGTGCCGGCGTGCGGATGGGGCGAGCCATCGGTGCGCCTGGCCCCGAGGGGCACGAACCCGCCCACGATCGGGTAGTGGACCGCGACACGCGGTCTGCCGGTCTCGGGGTCGACGTCCTGCGTGTTGCGCGCGACCACCACGGCTTTGCGCCGGGTGATGGTCGCCAGGCTATCGAAGACGATGGCGTCGGTTCCGTCCTCGAAGTCCCAATGGCCCGAGCCCACTGTGCGGACGTTGCAGAGCACCGCGGCCTTGCGCGGTGCGACCTGCAGGACGTACCCAAGGCCGTACATCAACACCTGGCCGTCCGCCCCGCCCGCCGGCTGGCGCAGCACAGCGGGAGCGCCCGACATCCGCAAGACGCCTGGTCTCGTCATCTCAGCCAATGGCTGGTCGCCTCCCCTGGGCAGAGCAGGCCCGGCACCAGCGAATGCTGGGCTCAGAATGGCCGCCGTGACTGCCGCCCACCGCACGGCTTCGACGGGCCGCGCAATCTGCCTCTTGTGTCCCACGGAGGCTGCCCACCCTCCCTGCGCTGGGTACGCATCTTGGGATCGCAGGCGTCCTCGCCTGCAGCTGTGGCCAAAGGGGCCTCTGCCGTTCCCGGGACCACGAGCATCCTTGCTCGTACGCCGTTGACGTCCCCGGAGAACGGCCGGTGCCTTAGCAGAACGTCAACTCCCTCTCCTTCCCCAGGAGCCCCTCCTTGACCAGCACCTCCCGGTACCGCAGAACGCTCTGGACATGCTCCGGGCCCAGCCGGAAGTCGAGCATCTCCCCCAGGTAGTGAGCGACCACCTCCCGGCTGAGTCCGCGCCGCGCCCACTCGGCTTCGGCGATCTCCTGGATCGCCGCCACGCCCGCGTCCCGCGCCTCCCGCAGCGCCTTCGCGACGTGCGGCGCGGACCGGCCCGCCCCGAACACCCAGACCGCGGTCACGAGCGGCAGGCCCTGCCATGACACCCACAGCTCCCCCAGGTCCACGACCACCGTCGCCTCCGGCGGCTGCGCACCCGCCAGGAGCGCGTCCTGACCGATCACGACCGCGGCATCCGCCTCCGACAGAACGCGCTTGAGGTCGGCCGCAACCTCCACACACAAGGGATGCACCCCGTGCAGAGCCGACAGCGCCGCCCGTGTCAGCAGCGCCGACGTCAGGGAGGCGCGGTCGAGGGCCAGCGTCCTGATCTCGTTCAGCCAGCACTTCGCGAATAGCTTGACCGTGCCGACGGCGCCTGGCGAAGCGATGGCGACATCCCACACGATATCCGAGCCGACGCCGTGCAGGTACGCCGCCACCGGGATGAGAGCGACATCGAACTCGCCCGCAGCCAGCCCCCTGCCGAGCGCCGATGGAACATCGAGGATGAGCCGGCAGCCCGGAAGCAGCCGCTCCAGCCCCCACACGAGGGGAGTAGCGTTCAGGTACTCGACGGCGCCGATGCGCCAGCGTCTCGGCACGAGTTCGTCCTCCCGGAGGCTCGAACGCCCGCGGGCCGGTGATGGTGTCTCGTTTCGGCTCCGGCAACGGTCACCCCTCCTGCGTCGGGCAGAAGGGCATCGCCCTCGTTGAGACGAAGCTGCCCGGAAGCTCCGGTGCGAGGGAAGGGTGATGCCGCCGTGGCCAAGGCACGGAGGAAGCGCGCGAACGCCGATCTGTCGAAGTACCTGGAGATGGCGCTCGAGGCGGGCGCCAGAGACGCTGTGGTCATCCCGGCCAACCTGGTGCAGTGCGCCGAGTGGGTGCGGCTGAAGTGCCAGTACGGCTGCGGCGGCTACGATCGCTGCCGCACCTGCCCCCCGCACTCGCCCACGCCGGAGGTTACGCGCCGGGTGGTCGGCGAGTTCAAGCGCGCCATCCTGATCCATGGCGACCACCACACCGACGTGAGCGCCATCGCCGCAGACCTCGAGCGGGAAGCCTTCCTCGACGGCTTCTACCGGGCCTTCAGCTTCCACTCGGGCCCGTGTCACTTCTGCGCCTCCTGCGATCCCGCCAAGCCCTGCCGGAACCCTTCCCGAGCCCGCCCGGCCATGGAGGCGGCGGGCATCGACGTCTTCGCCACCGCCCGCGCGGCCGGCCTGCCCCTGGAGGTCGTCCGCGACGACACTTGCCCACAGAACTACTACAGCCTCGTGCTCATCGACTGACACGTCAACACCGGGAGCGCGGGCATCCTGCCCGCATCGACGCTGACGTCAACGGCGTTGCGGGCAGGATGCCCGCGCTCCCGCTAACGGCACGGGGCGACCGCTGCACTCGGTGCTGGGAGTCGCCCTGCCTCTCCGCCTCTTGGGGTGCGACTTTTCCCCGTAGGTAGCCATTTCTCGACGTGGCACTGGCAGCCGCCGTGTGCTGCCAGTGCTCCCGTTGAGCGCGGCGACACTGGCCGCGGGGCTGCCAGTGCCACTGCTACCAGAGGCCGACTACCTACAATCTGCGGTCGCACCCTACTGTCCCCAGGCCCCTTACGCCTGCACCCGCCGGAGACCGCGCTGGCCTGGAAAATGCGCCTTCAGGGTCCATCCAGCGCGGCGCCAAGTGTCGGCTTTTGTCGGCCTTTGTCGCCCGGCGCGGCTCGTCTCCGCAGGTAGCCATCCTCCTACGTGGCACCGGCGGGGAGGCCGCCCGTGCCACTGCCGCCAGAGGCCGATTACCTGCAATGTGCGGTCGCACCCGCCTCTTGGCGCGTATTGACGGCCCCTGGCGAACTGACTATAGTATACGGCCAACGCGGCCCCGCGCTCGTGTGCGGGGCTGTCGTGCTTGCCGGGCATATCCCCGCGCGATGGCAGGTCGCGGCTGAAGCCCCTTCTACAGAAGGCTGTGGCTGGTCACGATGGACTACAAGGGGACCCTCAACCTTCTCTCCACTGACTTCCCCATGCGCGCGAACCTCCCGCAGGCGGAGCCGAAGCTCATGGCCTGGTGGGACGAGATCGATCTCTACCGGCTGTCTCGTGAGCTTCGGCGGGGAGCGCCCAAGTACGTGCTCCATGACGGCCCCCCCTATGCCAACGGGAACATCCACGTCGGCCAGGCGCTCAACAAGGTCCTCAAGGACATCGTGGTCCGCTACAAGCACATGCGGGGCTACGATTGCCCCTACGTCCCCGGCTGGGACACGCAGGGCCTGCCGACGGAGATGGCGACGGCGGCGGCCAACAACGTGGACCGCCACACCGTGGGCGCCCTCGAGTGGCGCCGCCTGTGCCGCGAGGAGGCGCTGAAGTGGGTGGACGTTCAGCGCGAGCAGTTCCGACGCCTCGGCGTGCGCGGCGACTGGGCGCACCCGTACGTCACCCTCAGCCCCGAGTACCAGGCGAAGCAGGTCGAGGCCTTCGGGAAGATCGTCGAACGCGGCCTGATCTACCGCGGCAAGCGGCCCGTCTACTGGTGCTACGAGTGTGAGACGGCCCTCGCCGAGGCGGAGGTCGAGTACCACACGAAGCGGTCGCCGGCCGTCCACGTCGCGTTCCGGCTCGACAACCCGTCCGGGAAGATAAGGGAAGTCGGCCCCGAGGAGCCGGTGGACGTGATCATCTGGACGACGACCCCCTGGACGATCCCCGGCAACGTGGCCACCGCGCTGCATCCGCGGGAGACCTACGTCGTCGCGCGCTCGAACGGCCGCACGTACGTCGTCGCCGAGCCGCTCCTAACCACGACCGCGGAGGAGTGTGGCCTGGGCGAACCCGAGGTCGTCGCCCGATACGCGGGTTCCGGCCTCACGGGGCTGACCTACCGGCACCCGTTCCTCGATCGCACCTGCCGGCTAGTCACGGCCGACTACGTGGCGATGGACCAGGGCACCGGCTGCGTGCACACGGCGCCCGGCCACGGCCACGAGGACTACCAGACGGCCCTCGCCTGGGGGCTGGAGGTCGTCAGCCCGCTCGACGACAAGGGCCGCTTCACCGAGGAGGCCGGCCTCGAGCTCGTCGGGCTGGTGTGCGACAAGAACAACGACAAAGTGACCGATGTCCTCGCGGCCAAGGGCGTGCTGCTCTCGCGCGGCGAGATTCTGCACGAGTACCCGCACTGCTGGCGCGTGCCGCACAACCCCGTCATCTTCCGCGCGCTCGAGCAGTGGTTCATGGACCTCGACAGCCTTCGGGCCGCCGCGCAGGCGGAGATCGCCAGGGCCGAGTGGGTACCCGCGTGGGGGCAGGCCCGCATTGCGGGCATGGTTGACGCTCGGCCCGACTGGTGCCTCTCCCGCCAGCGCGTCTGGGGCGTGCCGATCCCGGCCTTCTACTGCACCGCGTGCAACGAGGCGATCCTGACGCGCGAGACGGCTGCCGCTTTCCAGGCCCTGGTCGAGGTCCACGGTGCCGATGTCTGGTTCGAGAGGGACGCCGCGGCCCTGGCGCCTCCCGGCCTGACGTGTCCGAAGTGCGGTGGTGGGGAGTTCCGCAAGGAGACCGACATCCAGGACGTGTGGTTCGACTCCGGCGTCAGCCACTACACGGTGCAGCGCGTCCGAGAGGAGCTGGCCTACCCCGCGGACCTCTACCTGGAGGGCGATGACCAGTACCAGTGCTGGTTCCAGACGTCACTCTGGATCGCCTGTGGGCTGGGGGACGGCGCACCCTTCCGGACCGTCCTCGGCCACGGGTTCTTCGTGGACGACAACGGCCAGAAGATGTCGAAGAGCCGCGGCAACATCGTCGGGCCCGAGGCGATCATCGAGCAGTACGGTGCGGACGTCCTGCGCCTGTGGTTCGTCTACGCGGACTACCGCGCGAAGATGCCCTGCTCGGAAAGCGTCCATAAGCTGGTCGCCGACACCTACCGAACGATCCGCAACGCGTGGCGCTTCCAGCTGATGAACGTAGCCGACTTCGATCCGACGAGCATGATGGTGCCGCTCGGTGAGCTTACCGGGCTCGACCGGTACGTGATCTCGCGGCTTCGGCGGCTCGTCGCGCGGGTGGCGAGGCACTACGACGCCTTCGACCTGCACCTGGTCTACCATGACGTGAACGCCTTCTGCGCGACCGACCTGAGCGCGCTCTACCACAACGCGGTCAAGGATGCGCTCTACTGCGAGGCGGCGGATGCGGAGAAGCGGCGACGCATCCAGACGGTGCTCTGGCAGACGGCGGTGACGGTGGCGGGGCTCCTGGCACCCGTGCTGGCCTTCACGACCGAGGAGGTCTGGCAGCGCCTGAGGAGGAAGGATTCATCTCTGCCGCTCAGCGTGCACCTGTCGGACTTCCCGGACGCGGCGGCTTTCCCGGATAGCAGCGACCTGGAGTCCGCCTGGGCGCTGGTGCTCGTGGTACGGGAGCTGGCCCTCAGGGAGCTGGAAACGCTCAAGACCTCGGGCGTGTTGACGAACCCCCTGGAGGCCGAGCTCCTGATCCGCTGCCCCGACGAGGTGTGCGACGCTCTGGGAACCGTGAGCGACCTCCCTGCGTTTCTGGGGGTGTCGCGGGTCCAAGTGGAGCGGGCTGAGACGGGGGACGAGATCGCTGACGTTGCGGCTCGCCCGGGGAGCGGGGGGAAGTGTGAGCGGTGCTGGCGGCGAGACGTGACGGTGGCGACGCAGGCCGACCATCCGACTCTGTGCGCCAGATGCGCGGAGGTCATCAGGGGTCGGGAGTGACCAACGGCCCCGGCAGGGGAGTCGCGTCCGTCGTTCCCGCCACGACGGACGGCGGACCGGCGCAGGCAGAGGCAAGGAGGCGCGAGCATTGGCAGCACGCAAGAAGGGGCTGACCGCAGCCCAGATCAAGCAGTTCAGGAAGCGACTGGCGGAGGAACGAGCGGGGTTGGAGGCATCGCTGCAGGAGATTGAGGCGCGCACCTCCAAGCGCGACCCGCTCGACGCGATGGTCGAGGAGCAGGACTTCGACGACGCGCCCAGCGACGCCGCCACGGACACGCTGGACCGGGGCACTGAGATGGCCCTGGAGGAGAACATCCGGGCGCTGCTGGACGAGATTGACGCGGCGGTGGACAAGATCGAGAGGGGCACCTACGGCACGTGCGACAACTGCGGCCAGCCGATAAAGATGGCGCGTCTGGAGCGGATCCCGTCGGCGACGTTCTGCGTGGAGTGCCAGGAGCGCCTGGAGCGAAGATAGAGCCCCCGCCCCTGCCTGCGGCCTTCTACCTGATCGCCGTCGCGGTACTGGCGGCCGACCAACTGGTCAAGAGCATCGTCGTCAACCAATTGGCGCCGAACTCCCGCCTGGTGGTCATCCCCCACCTCCTGTACGTGACCCACAGCCGTAACCCGGGAGCGGCGTTCGGTATGCTGCCGACGGCCACCGTGGGCCTGATTGTGGCCGGGATACTCATCATTGCCATCCTGGTCCTCTACGGGCGGCGGGTCGCGGCCTGTCGTCCCTTGTGGGTGGGTCTGGCTCTGCAGATCGGCGGCGCCGCCGGGAACATGATCGATCGCATGTTCCGCGGCCCGCACCTCTTCCACGGGCGCGTGGTGGATTTCATCGACATTCAGCTGACGCGCACGTACATCTGGCCGACCTTCAACGTCGCCGACATGGGCATCACCGTGGGCGCACTGCTCATCGCCTTCTGCATCATCACGGGCCGAGGGACGGAGGCGGAGGGCAAGGGCGGCGCCAGAGGGCCGCAGGAGCCGCCTCAGGCGGGATGACGGGAAGGGCGGGGCCGAAGCCCCTCCCGGAGTGGTAGTGCCGGCCCGCAGGCGCAGAACCGACCTGCGCGACGGGAAGCCATGCGCTCGATTCTGGTCCAGTTCGATAGCCTCTCGCCGCTCCACGCCGCGCTCGTAGTGGTGGTGCTGGGAGGACTAGCGACCATCTGGGCGTGGCGGGAGGAACGGGCCGGTCGCCTCACGCGCGAGGAGTTCGGGAAGTCCGTAGCGCTGGGCATCGGTCTGGCCCTCGTCGTTGGCGTCGTGCTGTTCACCGTCTCGCGGCTCGCCCACCCTGTCCGCATCCGCTCCTACGGCGTCATGCTGATGCTGGCCTTCGGCGCGGGCATCGTCATCGCGATGCAGCGCGCGCCGCGCTACGGGATCGAGCCGGTCGACATCATCGATCTCTCCCTCTTCATCCTGGTGGGCAGCATCATCGGTTCCCGCGCGTTCTACGTGCTGCTCAACTGGCAGCGCGAGTTCGCCGCGCACCCCCGCGCCGTGCTGAGCGTGTGGGAGGGTGGACTGGCCTTCTATGGCGGGCTGATCGGCGGCACGCTCGGCGGCCTCATCTTCTCGCACTGGCGGCGCGTGCGGCTGCGAACGCTGGCGGACCTGGTCGCGCCCTCCGTGGCCTTCGGCTACGCCATCGCGCGGTTGGGGTGTTTCCTCAACGGCTGCTGCCACGGCGGGCCGACGAATCTGCCCTGGGGCGTCGTCTTCCCGGACAGCGTGTCTCTCGGGCCCGTCCATCCCGCCCAGCTCTACTCGGCCTTCGCGAGTTGGCTGGTCGGGGTCGCTCTGCTCGCCTTCGCGCCTCGCGTGCGGGTGCCGGGCCACATGGCGCTCTGGTACTTGGTGCTGTCCTCCGTCGAGCGGATCTTCACCGAGGTCTTCCGCCGCGGCTACACCGGTGACACCCTCAGCTTCCTCCCGGCGCTCACACAGGCCCAGGGCGCCTCGATCCTGATCATCGTGTTCGCGCTGGCGATCATCACACTGACCAGGGACAGCCAGGGGGACGGTACGGCAGGGGAGAGGGGGCGGGGGACAGGGGACAGGGACGGCGGGGGAGGGGGGACAGAGGAGAGGGGACAGGACCGACGAACGGCAGGGCGGCGCAGGGGAGGAGACGATGAGCCGGACCAAGCGCAGCCGAAGCGAGACCGACGCAAGCGCCGCAGGTGAGGCTCAAGAGCCTCGGGACGCCATGCCGTCGGTCGTTCCTGTCCCCCTCTCCGACGCGCAAGCCGAACCGGAAGAACGCGACTACGTAGTGCCGCACGACCTGGCAGGGCAGCGCCTGGACCAGGCGCTCGCGCGGCTTGAGCCTGAGCTTTCCCGGGCGGCGGCTCAGCGGCTGATCGCGGAGGGGCTCTGCCTCCTGAACGGCGAGCCCGGCGAGAAGTCGAGCCGTGTTGCGGCGGGCGACCGGCTATCGGTGACCCTTCTCCCCGCAGTGCCCCCCGAGGTGGCGGCTGAGGACATCCCCCTGGACGTGGTCTACGAAGACAGGGACCTGATCGTCATCAACAAGCCCGCGGGCATGGTGGTGCACCCGGCGGTGGGCAACCCGCGCGGCACGTTAGTCAACGCGCTGCTCGGGCACTGCCGCGACCTCTCAGGCATCGGGGGCGAGCTGCGCCCGGGGATCGTGCACCGGCTCGACAAGGAGACCTCGGGCCTGCTGGTGGCGGCGAAGTCCGACCGCGCCCACCGGGACCTCGCCCGCCAGATCGCGAGTCGTAGCGCGAAGCGCACCTACTGGGCGCTGGTCTGGGGCGTGCCCGAGCCGGCCACCGGCGAGGTCTCGGCGCCCATCGCTCGGCACCCGCGTCACCGGCAGATGATGGGGGTCGTCCCCGGCGGGCGCGAGGCGGTGACGAGATACCGGGTACTGGAGACCTTCCGGATCGGCTCCCCTGGCGGCAAGCGAGGGCAGAGCATCTCCCTGGTCGAGTTGCAGCTTCAGACGGGGCGCACGCACCAGATCCGCGTGCACATGGCCCATGTCGGCCACCCGGTGATCGGCGACCCGCTCTACGGCCGACCGCGCCAGTTGCCGCAGCAGACGCCGCCGGCACTCGCCGAGGCGCTGGCCGCTCTGCAGGGGCAGGCGCTGCACGCCGTGCGCTTGAGCTTCGTCCACCCGGTCACGCGCGAGGCCCTGAGCTTCGAGGCGGCTTTGCCGAACGACTTCGCGAGGGTGCTTGGGATGCTCAGGGGGCGCTGACGCCTCATGGCCACCGGCAACAGCGCCGCTCCCAACCGCACATGAGGGGGGTATCTGTGACCAGCCGCGAGCGCGTACTGAAGGCTCTCCGCCACGAAGGGCCTGACCGCACGCCGTTCTTCGAGAAGCTGATCAAGTCCCCCATCGCCGATGAGGTGCTCGGCCGACCGCACGCCGCCGCCGACTGGGAGTACCGCATGGAGCGCCTGGCCGACGCCGACTGGGCTGGCCTCATGGAGCAGGAGGCCTGCGACACCATCGAGTTGGCGGAGGTCCTGGGGTTCGACCTGGTCTGCCTCTACCCGAGCGCGCCGCCTGCCGAGAGGCCCGAGCGCCTCGGCCCGACGACCTGGCGCGTCGGCGACAACGTCCAGGAGCGCCTCGAGAGCGGGTGGATCCGGACTCGCCCCGTCGACCCTGCTGCGCCGAGCACGCCGGCCGACCCCGAGGGGCACCTACGTTGCTGGCTCGCGACGCAGTACCAACCGCCGGCCTACACCGACGACCACTTCGTCGTCTTCCGCGCGGCCCGGCGCATCATGGCCGAGAAGGGCCTCGATCTCGTGATCTTCGCCCAGGCGTACACCGTAGGCGCTGCGACCGTGCCCCCCTGGCTGTTCGAGTGGTTCATCCGCGACCGCCCGACCCTCGCCCGCTACTACGAGCGCAATGCGCTCCTCGGGCGGGACCTCGGCCTCCGTCTCCGGGCCGAGGGCGCGGACATCGTCGCTCTCGGCGGCGACCTCGCCTGCGACCACGGCCCGATGATCTCACCCGCCGACTACCGCGAGTTCATCATGCCCGCCGTCCGGCTGCAGAGCCGCGCGCTCCACGAGGTGGGCGCCTTCACCACCAACGCCTCCGACGGCAACCTCTGGCCGATTCTCGACGACTTCCTGCTCGGGACGGAGGTGGATGCCTACGAGGAGATCGACCCCATTGCAGGGATGGACCTCGCACGGCTGAAAGCGCGCTGCGGCGACCGCGTCTGTTTCATCGGGAACATGGATATCCGACACCTGCTCACCTCCGGCACTCCTGAACAGGTGCGCGAGGCGACCTTCCGCTGCCTCGAGGCCGGCCGCGGCAACGGCGGCCACATCCTCATGTCGAGCAACTGCATCCATGAGTCCGTGAAGCTGGAGTTGTTCATGGCATACGTGGAGGCCTATCACGAGTACTGCGGCGGCAGGTGACTGGGATACTCCCCTGCGCTCGGGGCGACCTCGCCCGAATCGGGGTGGAGGCTGATGCACGTTTCCGTCGGCGTGGCGTGTCTCTGTGCGGCCCTCCAACCTGCCTGGCCGGCGCCGGCCGGGCGCGCCTACTACGTTGACGCCTTCGATGGCCGGGATGCCAACAGCGGCCGTTCTCCGCGGGCCGCCTGGCAGACGCTCGCGCCTGCCAACAAGACCGACTTCGCCCCGGGAGACCGTCTGCTGATCAGGGCCGGCGCTACCTACCAAGGCTCCCTGACGCTCCACGGTCGCGGCACGAAGGGCGCGCCGATACTGGTCGACAGGTATGGCTTTGGGCCTCTGCCGCACATCACCGTGCCCGCCGGGGCCGGAGCGGTGCTCTCGCTGTACAACGCGGAGTACTGGGAGGTCCGCCACCTGGAGCTCAGCGGCGGCAGCCTCGGGGTCTTCGCCTACGTCAAGGACTTCGGCGTGGGCCACGACCTGCACTTCTCAGGGCTCCGGGTCCACGACGTGAGCGGCTCGACCACCGGTGACGACGGCGGCTTCCTGTGCAAGCGGGAGGGTGAGGACACGTGGTTCGACGGGCTGCGCATTGAGGGCTGCACGATCGATCACGCAGACCGCAACGGGATCTTGCTCACCGACTACCCCACCGCCTCGGACAAGCACCACAGCACGAACGTGGTCATCCGGGGCAACCGCCTGTCTGACATCGGGGGCGACGGCATCTTCATCCTGGGCTGCAACGGTGCGGTGATCGAGGGCAACGTGCTGCGCTATGCCCACCAGCGCGTCGGGCGCCGACCGGGCGAGCGCGCGTGCGCCGGCATCTGGCCGCATCGCTGCAACGGCACGATCATCCAGTTCAACGAGGTCAGCCACACGGCGGTGGGCGGGGCGACGATCTGGGACAGCGAGGCCTTCGACGACGACAACAGCTGCCGGGACACGGTCTTCCAGTACAACTACAGCCACGACAATGCGGGCGGCTTTCTGCTCGTATGTGGCGGAGCGCGTGGCACCATTGTCCGGTACAACATCAGCCAGAACGACGCGATCGCGACCTTCAGTTTGGAGGGCGACGGTACTGGGGACGTGACGGTCTACAACAACACCTTCTACGTTGGCCCAGGCATGACGGTGAACCTGGCGCGCAACACCTTCGGCGCACCGAGCGGCCTGCGCTTCCTCAACAACCTCTTCTACGCCGACGGGACGGTGGGCTACGACTTCGGCTCGATCGAGGATGTCTCGCTCGACCACAATGCCTTCTGGGGCGATCACCCCAACCGCCCTCTCGATCCACATGCCATGCTGGAGCCCCCGGTGCTCGTCGAGCCCGGCAGTGGCGGCGATGGCGTGAACAGCCTCGCGGGCTACCGGCTCCAGCCGGGCTCCCCCTTGCGAGGCGCGGGGACGACCGTTGCGGACAACGGTGGCCGCGACTTCTGGGGACAGAAGCTCCCGCCGGGCAAGGCCCCGGCCATCGGGGCCCACAACGGCTGACGCACCATCGGAGAAAAGAGGCAGCACCCGTGCGCAAGGAACGCTATGGCGTTGGCATCCTCGGCAACTGCTGCACGCATGGCGCGGGCCTGGCGGGGGCGTTCGCGGCGCATCCGCGCACGCAGCTCGTCACGGGCTTCGAGCCGGACGCCCGCCGCGGGCCGGAGCTGAGCCAGGCGATACACCTCCCGCTCGCGGAGTCGTACGAGGCAGTGGCGCACCATCCCGAGGTCGATATCCTCTGCATCACCACCGATCCCTGCGACAAGGCGGACATGGTGGAGATGGCCTGCGCCGCCGGCAAGCCCATCCTGCTCAACAAGCCGATGTGCGAGTCGCTCGATTCGGCCAGGCAGATCGAGAAAGCGGTGCGGGAATCGGGCGTGAAGTGCGTCTTCGACATCCCGATGGTCAAGGGCCTGGCGCCCTATGCGAAGCTGCGGAAGGAGATGGCGGAGGGGAAGTACGGCCGACCCATCGCATACCACCACGACTTCGGGATGGCCTTTCCGCCGAGCTTCCCGATCCGCGACCTCTGGCCCGAGCGCTTCGACCCACCCGAGGTCTCCGGCGGGGGCGAGATGACCAACATGGGCTGCTACGCCATCGACTACCTGGTGACGTTGCTCGGCATGCCGAAGACCGTCCAGGCGAAGCGCGCGAGCTTCTGGCAGGAGTACGCCGAATCGCCCGCGGAGAACTTCGGCCAGATCATCTGCGACTACGGTGACCTCTTCGCCACCCTCGCCGTCGGCAAGCAGAAGCTCACCGAGCCGCTCCAGGGCGTCAACGACCTCAACCTCCGCTTCGCGGACACGAACCTCATCCTGAACCCGTACACCGACACCTGCATCGTGAACGGCGTCTCGCGGCCGATGGGCGAGTACGTCGGCGACACGGTGGTTGAGGGCTCGATAGACCAGCTCATCCGGTGCACCGAAGGTGACGCCGACCCGTACGACACGGTGGAGCTCGGCCGCATGGGGGTGGAAGTGCTGATGGCAGCGTATCGGTCGATTGTGGAGGGCGGCGCTGTTGTGAGACTGCCGCTGAGGGACGGGGCGAATCCGCTCGTAGACGCCAACGGAGACCGCGGCTGAAGCCGCTCCTACCCGACGCCGCGTAGGCCCAATACTGTTCAGTTAGCGACTTCTGTGTTATACTGCCCTACCGAAAGGGAGGGTGACGATACCGATGGCACGGAGGGTGGCGCGACTGACGAACGGCGCGCGGATCACGGACTACA
>Ga0315289_10000293_pt1 | contig 79431 bp, 57 predicted proteins | sample YL17G11_40_MG_FD_203452 | JGI IMG/M metagenome (GOLD analysis project Ga0315289, IMG submission 203452) | Sediment microbial communities from Yellowstone Lake, YNP, Wyoming, USA - YL17G11_40 | ecosystem: Environmental > Aquatic > Freshwater > Lake > Sediment | place: USA: Wyoming | collected...
AGCTCCCCCGGCCCCCCCCCCCCGCGCCCCCCCCCCGGCGGCCCCCCCGGCGGGGGCCCCGCCCGGGGGGGTGGCCTTTACCCCCCCCCCGCCCCCCGGCGCGCCCCCCCCCCCCCCCCCTGCGCCCGGTGGTGGCGGCGGTGATTTCCAGGATGATGCGGGTGGTGGTCCTTCATGGAACAGGCCGGCTGCTGTGCCGGTGCGGAGGGCGGGGCAGAGTGTGGCGCCGCCGCGGCGGGTGCCTCAGGGGTTGGGCAGGCGGGGCGGGCTGGTTCGATTTTTGTGGTAAAGGAAAAAAAGGAGACGAGCACCGCTGCACACTTCCATCTCGGCCGGTGACCGTCGCCCGCCACCCCACAGCAAAACACGCACACCTACCCCACCATGCAGGCTGCCCTCAAGCCCGCCGGCCCGGCAGTCAAGCCGGCCGCCCCCACCCGCCGCGTCGCCGTGGCGGGCGCGACCGGGCGGGCACCGCCGGCTACGGCCGAGCCGCGCGGGCCCAAGGAGTCCCGCATCGGCAAGGCCCCGATCCTCGTCCCGGCGGGCGCGACCATTACGCTGGAGGACGCTTACATCAAAGTCAAGGTAAAGGAGGAGAATCGGACGTGGCTGGGGCGGACCCCTGGGCGCGGAAGAGAGGGGCCCGCCTCTTTGCGATTCCGTGGCCACGGCGCTCTGCCTGTCTTTCTTCTCACGCTCTTTGCCATCCCCACCCTTCGCACTCTCTCTCTGACAGGGCCCCAAAGGCGAGCTGGAGCTGAACTATCCGCCCCTGGTGGAGATTAAAAAGGTTAGGATGACGGAATGAATGAGAAGGAGAAACCTTTGCTGGGCCGCCGGCGACGTGGACGTGGAGAGCGAGAGCGAGCACCGTGCGTGGCCTTTGAGAGAGAGGCCCGCACACGGCGGCCAGCGTAGTCTGTGAGGCCCGCACTTCATGCCGACGTGTGGCCAGTGAACCTGCATCTCGCCTGGACTGGTCTGCTGTCGCAGGCGCGGCGCCGAGCGCGCTTCCACGGGCCGCGAATCGAGCGGCGCCCGCCCTGAGCCGCCGCCCCCCCCACCTCGCCCGCCTTAGCCACACCTCTCACCCTCTTCCATCTCTCCTTTCCCAGCTCGACAACGGCGCCCTCCGCGTCTACAAAAAGGTGGAGTCCCGGGCCGCCAACGCCACGCACGGCCTGGTCCGCGCCCTGGCCGCCAACATGGTGCACGGGACGACGGAAGGGTTCACCAAGACCCTGTCCATGGTGGGCGTCGGGTACCGGGCGGCCATGAAGGGCAACCTCCTCGTCCTCTCCCTGGGCTACTCCCACCCGGTGGAGATGCCGGTGCCGAAAGGGCTGGCCGTGGCCGTCGAGAAGTCGACGACGCTCCACATCACGGGCGCGGACAAGCAGGCGGTGGGCCAGTTTGCGGCGGACGTGCGCGCGAAACGCCCGCCCGAGCCGTACAAGGGGAAGGGCGTGCGGTATGTGGACGAGTACGTGCGGCGCAAGGAGGGCAAGCGGGGCAAGTGATGGGGGGGGAGGGTGGGCGCACTGTGGCATGCGTGCTTCGCTGGTGTGCGCCCGTCTTTTTTGGGGGGTGAGGCGGTGGGGCGGGGAGAGAAGAGAGAGGGGGAAGAGCGTTTTTCTTTGTGCAACACTACATCAAACGAACACCGCGCCCGCAGCCGCCGGGGCGTCTGCCATCTCTCACACCCACCCATACTTGGCGGCCGTCTCGGCCTTGCTCTTCTGCCCCGCCGCCCGCCCTGCACCGTACTCGGCCTCCCGGGCCTTGGCCGCGTGGAAGAGCGAGGTGATCTGGTGCTTGCGCTTGGCCATTTTGCTGGGCTCGTCCAGCTGGCCCCCACCGCTCCCGACCGCCGCGCGTGCGGCCGCCAGGGCGGCCCGCGAGGCCGCGCCCGCCGCGGCGGCTTCCGCGGCCGCGGCGGGGGTCATGTAGGTCAGGTCGGTGGCGGCGATCGAGGTCAGGCCGCCCGCCGCCGCCGCGGCGGCCAGCTCGGCGTCCGGGCCGCGCACGCGCTTTTTGGAGTCTGCTCCAGCGCCCGCCTGGTTGTGAGTAGACGAGGGCCCGCCCGCGGACGAGCCCAGCGCCGCGTACGCATCATAGTCCAGGACGGCCGCATCATCGTCAGGTTGAGCAGGTCCGGCAACAGCAGCAGCAGCAGCAGCGCTCCCTCCCACGCGGAAGGCGGACGCCGGGTGGGCGGCCGGGCCGGCTGCTGCTTCCGCGGCCGCCCGGGCCGCCCGGGCGGCGACCGCCGCGGCAATCGGGTCGGCCCCACTCCCGCTCGGTCCTGCCTCCCCACCTCCCAGGACAGGGGCTGCTGCTGCGACTGTCCGCAGCACAGCCCCAGCCCCGCCCCCACGCCTGGCCGGCGCCTGCGTGGGCGCGGGCAGGAAGCCGAGGAGGGACGACTTGTCGGCGGTGGAGGGTGCTGAGTGTGCCGGGTCGGCGCCCGGTCCACCACCCTCGTCATCCGAGGACGCAGCGGCCAAGGTCGCCGGGTCGACCAAGGGGCGGTAGGCCAGCCTGCGTCGGCGGGGTGGGGGTGGGGCGGCGTCGAAAGACGGGGGTGGCGGCGCCTGCGCGGACGGCTGTGGGGAAGGGGAAGCGGCGCCGGTCCGCTCACCGCCCTCGCTGCCAGAGTCGGAGCCGTAGCCGGTGAGGAGGTCCATTGAAAAGAGCGAACTCTGTATGGCGTTCGCACAGGCTGACTGCTCCTCCTCTCTCGTCGCCGGTGCACGGGCGAATGCAAAAGTAAGCAACAAGTGGGCAGTCTGTCTGGCCGCGGCCTCAGCCAATGCTCATTTTCTTCTTATCAGAGCTTTGCCCCGCCGGCAACACCGCCGCCCTCCTCGCGGTAGGTCTCAGCCAATCTACTGGAGAAGCCCTGTAGCAGACCCTCACACTAGGCGTCAGCACTACCCCAGGTCGGGGTCTCCAGGCTCACACACGGTACGGGTTGCGTGTGAAGCAGTGGCGGGTATGGCGGCGCGCTCGTCCGTCGCGCTGCTATGCCCCGCCCCGCCCACCTCCGCACCCCGCTAACCCCATGGTCGATAAGCTCAGCAAGCGTGCCACCTTCACACACACACAGGGTTTCAGGGACAGGGGTGCTTTGTAGCCCCCCCACACGGCGCATCTTTCGGCCGAGAGTTGAGCCCGCCGCGGGGTCCCTCTTTTTCCCCTCTCATCATGCCAGCCGACGGCACGGCCTTCGCCATCTCCCTCGGCCTCAACGCCGCCTTCTTCGCCGGCTGTTACGCCTTCTTCGCCGTCGTCCGCAACCTGCCGTTCTGCCACAAGTTTTATGAGCCGCGCCGCTACGTGCGCGTGCCCGGGCGTCAGAAGCCGAAAAGGCTGCCCACAGGGTACCTCGCCTGGCTAGGGGCCGTCCACCGGGCGCCCCAGGACGCGGTCATCGGGGTCGCGGGCATGGACGCCGCCATCTACCTCTCTTACGCTGCTTTCTGTAAGGAGCTCTTCATTTTCGCGACGTTTTGGACCCTCGCGACCGTGCTACCCGTCAACCTGGTGGGCAAGGAAGTTGCCCGCCTCCAGGCCGAGGCGGCCGGCGTGGAGGCCTCTCCCTTCACGTACTGGCTGCCGCCCGCTCCGGCGGGCGGGGTTAAAAGCGGGAGCACCGGCGCGCTGGCGACGTCGACGGCGGCGGCCTTCCCCGATTTTTACGAGACCCAGGGCGTCCCGCCCGCCCCGCCGGCGTTGAAGTGGTGGAAGTACAAGCCGGACGTGCCGCCGCTCCCGCCCGCGCCGCCCGGGTATGGGTGGAAGTATGATGAGACGCGAGCGCCCATGGACTACGAGGTCTCCAACCTGGACAAGGCGACGGTCTCCAATGTGGCCCGGGGCTCGCCCCTCCTGCTCATCCACGCGGCGGCTGCCTGGGCCATCACGTTCCACGCCTTCCGCCTACTGTGGCGGTACTCCACGCACGCGGTCGCCCTGCGCATCCGCCACCTGACGGCCAGCACACCGGGCGCCCACACGCATTCCGTGCTCGTCACCGACATCCCCGGCGTGGAGGCCGGGACGTTTGCTCGGCGCCTGGACGAAACGGTCTTCCGAGCCCTGCCCCCGCGCACCAAGGGCGTGCTCAAACGGGGCGTCTCCCGGGCGTTTGACCTGCTGGAGCAGGGCGTGGCTGCGACGGCGGGCCGGGTGACGGACGCGGTCATCATGGGCGACGAGCCGGCGGGAGGGGCGGCGGGAGGGCGGCCACGGACGCCCGCCGCGGGTGGTGGGCGGGCGCGGGCCAGGTCGCCTGGTGGGGACTTTGACGCGGACGCGGACGCGGGCGCCGACGCCGACGGCCTGGCCGCGTCGGGGCGCCGCCCGCGTGATGCTGTTGTGCCCGACCGGTTTTACGATGCCATCGACCTGGAGGCCGCGGCCACGGCAACCGCAGCATCGGCCGCCGCGGTCGGCGCTGCCTCGCCCGGCCGCGGCCGGCACCGTGGGTCCCTCGTCTCTGCGGTCCTTGGCCCCGGCGGCCAGGCCGCCGCCCGCGTGCGCCTGCGGTCCACCTCTCTGGTCCACTTCGAAAGTGAGGGGCGGCAGGCAGGGCGTCCGTCGCCCTCCCGGTCGCCCTCACCAGGGCCGAGCGGTGGCGGGCCCCACCACACCCACCCCACCCACCCCCACCACCCGTCCTCCTCGCCCTCGCCCGACCCGGCCTCCCCGTCTTACGCTTACATCGAGCGCCCGACAGGGCGCCCCGTCCCAGCCAACCGCCCCCCCGCCGAAATGGCCGCCTACATCGCCCGCACCGAGATTGCGGCGTGGACGAAAGCCGCGGCGTCGCTGGCCGAGGGGGCGACCACCGCCGACCTGGTGTCGCGGGAATTTGGGGAGCTCTTCCCCGGGCAGGTCGCGGGCGTGCACGTCGTCTACACCGCCCGCCGCCTGTCGGTCGTCCAGGCACATTACGGGCGCATTTTCCGGTCCCTGACGGACCTGATGGACGAGTACACGTCGCAGACGCGGCGCCACCTGGCCGTCTCTAGAAAGACGGTCCGCGTGCGGGGGTCTCAGTTTGGGGCGTGGGGACGGGCCCGGTACGGTGGCGGGCTGAAAGCCGTGACCGTGGACGCCCTCGCCTTCTATGCCGCCCGCTTGGAGGAGCTGCGGTCCCAGGTCGTCCGCCTGGCCGCGGACTCGCAGTCCCGGACGGAGCCCGCCGCGTTTGTGACCTTCTGCACCCGGCGCTCGGCCGTCCTGGCCGCCTCTGCCCTGGTCCACCACGACGTCTCGGCTTGGCAGGTCCAGGCCGCCCCCGGGCCGGGCGAGGTCATCTGGCCCTCTCTCAAGCTGCGGGCCTGGGAACGGGCGGCCCGGAGCGTGGCCGGCTGGGGCGTGCTCATCGCCTTTTCCCTGGCCTTTTTGATCCCTGTCGTGGCCCTCCAGTCGCTGCTCCAGCTGCCGGAGCTCGCCAAGAACGCGGTCCTGGCTCGCTTCGTCCAGTTCCCGCTGGTCGAGTCTGTTGTGCAATGCATCCTGCCGGCTCTGGCCCTGAACCTGCTCATCGCGGGCGTGCCCGCGCTGCTGGCCCAGCTCGCGCGCGCGGCGGGCGCGGTCTCCCTGTCGGCCGTCGACTGGGGCGTCGCCCAGCAGTACTTTGTCTTCCTGGCCGTGACGGTCTTCGCGGGCTCCTTCATTTCAGGGTCCGTCCTCAACCAGATCGTGCTGTGGGTGCGCCACCCGTCGGCCGTGCTGAACATTCTAGGGGCGTCCGCGCCCATGACGTCTCAGTACTTTTTGTCTTTCATCGTGTTCATGGCCCTGGCGGCCGCGCCCTTTGCCCTGCTCCGCCTGCCGGCCCTGGCCTTGTTCACCCTGAAAACAGCGACCGCGGGCACGGAGCGTGCGAAAGCCCGGCTGTGGCAGGACCAGTTCCAGGCGTACGGGCCGCGCCTGCCCCGCCTGTCGTTGGTGCTCCTGCTGGGCGTGACGTTTGCGCCCATCAACCCCATCGTCCCGCCCGCCTGCCTGCTGTACTTTCTCATGGTCTCCCTGACGGAAAAGTACAACCTGCTGTTCGTGCAGCGGGAGCGCTTCCAGTCCGGCGGCCTTGCGTGGCCGCTCGCCCAGCGCCAGGCGACGGCGTCCCTGCTGGTCGCGCAGTGCGTGCTGGTCTTCATTTTGGTAGTCAAGGGCGCGCCCTGGGCGGCGGCCCTGGTGGTGCCGCTCATCCCGGCGACGCTGCTCTTCCGGTCAGCCGCCCGGTCCCTTGTGGACGAACCCTTTTCAGTGCTCTCTCTGCGCGCGGCGGTGGACCTGGACGCCAACGATGGGCTGGAAGGGGCCCTGGCGGCTGGCGGCGGTGCAGGCGGCATGGACGCGGGGGGCGCCGCCGCCGCGGCTGCCGCCGCCGACCTGTACCTCCAGCCCGACCTGGTTTTTGACGAGGAGGAGCACGGGGCTCTGCTGGCGGAGGCGGCCCACATGGACGCCCTGCTCAAGTCGGAGGCCGACGTGCGGCGGGCGGTGAATGACCTGAATGTTTTCGGCCCGCCCACGCGCGGCGGGAGTGAGGGGGGCGGGGGTATCTGCCTGCCGCCGGAGCTGGGGGGCGGGGCGGAGCCGGGGCCTGTCGTGCCCCGGGTCATCCACAAGCAGACGGGGGTAGAGATCGAAGTGTAGAGAGGAGATGATGAAAAAGAGAGAAAAGGTGGTCGTTTTTCTTGTTCTGTGTTCACTCCCCTTCTTTTGCCTCTGGCCCTCTCGCTTCAACACCAGATGCTCCTCCGCACGCCCACCTGCCGCCCCTCCCGGGCGGTCCGGCCGATGGGGATGGGAGGCCGGCCGTCCCTGTCCCTGCCCTGCCCAGCTCGCCCGGCTGTGCGCCTGGCCGCGACGGCCGCCCCGACGGCCCCGCCTGAAGTCTCAGGCGCATTTGCTGGGGTCAAGGATATGGCGTCCTTCCAGGCCGTCCTGACGGCCGGGGCCAAAGCAGGCAAGGTGCCGGAGATGCTGGTGCCGGCCTTCATGGATTTCTATAACAACTACAGGAGTGAGTAGAGGGAGATAGAGCTGACGCGGAAATCGGAAGAGAGGGCGGCGCCAGTCGGCTCGGCTAGGCACCAGGAGCGCATGCGCCGCTGCGCCGCCGCCTGCGCTCCTCCGCCTTGCACACGCTCCAGGTGGGAACGATGTTTATCGGACAAGCCAGGCAGGCGAAGCAGCGTCAGCTTCTGGGCCCCCTTCAGCCTTCACATGGGCGCGCGCTCCCCGCTCGGCCGGCGCCTCCACGCCCAGTCGCTACTCGGCCCAACCTCACCCTCCTTTTCGTCTCCCCCCTCCCTCCCTCCCTCCAATCCATCTCCAGCCGCCGTCCTGGGTTCCAACCAGCCCGGCGCGGACGAGCTGGCGGTCGCCCGGGTCATGGCCTCCATCGCCGACCGGGTCATGGTCCAGCTGGCGTCGCCTTACACGTTCCCGTCGTACCACGAAAAGATTGAGGCGCCCTACGATTACTATGCGTTTGGCCAGCGCTACGTCAAATTCCTGGTCGACTTTTCAAAGTCGGCGGTCGGCCACCTGGAGAGGTTTAACGCGGTCCAGGCCGCCCTGGACTCGGGCGAGAATGTGGTCCTCTTAGCCAACCACCAGACGGAGGCAGACCCGGCGGTCTGGTCGCTGCTCCTAGAAGCCACCCACCCCCGCCTGGCCAAGGCAATCATCCACGTCGCGGGAGACCGGGTCGTCACGGACGCCCTGTGCGCGCCCTTCTCCATGGGGCGCAACCTCTTCTGCGTGCACTCGAAGAAGCACATGGACGACGTGCCGGAGTTGCGGGACGCCAAGCAGGCGATCAACCGCAAGACGGTGACGCTGATGATCAAAGCCCTCAACGAGGGGGGCAAGCTGCTGTGGATCGCGCCGTCCGGCGGGCGGGACCGGCCGTCCGCGGAGACGGGTGCCTGGTCGCCCGCGCCCTTCGACCCGGCGGCCGTGGAGCTGATGCGCCAGCTGACGGCGAAGGCCAAGCCCGCCGGCCACCTGTACCCGCTGGCCATGGAGAGTGGCAGCATGATGCCCCCGCCGCCGGCCACCGAGAAGGCCGTGGGCGAGCGGCGGCTGACCAACTATGTGGGTGTGGGCATCGCCCTGGGCGCGAAGCTGGACGTGGAGGCGATCGTTGCGGGGATTGATGAAGCGGACCGGGACGCGCGGTCGGCCGCAGTGGGCGCTGCGGCCCAAAAGGCGGTGGAGGGCGAGTACGCGGGCTTGCTGGCCGCCATGGCGGCCGGGCCGGGGAGCTGGGGCGGGGCGTACTCGCAACCCTGGAGGAAGGCGTGAGAGAGGTTCTTGCAAATGAGGGGCGTGTGCGCGCGCGTGTGCGTGTGTGTGTGTGGAAAAGATTGTGAGACGGGCGGGGGAGAGGTCGTGCGCGTGTTTCTTTTTTCATGTTTTACCGAAGGACTGGAGGCCGCCGGTTCTCCCGTCCCGGGACCGCGGGCGAGGCCGCACTCGCCCTGCGTGCCTCCCACCCCCCCGCCGCGGGCGGCCTTCCCAGGCAAATTGGCGTGGTCGACCGCCCCGGCCACCGCCAACGGCGCGGGGTCTCTCCACCACCACCAGGCGCGGGGTCGGGGTCGGCCGCCGCTGCTGCTGCTGCGTTAGCCGCCGCCCGGGCCGCCGCCCGGGCCAGCAAGGCACCAGCCCCACCGCCGGGCGCTAAGCGGGCCATGGCATCCGCGAACGCGGCCTTTTCAGCATCCAGTGCGGCTCGGTCGGACGCCAGGAGGCGGGCAGAGGACGAGGAGGTTGACGCGTCCGCGTCCGCGGCCGCCCGGCTGGTAGCTGCTGCCTCTGCGGCCGTAGCACGACCAGCCGCCTCCGCCGCGGCTGCCCGGGCGTCCTCGGCGTCCGCGAGGGCGGCAGACGTGGCTTGCTCCGCAACCAAGACCGCGCGCTCGAGGCCCGCCACCCGCGTGCGCATACCCTCCACCCCGTCCGCCCCGGCCGCAGCCGCCAACGCCCGCGCTTCCAAGTCCTCGCACCGCGCGGTCGCCCGCGCCGCCGCCGCGCTGGCCGCCGCCAGCCGCGCCTTGCGACCATCGTGCTCTCCCGTGGCGTGAGAGTTACCAATATTACCCGCCTGTGCCCGGGCCCGGGCCAGCTCGGCCAGGGCTGCCCGGACGACCGCGCCTTGCGCACGCATGACCGCCCGGGCGGCGGGCGGGATGGAAGAAGATGAGGCCTCGCCCGTCCCCGGCTCCAGCAGGGCGGCCGCCCGGCCCGCCAAGTCCCGGGCGGCCGCCACGAGGCTGCCCAGGCGGGTCGGGTCGGCCTGGGCCGCCGACGCCCCGCGCCCCGCCGCCTCCACCGCGTCCGCGTCTAGGGCCGCCTTCAGCTGGTTGTCGGCGTCGGCCGCGGCGGCCGCGGCCTTGGCCGCCGCGGCTTTGGCCGCCGCCACCGCCGTCGCCGCCCGCCTAGCCTCCACCTCCGCTTTGGCTTTCCAGTGCGTGGCCTCCCCCGTCGCGGCGGCTGCCGCCTTTTCAAATTCGATCGCGACTTTTCGCAGGGAGGCTGCGTCTGGGACGGCTTTGGCCCCTTTACCCGCCCGTCCCGTGATCGCGTCCTTCAACAGGGCCCGCAGGCGGGCCCGGTCGGTCGCGCCCCGTCGCAGGGCGACCGTGGTGTGCGCGGCAGCGGCCTTGGCCTCCGCGGCCGCGGCCTCCGCGGCCTCCCGGTCGGCGGAGCAGCGGGAGGCCTCGCCTGCCAGGGCAGTCGCCTCCGACGCGGCCCGGTTTTCGGCGGCGCCCAGGGCGCGGTCGGCGGCGGTGGCGGCCGCGTCCGCGGCTGCAGCGCGCGCACATGCCGCCGTTGCGGCGGTGACCGCGTCCGCGGCGGCCGCCCGGGCGGCCGCGGCGGCGTCACCCTCCTTGCGCAGGGCGTGGATGAGGGCGAGGATGGCGTCTTGTGCATCATCGCGCCCTCCGCCCCCTCCTTTGAGGCGGTGGGGCAGATTGAGGGAGGCGAGGGCGTCGTTGAGGAAGGCGCGGGTGGCGTCGTCGCCTGGGCCGGCGGCCTGGAAGGGGAGGAGAGGGGAGGTTGTGGAGGCGGGTCAGTCGGCTGTCGGGCGCGCCGCATGCGCTCTCTGGTTGGTTCCGCCGAGGACAGCGTGGTTTGTTTTCTCCTCTTTCTCGCTCACCTCGTCGGAGTCACCACCTGAGCGCATGGTCGGCGTGGGGAGAAGAAAAGTGCAAAGAGGCGCCACGCCGGGGCGCACGCCCTGCCCCGTGAAGAGTTTTCGAAGAGAGTGTGAAAGGACCCCCACAACGACGTCTCCACACTCTGCACACTCTCTTTCCTACTGTCCCTCACCCAAACACGCTCTCGCAATGAAGACTGCTGCTGCCTACCTCCTGCTCCAGCTCGGCGGCAACGCCTCCCCCTCCGCTGGGGACGTCACCAAGCTGTTGAAGTCTGGTGCGTGTGAAATGCGGGGGGCGTGTTTGGACGCGGGGGACAAGCGGCCCGCCCCCCCCCCCCCTCCCCGCCGCTCTCGCCCATCGCAGGCGCGCCGGCGCGCCGGCAGGCCCCTTCCAAGCCTCGGGCCGCCCCTGCATCCTGCCTTGATTGAAGGACAGGTCGTTGCAGCGTGCTCATGCGAGTGAAATAGGGGCCCTGTGCCCACGCCTCGCCCCTCCAGGGCGCGAAGGAGGTCCAGGCCGGGCCGTGGACCGGCGCCGGCGACTCTGTTTGGAGGAAGCGCGCCCCGCGCCCCGGCCAAGACTGCCCGCTGCTCGCAACCACGCCCAGGCTATAGCGGAATGATTCCTGTATAGCTTGGAAGGCTTGCGTTGCCCGCTCAGCCAGTACATGGCGGCGAGGCGCGGTTGGAAAAGCACACACTCCCCGATCTCTCTCAAGGCGGCGGGTCGATTGCCCTCTCTTCTCTTTCACGCTCTCTCTCTCAATCTCCCACACCCACACGCAATCCCACCCATCTACAGTCGGCATTGAGGCCGACGCCGAGCGCGTGGGCGCCCTCGTCAAGGAGCTGGAGGGCAAGAACACGGCTGAGGTAAGAAAGAAAAAGGAGAAGGAGAGAGGCGGCGACGATCGGCGACTCCCGCACACCGTGTGCCGGCCGTGTGTGTTGGCCGCCCGGGGCCTTCCTCCCTCGCCAAACTCCACCCTCTGAGGACGAGGTGGTAGGATTCGGGGTTCTTTGGTTGCGGAATGGCTCGCATCGAAGCGCACTCTTTTTCTTCGTCCCAGCGTGTGGGCGGGCGCGGGGCCCTGAAGACGAAGAGAGCCGCCGACCGACCCTGCACACCGACTCTCGACCCTCGAACCCAACTCAATTCTCTCCTTCTCCTTTCTCTGTCCCTCTCTCGTCACTCAGGTCATCGAGGCCGGCGTCTCCAAGCTGGCGTCCGTCCCCTCTGGTGGCGGCGGCGGTGGCGGTGGCGGCGGCGGCGGTGGCGGTGGCGGCGGCGGCGGCGGCGGCGACAAGAAGGCGGCGAAGGAGGAGGAGAAGGAGGAGGAGGAGGAGGAGGACGGTGACATGGGCTTCTCCCTCTTCGACTGAGAGACCGCGCGTGACACGCATGCGAAGGGCGCGTGAAGCACCCCTTGCTGTGTGTTTGTTGTTCAGTCGGTCTGTTCCGGGGCGCGCGCGTGTGCGGAGACAGGACGAGAGAAGATTTTAGGCAGGGATGGAGGGGTCGCCCTCTTCTCCCTTCTCTCTTCCTCCTCTCTCCCTCTCTCCTCGTGCGCGCGTGAGAGAGTTTGGTGTGTGTGGGTGGGGGGGGAGTAGGAACCACGTGCGACGCTTTCTCTTACTTGTGTGTCAATCGGCGTGCGTGCGTGTCCTCCAAAAACTAAAAAAGCGCCTCTCGTCTACACCCCACCTCCTCGCCTCTGCTCTACCCGGACCCCGCCCGCCGGCATGGCCGCGAAGCTAAAGACCGCGCCGGCCAGCGGGGACCGACCGCCCTGCCCGGCGGCCCCGCCGCCCGCCGCCCGGCGCTCCAGGGTCAGCATCCCGTCCACGCCCGCCGCGGCGCCGGAGGGGAGCGGGGCTGCGGTGAGGGAGACGGACGCCGCGGCAGTGAGCGCGGGCAGCCAGCGCGGCGGCTCGCCGCCGCCCGCCGCATCCGCGTCCGCGCGGGCGATGACGACAGCGGCGGGGGAGGCCAGCACAGCGGGCGAGGCCAGGAAGGAACGCCAGGACGGTGGGTCGGGCGCGGCGTCGCGGAGGGCCTGTGAAAAAAAAAAAATTGGACATGTGATGAAGGTTTTTGTTGGGGTCTGTCGCGCCTCCCCTCTCATGTTTTTGTCTCACACGCGCGCACCGTCAGGCTGTCCAGGACCAGGCACACACCATCGGGCGGGCCTGCCCCTTCCACGGCCGCCACGACCAGGGCGCCCGCGTGGGCCAGGCGGCCGCCGCCGCCGCCCCCCCCCTCACAGGCCGCCTCCCCCCACAGGCTGGGCGTGGCCGCGATGAGGGGGACCCACGTGATCGGCGGCGGTGCCGCCGCCGCCGCCGCCGCTACAGCCCCGCCAGCATAGCGCCCTGCCCCTTTCCTCAGCGCTGCCTCATAGTGGGCGGGCGTGTCGGCGGCGGCGGCGAAGACGACCTGAGGGATGGAAGGATGGATGAGAGGGTGCGAGAGGGAGAGGGGGTGGGTTGGGGTGGCCCGGCTGCGTCTCTCTCCCAGGCACCCTCTCTCTCTCCCCTTTTTTTGTCCTCACCTTCAGCCCCTGCCCCTGCGCCTGGCGGACAAGGGATAGCAGGGCAAAGGTGGCGTCCGTCCCCCGGTCGAGGACCAGGGCCAGGCCGGCCAAGGGAGCGAGGTGGCCGTCCATTAAAAAAAAAAGAAAAGAGAGAGAGTGACTGGCCCCCTGCGCACGCGGCAGAGTGCCGGTCAAGAGAGGGGAAGCGACCTCGCTTCCGCGCCCACCCCCTTCCTTTCAAATATGGCCGGCCGCCCCACCCCACCCGCCAGGGATCGCGGCGAGGTCGGCGGCGACGACGGCCCAGCCCCGTCCGGCTTGCGCACACCCCTCGTGTCGGGCGACGCAGATGAGCGCGACCAACGCGGCGCCGCCGATGCTCGTGCCCACCACTACGCCTCCGCATCCGGCGCGGCCTTTGACGCAGAGGCCGCGGCCTGGCCGGGCCTAGACGATGACGAGGAGGATGACCTCCTCTTAGGGGTGGGCGGCGGGTCGGGGCCGGGGGCGGCGTTGAGGGTGAGTTTTGCATGGGGGAGGGGGGGTGTTTTCTCGCAGCTGCGCGCGCGCGCACTTTTTTTTCCGACCTCTCCTCTTTTTCACACCGACCCGCGTTCCATCCATCCAACACACACGCACAGCGCGCCATGGGCGGCGGACGAACCGGCCGCCGCCCAGCACCCGCGCCCCCCACCCGTTCCCCCGGCGGCACGGCCCGCGGCGCGCGGGAGCCGGCGGCCGTCAACCACCGCTTCACGCCTGCCGAGCGCGCGCGCTTGGCTGGCGTGGAGGGGATTGAATACCTGCCCCCCGATTCCGCGGTGTACCGGCGGTGGCTGGCGGTGCAGCCGCATGGGTGAGTGGGTGGGTGGCGGGAAGGAGAGGAGAGGAGAGGGAGGGCGGTGGGAGAGACGGGGTGTGCGTGTCTCCATCCCCTGACCATCCCCATCCCACCTCTCCACCCCTCTCACCCCTCCCCCTCATCCCTTCTCTCTCACAGCCGCGAGTGGGACCGGTGGGCCCTCATGGCCACCATCGGCGTCACGGTCGGCCTGCTGGGCTGGGCTCTGAAAGCGCTGATCGCCACCCTGGCGGGCGCCCGCATCCGGGCCGTCGCGTCAGTGGCCGCCGCGCACGGCGCGCTCCCCGCCTTCCTCCTGGGCGTGCTCTGGTCGGGCGCCCTGGCGGCCGCGGCTGCCTGGCCCGTGTACGCCATCGCCCCGCAGGCGGCGGGCGCGGGCGTGGCAGAGGTCATGGCTTACTTGAATGGGTGTGTGGTGCCCAAGGTAGGGACGGGATGAGGTGGGGCGCAACAAGACAACACATTTTTGTTTCCTGGCGCGTGCGCCTCTCAAAAACCCTCTTTTCATCAACACACACCAAACGCAGATCTTCAGCCTGCCCACCCTGGCCGTCAAGTTCGTTTCCTGCGCTTGCGCGGTCGCGGCCGGCCTGCCCGTCGGCCCGGAGGGGCCCATGGTCCACATGGGCGCCCTCATCGGGGGGGGGCTGTCGCAGGGCCAGTCGACGACGCTGGGCATTTCCGCGCCGGGCTTCCTCGCGTCCTCCCGTTTCCGCAACCCGAAGGACAAGCGGGATTTCGTGGCGGCGGGCACGGCCGTCGGCATCGCCACCGCGTTCGGGGCGCCCATCGGCGGCCTGCTCTTCGCCTTTGAGGAGCTGGCCGTCCCCTTCTCCCCCGCCCTGGCCGCCCAAATCCTGGCGGCCGCCGCGGCCGCCGTCCTCGCCCTCAACACCGCGCGCTCCGCGCACGCCGCCACCTTTGGCTCCCTGGACGGGGACGCCTCCCCCGTCTTCTTCGAGGTTCGCACCCAGCTGGCCAACCACGTGGCGGCCATGGTGCCCGCGGCGGGCCTGGGCGCGGTGTGCGGGGTGGCGGCGGGCGCGTTCACGCTGGCCACCCTGGCCTGGACGCGGGCGCGGGACGGCTTGCTGGCCTCCGCCCCGCGCCGGGCCCGCCTGGTCGAGCCCATCGCCCTGGCGGCTGCTTTTGCGGGCGCCAGCCTACTGCTGGCGGGTGCGTGGCCGTGCACCGTCGCGGACTGCGTGCTGCCGCCGACGGCCGCCGTGGGCGACGCCCCGCCGACCTGCCCCCCGCCCCCGCCCGGCGCGTCTGCCCTCCACACCATCGCCGACGCGGCCGTCTCGGCTTTCACGTGCGGCCGCCGCCACGGGGCGGCCCCGCCCGTGCCTGGCCCCACGGACCCGGCGTGGGGGAACGCGTCCTCCGCGGCGGCCGCGGCGGGCGGCGGCGCGGGCGGCGGGGCGGCTGCCCTGGCAGGCCCGCTCGCCTTCAGCGAGGCCGCCACCTTGGCCCTGGGCACGGGCGAGGACGCCATCCGCGTCCTCCTCTCCCGGGGCACCCACCGCGAGTTCGGGTACGGCTCCCTGCTCACCTGGCTGGCCCTGTACAGCACGGGTGCCGTCTTCGCGGCGGCGGCGGGCGTGGCATCCGGCCTGTTTGTGCCCATGCTCGCGATCGGGGCGGGGATCGGGCGCCTGGCGGGGCGGGCCGCCGTCGACGCCGCCGCCGCCGCGGGCGCCGGGTCGGCCGGCGCGCCGCCCGGCGTTTTCATGTCCCCCTCGCCCTGGGCGTGGCTGGACCCGGGCGCCTTCGCCCTCATCGGGGCGGGCGCCTTCCTCGGCGGCGTCACCCGGCTGACCCTCGCGGCCGCAGTCATCATGATGGAGGTCTCCAACGACGCCCGGTCACTGCTCCCCCTGCTCGTCTCCATCCTGGCGTCCAAGGCCGTGGCGGACGGCGTGGTGCACCCGCTCTACCACGGCCTGCTGGCGGCCAAGTGCGTGCCCTGGCTGCCGGGCGAGCCGGTGTGCAGCGTCCCGCTGGACCTTGTCCCCGCCTCGTCCGCGGCCGCGGCGCCCGTCGCCGTCGCGGACGTCTCCATGCCGTCGTCCGGCCTGCGTTCCCTGCTCCGAGACACCGCCCACCACGGCTTCCCCGTCGTGCGGGCGGGCGCGGGCGGATCGGCGTACGTGGGGCTGATCTCGCGGGAGACCTGCCTAGCCTTGTTGCGCAGGGCGGCAGCCCTGGGCGCCCGGGCGCGCGCTGCCGGCGGCCCGCCGGTCGCGACCTCGTCCGTGGGCGACATATCCTACGAGGACCTGAACCGGCGGTACGTCACCGCGGCGGCCCGGTCCCTGCTATCCGAGCAACAGCTGGCCGTGCTGAGTGGAGGTGGTGGTGGTGGTGGTGGTGGGTTGGACGGGGCCAGCGGCGGCGCGGACGATCCCGTCATCGACCTGGCCCCCTACGTCAACACGTCCGCACCCGCCGTGCCCGACTCCTTTTCCCTGGGCCGTGCATACGCGCTCTTTGTCCGCCTGGGCCTGCGCCACCTGCCGCTCGTGGACGGCCGCAACCGGGTGGTGGGGATCTTGACCCGCAAGGACTTGCTGGGCTGCCGCCTGGACGATGCGGCGGCCCGGGCGGTTGGGGGAGGGAGTGGAGGTGGAGGGGTGAGCGCTGTTGCCGCCGCGGCGCCGCCGGCGTGGGCGGGGGTGCGGGCCGGGGATGAAGGGGGTGGCGGGGTGGTGTACGGGTTTTAGCCTTGATTTGATTTTACAGCTCACGCATTTCACGCCGCACGCACGCACGCGCGCACGCACGCACGCCACACGACCCGCGCCCGTTTCCCACATCAAAAGAAGCGCCCATACTTCTCCTTCCGGCTGGCCAGCAGGACGAGCGCCCCACAGAAGGCCGTGGAAAAGATGAGGCCAAACGTCAGGCCCACCAGTTCTTGCGTGGACAGGCGCCGCGTGCGCAGCGGGCGCAGGCCGGAGGTGGTGCCGGCGGCGGCCGGGTCGACCAACGCCAGGGTCGCCAGCTGGGCCTGAGTGAGGGAGGAGGCGTCCAGGGCGCTCGCCCCCGACCGGCGCGAGGCGATGCCGCCGCCCAGGGCCGCCTGGTCGACGAGGGCCGCGCGCAGGACGGCCTCGATCTCAGGGGGGAGGGTGGGAGAGGGTGGGGCGGAGGGTGGGGCGGGTGGAGGAGCTGTTTGTGTGTGTGTGTGTGTGTGTGTGTGTGTGTGTGTGTGTGTGTGTGTGTGTGTGTGTGTGTGTGTGTGTGTGTGTGTGTGTGTGTGTGTGTGTGTGTGTGTGTGTGTGTGTGTGTGTGTGTGTGTGTGTGTGTGTGTGTGTGTGTGTGTGTGTGTGTGTGTGTGTGTGTGTGTGTGTGGAAGAGGTAGCGTGAGAAGAGACGATGCACGCGCGTTGCAAGTAGCGGCGGCACACATATAGAGAGAGGGGGTTGATGAGAAGCGATCTAGGGTCACCCGCGCGCGCGACCAAAAAAACTTCGAGGGGATGAGTGTTGTTTGCTCCGTCCCGTCTCTTCCCGCTCATCCCTCACGTCACACACTTCTCTCACCTACACACGCCGCCAGGTCCTGAACCCCGTACTGGTTTGCCAGCTTGCACAGCCGGGCCCGGCTGGCCGCCGAGGCTTCCGCGGCCAGTGCGGTGGCGGTGGCTGAGGCGGCGAGGTCGCTGGCCGTGGCTTGCTCTGCGGCCGCCGGCCAGGCGCGCGCCGCGAGCAGGCAGGTCAGGGCAAGAAGGGTGCGGGTGGTGGAGGTGGGGGGCATCGTTGATGTAGGGGGCACGCGCGCGAAAACGCGTGTGAAGGAAAAAGAATGGAAAAAAAGGCGGCCGCTAGAAGATGGGTTTGGACTGCTGCCTTGCATTTCACACGCACCACACCACCACCTCTCCCCTTCACACCCCTTCCTTGTCCTTCACCCGGCTCATCGGGGGCACGCCAAACAGGTCAGGCGCCGTCTCCGCCACAAACGCCGCGCAGAAACCACTACCTCCATTTGCGCCCCCAACCCCGATCGGCAGGGCATCCACCCCGCCGTCCGCCAGGGCCAGGTCGGGGCTGATGCCGACCCGATGGATGTCCGAGCCCGACGGCGTGCGGTATTGAGCGACGGTCACCGCGACGGCCGACCCATCGGAGAGCGGGACGAGCGTCTGGATGAGGCCTTTCCCGAAGGTGACCTCGCCTGCCACGGCCGCCCGCCCATTGTCCTGGAGCGCGCCCGCCAGGACCTCCGCCGCGGACGCGGTGCCCCGGTTGGCGAGGACGACCAGAGGGGTGGTGACTGACAGCTTCAGCGCAACCCCGTCCGATTCAAAGGTGTCCCGGATGCCGGCCGCATCGGCGATCAAAACAATGTCCTCCCCGCCTGGCAGGACCGCGCGCGCGACCTCGACCGCGGCCGGGAAGTCGCCGCCGCCGTTGTTGCGGACGTCCAGGACGACCCGGTCCACGCCGGACGCGGTGAGGTCAGCCAGGGCGGACCCGACAAGGTTCGAGGTCTGCCTGGAAAAGGCGGCCAGGCGGAGGTAACCCGTTTTCTGGGTGCCTCCCTTGCAGGCTTCAGCCTGGACGGCCGGGAAGGCGACCTTCTCACGGGTCAGCGTCAGGGACCGGGGACCGCCCCCGCCTTTGGCAGGGACCAGGTCCAGCGTGACCTGCGACCCCGGGTCCCCCGTCAGCAGGGCGCCCGCCTCGTACAGGGACAGGCCGGCCGTGCGGACGCCCCCGACGGACACCAAGGCGTCCTGGGCCCGGACGCCCGCCCGGTCGGCAGGGCCGCCTGGGGCTGGAGCGACGACCACCAACGGGGCGACGGCGGCGCTCCCTTTTTTGGCGGGGGGCGCGTTCCCGTACCCGATCTCCAGGCCGACGCCCACGACCGACCCGGCCCGCCCGGCCTGCGTGGACGCCGCGGCCGCCGGGTCGAGGAAGCGCGTGAACGGGTCGTCCAGGCTGGCCAGGAGGCTGCGAATCGCGGCGTGCGTCTCCGCCCGGCTCCGCATGGGCACATCCCTCAAGTACTTCTCACGCACCCGGAACCAGGGCTGGCCGGCGAAGGTTTTGTCCACGTACGCCCGGTCCACCGCCCGCCAGGCTTCCAGGAAGAGGAGCTGTTCTGCGGACACCGCCGCGGCGGGGGGCGGGCGGAGGAGGAGGGGTGTGACCAGCGTGGGTATGCCGGACAGGAGGAGAGCGGTGGCGAGGGTGGTGAGGGTGGTGGCTATGGGGCGTGGTGGGGGTGGCGTGGGCGGGGTGGCGGCGGTGGAGGCGACGGCGGGCCTGTGGACGTGGATGAATGGATGGGATGGAGAGAGGTTGAGAGGTGGGTCGCGTGCGGCCCCAGTCGGCGTGGGGGTGGGAAGAGCATGCACGCTTTCAGCATGATCGCCATTCGCCATTTCTTTTCAGATTCATTGCGACGTGTACACGCTCCTCCAAAGGCTGGCCTGGTGGGTCAGGAGGATCGCGGGAGGCAGGTGCCTGGGGTGCACGGGCACTGATGAGAGAGAACACCACAAAAACGCACCCGCTGTTGCGCTGAACCGTCGCTGTTGTCTGCGGAGTCGGGCCTTGCCTCGCGCCTCCGCCGGCTGCCCGGGCGACGGGCCGGGGTGAGGGGTGCATGTGGGTGGTGCGCGTGTGCGAGTGAGCACCCGTAAAGTCAGGACAGGAGCGCGCACGCGCGTGCTCACGAGAGTGGATGATGAGCAGCGAGCAATTTCTTCATACCTTGACCACCACTGCCTCCCCCGCCCCCGCCGGCACGACCACCCGCGTCCCCAACCCCGCCGCCTTCAACCTCGCCTGTAGCCCCCCCGACGCCCCGGTCTCCTTGATCACAGCCGCCAGCGGGCCTTGCTGCTCAATCTCTGCATTTTCCAGGGGCAGGAAGATGGAGGGCTTCAGGGCCGCGCACAGGCCGACCACATTCTCATTCCCCATCACCAGGGGGAACCCTCCGATCGCCTGGGACACGGCCGGCGTGATGACGACGTCCACGGTGCCCAGGGCCTCCAGCACGCCCGGCCCCGCATCGCAGTGGGGCTCATAGTACAGGCGCAGGGGCGGCGAGGAGGGGGAGGCGGCATCGAGCTGCTCGATCACAAACCCATTTTCACGGGTCGCCCAGGGCGGCCCCACCAGCGCGCCCGCCGTCGCGGTCACCCGCAGCCTCCCGCCCGCCACCGTCGCCGAGGCGCCGTGGGCGAGGGGCGTCACATTGGTGAAACCGGCCTTGCGGGCCGCCCCCTCCGCGGACGGCGAGCAGAGGACGGGCAGGCCCTTGTCGGGCAGGGCGGCCAGCGTCGGCCCGTGCGCGTGGTCCGGGAGGGCCTGGGAGAGGATGATGACGTCCGTCCGCTGGCACACCGCCCCCAAATCCATCGGCTTGAACGCTTTCTTGCGCCCCACGTACAGCCAGGACGCGTCCAGGAAGGTCAGGTCCCCGACCAGCCAGGGGTCCATGAGGACGGTCGCGCCTGGAGAGGGAGAGGAGAGAGGAAAAGAAAAGTTGGGGGTTCGATGAGAGCGCGGCCACGCGCGCCGATTGAGGAGGGGGCGACACATCGCTTCTCTCTCTCTCCTCCATCTCTCCGCTGCTGCTAGCTCTCACTCACCGCTGGGCTGGAAGGTAACCTCCCAAGAGTTGCCTTCATGGGAAGTGTAGGCGATGGACCGGCCGGCGGCGGCGGCGGTGGAGACGCTCAGCTTTGCCGCGTGCAGCGCAGCGGCGCTGCGGTTGTTGTTGCGGGGACAGGGCAGGGCCAGCGCGGGTTTGGCGGAGCTCGAGCGCGCGGCGGTGGCGGTGGACATGCCACCCGCCCGGCCAGCCCTCAGGGTGGTCGACGCTTGCATTTTTTGCGAAAGACAACCTATGTTGGACACAGACAAAAAAAAGAAAAAGAAAGGAGCATGCGGCCTAGCCACTTGCTGCGGCCGGCCCTGCGGGGCCCCACCCCGCGCCCGCGCCCTGTCACTACGCTCGCCGGCTTGTCCTGGCCGCCCAGTTTCATTCCACAGAAGAAGGTACCCGATGCAGAGGACGCCCTGGTGACCGCCCTCCAGCGCGGTGACAGCGCGGTCGTCGACGGCCTCCTTGATGACCTCCTCGCTGCTTCGACCACGACGACCTCCCCACCCCGCCTCTCCTCCTCTCCCTGGGTGGTCGCGCACACTCGGGGCACCCTCGTCTGGCGCACCTTTACCCTGGCGGGCACGGGCCGCCGCCCTGCCCTGGCCTCCCAGGCCATCAACACTTCCAGCGGGTCTGTCATCAGCAGGGCTGAAGCCTGGGGCGGCGCCATCCTCTCCACCGCCGTCGGCACGGTCGCACCCCGCGCCGACGACCCCGCCACCTTTGACGTGTTCGTGACCGGCGCGTCTGTGACGGTTGGGGCTGGGGTGGACGGGGCGGGCGTGGAAAAGGCAGGAGCAGGCGGGCGCGGCCGAGGACCGGGCTGGTCGGTCCGCCTGCCCATAAGAGGAAAAGGCACGTTCCGGGTCGAGTACGCGGGCCGCCGCCTGCGCGTGTTCCGGGGGTCGGGCGGGCTGGCGGTCCAGGTGAAGCCGGGCGTGTTGTGACGACTGGACAATCGTTGGCTCGTGATTTCAACATTCTCTCCATTCATCCGTCCATCCCCATCCATCTTCCATTTTTTCTTTTCCTCTCTTTTCTAATCCGACACGTCGTCCACCGCCCCGTCCACCGTGCCCTCTGTCCCCTCCTCCTCCTCATACAGGCGCCGGTGGACCTGGTGGCTGTCGGCCACGGCCCAGGTGGGCGTGGGCGACAGGGCGGCCTCCGCGGCGGCCAGGTCGGCGGGCGTGACCAGGGCACTGCCTGAGAAACCCTCCCCACCCTCCGTCAGCGGGGACCCGCTCACGACGCAGGGGGCACCGCCCTCGCCGTCAGCTGGCTCCACATCGTACGTGAGGGTCCCGCCCCAGGCGCCGGGCGAGGTGGCGGCCGAGTCGGGAGCAGCGGCCGAGCGGGGTGGGGAGGGCGGGCTGGCACCTCCGCCCGCCGGCGTCGCGCCGACCCACCCGGCCGCCGCGTCCGCCGCTTCCTCGGCAGCAGCGGCCAGCGGGGCGGGCGTGCCCAGGCCCAGCTTGGCGCACATGACCCCGATGCGGGCTGTGTGGGTGGCGGCGCGCTTGCGGGCCGAGGCGGGGGTGGGTGTGAGTGCGCCTGCACCCCCCCGGCGCGGCGTGCGCGAAATGGCAGCGGCCAGCTGCCTGCGCAGGGCCGCATTCTCCGCGGCCAGGCTACCGCCGCCGCCGCCGCCCTCCCTGGTAGGGAGCAGGGTGGGCGTGGGCGCGGCCGCCCCATCCGACCACGCCCCGAACAACAGGCCTCCCAGGGCCGGGGCGGGGGCGGTGGGGCCGGCCCACCGGACGCCTGGCACGGCTGTCGAGGGCGGCGGGCACGTGCTCCAGGGGGCCATCCCCCCCCCAGGCGGCGAGCCTCCGGCCCGCCACCCTGCCGCCCGAGGGGCCGTTCCATAGTCGGCTGCATAGGATGACAGGGGTGGCGGGCAGGCCGGCAGCAGGAGGGGTGGCAGGCGGCCGCCCTCCCGCAGCGCGTCCACGAGGGCGGCCTCCGCGGCCGCGCGCTGGGCGCGCGCGGCCTGCAAGGCCTCCCGCAGGCGGGCCCGCTCACCCCCGGCCGAGTGCGAGCGGGGCAGGGCCAGGGCGTGCACGCCTTCCCCGCCCCCGCCCTCGCCCTCGCCCGCCACGGCCTCCGCGGCGGCCAGCAGCAAGGCCGCCGGGTGCGGGCGGCGGCCGGGTTTGGGGGCTGCCCCCGCCCCTCCCCCCCCTCCCCGGGCGGCGCAGCGGAGGACGGCGGCCTCTGCCGTCGCGGCGGCCGCGGCGGCCAGGGCCGCGTCCGTCGCATCTGCCGCCTCGGCGCAAGCCGGGCAGGCCGAGCCGCCCCCCCGGCCGGCCCGTGCGCGGGCGGACGCACTCAGGCGGCCCGACACGGCGCGCGCAGCCACGGCCGCCTCGGCCGCCGCCACCCGGGCGGCCAGCGCCTCCAGGCGGGCCGCACCGGGCGCGGGCGGGTGGCCATTACCCCCACCGGCCTCCGAGTCCAGGGCCCGGTCCTCGGCGGCCGCGGCGCGGACCTCGGCGGCGGAGGCGGCCGCCCGGGCGGCCTTGAGTTGGGCGCGCAGGCTTTCGACCTGGGCAGCCAGGGAGGGCACGCCGCTGGCGCCTCCACCGCACCCCCCACGGCTGCTACTCTGCCGGGCCCGGGCCCGCGCGGTCGCCAGGTCCTCCGTCAGCCGCGCAATCTGGGCGCCCTTTTCCTTTTGCAACGCCTCCACAAAGTCGAGCAGGGCGGCTTTGTCGGCAGTGACGCCCGCCAGGGCCGCCCGGGCAGCTGTCGCGTCGGCGACCGCCCGGGATGCAACGACGTTAACGCTGGGGGCTTGAGGAGGAGGGAGCGCGGGCGGGGCGGCGGCCTTGGGAGCGGCGGCTCCGGGTGCAGCAGGCGCGGCCGGCGCGACGACAGCCGGTGCGGCGGCGGTCGCAAAAAACGCGGCTGCCGCCCGTCCCCCCTTGGCCGCGGGCGTGGCCGTCGCCGGGATCACTTCGTTCACGGTACCAGGGGTCGCCCCCGCACTCTCCTTGGCAGCCCCCTCACGGTGAGCGTACGCGTGCACGGAGAAGGCGGGCGCGGCGGGCGTCGCCGACTGTGTCGGCGGCGAATGCGCACCCTCCCCCGCACCCCGCCCTGACGAGGGCGACGGGGTCGTGCCCTTGCCACCACCGCCCATCAGGTTGGACAGGCGTCCCGGCCAGCTGCGGCGGGGGGAAGGGGTGGCGGACGCGGCGGCGGCAGGGGGGCGAGCGGCGGGCGACCCGCGCGAGCCCGCCGCGCTGCCGCCCCTCGACGCGGGCGAGCCGCCGCCGACGCTGGGGGACTTGCGGGCCGCGAAGGGCGGGGGTGCGGGGATGGTGGCAGGAGAGTCCATTCAGTGCGGTGTGGTTGTGTGTTCCAGGGCACGCAAGGAGACGCGTGGGCCGTCTGTTTTTTTTGATAATTCGAGTTTTCAGTGGGCACCACCCCTCGGCTCACACATCATTCTGCGGGCCGTGGCCGGCGCCCTTTTTTTTTGTTCAACGCGCGGGCCTTGCCCGCCCCAACCCCTTATCCCTCAACCACTGGCGCTCCCTTCCATCGCTCCTGCCCCTCTGGCGTCCCGCACAGACAAGGCCTGTGTGTGGCTCCAAAATGGAGCTCTCCCGGGCCCGCGGCGCCCGCACCCTCCTTCTGGCCAATGCCGCCGCCCGCCCCGCCGCGCCCGCGACCCGGGCAACCCCACCACGCCAGGCTGACAGGGGAGTGGCCTTGGTGTGCGTGCCCGGACGCACGGCCAGCCGCGCCTGCACCCAGCCCGGCGGGCCGCGGAGGGCGATGGGGGCCCAGGCCCCGCCGGGAGCCGCCCGCCCGCCAACCTCCACCTGCTCGGCCGCGGCTGCTGCTGCCTCCTCCGCTGGTGACCCCGACGCCTGGCGCGCCCTGGCCGCCGCCGCCGCCGCCGACGGCTTCCCCGACGGCACGCCGCCATCCGCTGCCGCACCATCCCTGCCACTGGGTGCGGACTGGCGGGCCCTGGAGGCCGCCATCCACGGCGCGGCCACCCCGGGCGAGGAGGACGCCTGGATGCACGCGGCCCCGCCCTCCTGGCCGGCCGCCGCCTCCCGGGCCTGGGGCGCCGTCCGGGCGTTCGTGCGCTCCCGGGCCGGCCGGGCGGCCGCCCGGGGCGTGTCCGTGGGGTCGTCCCTGCTGTTTGTGGCCCTGTACGTGTGGTCGACCTACTCCCCTCCTCCCCCCGGGTCTGCGCGCGCGGCCGCGGACGCGGCGCTGTGCGTCATCTTCGCGGCGGACTACGTCATTCGCCTGGCCCAGACGCAGGCGGGCAACCGGTGGCGGACGGTGCTTGCCTTTGGCAACGTCCTGGACTTTTTGGCCGTCTTCCCGCCCCTCCTGGAGCTCCTGCTGCGCTCCTTTGCGGGGGGGGGCGGCGCGGGGCCGGCCGTCGCGGCTGGGCGGGGCGCCGCGCGCGCGGCCGCCGCGGCGGGGGCCCGCTCCGCCCGCGCCCTGGACCTGCGCTGGTTCAAGGCCCTGCGTGCCCTGCGCGTCCTGCGCGTCTCCGTCCTGGCGGGCGAGCTGGGCTCGATGCACGCCGCCTCGTCCGGGGCGCTGCTCGCGTCCGCCGCGTCGGTCCGCCTCTTCCAGCTGGTCGCCTCCGTCGCCACCCTCCTCTTCACCGCGGCCGCCGTCATCAACCTGGTCGAAAAGATGCCCTTCCACGACGCGCTGTACTTCGTGACCACCACCCTGGCCACGGTGGGTTACGGCGACGTGGTCGTCGCGTCGGCGGCGGGGAAGGCGGCCGTCATCCTGATGATCCTGGTGGGCATCGTCGTGATCCCCGTCCAGTCGGGCCAGCTCTACCAGCAGCTGGCGGCCCGGCGGGTGACGCTGGGCCCGCTCCCGGACCGGCGGTCGCCCGCCGTCCTGGTGTCCTCCCGCCTGTCGGACGTGCGCGGCTTCTCGGATTTCTTGGCCGAATTTTACGCGACCGCCGCGCGCAAGTCGTCCGGGTCGGCGTCCCTGCCCCGGGGCACCCGCCTGGTGGTGCTGACGGGCAAGCCGGACTTCGAGTTCCGGGCGCTCCAGGAACTGAACGACGGGCGGCTGACCCTGGTGGAGGGGACCGCCCTGAGCGAGCGGGACCTGCAGCGCACGCGCGCCGAGGCGGCCCTGGGAGTGCTCCTGCTCGCCGACCGGTTCGCGCCCTCCGCCGCGGCGGAGGACTTGTCCGTCCTTTTCCAGGTGTGGGCGGTCAAGTCGTACACCAAGCGGGTGCCCCTGTACGTGCAGACCCTGTCCACGGCCTCCCTGGCGGCGGTGCGCCCCTTCCTGGACGGGGAGCGGGACGTGGCGGTCTCGGTCGAGCAGACCCGCCACCGCCTGCTCGCCCTCTCCGCCCTCTGCCCGGGCGCGTCCACGCTCATCGCCAACCTCCTGCGCCGGTCGGACGTGGACGCGGCGGCGGCGCGCCGGGCGCGCACTGCGGGCGGGCGGCGCTGGCTGCGGGCGTACATCACGGGGTGCGCCCACAAGGTCCATGCCGCCCGCATGGGCGCCGACCTGGCGTGCGTCCCCTTTGCTGACGCGGCCGCCTGGCTGCACGCCTCCTCGGGCATGTTGTTGATCGGGGTGGAGCGCCGGGGGCGGGTCGTTCTCAACCCGGGGCGCCGCCTGCTGCGTGGCGGGGATTTAGGGGTGGTGGTCGCGCCCTCGGCGGCCGCGGCCGTCGCCGCGCTCGCCCGCCCCTACTCTCCCCTGCCCGCCGCAACAGTGAGCGCCGGCCGTGGCGAGGGTGGGCGGCCTCTCGCGCCTACTGCGACCCCTCCTCCTCCTCTCTCCGCCCTGGACCCCTCTACCTGCCCGCCCCTCTCCACGCTCGCCGCCGATTCCGAGTCCGTCGACTTTGAGGGCGGGCCCGGCGAGTGCGACGTGAGCGGCGGCGACCTGCTGGCCGCCCCTTCCTTTTCCACTGCCTCTCCTCCTTCCACGGCCACCTGGTCGCCGCCGCCCACGGGGTCCATGGCGACGGCCGGGTCGGTGGATGACGGCAACGACTCGGACGGCTTTGGGGAGGAGGAGGAGGAGGAGGAGGAGGAGGCAGGAGAGCAAGCAGCCGCGGTGGTTGAAGCAGCAGAGCGGCCACCCCGCTCCCTCCTGCTCCCACCGCCCGCCAGCCCGCCACCCCCTCCCGCCGCCGCCCCTGCCTGCTCCGTCAGCCCGTTCGGCTTCGTGGACGACGAGGCCTACTACGCGGCGGAGGCGGCGCCGCACGAGGAGGGCGGGAGCGGGCTGGGCGGCGCGCCCGGGGCGGCCACGACCGGCGCGACCTCGCCACCCCCCTCGACGGCCGCCGCCGCCCCTGGCCCGCTCATCGATGGCGCCCCGCTGGCTGGCCACGTCATCATCGCGGGCTCGCCCGCCTCTTACCTAGCCTTCGCCTCCCAGCTGCGGGCGTGCGACCCGCTGCCCACGCCCCTCGTGATCCTGGGCCCGTCCAAGCCGCCGCCCGGCGAGTGGGCGGCCCTGGAAGCGTTGGGCCCCGTGCACTTCGTGGTCGGCGACCCCGCCGCCCCGGCGGGCCTGCGGGCGGCCCGCGCCTCGACCTCCCGGGCCCTGGTCTTCCTGGCCCTGCCCCAACGCCCGGGCGGCGGGTGGGCGGCGGGCGGGAGTGAGCCGGGCTCGCCGCCCGCCCCCTCTGCCGGCCCGCCGCCGTCCGCGGCCGCGGCCCCCGCCCGCCTCTTTGGCGGCGGCGTCGGCGGCGGCGCGGGGCCCGCTCCACCCCCGGACCGGGCCACCGCCTCCCGCACAGCCGTCCTGGCCGACGCGCACGGCTTGCTGGCCTGTTACGGCGTGGGCGAGGACGGCGGGACCGCCCCGCCCCACGCGGTCATCGAGCTCTGCTTCACCTCCTCCCTCCGCTTCCTCCAGCCGGGCCTCCTGTTGAAGGGCGTCTCCTCGGGCGACCCGGGCACCTCCTCCCACGGCCAGCCCCGCAATTCGTGGCAGGCCCGCAAGCGCCAGGAGGCGGCCGCGTCCGCGGAGGGCCTGGCCGCCTGGCAGGCCAACCCGTACTACTGTGCGGGGCGGGTCACAGTGCCTGCCGCCCTGGACGCCCTGGCCTGCCACGCCATCTTCGACGGCGGGCGGCTGGCGGGCCTGCTGGGCGAACTGGCCGGGGACGACGGCCGGCCCGGCGGGGCCCTCCTGCGCCAGGTGGAGGTGCCGTCGGACCTGGTCGGGTCGACGTACGGCGCCCTCTTTGCCCGCCTGGCCACCCGGCGCCAGCTCATCCCGCTCGGCCTGTACCGCCGCAAGTCGGAGAACCCGACATTCCGGCTGGCGTACGTGGTGACCAACCCGCCGGCGGGGGAGCGGCTGGAGAGAGGGGACCGGGTGTTTGTGCTGCGGGAGAGAGGGGGGCCGTGGCTGACGAGCGGGTTGTGAATGAAAAAAAAAAAAAACAGGGTTTTCGCCGCCTTTTTCACTCGCCGATTCTCTTTTTCCCGGCGCGCCCCACGACGGAGAGACACGCGCGCTCCCTTCTCCTCGACTGACGCCAGGTGAGCTCTCCACACATCCACGCTCACCTCGCCACGGCCACCTGGGCGTGCGTGCGCGGTCACACACACACACACACAGCGGAGAGAGACACTTGCCGCCGCGGGTTCACGCCGCCGCCTTCTCGCCCGAGCTCTCCAATTTCTCACTCTTGTTCACATTCTCCTACAGGCGCTTCCAACCAACCCTCGCCCACAGCCTGACACTGAGAGAGAGAACGCCCCCCCCCCCCTATACGCACGCCTGCCGCGTAGAGGGGAGTCCCTGAAAAAAAGCGAGGCAACAGCAACATTTTTCTTTTTGCTCGCCGTCGTTCACGCCAGCGGCGCCTCTCTTTCTGCTTCTTCTCTTCTCCCTCCCCCAACCACATCTCCCACCATGGCCCGCAACGTCGAAAAAGCCTCTAACGTCCTCAACCGCCTGCTCAACGCCAAGCAGGCCGACGCGCGGGGCCCCCGGTCAAAGCGCCCGCACCTGGCCACGGAGTGCGATGACCTGGTGGAGGCCGACCGGTGGCGCGCGCAGCTCCTGCGCGAGGTCGGGCGCAAGGTCATGGACATCCAGAACTCCGGCCTGGGCGAGGCCCGCCTGCGCGACCTGAACGACGAGATCAACAAGCTGATCCGGGAGAAGGGCCACTGGGAGAAGCGCATCGTGGAGCTGGGCGGGCCGGACTACGCCAAGAACGCGCCGCCGGTGGGAGGCGGCGGCGGCGGAGGGGATGGGGGGGGGGCCGCCACGGGGAAGGGCGCGGGGTATCGCTACTTCGGGGCCGCCAAGGCCCTGCCGGGCGTCAAGGAGCTGTTTGACCGCCCGCCCCCACGCCCCCAGCGCGTCACCCGGGCCGCCCTCCTGGCCCGCGTGAATGCGGATTACTACGGGTTCAGGGACGAGGAGGACGGGGCCCTGGTGGCGGCGGAGGCCGCGGCCGAGGCGGGCGTCCAGGCGCGCGCGGACGCCGCCTGGGAAGCTCGCCAGGCGGCCGCCGGCGCCGGGCCGTCCGATGGAACAGCCGCCCCCGCGCCGGCGGCCGCCTTCACCGCGTACGTCCCCTTGCCCGACGACAGGGAGATCGCGGCCGCCGTGCTGGCCGCCAAGAAGGCGGCCCTGTTGGCGCGGTATGCGAGCGCGGGGCAGCAGGCGCAGCAGCGTGCGGCAGAGGGGATGCGGGGAGGTGGGTGAGAGGGGGCGAGAGTGTTCCTGTAGTGACGAGCGTGTGCATTTTGTCCTTTCCTGTCTCTTGCATAACGGTTGTCTTTACAATAAGACAACCATTCTCATTCCCCGCCACCCCCGTCGTCCGACCCGTACCCGTCCGCGACAGGGACCGGCCGCCGGGACGCCTGGTCCTCCGCCACGCTCATCAGGGCCGAAACGCTGCGGGCCGCGAACCTGGTCAGGCCGGCCGAGTGCAGGGCGGCCCGGGCCACGCGCGCGCCCGTGCGGACGGCCGCTGCCGTCTCCCTCAGCGTCGGGCCCGGCGGCGACTCCAGCCCAGCCCGCGCGCGCAGGCCCGCCTCCGCCGCCGCCCGGGCACTGGGGGCTCGTGCCTTCAGGGCGGGCATGACAGACCCCGCCACCAGGCCCGCCACCGCGGTCGGGGCGGCCACGGCCGCGCCCGCCGCGTCGGATGCCAGGCGGGCCGACGCGCGGGCGCCCGCGCTCAGGTCCGCCCCGAACGCGCCCAATTCCTCGATGCAGTCCGCCACTTCCAGCCCCGACAGCCGGACGGCGGCGGCGGTGTCGGGGACTTCCGCGTCGACCGACCGGGCGAGGCGGGCGAGGTCGAGGGCGGCCCGGCGGATGGCCTGGAGAGAAAAGAATTGAGGTGGAGGTTGAGGGGGTTGAGCGAGCGGGGGGGGGGGTTGATGGTGGATTTGGCTCCGTTTCTCCCCTCCATCACACACTCACCCACAGCGTCGGCACGGCGGCCGCAAAAAAGACGCTTAGCACAATGCACAGGACCGTGCGCGCGGCGGCCAGCCAGGCTAAGACGGGTGGGGCGGCGGCGGCGACAGCGGCAGCGGCGTGCGGACGGGTGCCAGCGGCGCGGCGACCGGGGGAGGCGGGGCGGGGCCGGGCGAGGAGGGGAGGCGAGGCGCGGGCACCGCGGGGGTGGGCGAAGTGGGAGCTGGTGGAGGCAGCCAGGGCTCGAACCCGTGGCCTTGTGGGCCCCGCCGGCGGGGCGGCGGGCGCTAGGAAGAGGGTTGACGGCATCGTGCAATTTTGCTTTGTTTCTTCTCTCCCGACCTAGCCTGGAACTACGACCCTTTCCCCCCTCGCTTCCTCCGCCCACCACCACCTCCCTTCCCCTCCTCATCAGACGGGGGCGCGTAGCCTGGCACGAAAGCGCCGGGCTCCTCCTCCTTGTCATAATGCCGGCCGTCCGCCTGCGTCTCCACCCGTACAGGCAACCCAAAGATGGGCCGCGGGACGGGCAGATCAGGGCACGTGCCGACGAGGGCCGCCGCGCCACCACCCTCCTCGCCAGCCGCCGCCCGCGCGCTGTCGCCGCCATCGTCCAGCCTCCAGGGCGCGAGGGCGGCAGTCAGGGCGGTGATGACGTCCGATGAAAAGGTCGCCTGGCGAGGTGGAGCAGGCGGCGCAGGGGGCACCCCCGGCACCCCCACCCCCACCCCCACCCCCCCTGCGGCGTTTTCCTCGACCACCACCCGCCGGCCGGCCAGGTCGAGCGTCACCCGCGTCACCCGCCGCCGCTCCGTCGCCGCCGACTGGGCAGCCGCCACCTCCGCCTTCAGCTCCTCCTTCTCCGCGCGCGACAGCCAGACGTTGGCGTCGATGTCCGCGGCGGTGCTCAGGCCGTCGTCGTCCAGGACGGAGGTCAGCGCGCCCGCCGCGTCCGCCGCGACCAGGCGGGCCCGCAGACCGTCGGCTGCGGCGCTGGTGTCACCGCCCTCACCACCACCCACGGCCACCGCCTCGCCACGCCGCAGCGACACCCGCCCCTCACAGGCCTGGCAGGTCCCGCCCGACGCGATGAGGGCGGCCACGTCTGCGGGTGAGGACCCGGTCGGGTAGGAGGCCGGCGGGGCGGAGGTGATGGTGGCCAGGCTGCCAGGGCGGGGCGCGGCCCGGAGGTCGTACACGCGGCCGCAGGAGAGGCAGTTGGTGACGGGGCGGTCCGGGCGGGGGACGGCCGCCGTGTGCGGGTCGGTGGAGGAGGACGGTTTGGGCTTGGCCGCCTTGATGGAGAGCGACCCACCCCGGCGGCCGCCGCCTGTTGGGGGTGGGGCGGTGGTTGGTGCCGGTGGCCTAGCAGCAGCGCCAGGAGCCACAGCTGGTGGCGGCGCCATCGTGGCGGCGGCCGTGCTGTTCCGGGCGTGCACGACAGCGTTGACAGCAGAGGCCAAGGTTGGCGTCAAGGCGGCGGGCGCAAGTGAGAGCACAGTCTCCGCATCGGCTTCCCCTGCCGCGAGGGCGCCGACGATGCCGGCCGCGGTGTCATCGTCCAAGCCAGCCGCCTTGAGGTGGCCGGCCAGGGTGGCCCGGGCAGCGTCCATAGGCGTGTGTGGCGTGCAGAAAAAGAAAAGAAAAGAAGAAATGGAGAGAAAAAAAAAGCTCTGGGACTTTGAGTCTTTACAAACACGCACACAAACGCACGCACGCACGCTCACAGTAGAAGACAGAACACAGCCCAGGCGCACGCGCAACGTCTATCAATGACACTTATTTATTCAAGGCAGGGGACAGAGTAGACCCCCCCCCCCCCCGCCGCCGCCATTATTTGTTCCACCCCCAGCCCGCACGCACACGGGCCAAGGTTGGAACTCACAGCAGCAGCACCGTCCCCGCCGCCGCCCCAGCCACCAGCGCAGCCAGCATCCGCCCCGCCCGCCCAGCAGCCTCCACGCCGCTTGTCAGGGGCTCGACGTCGACGGGGCCGTCCAGGATGTCCACCCCGCGGTCGTTGTTGGTGTCGCGCGGGTCGGCAGGGCCCGTCTCGACGGGGATGGAAATGACTTTCTTGACCACGCCGGCCGTGCCGATGCCGGCGCACTGGGGTGGGACAGTCCCATAGATCTCCTTGGCCGCCACGCAGATTTGGGCGGGGCTCATCGTCTGCGACAGGCGGGCGGCGAGGTCGGAGGCGGCTGGGTCGTCAAGCGAGGCAGGCAGCGAGGCGGGCAGCAGGGTGGCCGGGGCGACGATGGTGTCGTCGGCCAGCATGGGCGTGGACTCAGTCGCCTGGGCTAAGCGGCGGCGGGCGAGGAAGCCGCCGGGCTGTGTGGCGGAGGACTGGGTGATGGCTGGAGGGAAAGAAAGAAAATGGGGCGGGTGAGGGGACACGAGGGTACGTCTCTCGGGCCAACCACTTTGCGTCTCTCACGTTGTCGAGAGGGTACACACCCTACCGCACGACCCCACTCACCCACGCACCCACCCGCTCGTCCGTCGGACCTTAGCCGGGGGATTTTTACATGGATGGTGGGATTTTTACATGGATGGTGGTCGGAAGCCAGCGCTGGGCTCAGGGGCCGCACCACAACCTTGCACTGTCTCTCCAGCCGCCCAATTCTCCGGGTGCCCGCTCTCTCCGGCGTGCACCCCGCGCGCGCACCCACACACCAATCGAGTGGTGCGTTGATTTCTTGCACTCACCAATGGCCGCAGCCGTGACGACGAAGAGGGCGATGGACAGCTTCATCGTGGAGAGAGGAGGGATGAGGTGAGGAAGGGTGTGCTGACGAGGGTGTGTTGAAAATGCGAGAATGAATCTGAGAGCACTTTCACCTCTTTTCTCACGCACAGTGGTCGATTTGACACCGCCCCGTGTGCAGACGACCACCAATGACATGCCACACCCTAAGGAATAGTTGACAACAAAACGACTACCACTCTCAACTCTTAACCCACCACCCCCGCCACTGCCCGCTCCTGCTCCTCCACTTTGCCCGCCCTCTCAAAGCAGGCGGTCGCAAAGCGGGCCAGCTCCTCCGTCACCCGCTCCGGAACCTCGTCATGCGGGCAGTGGCCCGCCTCCAGCAGCACCAGCTCCGCGTTGGGGCAGGCCGCCAGCAGGTCGGCCGCCCGCCGCCGCGCGTCGTTCAGCGGGTCCAGCGCGCCCTGCAGGATGAGGGCGGGCCCGCCATAGTCCCGGGCGACCAGGGCGTCCAGCGCGCGCGGGCGGGGCATGTAAAATACGGATTGAAAGACGGCCAGGGCGCCCGGGTCGGCGGCCGCCCGCCCGATCTCGCCGGCCAGCCACGCGTCCGCGCGCGCCGGGTCAGTCGGGTACAGGCGTTTGAGGGTGCGCCCGATGGAGAGCTCCAGGTAGAGGAAGAGGGCCCGGGAGAGGGCCTCTACAAACAGGCGGTTGGGTGGGGCGGGGTCGCTGCCCTCTGGCGCTGGCTGGACGGGCGCGCCCCCGCCCGCGGCCTCACCTGCGGTCAGCCCATCCACGCGGCCGGCCGGGTTGAGCATCACCACGCCCGCGATGGAGCGGGGCGCGTCCGCCGCGAGGGCCGCCACGATGTAGCCGCCGATGGAGTTGCCGGCCGCGACGACGGGCGCCCGGACGCAGGCCTGCACGAAGTCCCGGCAAAACCCCGCCCAGGCGGCCTGGCCGTAGGGGAGGGGCGCTTTCTCAGACCGCCCATACCCTGGCAGCGAGGGCGCGTACACGCGGAAACCCGCGCCCGCCAGCCCCGCCAGCTGGTCCCGGTACTGCTCTCCAAAGGCGCCGAAGCCGTGGATGAGGAGGATGGCGGGGGCGGCCGCGTCGTCGGCCGGTGAAAAACGGGCCGGGTCGGCGGACGAGGGCAGGGCTTCGACGTACTCCACCAGCACCCCCCGCCACCGCCAGTGACGCAGGGTGGCGACGCCCGCTGCGGCCGGTGAGCCGCCCGCGGGGGCGCCCGCCCGGCCGACGGCTTGGGCCCAGTAAAAGTCGGCGGCCTCGGCCGCGGCCGCCGCGGCCCGGGCGTGGGTGGAGGCGGCCGGGACAGAGAGGGCCGGAAGCGGGGGGAAGCGGGCCAAGGTGGCGGCCGCGTCGGACGCCACACGGCGCCGGGAGATGGTGCCGAGGGCGAGGGCGGGCGCGAAGAGGGCCGGGAAAGAGCCGCCAGGCGTGCCGGGCCCTTCCGCAGACGCGGCGCCGGCTGCCACGGCCGCCAGCGCGTCCGCGCCCGCCCGCCCGTGCCCGGGCGCACTGGGGCCCAGGTAAGCCGCCAGCGCCGCCCGCGCGGCCGGCTCGCCACCCGCCGCCAGCCACGTCGCCGCGGCCGCGGCGGGGGGCGGGGACCCGAAGGAGCCGATGCCCAGGGCCGCGTACTCGACGGCGGCGGCCGCGCCGGCAGGCGGCCAGGCGGCAGCCGCGCCTGCGGGGAGGGACGACGCGGGCGAGGCCGCGCCCGCGAGCGCGGCCAGGGCGTCCGCGGACGGGATGGGCCCGGGCGCCCCGCCCAGGGCAGCGATGAGAGCCGCCCCCGGCGCTGGCATGGCCCCGAGGTCCGGCAGGGGCGCCACCCGCCTGCCGCGCCCCTTGACGTGCGCCTTCCAGTTGTCGGCCGCGCCGCTGGGCTCGGCCTCGTGCAGCGGCGGCGCGCGGTGGGCGATGATGACGGCGGCGGCCGCCCCCGCTCCCTTCAGCGCCGCCCCGGCCTCCGCCACCGCGTCCGTCCAGCCGGCCAGGACTTCCTCCTCGGCGTGCACTTCGGCTGCGCCGGCCGCCGCGGCGACTCGGGCGACCGCCCTGCCCACGCCCTCGCCGGGCTGGCAGCGAACCACCCACAGGTCGGTCCCCCGCGCGCGCAGGCCCGCGCGGAGGGCGGACAGGGCGCCCGCCAGGGCGGCCGCCCCGCAGGCACCGGGCGCGGACACCGCGACGAGGGACGGGTCCAGGACGTAGATGCCCGCGACCGGGCCGCCGCCCGGGCGGGCCGCCGCGGACAGGGCCGGGTTGTCGTCGAGCCGGAGGTCGTGCTTGAACCAGACGAGGCGAGGGGCGGGGGCGCTTCCAGCCTGAGCACCACCTGCTGCTGCTGCCAGGGCAGAGCGTGGGCCCCGGGCGGCGGCGCTTTGATGAGGGGCGATGGAGGCCGGGCGGGCCGGGCCCAAGGCGGGCTGCACCCCCGTTGATGCGAGAGCGCGGCGTGGCGCGACGGGGGCGAAAGCTGCGCCGGGGGAGCGGGTGCCGGCCCGGGCGCCCGTAACGCCGCGGGCAGGGGTGACCAGAGACATGGAGGAATGTGTTTGAGGTGTGGAAAGTGAAAATGCGGGGGCCCTGTGGGGGGGCGCGGCGAAGGCTAGTGTGTGTGTTTTCTTTCGCTGCCTCGAGTCGCTGCTGTGTCCCGACCGATTAATGGGGAGAAAGGTAACTCAACTCATCACATTCACTTTAAACACGCTCTCTCCCTCCCCTCTCTTCCTCTCTCTACTTCCTCTTCTCCTTCACGACTTTCATTTTTTCTACATCCCGGTGGCCGCCCCGGGGCTGGCCGGCAACGCCTCGGCGCCCGCAAACGGCGACCGCGCCGCGTGGTGGGCGTGGTGAGGGGGCGCACCCCCACCAGGCGACCCGCCCGCCCTGCCCGGGACGGCGGCGGCAGCAGGCGAGGGAGGCGGCACCACAGCATCAGCAGGCGGCGGCGCCCCACCGACACCCCCTCCCCCACGCCCACCCCCAGGCGCCGCGGCCAGGGCCTCGTACAACTCCCGCGCGGATGGCCGCCCGGCCGGGTCCACGCACCGGCAGGCGTCAATGACCGCCGCCACGGCCGCGGGGCACTCCTCCGGGCACCGCAGCGCCCGCATCTGGCGCAGGCGGGGCCGGTCCCCGGACACGATCTCCCACAGGACGACGCCCAGGGACCAGACATCCGATTTCTCGGTCACCCCCCTCCCCGCGAGCAGTTCCGGGGACGACCAGTCAAACGTCCCTTCCCGGGACATGATCGTCGCGTCCCGGGTCAGGAAGCGGGCCAGGCCGACGTCCGCGAGCTTGGCACTGTGGAGGAGAAGAGAAGAGGAGAGAGAGAGAAAAGTGAGCGGCTGGGCGCGCGCGCGGTAAAAGGGAGGAAGAAAAAAACCCCCTCCCGCAAAAAAAAATAAACACAACGCACGTCCCGTCCCGCCCGAGCAGGATGTTTGAGCTTTTGACGTCGCAGTGCAGGACCTTCTTGGAGTGCATGAAGGCGAGGGCCCGGGTGACGTCCAGAGCCACCCCGCGCCCGCGGCGGTACCACCCGAACACCCGTCCGGTCGCCTGGGCGGCCGCGGCGGTGGAGGAAGGCGGACCCGCAGAGGTGGAGGGCGGGCCGGGCGGCCCGCCGTTTGCTCCCGCGCTGCTCCCCTGGTCCTTCGCCAGCGCCCGCCACAGGTCGCCCCGGGGCATGTATTCGGTGACCAGCATGATGCGGGGGCCCTGGTGGGGGGGGGACGAGTCGTCGTCCTCGTGGGTGGGGAGGGGGGCGGTGGAGGAGGTCGGCTCAAGGGCCGCGCCCAGAAACTGTGTGGATGGCGGGGGAGAAAAAAAAACATTTTTTTTTTTTTTTTTTTTTTTTGAGAGGGGGTTTGGCGGGGCCTTTTCGCCCGTCCCGCCTCTCTCTCTGTCTCCCTTCCTCCTCCCTTCTCTTACCTGCACCACATTCGTGTGCCGCAACGCCTTTAGGATGGCGACCTCATTCGCGAACCGGGCCTGCTCCCGCGGGGACGCGCCCGCCACCAGCTTGACGGCCACGTCCGTGCTCCCCTGGTACCGTGCGCGGTAGACGTCGCCAAAGCCGCCCGACCCCAGCCGCCACCGCCGGCCCGTGGCGGGGTCGACGCAGAAGGCGATGTCCGCCGGGTCCATCTCCCACTCCGCGGCGGCGGCGGCGTCGGCGGTCGGGGAGGAGGAGGGGAGCGGCTTGGCGGGGGGGTTAGGGGCGCCGTCGGCCCCGCTGCCGCCTCCCCCCAGCACCGCCAGCTCCCGCCCGGCGCCGGCCGTGTCGTCGCCGCCGCTGGCGTGGGCGGCGGTGGACCGCCCCGCCGTACCTCCTCTCAGCGCCCGGGCCAGCAGGGCTTTGGCCCGGGTGCTCGGCGTGCCCGGCGGCGGCGGCGGCGGCGGCGCGGCGTGCGGCGACCCGGGCGGGGTAGTGAGCCCGCCCTTGCCTCCCTTGCCGCCACCGCCTTTCTCCGCCGCGTCCAGCGGGGAGAAGGAGGCCAGGGCGGCGGCGGCGTCATCCCCACTGCCGCCAGACCCAGCAGCGCTGAGGCCGGTATCCCCTCCCCCGCGCCCCCCGCGCCCCCCGCCGCCGGTCTGGCGGCGGGCGCGGGCCGACAGGAGGAGCGTGGCGGCCAGCGCGCCGACGACGCCCACGCCCACCAGGCCGCCCACCACGCCGCCCACGACCGCGCCGACCGTGCGGGCCTTGGAAGGGGGGAGGGCGTCCAGGTCGCCCCTGGCCGTGGAGGGGCGGGCGGAGGCGCCGGGGCGGAAGGGCGGGGGCAGGGGCGGCAGGGCACCGCTCGAGCGGGCGCTCCCGCCGCCCGTCGAGTTGATCGACCCCTGAATGGTCGCCACCGCCGCGTCCAGGGCCGCGCCCGTCGCGGCGAAGGCTGTGGACGCGATGCGGTTGGGGTCCGCCCCCGCCAGGCTGGGCGGCAGGGACAGGCGGTCCGCGGCGAAGGGCACGGCCGGGCGGCTCGTGCCGCCCTTCCCACCCCGGACCGGGTCCGGGATGGAGGCCGGGTCAGTGGTCGTGCCCGGCCACAGCAGCCCGTCCACAGTGTGAACCCACCCCTCGCACACGCGGAAGCTGCTGAGCACTTTGAGCTCCTGGCCCAGGCGGTCCCGGACGCGCAGGTTGCCGCCCAAGGCAAAGTTGGAGGGGAGGGAGAAGGCGAGGTCATACTCGCTCCCCCCCACGACGTCCGCCAGGTGCGTGGCCACCCGCTTGCGCGCGCCCAGCTGGTCCGCGGTCAGGGCCTCGGGGATGAGATTGTACAGCACCCAGGCCGCCTGCTTCTCGCGGGGCAGGCCGGCATGGAAGGCCCGGAACAGCTCCCGCTCGCGCGCGGCGCCGGGGGAGAGGCCCGGCGGAGGGGGGCCCAGGGAGGCTGGGTCGGACGCGAGCGAGTCGAATTTGTCGGAGACGGTGACAAACGCGCTGAAGGGGGCGGCGCCCAGGGCCTGGGCAGTCAGGTTGGAGCCGGGCGTCGCATCCCCGCCACCATCCCCCGCGCCCACAGTAATGAGCGCCGCGCCGAGCTGGGAGCCCGCGGCCGCGAGCGCTCGCCGCAGCGCCTCGGTCGGCCCCGTCCCGTTCTCCGGAAACCGGTCCCGCAGCTCGCCCAGGCAGTCCGAGAGGGTGCGGGGGGGGGGTTGGGCGGTGGTGGGCGGCTGATGTGTGTGTGTGGAATGGGATGAGAGGATGGATGGAGGAAAAAAAAAAGAGGCAGGGCAGCGGGCGGGCGGGAGGGGGTCTGGGTCCAGGTTTGGGGCGCCCCCCCCCCCTTCTCTCCCAGGTGCACACGCACACACACACACGCGCCACCGCATTAACAGGGCCCACGCTCCGGCGTGACCGTGAAAACGCCGGGCAGGGCTGCCAATGTGGGCCGAGGGGCAGGCGGCTCTGCCTCGCCATCAAGGGAGGAGAGACGCACAAGCACACAAAAAGCCCGAGAAAAATGGGGGTGGCGCCGGGCGCGGGGAAGGGAGTGTGCGCACCACAGCCCGCACGTTTCCCAGGCACCCTGTCGTCCCTCTACCCAGTCAGTGTCAGCCTGACCTAAAGACCGTCGCCTCAGCGGAGCGACGCGTGTAGGAGGCGCTCGCACGCCCCTCTCCCCCCAGCGCCCGCGGTCGGTGGGGCAGCTGCCCGCAGGCCAGCGCTCGCGTTGCCTTCTCTCAATGCACACAGACTCTCACCGTCAAGCCGCCCAGCAGCACCAGCGCCAGCACCAGGGCCAGCCCTGCCCGTCCGAGGCGGCGGGGTAGGGCCCGCCACATAGCGTGTGGCGGGGTCTCTTCTGCCCGCACGAGCGCGTGGGCGCGCGCCTGGGCGAGAGAGAGAGAGGAGCGGCTCCTCTGTCGCGGAGCGCAAAAAAAAAAAAAGAGTAGGGCGCTGGAGAGGGGGGGCTGCTCTCTTTTTCATTTTCATTTTCATGGCCGACGACCCCTGGCTCGTCGTCGGCCGCCGGGGGCGGGCCCGGGCGGCTGAGCAGACCCGGCATTCCTCCCGACACAAAGTGTCCCTGGATGCGGAGGAGAAGGGCGCCGCCCAACCCCCGCCCCCCGCCCGGGCTCGCGCCGCCGTCGGCCCGACCACCCCCTCCTCCCCGCCCGCTGCCGCCCTCGTCGCCGCCGTCACAGCTGCCGAGGCGTCCGTCCTGGCCTCCGGGTGGTGGACCGGGCTCGTGCGGGCCATGCAGGCCGCCTCCCAGGCGGCCGAGGCGGCGGGCGGGGGCGGTGGCGACGGTGGCGGCGGCGCGTCGCCGTCCCCCTTCCCCTGGCACCGCGTGGGCGGGCTCGCCTTGCTCGGCCTCGGCTCGCTGGAGGCCGCCGCCCCCGGCCCGCGGTCCCAGGCCGCCCTGGCCGGCCTCTTCGCCCGCCACCTCGCATCCCTGGGCGTGGGCGGGGCCGGCGAGCCGCCGACGCGCAGGGTGAGGCTGGTCGCGGCGGACCCGGCCTTCGGTCCGGCCGACGACGCGGCCCTTGCCGCGCTCGGCTTTGAAGTCCTCTCCCCGGGCGCCGTGCTCGGGGCCCTGGCGGTCGGCGCCACACCGGCCACCCCCTGGGTCGCCTACCTGCCGCACTGTCCGTCGAGCGTGGCGGAGGGCGTGCTGGGGGCGGTGGGAGCAGGGCCGGGGGAGGGCAGCACAGCCGCCCCCGCCCTCGCCCTCCTGGGCAACTCCCTGGACGAGGTCAGCGACCGGTGGGCGTGCGCCCTGCCCAACGGGCGCGGCGGGAGACGAGGGGCGGCAAGCACGGCCGCCGACCCGCACGGCTGTGGGCGCCCGGCCCGGGCGTTGGGGCTGGTGGAGGCGGGGCGGGTGGTGGAGGTGAGGCTGGCGCCGGTGGGCAGGGAGGGGGACAAGCGGAACGCCGCGTTCGCGTCCACGGCGCTCCACCTGTTCTTACCACCCGCGCACCCGCCCACCAGCGAGGCAGTAGAGGCGCGAGGTAGAGGGGCGGTTGCAAGCGAAACGCAAGCCTAGGTGGCTACAAAACAAAGAACACAATTCAATCAACCATGCATCGGCCCGAGCTCGCCTCTCCTCATCCGCCTGGCCAGCTCCTCCACCGCCTCGCCCGCCACCAGGTCGTGCGGCGCACCGTACAGGGTGCGCCCCGGAGCGATGCGGGCGGCCCCGGTGGAGGTGTCCACAACGCGGAAGGGGATGGGAGCAGGGGTGGCGGCGGCGGCGTCGCCCCAGGCGAACGTCTCTTCCTCGGGCGGCCAGGTCGTGGTTTGAGGGCCCGCTTTTGTCTCTCCTCCCACCCCGTCCCCCGGGAACAGCTCGCCCCACTCAAACAGCAGGGGCGCCGTCGCCCCGCCCACCGGGTTGATATCGATCAGCCGGGCTTTGCCGGAGGCGTGGACGTACGCGTCAAAGGTGTAGTGCAGGCGGAGGGGCGGGGATGGCGGGCGGAGGGTTGCGGGCGGTGAGGCAGCACAGGCCGCCGCAAAGGCCGGCCCGACCGCGTCCGCAAATAGCTTCCCCACCGCCCGCGCCAGCATCTTCCGCTCCTCGGCCATGCCCGGCACGGCCTGGGTCACGTCCCGCTGGCACAGCGCGGCCAGGGCGCCGGCCACGACGAAGGCGCGCACCTCGCGTCCCGGGCGCAGGTGGCGCCACGCCCGCAGGGCGAGCACGGCGGGGAGAGGGGGCGAGGGGGCGCTCCCGCCCTCCGCCTCACACCCAAGCTTGGCCAGCTGGTCCAGGTCGTCGGAGATGCGGTCGGAGGCCTGGAGGAGAAGGAGGACCTGAGGGGATGAGAGAGAGAGAGGTGGGCGAGGGGATGATGAGAGGGAGAGAAGAAAGCGTTTGGCTAGGTTGAAGGCAAGGCGCGGTCCAAATTCGCTTGCTCCCCTTTTTCTCTTCTCTCCTCTCACCTCATCCGCGTTCTCGCAGGCGATGCAGTTGTTGGGAACCAGCCAGGCCGCGTCCACCGGGGCCGACCAATTAAGCTTGGGCAGGACGCGGCCGCCCAAGGAGGCGATGGCAGCGTCGACGGACGCGGACAGGGCGACCACGGACGCCGGCGGCGGGCGGGCGGGCGGCGGGGTGCCGCCGGAGGAGGAGGAAGCAGTGGAGGGCGCGACTGAGCCTGCGTCGACGTCAGTGTCGTCCTTTATCTTCTTCTCCTCGTCACTGGCCCAGGATGCACAGCGCTCGTCGTACGTGTCCAGGCGCGGGCCTTTGGGCGCCTGAATTGGAAAAGGGGGTGAGTGCATTTTTTTTCCAGTGAGGCCGCGGGCGCTGCCTTCCCGGCAGCCGTGCCGCACGCTGACCACACTAGGGCATAGCTGGCGTGCTCGCCTAGGGGCCTGTCAAGCATGTAAATACTCGTTGGAAACTCACCGCCCGCGAATCGCCGGCCAGCCAGACGCCCTGCCCCGCCGCGAGGTAGGCAGCCAGGTCGGCCGGCACCGGCACCAGGACCGTGTCCCAGGTGGAGGCCGCCAGATGGGGGAGCCAGGCGGGGAGGGCGCATTCGAGGGGGGTGGCGGGGCGAAAGAGGTGAGGGGAGGGAGGGGGGTCGTCGGTCATGAGGAGGGCAAAAAGAGCGAGGTTTGGAGGAATGAAAAATGGGTTGGCACACCACCTACAGTTTTTGTCGCCCCTCAATTGTCGGCTGTGACCTGACTGACTGCATTCTCTCTCTCTAAGAAACCATGGAGATGGATGACGAGCTAGCGTGCCCGATCTGTCGGGATTACCTGAACGACGCGGTGCGGGTGCCGGTGAGTGACTCTTGTTGATGGGGGAGGAGGTGCCGCATGCGAGGGGTTGAGAGGGGTAACAGTGCGCAGATGCAGGTCCCTGCTGTCTCCGCCCTGGTTTACCACTGCCTTTCCGGCCGATTTAGCGCCCAACAATTTATGTGGGTGTGCTAGCGAGGCTGTTCTCTCCATAGTGGGTGTTGATTTGTGGGTCGGGCCCGTGGAAAGCCGCACGGCTCACCCCCGGCAGCATAGAGCGCGCGCTCAGCTCAACCGACCCCCCCTCCTCTCTAACAAACCACCCCCCTCATTCTCTCATTCTCTCCTTTCCTTCCTCAAGGCCTCACAAATCCCCTACTGCCGCAGCTGCATACGCATGTGGCTCCTCATGGCCCCCACCCCCGCGCGCCGCGTCGACCCCCTGTCCGGCACGCCCCTCCCCCCGGGCGCGGCCCTCATCCCGGACCCCGCCCTGTCGGCGCGCGCGTCCGCGGCCAAGGCGGCCGCGTCCGCGGCGCTGGCCGGCATGGTCCTGCACATCGGGGAGTACCTGTTTGACGAGGACGGCCAGGTCTTGGGGCGCATGCCAGCAGCGGGCGGGGGTGGGGGTGGCGGTGCGCCGCCAGCGCCACCCGGGGCGGGCGGGGGCGAGCCGCGCGAGCTGGTGGACGACCCCCACCAGGCGCGCCCGTCCTCTGGGATGACACGCGCCCTGGCCCACTTCAAGGGGAGGGGCGGCAGGCGGCGGCGCATGGTGGTGCCGGTGGGCGGCGAGGGCGAGGAGGCAGCGGGCGGGGAGTCAGCGGGCGGGGAGGGCGCGGTGCGGGAGAAGGCGTGAGAGGTGTGTGTGCTTATAGAGGATGAAGACAGAAAGGCAGGTCACAAAGAAGAGTACTCGCGAGCACACCAGCGCAAAACACGGGGCGCGCGCTCCCACGCCTCTCCGCCACACACACGCGCACGCGCTCCGCGTGATTGCGTGCGGACCCGCCTCTCAGGCTTCTCCTGAGGCGCCCCCCTGTGCTTTAGCAGGAGCGCGCGCGCCTGCACACACGGAAGCGTTGGGGGAGCGAGGGCGAGCGAGTGACGGGGCGACGCCGCTCGCTCGACTTCCAATGCGCTCCCGGGCTGCGGCCCTCGCCGCCGCCGCGACAGCTGCTCTCCTCCTGCTGGTGGCTGGCCTGGCAATCCGACCGACAGGTGAGCGAGGGGTTGGGTGGGTGGCGCGCCCGTGTGAACGGCAGAAACGGAACCTTTCTTCCCGCTTCACGACGCTCCCCCTCGTCGCTTCGATGCAACCCACACTCTCTCTCCTCTCTCTCATCCCAGCCCTCCACCTCCTCGCCGCCCACCCCCGCACCCTCACCTCGTGGGCCGCCGGCTGGGTGCGCTACCAGGCGGCCAGCGCGGTGCGTGTGGCGACGAGGGAGGCAGAGGAAGCTAAACAGAGCGGTCTCCCCTCACCACCACCCGGCCACCGCTGGGCGCCCTTCCTCCCGCTCCCTGACACGCCGTCCGCCCGCACTGCGGACGCGGGCGCCAAGGCCGTCGTGGCCCAGCGGCTGGCATCGGGGGCACCTCGCGCGCTGGTCGGCGTGGACGGGGTGGCCCTGAATGCCACAGAAAAAAGCAGGGCCCTGTCTGCTGTCTCGTGGCGCCCGCACTGGCCGTGGCCGTGGCCGTGGCCGCCCCACCCTCCCGCGCCCCCTCCCCCACCCGCCCCGCCCGCCCCCCGCCCCTGGACCCCGCACTCCTCCGCCGGCCTGACCCCCTTCCTCCCGCCCGACATCATGTGGTTGCTGGCCGAGGCGGAGGCGGCGGCCTCGAACGCGACGCGCGCGCGTGCGCGCCTGGCTGAAGCAGCCGCCCTGGCGGCCCTCAACTCGGTCGCCTACTGCCCGCACGTGTCCGTGGCGGCCTGGTCGTGCCGCCGGTGCGCGCCCCGCGCCGGCCCCTTTGACGTTCACTCCACCGTGTATGACGCGGGATGGGACCTGTTTGCGTACGCCGGCTACTCCCACGTGCTGGCGGCCCCTGTCATTGCGTTTCGGGGCACCGACTCGCGGTCGATCTACAATTGGGCGGAGAACATGCGGTATTGGAGGTCTGACCTGCCCCTGCCCATCCCGGGCGGGGCCGCGTCCGGGGCGGCCGTCCACACGGGCTTCTTCATGTCCTGGAACGATTCGGCGCTGGCGCCCAACCTGACGGCGGCTGCGCGCGCGCTGGCGGCCGCCCACCCAGGCGCACCGCTGTACATTGCCGGCCACTCCCTGGGCGCGGCGCTGGCGACGGTCGCGGCCGTGGACATCAAATTCCGCCTGGAGGCGGCCTGGGCGGAGGAGACCGCGGCGTGGGAGAAGGTGGAGGCGGCGAAACGGAGGAGGAAGAGGAGGAGGCGGTTGGCAACCAGCGACGCGCCTGACCCGCCCCCTCCCCCACCCCCGCCCATCCGCCTCTTCACCTTTGGCTCCCCGCGCGTCGGCAACGCGGCCTTCGCCTCCTTTGTGGACCGGGCGACGGCCACCTCCGTCCGGGTGACCCACAACCGGGACATCGTCCCCTCCGTCCCGCCGACGTGGGTGGGCTTCCACCACCTGGCCACGGAGGCCTGGCAGGTGGACATGGGCGGGACGGGCGTGGGCGTGGTCGGCCTGTGCGATGCGTCCGGGGAGGACCCGCGCTGCCACGATTCAGTGTGCATCCTGGGGCTGTGCACATCGGTGTCGGACCACCTGGAGTACCTGGGGTCGCCCATGCTGCACACGGTGGCGCCCGGGTCGCCGGACGCGTGTTGAGACATAGTGTTTGTGTTAGTTTTTTCCCCCTATTTCTACTTTCTTTGCCTTGCAAGCCAAACACGTTGTCACGCCCCCGCGGGCAGGCCGAATCGGCCCCGCCAGTCGCCAAAGGGGCCTGGCGGCGGGGCCGATCCTCCCCGGCCTCCAGCCGCGGCCTTCTTAATCTTTGCGACCGCCCCGCCGCCCTTCTGGTGGGCCGGCCCTAGGGAAGACGCCAAGTCCTGTGCGCCGGCCGCCAGCGCCCTCGCCGCCTCCAGGGCGGCCGGGTCAGACGGGGGAGGCAAGGCCGCCACCGCCCGGGCCAGCCAAGCTAGGAAGGCCATCGCCGCCGCCGGGGCAAACGCAGGTCGGGAAGGCTCACCACCCTCAACCCAGGCGGGCCGGGGTTGGGTGGCCGCGCCCGCGCCCGCGGCCGGCCCCGCCAGGTCCGCCAGGGCGAGCCAGGCGCCAGTGGTGGCAGAGTCTACGCCCTCTGCCGCGGCGGGCAGGGTGGGCAGGGGCAGGGCCGCGACCGCGGCGAGGAGTGACGCCACGACGGCGGGGCTGGGAGGCGTTGAGGCAGGAGAGGTTGTTCCCAGCGCCGCCCGCACGCCCCGCCCGTCCAGGGCCGGCGGGGCGCTGGCGCCGCCCACCCCGCCGCACGCCCAGTGCGCGTCAGCCACCAGGCGGAGGGCGGTCACCCAGCAGGCAGGTGAGGGCGGCGGCGAGGCGCCAGCTAGCGCGCCCACTACCGCCGCCGCTGCGCCCACTAGGGCCGCCCCCGCGGGCGAGGGCGGGGTGGCCGCGGCTTGGGCCGCCAACGCGGCCAGCGCCGCCAGGCAGCCCACGTCCGCCCCACCACTGCACACGATCGCCCCGGCCAGCCATTCTGCGTACCCGGCCCGCCCCGCCAGGTCGGCCGCCAGGGCAGGGGCCGCGGCCGGGATGGCCGCGAGGGCGGCTGACACGCCGCCGGCGTCCCTCCCTCCCTCCACCTCCTGCTGCTGCCCGCCGCTCCACCTACCGCCGCCCCCGACCCCGCCCATCAACAGCTCCCCAATAAACCGGCGCCGGAACACCAGGCCGTCCGCCGGGGCGCGCATGCCGGCGCCCAGGAGGGCCAGGACGCGGGCAACGTCCGCCCGGGCGTCACGCGAGGCGGCGCCACACGACAAGGCTTTCAGCCAGGGCACGTCACCCAGGGCCAGGGCGGGCGCCCGCAGGAGGGCCCGGTTGGCCGGGCCGTACCCGGGAGCAGCGGGCGACCCCAGCGCGGCCGCGGCTTCAGCTGCAAAGACAGCGACCAGGGTGGGCAGGCGGGCCCCGGGGGCCGGCACGCTGGCCCGCAGCACGCGCAGCAGGAGGAGGAGCTGGGGGCCGGCCGGGCCGGCCGCGGCGGCGGCCCCGGCGGCCGCCGGGTCCTCTTCTGAAGGTAGCGGGGGAGGCGGGGATGGCGCGCCGTCGCCGTGGCGTGCTGCAGTAGAGGCCGCCCGCCGAACAGCAGCCGCGGCCTTGGCGGACGATGCCGCCGCGACCCCTGCCTCGAGGGCAGAGGCGGCCAAGGCCACCACCTCGTACCCCGCCCACCGCAGGCCCGCGTCTATCGACGCCAGGGCCCGCAGCGCCAGGGAGAGGACGCCACTGGAGGCAAGCAGGGATGGCGGGGCGGTGCCATCTCGCAGGGCGCGCACGGCCCCGGGCAACACGGCCGCCGGGTCGGCGCCCGCCGGGTGCGGGGCGGATGGAGAGGGCCAGAGGCGCTCGTCCTCGCCCTCGCCCTCTCCTCCCTCTCCGTCCGAGTCGTCCGCGTCCAGGGTGCGCCCCTCCGGCCAGTGCACGCAAGTCAGGGCCGCCCGGCGGGGGTCGACCGCACTTGGTGGGATGGCCAGCGGGCTGGCGAGGCGGGCGGAAAATAGAAAAGGGTCGCCGGCCGGCTGTCCATCCTCCTCCCCCCCTGCTCCAGCCGCGGCAAGCACGCGCGCCAGGGCCCGGTCCCGCCGCCCAAGCGTGCCGCTGTAAGCCGAGACCAGGGTGGGCAGGGCGGACCGCAAGCCCTCTGCACCTGGGCGAGAGGGTGCGCCGCCGGCAGCGTACGCGGCCTCCAGGGCCAGGGCCGCGTCGAGGAGGTCGGCGCCCTCTGCGCCGAGGCAGGGGCCGTTTTGCCTGGGCCCGCTCTCCTTCCTTCCGCCCCCCACCCCACCCGCCGCCAGGACTGAGTGGACAGGCGTGGCCAGGACCGCCGCGACGGGGGGTAAAGGGTCTGTGGTGGGAGCGGTGAGGCCCAGGGCGGGCAAGGATGCCAGGGCGGCCGCGACGGCCTCAGCGCCCAGGCGGGCGAGGGCGGTGGCCGCCGCCGCCGCCGCCGCCTCGCCACCTCCATCCACCTCCATCCCCTCGCCTCCTCCTCCGTCCGGCGGCAGCAGCGCCGCCAGCAGGCGGCGCACTCGCCTGACCCGGGAGGCAGGGTCGGGCAGCGACCCCCGCTTCAGGGCGCGCAGCGCCTCCCGGACCAGCGCGCCGGCGGCGGGGGCGAGCGCCGCCCGGGCGGTGGGAGGGGTGGCGGGGGCAGCGAGGCCATCCCCCAAGCGCCCGTCCAGCTCGGCCCACAGCGCCTCCTCCAGGCCCGCGTCGGCGGGGGAGGCGGGGCCTGCCCGCGAGGTCTTGCCCAAAGCAGCCAGGGTGGAAGCCACGCACAGGGCGACGGCCGGCGCGAGGGCGGGCACGGTGGCTGCGAGTGCCGCGGCCGCTCGCCCGCGCTCGCCAGTGGCAGGGCGGGCAGCGCCGGCGGTGCCGGGCGGGGGCACGGCCGCCGAGGGCGGCCACCCGCTGGGCGGGGCCAGGCGAGCCGCCAGGGCAGACGCGCCGGCTACGTCGCCTCCTAGCCCTGCCAACCGCCAAGCCAGGGCGGCGGCGGTCGGGGCGTGGGCGCGCAGGGCGGCCTCGGCTGGAGGTGAGAGGCTGGGTGCGGGGGCGGGGGTTGGCTTCGCACTGCTGCGGCCACCGGCCCGGGCACCCAGGTAGGCTTCCAGGGCTGGCCGGTACGCGCTCACGAGGTCCTGGGCACGCGGGACAGCGCCCGGGCACGCCACCGCCCGGGAGAGGGACGCGACGACGGCGGGCAGTGCCATGGCTGAGGCCTCGCGCCGGGCGGGCGGCGGCGCGGCAGCGAGCACGCCCGCCAGCGCGCCCGCTGTCGCGTCCGCCAGGGCGTCGCCCGACCCGGCCAGCGACGCCGCAATTGCGGCCCGGGCGGGCGACAGGGCGACGGCGTCGCCCAGGCAGGCTGCCAGCAGGGGCGCGGACGCGGTGGCGGGAAAGGAAGCAAGGGCCGACCGCCCTGCCGGGGTGGCCGGGTTGAGGCCGGCCGCGAGGCAGGCCTCGGCCTCTGCGGCGCCGGCGCCGCCGCCGGCGCCGCCGTGCACCACCGCGTCAGCTGCCGCCCTGACAATGACATCCACGTGCGTCTGTGCGACGACGGCCGTGCTGCTGCCTCCCGCACAGCGGAGGAGGGCGGCCGCGGCGGCAAAGGGCGGAGGAGGAGGTGCGGCTTTCGCGCGCCCGGCCTTCCGAGGGGCGAGCCGGCCCGCCGCCGCCGCCAGCACCTCTCCCGCCGGCAGCCAGGGCGCCAGGGCGACGACCGCATCGTCGCTACCGGCCTCTCCAGCCGAGAATGCCTGGATCACGCGGGCCAGGATGGGCGCGGCGGACGCCGGGGGCAGGCCGCCCGTGGCAAGGCCACCCGCGACGAGCGCAGGGACCGCGGCGGCCAGGGCGGGAGGGCACGGGAGGGACGCGCTGCTGGCCGTGAAGGTGCTCACAAGCGGGCCACCGTGCTCTAGCAGGGCCTCCCAGGCAGCGCCATCGCCGCCCGCCGCGGCCGCGGCCGCCGCCGCCAGCAAGGGCGCGGCGGGCGAGGCAGCCTGAGCGCCCGCGACCAGCGCGGCGCCCGCCTGGGCCGCCCCGTGCGCCTTCCAGGCGGCGTGCGTCCGCCCCGTCGCCGCCAGCAGCGCGACCAACCGCGCACTCACAGGCTCCCGCTGTTCAACCTCACTCCCCGCCGCCGCCAGGGGCAGCAGGGCCGGCCAGGGCAAAGGGCCGGCCAGGGACGGGGACGGGGAGCAGCAGCAGTCTCCCAGTGCTGCCCAGGCGGTGGGAGAGAGCCCGCCGCCGCCCAGCCCCGCCAGCGTGGTCAGGCAGGCTGCCGCGGGGCAGCTGAGGGCGTCGACAGGCTGTACCTCAGCCGCGATGGCAGACACAAGGGCCGCGGCGGCCGCCAGACCGCCCGTGAGGCCAGCGGGCGAGAAAGGCGCGGCCGCGACCACCCCTGCCGCGGCGGCCGCGCACGCCCCGCCCGCGTCCGGTGCGCCCTTGGCCGCGCCCGTCAGGGCCCGGGTCACGGCCGCGGCGGCCAAAGGTCCCGCTGCCTGAGCAGGGAGGGGCAGGGCCTCCAGGGCCGCCGCAGCTTCCAGGGGGCGGCGGGCGGCCGCGGAGCACACCGCGCTCAGCAGGGCCCCGCCCGGCGCCGCGCCTCCCACCCCTATGCTCGCCACCCACGCCGCCGCAACCACGCCCCGCTCGCCCGTCCCGGCCGCTAAGGCGGCCGCCGCCGCGGATGCAGCGAGGGAGCGGACGCCCGCGTCGGTGCACCCACCCGCCACGCGCAAGAGGTGCGGGAGGGACGTGGCCGCGCGCTCCGGGGTTTGGTGCTCGCCCGCCGGCCCGGCGCCCGCCTCCCACGCTGCCAGCGCCGCGGCCAGCACCCCCGGCGGCCAGGCCTCGCAGCCCAGGGGCAGCAGGCGGGCCGCACTGTCAAGGCGGGCGTCCACGGCGGCGGCGGGCAGGGCGGCGAGGAGAGCGGCCAGGGCAGCGGCCGCCGCCCCGACCAGCGCCAGGGAGGCAGCGCCTCCACCTCCCCCCTTCTCCAGCCCCGCCACGGCCGCACTGTGGGCCGACACCAGGGCCTGCGCATCCGGTAGGGCCGACCGCAGCGCCGCCCGGACGCGGGCCGCAAGCGGGGCACAGGGCGGGCCGGCCGCGTCCAGCGCCGCCAGCACCCGCCCTGCGCCGGACGCGGCCGCGCGCACTGCTGCCAAGGACGCGTGCCGGGCCACAGGGTCGGGGCACAGCACGCCCCTGGAGAGGGATGCCCGGGTTAAGGGAGGGGGCAGGCCGGCGGCGGAGAGCAGGGCCCGGGCGGCTGGGGAGTCTGGAGGGGGAGGGGGCGGCGGGGCGGTGGAGCGTGTCGTCGCCCCCTCCACCAACCACGCCGGCAGGGCCGCGGCCGCGGCGCCCCCCCCCACGCCCACCCCCAACGCACAGGCAGCCAGCCACCGGCCGCCGGCATCCCCCGGCTCTGCGGAGGACAGGGGGCAGGCCGCGTAGAGGAAGGACGCATCGCCCGGTGAACGGGAGGCCACGGCGGCCGCCAGGGCCCAGTGGGCAGCAGAGTCGAGCGGGCGCAGGCGGCCGAGCGCCCGCCCCAGCCGCCGTCGGGCGGAGGAAAGGGTGGGCGCGCCGCCCTCCTCGCCGCCCCCGACCGCGCTCGCAAAGCCGTAGGCCGGATCGGTGGCCACATCCCGAAAGAGCGTGGCGGCCGCGTCGGCGGCGGGGTTGAAGGGCAGGGCGGCGGCGGCGTCGCCATCCTCAGCCCCCCCGGCCCCGCCCCCCGCGCCCTCGGCCAAGGCCACCAGCTGGCCCAGGGCGGCGTCGCCCAGCGCCCCCGCCCGGACGGCCGGCGGGGCGTCCGACCGCCTCAAGGCGTCATGCAAGGCTTCCAGGACGCCCGCGGCCGTCTCGGCGCACGGCACGGAGCCCAGCCGGTCGAGGAGGGCGGAGAAGAGCGGGCGGCCTCCTGGGGAGAGCAGGGGCGCCAGGGCGGGCGGGGGCGCGTTCCGCAGCAGGGCGGCACCCCACTGGAGCACCAGCGCCGCCGCGGGCCGCCGGCCCCGGTCCTGGGCCTGCCAGTCCGGCTGGTGAGGGGCAGCGCGGCCGCCGCCGCCCGAGCTGCGGGGGCGGGGCGGGCGGGCCAGGGCGGCCAGCGCGGGCAGGCTCCAGTCAAAGCCGCGGGCGAGGGCGGCGGGGGCGGCCCCGCCCGCCCCGCCCGCCTCCGAGACGGCAGCCAGCCAGTTCAGGGCCGCCACCACCCGGGCCCGGGACCCGGAGGCCAGACAGTAGTAGGCCAGGCGCAGGCGGCGGCCGCCGGACGCAAAGGCGGCTGCCGCCTGGGCGGCCGCGTTGGCGGTAGCCGGGTCGCCGGACGCACTCCCCGCCCGCACGGCCGCCGCGGCCGCCCGCAGCAGCGCCACCGTCATGCCTTCATGGTGGGCAGCCACCTGGGCGTCCCAGATGGGGCCCAGGTCGGCCAGGCCAGGGGAGTGCGTGTGGAAGAGGGCGGACGCGGTGGCGGGGTCAGCCGCGAGCGCGCGGGCCAGGTAGTCGAGCGCTAGTAGGGGGGATGTGGGGGAATGTGAGAGAAAAGAGAAAGAGCCGTGGTTGTGCTGTGAGGGCGGGCATTTCATACACCCAGAGGCCCACCATCACACGCTCCGCTTCTCTCTGTACCTGTCTGGCAGGCGTCCACGTCCCGAGGTGAGCGCAAGGCTGCGAGGGTGGACGCCCAGTTGAACGGGCGAGCGGGCGCTGCGGCGGCGGCGGGTGCGGCAGCGCCGGCCCTGCGCGCCTTTTTACTGGGTGGTCCACCCCCTGCCATCGCCTCCCGCCCCGTGGTGCCGGGCATGGTGAGGGATGTAGGAGAGCGGGTATAGTTTGGCGAGGCAGGGCCCCACGGACACGCGCTAAGGGCGTGTTTGGAAGAAGTCCCCCCCCGGTTAATTGAGATGTGCAGACGTGCCCCCGACCTAGCCACACTTGCCAGGGCCGACGCCGTCCGCCGCTCCTCTCCTCTCTCTCTCTCTCCGCCCCCACCGCTTTCAACCACTCCCAAAGAGACCAACAAAAGCGCACAACAAACAACAACTCATTCACGCCCCGGCGCCGGCCCGAGCCTTCTCCCTCTCCGCCTGATCCGCCGCCACCGCGCCCGCCGCACCCCCCCCCCTACTGGACGCCCGCCCCTTGTCAAACCGGTAGTGCCCCACATACCAGGTGTCCCCGCCCTTGTACGCAAACAGCTCGGAACAGGCCAGGTAGAAGAGGCGCCACCGCTGGTTCCACCGCCGGGCGGGCGCCCCGGGGCCGTACGCGTCCGCCATCGCGGCCATGACTCGCTCCCTCGCCGCGTCGTGCCGCACCAGCCAGGCTTCCAGCGTGCGGGAGTACTGCACCCCGGACACCGCCCACTGGCGGGTCAGGGTCAGCCCGGTCTCCCCGCCACCGAACCGGGGGAGGAGGTGGAAGGCGGGCATGGTGCCGCCCGCGAAGAAGTGGCGGGCCATCCAATCGGTCGGCCCGGCCGGCTCAAAGTGGTAGGGCATGGTGTCGTGGACGAAGACGTGGACGAACAGGGCGCCGCCCGGGCGCAGGGCCGCGCCCAAGCGCGCCAGGAGGACGCCATAATTTTTCATGTGCTCCAGGCACTCGACGGAGAGGATGCGGTCGAACAAGGCGGGCGGCGGCACCCAGTCCGCCGCGTCCCGGGTGAGGACGGCCAGGTTCTTGAAGCCCCGGGCCGCCGCCTGTTCCTCAATGAACGCGCGCTGGGTGCGGGAGTTGGAGACGGCCGTGACCCGGGAGGCCGGGTAGGCGGCCGCGATGAAGAGGCAGAGCGAGCCCCACCCGCACCCCAGCTCGAGCACGTCCTGGCCGTCGACCAGCCCCGCCCGCTCGCACGCCAGGCGGAGCATGGCCTCCTCCGCGGCCGCAAAGGGCTCATCCGCCGCGTCCCTGCGCGCCTGGGCTGCCGATATGGGCGGCGCGCCGGGCGGCAGGGGCGGGAAGAGGCAGCAACTGTATTTCAGGTGTTTCCCCAGGGCGGCCAGGAAGTACGCGGTCGGCACTTCATAGTGCTGCTCATTCGCGTCCGCCGTCTGGATGGCGACGGGCAGGGTCAGCAATTCGTCGATGAAGGCCTGGAGGCGGGAGGCCCGCGCCTCGGCGGAGACGTGGGACTGTGGTATGGGGCCGGGGGCAGAGAGAGAGAGAGAGAATGAACGGAAAGGACGGCCGAGGGAAAGGGGGGGAGCAAACGGGGATCGATAGAAAACTCTCTTCCACACGCATCTCGCTGCCCGCCGCCGCCCATTTCATTCATTCATACCTCTCCATCCCGCTGCCTCAACAGGGCCTGAATGCCCCGCCGGATGACCGCGTCAGGGACGAGGCCGGCCTCGACGCCTGCCATGGCGACGTCAAACGCGGCGCCGCCCACGGACGACGCCGCAGCTTGCAGGGGCCGGGGCAGGATGGCGAGCGCGCGGGCGAGGGCGGACTGGAGGGCGTCCATGGGTGTGAGGCTGAACTGAGATTTGATGTATGTGTGTGTGTGCGAGTGTGTTTGTGGGCACGCACGAGGAGAGCCGCGGCTAGCACGAAAGCGGGAGTAGGAGTGTTGCTTCGCATTGTCTTGTTTTTCTTCCACGGCGCCCTGGCGACCTAAAAGCGCCCCGTTCAAAAGAAAATTAAGCTTCCATGACCTAGCCCGTCGCCACGCTCTCTACTCACACCTCACCTCGCCCATGCGAGGCGCCGCACGCGCCGCGGCGGGCTTTACTAGGCGGCTTGATTGTGAAAGCAGCGGCGGCCTGGCCAGCCTTCTCAGCCGGCCCGCTCTGCACGAGCCTTCCACCAGCGGCCGCCCCTGGGGGCTAGGGAGTGCCTGGGTCGCAGCGACCCGCGGCGCAGCCTCTCAATCCGGGGGGAACGGCGAAAAAGGCGGCACCAAGGGCGACCCGTCAACTCAACCAGTCCCGCCGTCCCACCTGCGCAACTTCTCGATCATCGCACACGTCGACCATGGCAAGAGCACCCTCGCCGACCGCTTGCTTGCCGCCACGGGCACCGTCTCCGCGTCCGCCATCGCCGCCCGGGGCGGGCAGTGGCTGGACGGCATGGCCCTCGAGCGCGAGCGCGGCATCACGATCAAGCTCAACCAGGCGCGCATGGCCTATACCAGCCCGTCCACCGGGGAGACGTACGCGCTCAACCTCATCGACACGCCCGGCCACGTCGACTTCTCCTACGAGGTCTCTCGGTCCCTGGCCGCGTGCGAGGGCGCGCTGCTCGTCGTGGACGCGGCCCAGGGCGTCCAGGCGCAGACGCTGGCCAATGTGACCCTGGCCCTGGAGAATGGCCTCGAGATCATCCCCGTCCTCAACAAGATCGACCTGCCGGGCGCCGACCCGGACCGGGTGGAGCGGGAGGTCGAAGAGCTGATCGGCCTGGACTGCGCCGACGCGCTGCGGGTGAGCGCGAAGCTGGGGACGGGCATTGCCGGCGTGCTCGAGGCGATCATTGCGCGGGTCCCCCCACCCCCCGACACGAGGGCCCTGCCCCTGCGCGCGCTCATCTTCGATTCCGTGTACGACGCGTACAAGGGCGTCATCGTCTACTTTCGCGTCGTGGACGGCGCCCTGAAGGCCGGGGACGCCATCCAGCTGATGGCGTCGGGCAAGAGGTTTGAGGTGGGGGAGGTGGGCGTGCTGGCCCCGCACCGCACGCCCGTGCCGTCCCTGGCCGCGGGCGAGGTCGGCTACCTGGCCGCGGGCATCAAGGCCGTGTCGGACGCGCGCGTGGGCGACACCATCACGAGCGGTGTGGCCCCCGCGGATGCCGCCCTGCCGGGGTACGCTGAGGCGACGCCCATGGTCTATTGCGGGCTCTTCCCCACGGACGCCGACGCGTTCCCGGACCTGCGGGAAGCCCTGGGCCGCCTCCAGCTCAACGACGCGGCCCTGGCGTACGAGCCCGAGACCAGCCCGGCGATGGGATCCGGGTTCCGGTGCGGCTTCCTGGGCCTGCTGCACATGGAGGTCGTCCAGGAGCGGCTGGAGCGGGAGTACGGCCTCGACTTGATCACGACCGCGCCGACAGTCGTGTACAGGTGAGCAGGGACAGAGGGGGGGGAGGGAGAGGAAGGGAAACGGAGAGAGTGGCCCCCTCTCATCTCACCCCCACGCACTCCCCTCTCTCGCTCTGCCTCTCCGTCCCTCCCTCTCACAGGGTCACCACCAAGGCCCCGGACGGCACCCCCACCACCCGGGCCATCTCCAACCCGGCCGACGTCCCCGACGGCGGGCGGGGCGACGTGGTGATGGAGGAACCGTTCGCCCGAGTGGAAATGATCACGCCCGCGCCGTATGTGGGCGCCCTGATGGAGCTGGCCCAGGCCCGCCGCGGCGAGCACGTGGACCTGCGCTTCCTGTCCGACGCCACCGCGGCCCTGACGTACGAGGTCCCCCTCGCGGAAGTCGTGACCGACTTTTTCGACGAGGTCAAAAGCCGGTCGAAAGGGTACGCGTCCCTCGATTACCGGGCCTCGTCCTACCGGCCCTCGGACCTGGTGCGCCTGGACGTGCGCATCAACGGGGAGGCCGCCCCACCGCTGGCGTGCATCGTGCACCGCGGGGCGGCGTACCGGGTCGGCAAGGGCCTGGTCGGCCGCCTGAAGGCCCTCATCCCCCGCCACCAGTTCCGGGTCCCCCTCCAGGCCGCCATCGGGGGCCGCATCCTGGCGTCCGAGTCCATCCCGGCCGTGCGCAAGGACGTGCTGGCCAAGTGTTACGGCGGCGACGTGTCCCGCAAGAAGAAGCTGCTGGCCAAGCAGGCAAAAGGCAAGAAGCGGATGAAGGCGATCGGGCGGGTGGAGGTGCCCCAGGCGGCGTTCATGGCGGTGCTCAGCATTGGGGGCGGCGGGTCGTCGGGCGGGGGTGGGGACGATTGAGTGAGGAGCGCGCGGGCGCGCGAGGGGCTAGAGAGGCGCCAGGCACCCCCCACGAGCGTTGTTAGGGACGTTTTCTTTCGTTTTTGCATTTTTCTCTCATCACCTCATCCACTTCTCCTGGGCGCCCGCACCCTGCCGCTCCGCCGCCCGCTGCTTGCGCACGGCCGCCAGGGCGGGCTCGATGACCAGCTTGCGCTTGATCCAGGTCGCGACTTGGACTGTGAAAGGACGATGAGAGAGGATGAGCGAGGGGAGGAGAGAGGGTGTGTGAGGGTGATGGAATGGAATGGAGTTGATGATGATGGAGGTTGAGAGCTATCGTCCGAGCGAGCGAGCCGCGCTCTCTTCTATCTCTCGCACCCCCACACGTCCTCGTGCCCCCCCCCCCCCATGCATTGCAGCGCCCGGCACGTCACTCCCTCCCTGTCCAATCGCACGCACCCTCAAGCGTGCGGATCTGGGGGACGAGCGTGCGCACGTTCCGAATCGGGAGCCAGTCCCCGAGGCCGTGTCCCCACACGAGCGTGTCCTCGTCGATCACGCCCGCCACCCAGGCCTGGCGCAGGGTGGGTAAGGGGCAGGGGCCGCGCGGGGTGGAGAGGCGGTCGCGGTAGTACCTGAGAGGGAGGAGGGCGGGGCGCGGGTGAGAGGGAGAGAGCGAATTGAGCGCGGGTTGGGTGGCGGCCGCCGGCCGTTTTTCATTTTCTCCGTCTCTCTACTGAAACTCACCACACGTTGCCCGCCGTCATGTCCCGGGCGTACGCAAATACGTCCCGGTCATCGTCCGTTAGCTTGGGGCGGGACGTCGGGCGCGGCGGGCGGGGGACGAGGGGTTCGAGTGGCGGGAGCCTGTTGTCGTAGTCGTCGTCGTCGGCGGACCCGGCCTTCTTGCCGCCGCCGCCAAAGAGGCCGAAGAGGCCCATGCCGCCAAGGGTGGTGTGCACGGGGGGCGTGTGTGTGCGCGTGTGCAGAGCCCCGCCAGTGTGGGGTGGGAGAGAAAAAAAAAGACCAGTTTCGACCCGTTCCGACCCGTTCCGCTGAAAGCGAGAGTGGTAGGCTAGCACAAACTCGTCTTTTCCACGCCCCACCAACCCTCTTCCCTTCCAACCATGCAGACCACTGCCCTGCGCGCTGGCCTGTCGGTCGGCCGCCCTGCCCGCACCGGCCGGGCATCGCCCGGGCCGGCCGCCCGCGTGCCGCTGTCTGCGCGTGCGCCCGCCCGCCGCGCCGCGCTCGTTCCGGGGTGAGTGTTTAGAAAAAAAGCGTTGCCCACATATTTCCCCTCCTTGCCCCCGCTCAACCTCGGGACCTTGGCCACGTGTGAGCCTGGTCTCTCCCAGTCTACCCCTGGGCGGGTTGGGCTCGCGTCTAGGTGGGCACCCAAGCGGGCGTGCGGCCCCGAAAAATCTGCGAGCACGCCACGGCGCCGATTTCCGCCCCTCTATCTTTTTGTCGCTCTAACGTCCCTACCCAAAATGCAGCCCTTCCCGCCGCGGTCAGACCACCCGCGCGGCCGCCTCAGCCGATGACGAGATCGTCCAGGATCAGCCCTTCCGCATTGAGCAGGTAAGAAATGGAGAAGGCGAGGATGAGAGAGAAAAGAAGACGACGGCGCGCTCAACCTCTCTCCACCTCTCTTTTTTCCATCCATCCATTTCATCCCCCACCCTACCTCACGTCTCCGCTCTCTCGTCCCCCTAGTTCTCTTTCGGCTCCATCCTCACCCCGCTGGGTGTCGGCCTCCTCGTCTATGGCTTCGGCGCCTTCATCGGCGCCCTCCCCGGTGCCGACCTGTCGAGCGTGATTTTAATTTACGGTTTCCCGATCGCCCTCCTCGGCTTTGCCCTCTCCTACGCCCAGCTGGAGCCCGTCCCCTGCATCACCACCGCGGGCGCGTCCCGCGTGCGGGACACCGCCGCCACGGACATCCAGAAACAGCTGCGCGAGGACGTGACCCGGTTCCGGTACGGCGATGAACAGCACCTGGAGGAAGCGCTCGCCCGCATCTGGACGTTTGGCCGCCAGGGCGGCATCCCCCGCCGCCTGTGCCCCGTCCTGGTGGGCGTGCGGGAGGAGCTGACGGGGGCGGACAAGGCGTACACTCTCGTGCTGCAGTTCGCGTGCAAGCCCGAGCTGCTGCCGGACGCGTGGGAGAGCCGGCTCGGCAAGATTGAGGCGTTCTTTGGGCCGGGCATCAAGGCGGCACTGACGCCCACGCCCGCGGGCATGGACGTCGCCCTGGCCGTCGACGGCAGCGGGGCCGGCCGGGATGGCCCCGTCCAGAAGGACGTGCTGATGCCGCTGGTGCCGGGCGGGCCCGCGCGGCGGCAGGACTGAATGACGAGGAGAGGGGGAACGCAAGTTTTGATGGTGGTGGTGGGGGCGTGTGCGCGAGAGACAAGAGGGGGCGGGGTTGGGGGTTGGGAGAGAAGCGCGCAGGTTCTTTTGTGTGAGTTCGTGGGACGCTGGCGAGAAGAGAAGCGCAGGCAGTGAGAGGGACGCAGCCACGGTGCTCTATGCTCCTCACGGGGTTTCATTGCGCGCGCACGGCGCGCGTGAAAGACAGAGAGAGAAGATGAAAGGCGAACCAAATGAGGGTTGGTGATGATGGCGCAGCGCACGCCGAGCACACACACACCGTTTCCGCAGCCGCCACATCCGTCCTCTCACCCGGCTCTCTGTTCTAACGCTCGCAACCCAAACTCACGCACACGCGCACACACGGTGCACGAGTCCCATCCGCCTCGACACTGATTTTGTGGGTAAGTTGAGGGAGGTGCGCGGGGCCCGTAAGAGAGAGAAACGCCCCTCCCCTGCTCACGCTTCCGCCTGCGCGAGAAAGCTGGCCATCCCGCTCTTGCCCCAACTGGGCCGCGACCCACGCCCCTTGCCCGCGCCCTCCTGCCTTTCCTCCCTCCCCGAGCCCCGCATCAAGAGAGCTGCGGCCCAGGCAGGGCGGAAAGATGGGCGAATGGAGGGCTGATCGAAGGAGGGGAGGGGAGGGAAGGACGGAAGACAGAAAAAACCTAGCTCCCGCCCGCTCTTACCTCCTCGTTTTTTCTTTCTTTCTCTCGTCCTCCCTCAGCCCCTGTCCCCTCGAACACACACACACACACAACCATGGACCACGCCGGCCACGACCACGGTGCGGAAGCGCTCATCGCTGCCCCCCCGCCGCCCTCCCGCGGCCACGCCGGCCACGCGCACGGCGGGAGTGGCGAGTTTGCGGGCCTGGCGGGTTCCGAACTGGCGGCCGCGTGCGCGTCGGCGGTGGAGGCCTCGTGCGCCACGCCGGGCGACGCCCTCGCCCTGCGCATCGCCGCCATCTTCATCGTGGGGCTGGGCTCCGCGATCGGCGTGTTCCTGCCCCTCATCCTCTCCCGCGTCCGCCGCCGCCGGGCCCGGGTGGGGGCGGGCGCCACCGCCTCCACCTCCCCGCTCCTCGCCAAGGACCGGGCCGCCTTCTTCGTCTTCAAGGCCTTCGGCGCGGGCGTCATCCTCGCCACGGGCCTGGTCCACATGTTCCCGGGCGCCATCGGCTTCCTGGCCTCGCCCTGCCTGGGCTGGCCCTCCTTCTCCTGGGCGGGCGCGGTCGCGACCTTTACCATCATCGTCGTGATGCTCCTCGAACACTTCCTGACGGTGCTGGCGGAGCGGCGCCTGCACACGCGCCTGCGGGCGATGCACGGCGGCGTGGAGGGCGGGAAGGGCGGCCGCGGTGGCGCGCACCACCGCGCCCCGCCCGCCGACGACGACTCGGCCGGCACGGCCGCGGAGCCGCCACACGCCCACCCGGGCCGCCCGCACACGACGGCTTGCGATGCCGGGGTCGTGGCTGCAGGGAAAGGCGGCAAGGGCGCGCCCCTCCAAGCGCCGCCCCCCTTGAAGCAACGCCCGCCACCCCACACGGCCGCCTGCTGCCCGCCCTCCCTGGCGGCCCTCCCCGGGGGCGCGCCCCCGCCCTGCTCCGCGGACGACCTGTCCTTGGCCTCCGTCCACGGCACGGCCGCCATCCCGCACGGCCACGGCCACACGCACGACCCCGCGGAGGACTGCGTGGTGGCGGCCCGCCACGCGGCGGTCGCCCAGGTACTCGAGCTGGGCATTGCCATGCACTCTGTCCTCATCGGCATTTCCCTCGGCGTCGGCCGCACCGCCTGCGAGGTCCGCCCCCTCCTCGCCGCCATCACCTTCCACCAGACCTTCGAGGGCTTGGCCCTGGGCGCGTGCCTGATCGAGGCGGAGTACTCGGCCTGCGCGTACGCCGGCTTTGGCGCGTTTTACGCGCTGTCCACCCCGCTCGGGGTCGGGCTGGGCCTCGCCATCTCGTCCACGTACTCGCCCAACGCGCCCGTCGCGCTCGCCGTGTCGGGCGTGTTTGATGCCGTCTCCGCGGGCATCCTCATCTACATGGCCCTGGTCGACCTGATCGCGGTGGACTTTGCGTCCAAGCGCTTCAGGGCGGACGGCCGCCTGCAGGCCGCCGGCTTTAGCGCGCTCGGCCTGGGGGCTGGGTTGATGACCCTGCTGGCGCTGTGGGCTTGAGGAAAAAAAAAAAAAAAAAAAAAAAAAGGTTTTATCTATCTTCCCAACCATTTAAATACATTCTTGTTGTTGTGTTGCGGCCCCGGTGCATGCACACGCACGCACGTACCTTCCGAAGTGGCTTTTTGTAAAAAAAGGGCGCGGTAATATCTCTCATTTCATCATCTCTCTAAAAACACGAACACGCTTTCCCGCTGCAACCCACTCTCTCTCACTGCCTACCCCTCATCATCCCCATCCGGATGCAGCGCGCGCACGCACTCCGGAGTTGGAGCCCCCTTGGAAACAAATGGCGCGTCCGCCCTTGCCCCCTGCACCGTCGCAAAGACCTCCTCACAAATATGGGCCAGCGCACGCGGTGCCCACCGCAGCCCCTGCACCTTGCGCGACGCCTCCGCCGCCGCGGACGCCACGGCGGCAATTGTTGCTGCATCCCCCACGGGCGTCAGCAGGCGCCCCAGGGTGACGTGCATGATGGAGGGCTGCGACCGGGGCGCGCTCGGAAATGCCGCCCGCGCGGCCGCCCGCAGGCGTGCCACCTCGCCCCCGCCGCTCGAAGCGGCCTCCCCCGCTTCCGACGCCCGGGCGTCCGCCGAGGCGGCGGGCTTGGAGACCCCCCCCTCCCCTCCGCCCACTTCCACCAGCAGCAGGAGGAGCGCTCCCGAGGGGGCGAGCACGATGCAGTCGGCTTCAAAGACGGGGCCGGCCCGCCCGGCCGCCAGGGCGCGGGTCGCGGCGACCTCTCTGCCAACCACGCCCGGGGCGGGCGCGCCCACCGCAGCGGCGCCACCCCCCGCGCCGCCCGCCTTCGCTGCCTCCTCGCCCCCACCACCCCCCACCACAGCAAACGGGTCCGGGCACAGGGCAAAGGGCTGGGAGGTCATGAACAGAGTGAGGTGGAGGCCGGGCGGGGTGGACCGGTGCAGGCGGGCGGCGGCGGTGGGTGGCAGGGCGGCGACGACGGCGTCCCCGGCTGCCACGGCCGCGTTTGCCAGTGCGAGGCCGCCACCGTCGCCAACATCGCCGCCATGCGGCCCTGCCCGTGGCGGGAGGAGGAAGAAGGCCAGCAAGCGGACGGCGCCCGGGGCGAGGGGCGGTGAGAACTGGGAATAAGCCAGGGGCACCGGCGGGCAATCGCTGCTGTAGTAGCCAGCCGTCGCGGCCAGGGCCGCATCGGTCGTGCCGCTGGCCGCCCAGGCGGTCGCCATGTTTCGGTAGACTGTGACGAGGGTGGCTGGGTCCGAGGCGGGGGCGGCAACTTTTGCGGCCAAGGCTGCGGAAAAGTCGGGGCGCGATGGTTGAGCCATTTTCACGCAGTCTTTCCCCCCTCTGCTCTCAGGTTGTGCGCGCAAGGAGTTTAAGGGCTGGGCTGAGAATAAGGCGCAGGGAAAAGGCGGCTTGTTTGTATAATGCGTGCGAGCGGGGTCCCAAACCACCCGCACTTTCCGTCGGCGCGCACGAGAGAATGAATGTTGGCCAAGGGAACACACCTCCTTTTTTTCCCGCACCCTTTGTGTGCCCCTCTCCCCCTCGCTCTCTCTCTCTCTCGCACACACAACACATACGTCTAGATGCTCGGGGCGGCCTCCACCTCCTTCCCGACCGCTCCCCCTCTGAGCCGCTCCCTCCGCGCGCGCGCTGCCTTTCTTCGGCGTGCGTCAGCGTCGTCTCTCCCACGCCGCCCGTGTCTTACACCCTCCTTCATCCCGGCCGCCTCGACCAGCGGCGGCGGTGGTGGTGCGATGGCCGGCCTCCTCAACTCCCTGAAATCGGCCCTTGGGGGCGGCGGAGCCCCTGGCGGCGGCGGTGGCGGCGGCGGCAGCGGCGGCGGCGGCAACAACACCCCCGCCACCGCTGTGTCGGCATTTGCGGACACCGCTCCCTCCTGGGCCGCCCTGCAAGCCCTGGTCGACGCCCAGCGGGCAGCGCTGGGCGTGCCTGAACCCGACTTTGACAATGTGCGTGAGGATGCGAGCAGAGAGGGCGGGGCGATCGATCGAGCGAGAGGGAGGCAAAGTGCGACCCTCTCACCCCTCTCTTTTCTCACCCAACCTCTCATTCACATCTCAGGGCCCCACCAACCCGCGCTCCCTCCTCCGCACCTTCGGCACCGACCCCACCACCACTCCGCCGCGTGTCACCCTGTACCGGGACCACGCCGCCTGGTGCCCCTACTGCGCCAAGGTGTGGCTCCAACTGGAGGCCAAGCGCATTCCGTACAAGGTCGTGAAGATCAACATGCGGTGCTACGGGAACAAGCCGCCCGAGTACATGTCCCGCGTGCCCTCCGGCCTGCTGCCCGCCCTGGAACTGGATGGCGTGCTGCACACGGACAGCGCGGTCATTGCGCAGGTGCTGGAGGCGGCCTTCCCTGACAAGACGCCGCTCCTGCCGCCCCCGGACGACGCGCCCGCCACCGCCCGTCACGCCGCGCTCATGCGCCTAGAGCGCCAGCTCTTCTCGGACTGGCTGGGCTGGCTGTGCCAGGGCGGCGGGCACGAGGGCCGGCGGGCGGCCTTCCACCGGACCCTGGGCCTGGTGGAGGGCGCCCTGGGCGCTGGGGCGCCGGGGGGCGGGCCCTTCTTTATGGGGGCCCACCCCGCCCTGGCGGACTGCGTGTTTGCGCCCTTCCTCGAGCGCATCTCGGCCTCCATCCCCTACTACAAGGGCGACGCCCTGCGCGGGGACCGGGCGGCCTACCCCGCTCTCAACGCCTGGTTCGACGCGATGGAGGCGTGGCCGGTCTACCTGGGCACCAAGAGCGACTTCTACACGCACGTCCACGACCTCCCGCCCCAGCTGGGCGGGTGCGCCGCGCACGGCTCGCCGGCCCAGGCTGCCATGGCCGGCGACATTGACGGCACTGACGGGGCGTCCTGGAGCCTGCCGCTCGCCCCGCTGGCCTCCGCCGGCCCCGCAGCGGAGTGGTGGCCCGGGGAGGACCCGCCCGCCGACCGGCTGCGCGCGGCCGCGCGGCTGGTTGAAAACGCGCGCGGTGTGACCCGCTTTGCGGCGCGGGGGCCCGCCCCGCCCGGCCGGCCCGCTGTCTCCGCCCCGCTCTCCGACCCTTACGCGCGGGCCGACGAGGCCGCCATCCCGGCCATCGATGCCGCCCTGCGCCTCGTCGCGGCCTCGCTGCTAAGCGGGCCGGAGGCGGTGGACGTGCGCCTGGTGGGGTCTGGTGGTGGTGGTGGTGCTGTTCCCCCTTCTCCTCCCTCTTCCCCATTGGACGGCGCGCTCGCCGCCTCTGGCCTGGCCTACCTGCGGGACCGGGTGGGTGTACCCCGAGACCTGCCCCTGCCGGCGGCGAGGCAGCTGCGGGCCCACCTCAACTGGTTCGTCGGGGCGGTCGGCGGCGACGTGAATGTGAAGCGGTGACTGGGGAGAGGTGATGAGAGGGTCGTTGTAAAAGGCTGTGTGGTTCTTTTCCTGATATGTTATGGAAAGCAGCGGGGTGTGTGAGAACAGCGGCGTTTTGTCCGGATGCGCGTGCGCGCGTGTGAGTGAACGCGAGACGGAAAAACGGGAGGCAAGGCCGGCGGGGGGGGGCCCAACACCGATCACCTCCCCCATCCATTTTCCATCCCCTTCATTCCTGTCTGCCTCACCCCCCCCCCCACCCCCCACCTCCCAACCCCGGCGGCGGCGGGATGATCACCCATTCCCCCGCCGGCGTGGGTGTGGCGACGGGAAGCAGGGCAGCCCCCCCGACGGCGGCGGCCAGGTCGGCGGAGGACCCAGCGGGCGAGAGCGAGCCGGGCGTGCCCCTCTCCTGGTCGCCGCCGCCGCCGCCGCCGCTGCTGCCGCCGCCGCCGCCGCCACCCGCGCGGACGTAGCCAAAGCCCAGTCCCCCGGGGGAGAGGACCACGGGGACGGTGCCCACGGTGAAGGGGATGTAGGCGGCGGCCGCTGGCGGTGGCGGGGGCGCGCCGCCGCCGCCCCAGGCCCACCCAGCGGAGGGGGAGGCGAAGGGGGGCGGCGGGAAGGCAGCGCCCCCGCCGCCGGCCAGCACCCACCCGTCTTCCGCCAGGGCGGAGGGGGTGGGCGGCTCACCGGGCGGCGGGGGTGGCCACCGGGGCGCCGGGCGCTGCGGGGGCAGCCTGGTGCCGGCGGCCGTGGCGGCGCGAAAAGAGGCCCCGCCCGGTGGCACCGGGGTGCGGTGGGCGTGCCCCGCGTGCTGCCGGCTGGCGCCGTGAGGCAGGCCCGCCCGCCCGCCACCCGCCCGCCAGGGAGGGCTGAAAAGCGCCAGCTGCTGCCGGAGGGGCGGGGCGGGCCGCCAGGCACCGCCGCCTGCCGCCGCGGCCGCCGCCTCCCGCTCCTCGCGCGCGAGGCGGGCGGTGGACTGGCGGGCCGCCTTGGTCTGCGCCAGGGCCACGTGCAGCAGCGCCGGCGCGGCCTCGCCTTCGCCGGGCGGCCGCACCCCCCCCGGTGACAGCGACATGCAGTGCAACGCCGCCACCACCGCGTCCGCGGCCGCCCGGGAGTCGACCTGGACGAAGGCCACGCCCTTTGATTCGCCGCCCCTCCCACGCAAGACGCGCGCGGAGAGGACCCGGGTGAGCGGGACGGCCGCCTCGACCGCGGCGACCAGGGCGGCCTCGTCCAGGCTCGACGGCACGCCCTTCATGTACAGGTTGTTCTCCCGGACGGGGGGCGGGGGCGGGGTGGCGGTGCGCGGGGCGGGCGGTGGGGGCGGCGGCATGGAGCGGGCGGGCGAGCGAGCAGGCGAGGGTGAGGCGGAAGCACCGCGGCGGGGCGGCGGCGGCGGCGGCTGCTTGGGGTGCGGCTCACCACCTGCAGGCGTGCCCGGAGGCGACTGAGTGGGGTTGCTGGGCGTCTCCATTTGTCAGGGGCGTGGGCGCTCGGAGCGAGAAAAGGAGCGCCGGTCGTTGTTCGTGAAGAGGCGGCCCGCGCACGCGTGCGCGCGCGTGCGCTTTTGTGGGTTTTTTTTCTTTCCCCTCTGACGGCAGCCCACGTGCACAGCAGGGCGCGTGGGGGTGTAAGTTAAGTGCGGCGTTGGCCGCTCCTCTCCCTCGGGGGCGTGTGTGTGAGAGAGCAGAGGGGGTCGTGACGCGAAAAGAAAAAGGGCGGGCGGGCGGGGTCAAAAAAATCACAGAAGTGGGAGAGCTGGGCCTTGCTCTCTCTTTCTCCCATCCCGGTCCTCAACCTCCCGCCCGTCTCTATTTTTTTAGAAAGAAAAGCACCCCCAAACACAGTCACGAAAATCAGGGCTTGGGCGCGACCGGGGTCGCCGGCTTGGCCGCCTCCACCACGGGCGGCTTCGGCGCGGCCGGCTTCGGCGCCGCTTCCGCGGGCGGCTTGGAGGCCGCCGCCGCGGCCACCGCCACCACGGGTGGCTTAGGCACGGCCGGCTTTGGCGCCGCGTCCACGGGCTTGGCCGCCTTGGCCGCCGCCGCCTCGGCCGCCGCCTTGTCGGCCGCCTCCTCCTTCTCGATCTCGGCCTCCTCCTTCTTGAACTCCTCCCGCTCCCGGGCGACGTCCTTCGTTTCCTGGGCGACGCACTTGGCGTAGCAGGCCTCAAACGACTCTGCCGGGGAGGCGGCGGCGGGCGAGGTGGCGCCAGCCGCGCCGGCCGCCGACGCGCCCTTGACGGCCTTGGCCGCCTCGGCTACCGCGTCCTCGCACATGGTGGTGCACGCTTCCGCGGCGTTGCCCTTGACGGCCAGCAGGGGCATGCCCCGCGCCGACAGGTCGTACAGCTGGCCCCGGAAGGCGACGAGCGTGGTCGCCAGGGCGGCCGCAAAGAGGGCGGCCCCCCACAGCCACCACCGGGCGCGCACGTCGGCGATAGCGCGGGCGGCCAGGGTGCGGCGCGGGGCGGAGGGCGGCGCGGCGCGGAGGTAGGGGTTCTCCTCGTCGCTGTGTTGGGGGGATGGAGATGTTTTGTGAGAGAGCGTTTTTTTTTTTGAAAACGGGCGAGCGGACGCTGGGCGTTCGGCTTCTCAGCTCCCGGCTGTCTCTCTCTTTCTCTTTCTCTAGCGCGCCCACTGCGAGTGTCCCACACACCCCCACGGGCCTACTTACTTGATTGAGGACGCCAGCTTGGCGCCGGCCTGGAAGGGAGAGAGGAGGAGAGAGGAGAAGTAAACGTGAGCAACATTCAGTGGCAAGAAAGCGCAACAGCCCGCGTCCGCTGAACGACGAGACTCGCCTCGAAACGCCCTTGTCGCCCCTGAAAAGGCACACGCGTCTCTCCGAGCTGGCTCCGGAGGGTTGCAGGGCGGACACTGCGAAGCGTTTCCACCCACCCGCCCGCGCCCCCAAATCTTGTTTGCTTGCCGCGTTTTTTTTTTTTTTCAAAGGGAAGCCACACCCTTCCGATCGGCGCGGAATGACTGGAATAAGGGCCGCAATCCTCGCCCATCCCATTCAATGGATGGGCAACGCAGTGCTGGCCCCGTCTGAGGAGGTCAGGGCGCGGTTTGGACGGCACAGGCGCCCGGGCGGCGCGTGGAACGGGAGTCAATCACACACCTCCGGCAGGCGCGGTGAGCAAGCGCGCTCTCTCTCTCGCGCCCGTGGCGCCCACAACCCTCTCCTCACACCTCCTGACGCACCGGCGCGTTGGTCAGGGGGACCTTCTCCTGGAACATGGTGCTTTGCTGCGCGTGCGTGCGGAGGTGAGGTGGTGGTGTGGCAGCGGGAAGAAACGAAGGAGTGAATGGCAGAGGTTTGTGGCCAAAACCTTTCTCTCTCGCCAGGGGAATGATAATGAGGAAACCGGGCACGCCCCACGCTATCCGCCACCCCCCGTTAGCATCGCGGCCGATCCCGGCCTTCATCAGGCCGCGCCTTCCGAGTAAGACACCTCCATCATGCAACGGAACAGAGTTTTTTTTTCTGCAAACCCACACGGCACTGTCCCCCTGACCAATTTTCCCCCCCTCTCACCCACCCACCTTCCGACTCAACAGGACCAGGATGCCCTGCGGCCCCACCAGGATCTCGTTGGCCAGCGAGGCCAGCGCAAACCAGATGATGGGCGCCACGTCCACGCCGCCGACGGGCGGGACCACGCGCCGGGTGGGGCCGAGCAGGGGCTCTGTCGGCTTGAACACCAGCGCCCAGGGCAGCGCCCCGCCGTCCAGTCCCGGGTACCAGGTCATGACGATGCGGACGACAAAGGCGAGCTCTGCCAGCGCGAACGCCGGGCGGAGGAGGGTGGTCGCCCAGGCGGCGGTGGCGGCCGGGTCGGCCGCCAGGGCGGCAGGCGGGGAGAGCAGGACAGTCAGCACGCCCAGCGCGGCCACGCACTCCGCGGCCAGCCTGGCGGTGGAGGGCAGGGGGGCGGGGGCCTGTTCCTGCTCGTCCTCGGCGGGGGTGGCGTCCTCGGAAGGGGGCTCAGCGTCGGCGTCCCTTGGCCAGGCGGAGGAGGGGGCAGAGGTGGAGGTGGGGCGGGTGGCGCGCTGCCGGGCGAGCGCGGTGGGAGACGGGGCGCTGGTGGAGGGGGACGGGGTGCGGTCGTGACCCGCCCCCACAGCAGGCACGCACACTGGCCTGGCTACCTGCCGGTGGGTGGTGGGGGTGGCGGGGCGGCGATGGCGGGCGTCAGCGGGCCGGGCGGCGCGTAACCGGGACGCGAGGTGGACAGGCATTTGGGAGGAGGGGGGGGCGGAAGAGGAATTCAGAGTTGATAAAAAATCGACGGTCTCGTCACCGTGTCCTGAATCAGACAAAAGGCAGGGCAGCAGGGTGGGGGAGTGCCCTGATCAATCAATGCGAGGTCGAGGAGGGGAAAGGGAGGCGGCCTCTGTGTGTTGCGGGGGTGGAGAATGGAGGGTGTGGTGAGGAGGGGGAGAGAACCCGACCCCCCTCTCCTCCGCATTCCTCTCTTCATTTCGAACCGCGCGGCACGCACAAGTACACATCTTTCTGCCTGCAGCTCACTGCCCATCGCACCTCCTTTCGCTCAACACCACATGGCCATCGGCGCCGTCCGTGTGGCCGGTCTCGCACGGTGAGAGAGAGAGAGAGAGAAGCGAGTGTGAGTGCGGGCAGGGGGTCGCGTGTTTTGGCCGTGTGGGCGCTGGTTCGCCCGGGCCTCAGCCCATGCATGCGTTGCTACGGAGGGAGGATCGAGGCTCGGGTTTCTCGTGCTCGGGTTTCTCTGCGTGGGTTGGTAAACATAGAGTGTGTGGGTTGAGCGGAAAAGGGGAAGAAGAGGAAGAGCGCGCTCGCTCGTGCTCCTCTCCAACCCGGCCCTCTGGCAGACCACACCTCTTTTTATTCTTCTTTCCTTTTCAAGCCGCGCGCTACGCCCTCACTCGGGGCCGCGGGCTGTGCGTGTGCCTGTGCCCCGCCACGTGCACACACACAAAACGCCTCACACGCAAAAAAATAATACGAATTCGTCCCCCTAAAAAATACACATAGCATCGCCCGTGCCTCGTCCACCTCCCCGTCCACCAGCACCACCAGCCCCCTCCGCGCACGCCGCCCGGCGTTCACGCCCGCGCAGCTGCCGCCCGCCACCACCCGTCGCCACTCCTCCTCGACCACCATGGCTGCCTCTACCGGCGGCGACGCGGCGGCCTGGGTGAAAGACGTGAGTGCCGTCGCGGATGAGATGGAAAGGCGACGGCCCCGATCCCATTTTCCAGTCCCTTTCTCTACCCTCGAAACCTCAATCACACGCTTCCGCTCCCTCGCCCCCTCGTTTCATCTCTCTCCCCCCCCGCCCCCTTCCATTAGGACACCCGCCGCATGCTTCACGCGGTGTACCGGGTCGGCAACATGGAGGCCTCCATCGCCTTCTACGAGGCCGCCCTGGGCGCCAAACTGTTGCGCTTCCGCGAGGTGCCGGAAGAAAAGTACAGCAACGCCTTTCTGGGGTTTGGCCCCGAGGCCTCGCACTTTGCGCTGGAGCTGACGTACAATTACGGCGTGGACGAGTACGACCTGGGGACCGGGTTCGGCCACTTTGCCCTGGCCACCCCGGACGTGGCGGCGGCCGTGGAACGCGTCCGGGCTGCGGGCGGGGCGGTCACGCGCGAGGCGGGGCCGGTCAAGGGCGGCAACACGGTCATCGCGTTTGTCAAAGACCCCACGGGCTACGCCTGGGAGCTCATCCAGCGGGTCGACGCGCCCATCCGGGACCCGCTCGCCCAGGTCATGCTGCGCGTGACGGACTTGGACGCGGCGATCGCGTACTACACACAGTGCCTGGGGCTGACCCTCATCCGGACGCGGGAGAATGAGGGCGGGCGCTACACGCTCGCCTTCTTGGGGTACGGCCCGGAGACGGACGCCTGCGTGTTTGAGCTGACGCACAACTGGGACAAGCAGGACGCGGCGGCGTACCCGGGCATGCTGGGCGGCGGGTACGCTCAGGTGGCCATCTCGACGCGGGACGTGTTCAAGACGGCGGCCCAAATCAAGGCGGCCGGTGGCAAGGTGACGCGCGAGCCGGGCCCCGTCCCGGGCATCGGCACGAAGATCATGGCGACGACCGACCCGGACGGGTGGAAGGTGGTGTTTGTGGATGAGAGCGACTTCATGGCGGAGTTGAAGTGAAAAGAGGTTTGAGGGAGAAGAAGAAAGATTTGAGGGAGAAGAAGAAAGATGGTGCAGTTGCTTTCTCAACCTCGCTTCCCTCCTCCTCCTTTCTTGTCCGCCGCCTACAGAGGTCATCCCGTCCGCCCAGGGACCAAAAAAAATGATAGACCTTTTCTCGTCTTCATGGTGTCATCCTTGCGCAGGGGCCATGCTAATCTTCTCTGTTTTTATGATAGATTTATAGGTGCTGCTTTCGCAGCGAGTGAGAAGAGGGACGCGGGGGAGGAGGCTGGACGATGGTCAAGGCCGTGTTTTGGGTATGCCCAAAATATTTCCGGCCCGATTTGGCGATGATCTTTCCTGTCTGGTTCCCAAAATGTCACACGCCATCGTGTAGCCAATTTGCTTGACTACACCATAGTATGGTTTGTTGGGCGCAGTGCGCCACGAAAAAGCGAAGCAAATGGCGCGCGCCCTTGAAAACGATTCGTGCCTGATAAAAGAAAAGCCTGATAAAGGAGGAAGAAAAAAAAGGTTGTGGCCTTACTCTCACTTTTCCCGCGTCCACGCGCGCACATTCACACACCAGCCCTGCGCTTGCGAGGCCCAACACATCACCACAGGCCCGAAAAAAGGACGCACGCCAAGCATTCTCGTAAAAGAAAAATCAAAGAATGAATCGGCCCGTCTCGTCGCAGTCCGCCACGACGCCCCTCGCCCGTGCGGGGCCGGGCCTGTCCGCCGCCGCCCGCCGCGCCCGCCCGCCCACGCACCCATGTCTCGGGCGGAGCACACTCCCCACGCTTGCCAAGCGGCAAGGCCAGCACACCCGCCCCCTTGCCGCAGGGACGCCCGACAACGCGTCGACCACCCCCGATGCGCCTTGGCAACCCCCGCCCCCGCCCCTGCCCGACCCCTTTGCCCTGCCCCGCACCGTCCACCGGGACAACCTGTTTGCCAAGCTCATGATCGCCTACTTTGCCAAGCGCATGGCCGCCCAGCTCGGGCGGGCGACCTACCCGCCCGGGTATGACGGCTTCGTGGACCTGTCCCGCGAGATTGTGCGTGGGCGGTCGGCGCCCGAACAGCGCGCGGCGGTCGCGGGCGTGCTCGCCTCCCTGCTGCCGCCCGGCGGGCCCGCCCGCTTCCGGGCCCTGTTCCCGCTGTCCAAGTGGTCGGCGGAAGCGAACGCGGTGTTCACCATGGCCGGCTTCAAATGGCTCGTCGGCCCCATGGTGGTGGAGGAGACGGAGGTGGATTTCCAGGGGCGGGCGGAGACTTGGAGGTCGGCCGTCAAGATCGAGAAGTGCCGGTACCTGGAGGAGGCGGGCTGTGCGGGCCTGTGCGTCAACCTGTGCCAGCGCCCCACCCAGGAATTCTTCGCGGACGCCTTCGGGCTGCCCCTGCGCATGGAACCCAATTTCGAGGACCTGTCGTGCGTCATGAAGTTTGGTGTGCCCGCCCTGCCGTACGGTGAGGACCCCGCCCGCGAGCAGACGTGCTTCCAGGGGCAGTGCCCCATGGCGGCGCCGGGGGGGGCGCCCTGCCCCAAGATTGATGCGGGCGAGTGAGAGGGGCGGGCGTGGCGCGTGTCTGTTTGTCGTCTTAGATGGAAAGTTTTTTTTTATTTTCACCCCCCACACCTCGCGCTAGCACTTCCCATCATCCCCCATTCTTCATCACCCACTCCGCCGCCGCCCGCCCCGCCGCCCGCCCCACCACCACGCACTCTAGCAGGGAGCACCCGCCCAGCCGGTTGGCCCCGTGCACCCCGCCCGTCACCTCGCCCGCCGCAAACAATCCGGGGACAGTGTGGGGTCCTCCTCCTCCGCCTCCTCCATCACCTCCCTCCTCCCTCAGCAGCACCCGGCCGTCCCCGTCAATCGCCAGCCCGCCCATCGTGTAGTGGACGGCCGGGCAGACCCGGCCGGCGTGGAAGACGGTGGCGGGCGTGGTGGCGCCAAAGGGCCCGGCCGCATGGGCGGGCCGGCCGACGGGGTCGGGTGCGCTCCCGTCTGCAGCAGCCGCCGCCGCGTCGTGGGCGGCCAGGGAGGCGGCCACGGCGTCCACGGGCGCACCCATGAGGGCCGCCAACGCATCCACGCCCACCACCTTGCTCATCAGGCCTTTGCCCTCGTAAAAGGCGATGGCGCCGTCCCCGTACGCGTCCGCCGCGGCGCGCGACAGGATCAGCCAGGCAGCGCCGCCCGGCTGACCTCGCACGGCCGCAGCCAGGGCGTCCCGGCGGGCCAGCTCGTTGGCGAACCGGCGGCCGGCGGCGTTGAGGAGGATGCCGCCCACGCCCCGCAGGCGTTCTGGCGCCAGGAACGCAGAGGAGGCGGCAGCAGCGGCGGCAGCGGGAGGAGGGGTCGGGGAGGTCGCGGCGGTGGTGGTGGCGGTGGTGGGAGGTGGGGTTGGTGGCCAGAACGCGGTCGGGTGGACTTGGACCAGGCCCATGTCTGCCGTGGCCCCGCCCGCCGCCACTCCGAGGCGGACGCCATCCCCCGCCGCCCAGGGACCGTTCGTGGTGGGCAGGCCGGCCGTGGCCGGGGCGTGGGCGGCCAGGAGGGCGGGGGAGGCCGCGAACCCGCCCGTCGTCAGGATGACGGCGCGCGCGTGGATGGTGGTGGCCCGGCGGGGCGCCCCGCCGCCGTCGGGGCCGCCCCCCTCCTCCACGACCACGCCCGTCACTCGGCCGCCCGCGGGAGGAGGGGGGCGAGGGAGCGGCGCAGCGCCGCCCACCCCCTGACCCACCACCACCACCGCCGCCTCTCCCTCCCCGCCGCCCGCGCCCCCCACCAGGACCAGGCCGACCGCCCGGGCGCCCGTGCGGACGTGGATGGTTGCCGCGCTGTGGTGCCCGCCGCCCGCCGCCACTGCCCGCCCCAGCCCGCCCATGACCGCCTGCCCGACCGGCGCCCCTCCGGGGGGGCCGTACGTTCGGGCGGCGCCGTGGCCGCCCAGGCGGGCCGGCGGGCGGGAGGTCAAGTCGACGCCCGACGTGGCTTCCAGCCAGGCGAGCGCGGAGGGCGAGGACGCGGCCAGGACGTGGAGGGCGGCCGCCCGGCGGGGGGAGGGCACCGCGGCCGCGGGCGCGCCGTCCTGGAACGACACTGTGGAGACGGAGGACGCGAGGAGGTCGGCCTCGAAGGCCGCCACGCCGTCCCCGCCCCCCCCCCCCCCACCACGCACGGCGGAGATGCCGGAGGAGGCCTTGGCCGAATTGCCGCCCAGCCGGGGCTGCGAGTCGAGGAGCAGGATGGAGAGGGGGGGGCGGCCCCCCTCGCCGTCCCCTCCTCCCCCTCCGAGGGCAGCGGTGGCGGTGTCCGCGGCCTCCAGGGCGGCCGCCAGGCCGGCCAGGCCCCCGCCGACGATGATGATGGACGGGTTGGCGGCCGCGTCGGACGGTGGCGGCATGGCGCGCGGGGCAGGAGCAACAACAGGACGGCCACAGGAGGAGGTGGGGCCGGGGCTAGGCAGGTGGGCGCGCGAGCAGTGGAGCTGAGGAATGAAAGGGGTGGGGCGGGCTGGGGGTGGCCCCGTTTTCAGGCTCAAGCGCCGGGTAGGTACAGCGTGCGTGTGCCAGAGGGTGGTCGCCATGGGTGGAGAGATCTGGACGGTCTCGGTCTCTCTCACGGACGCGGGGAGGCGATGCGAAGAAAGAAAAGGAAATGGGGACGAAGAATATGCAGCTAGGGTTGTTGCCCCCATTCCAAAAAACGGAACTGTAGCAGTCAGCTCTCCGCTTCCTCTTTGCTGCCTTGCCTACCCTCGGGACGCCTCCACCGCCTCGTCAATAGGTCACATCAGCACCGCTCACACATCTCCTGGCCGAGGCACACCTCCTGGAAAGGCACGGGGCGAGCATCCAATGGGCAGCAAACGCCCGTGCCGCCACGCGCTCTCCCCCCCCAAAACCCTCCTCCTCCTCCTCCTCTCCACCGCCGCCGCGTCTACCCACCGCCACCACGCCGCCCTCCTCGCCAACCTGACGGGCGTCGTCCCGGGCCTGGACTGCGTGGCCGCGGTCAAACAAGCTCCCCCAACAACCCCTCAGCCAGCCACCGCCCTCCCCCGCGCCCTCCACTTTGTGTGGGTCGGCGGCCGGGCGGCGCGCCCCCTGCCGCCCAAGTACTGCGCCAACCTGGCGACCTTTGTGGCCTGCTTGCGCGGAGAGGGCTACACGCTCAACCTATGGACGGACGCGCCGCCGCCGGCCTACCTGCCACCCGGCATCACGCTCCGCGACGCGCCGTCCTTCCTCGCGGCCCGCCCGGCCCTGGCGGCCGCTCTCGCCGCCCGCGCCAACGTTGGCTACAGGGCGGACATGTTGCGGTACGCTGTCATCGCGGCCGAGGGGGGCGTGTACTCGGACGTCGACGCGACGTGCCTGCGCTCGCCCGCGGCGGCCTGGTGAGTCTTTATTTTTTTTGTAGATGGAAAAAGGGAGAGGGTGAGAGATAGAGAGCCCCTCCCCCACCCCCCGCCCCGCCTCTCCCCCACTCTCACACCTTTTTTACCTCACAGGCGCACCCCCTTTGTCGCCTGGACGGGCGAGCCCTACTGGAACCTGTCCAACGCGGCTTTTGGCTTCCCGGCGGCCCACCCGCTGGCAGCCTTCATCCTGGCGTGCGCGCTGGCCCACGCCCCGGTCACGCCCCACGCCTTCATCCCGTTCATTGCCGGCCCCTCCTTTTTCACGACCGCCGTCAAACAGGGGCTGGCGAGCGGGTGGGGCGGTGGGGTGGGTGGGGGCGGTGGGGGTGAGGCGGGGGAGGACGGCGGCCACGCCTCCCACCACCGCCCCCCTGGCGCCCGCGCCCGCGCGCACCACCCGCCGTCGCTCCTCCGCCTCCTGCCCCAGCCCCTGTTCATCGGTGGGACTGCCGTGGGCGGGGTGGCACCGTACACGCGGCAGAGCAATGATTACAGCTGGAAGGAGAAAAAGTGAGGAGAGGGAGGGTTTACAAAAATATAAGACCCACTCACGACACACACACACGCACGTCACAACTTACCGATCGCCCCCCTCCTTAAATCACCCGGCGTCTGCCCAAGCAAATGAAAAAGGGGGTAAGGTAAGAAAGAACACACTTGACAAAAAATGCCGCCCAAGAAAATGATGAAAAAAATACGCCCAAAAAATGAGATGGAAATGAAAGTACGCGCACAGCACTTGACACTCATGCACCACAGCAACCACGACGAAGAAAAAGGAGACACGGTAGAGAGAAGGTGTGCGGGGGAGAGGGGGGGAATGGTGGGGGGGGAGAGAGAACAGCTCCCCTCTCCATCCCACCACCACCCGCCACTTTCGCTCTCTTCGGTGCTCTCTCTATGGACTGCGCGCCCTCTCTCTCTCTCTCTCTCTCTCACGCGATTTTCATGTATCGGCACAGCCGCGGAGAACAGAAATTTATGCACAGACAAGGTGAGAGAGAGCGGGAGAGAGACGCGAAGTAAAAGAAAAAGAAAAAGAAAAGAAAAAGTGCGCCACGGAGGGGAAGGGATAAAAAAAAGAGACGACCCCAAAATGGATACGACATTAGAAAAGAGAAGAGAGTTTCTCAGGTGCCGCCAGGCGAGGCCGCGGGCGGCCGCGCGGGAGGGGACGAGACGTACTCGACGAACGGCACAACCGTCACGACGGGCACGGGCAGTGCATGCGACGAAGGAGGCAGCGGCGGCCGTATCGGCTCGGCGGGCGGTGGCGGCGGCGGCGGCCGCGTCGGCTCGGCGGGCGGTGGCGGCGGCCGCGTCGGCTCGGCAGGCGGCGGCCGCGTCAGCTCGGCAGGCGGCGGCCGCGTCAGCTCGGCGGGCGGCGGCGGCGGCGGCGAGAGTCGAGGCAGCGATCCCACAACAGGCTCAGCAGGCGCAGCGGGCGGCGGCCTGGCAGCGACAGTGCCCGCGCTCCCGCCCCCACCCCCGCCCCCGCCATCCGACACGGCCGTCGTCGCGCTGCTGGGGCCGCCGCCGTCACCCGACGCGGGCAGCATAGGGTGGCCCTTGGTCATCGAGGTGTCCAGGTAGGTGCGGAGGCGGGCGGCAGCGTCAGGGCTGGCGAACGGGGAGGGAGAGGGAGAGAGAGAGGGAGAGGTGTGAGAAGAAGAAAAAAAAAAAAAAAAAAGGCAGCTCGCGGCGGCGGCTCCCTCTCTTTCCTCTCTCTAAAAAAGAAAAACGTACCGCCCGTCCCCCGCCAGCAGGTCGGCGATGCCCTCCAGGTCGTCCCGCCTGTACATCTCGTACAGGCCGCGCACCCGCCCACTGACGTGCATGTAACAGCGCTCGGGCGGGTCCGCCCCCGCCGCCTCCCGCGCCCGCACCCACCAGGTCCACAGGCGGGCGGGCGTGGGCGGGGCGGCCGGGTCGAGCCCCAGCGGGCCCACCGCCGCCGCGACGCCGACCGCGTGGTAGTGGACGGGCCCGCCGGGCTTGCCGCGAGCGGTGTAGGACCGGCGGGGCAGGAGGAGGCCGGACACGAGGACGAAGCCGTGCTCGAGCGGGGCGAGGGGGGGCGCCCCCAGCGGCGCCGTCCGCCGGCGGGCAGCGGCCGCGGCCACGCCGGCCGTCGAGGCCGCCGCCGCCGCCGCGACCGCGGCCGCAAGGGCCGCCGGCGCCGCCGTCCCGGCCGCCCCGCCACCCTCATTCGCGTGGTGGTGGTGGTGGTGGTGGCGCCCGTCGGCGACGGCGGCGGCCGCCAGGTCGTCGGCGGGGTGTGGGCGAGGGGGGGGGTGCGGGTGCAGGGCGTCGGCGGGCGACCCGCCACCGCCACCGCCGCCGCTGCCGCCGCCGCCGCCTCCCTGCCCCTCCGCCGCCTCCGCCCGCGCCGACACCCACCCGCCCTCGCTGCTCCGCCGCCGCCGCGTGGACGGGGGGCGCCCGCCACCCGACGGAGGCCGCCCCCCTCGCCACTCGTACGCGCTGCCGCCGCCGGAGTCGTCCCCCCCCGCCTCCTCGGCAGATGAGGTGGACGTGTCGCCCGACATGGCGGGGCCGAGCGGCCGGCCGCCGCCCCGCCGGCGGGGGTGGTGGCCGCCGCCGCCGCCGCCGTAGCTGCCGGTGCTCCGCCGCTTGCGCCGGTGGGACGCGCCATTGGCCCCGCCGCCGCCGCCGCCGCCGCCGCCGCCCGCCGCGTTGGCGGTGGCGGCGGTCGCGGCGGCCGCCAGTGCGGCCGCCGCCATGGCCTGCGCCCGCTTCTGGGCGGCCGCCGCGGCGCCGCCCGCCCCGGACGGCGCGCGCGCGTAGAACGCGGCGGTCAGCCGCTGCAACTGTTGCCTCTGGTCCTCCACCCGGGCCTGGGCGGCCGCCGCGGCCGCCCGGGCGGCGTCCCGGTCGGACACCAGGGCGGCCAGGGCGGCGACGACGGGCGGCGGCGCGGCCGCCAGCGCCCGGATCAGGTCGGCCGGCGGCGGCATGGTCGGGTGCGTCAGCCAGCGCGGCGGCGACGGCGCCGGGGGGGCCGTGCCGGGCGTGAGGACCGGGGGCGGCGCGCCGGCCGGCCGGCCCGCGCCCGCGCCCGGCCCGGCGCGGCCGGCCGGCGGGGGGGGCGCCGGGCAGGGCGGGAGGGCAGGGTGGCCGGCCGGCGGGGGAGGCGGAGGGGCGGGTGGTTGGGGCGCCGCCGCCTTGGAGGCCGCCGCCTGCCGGGCCGCCGCCGCCATCAACGCCAGCGCATCCGCCAGGCTCTTCCTCGGGAGAGGGGGCGGGTTGGCGGGCGGTGGGCCGGCGCCGGGCGCGCCGGCCACGGCGCCCGAGGGGGCGGCCGCGGTCGGGGCCGGGGGCCCGCGCGCCGCCACCAGGCGCAGGGCGGCCGCCACCCCGCCCGGCACCGCCCCGCTGGACAGGGCCGCCAACAGGGCGGCCTGCAGGGTCGCGGCCGGCGTGGGCGCGGAGGCGGGGAGGGGCGGCGGCGGCGGGGGTAACGGCGGCCCAGGCAGCGGGGGCGGGGGGTGCCGTGCAGTCGTCAGGGTCGGGTCGGGCGCCCCGCCGCGCCCGCTCTCGCCGCCGCCTCCTCCGCCGTCACCCCGGCCGCCCGGCGCCGCCCGGTCGGCCAGCAAGGACATGATTAGCTCTGCCGCCTGTTTGGCGGCGTCGCCGCCGCCGGTGGGGGTGGCCTGTGCGAGGGGTGGGGCGCGCCATTTCGTGAGCTTGTTTGCCAGTTGTAATCTTGGGAAAGTATTCAGCCCGAGCGCCATCGACGAAGCGTTCGACGTGGTGTGTGCACAGGCACCCCCCTAGCCCCGCCCCCACGCGTCCGGCCGACCGTTGGCAACTCACCTGGACGGCATGGACGTCGGCTTTGTGGGGCATCGCAGGCGGGGACGGCGCAGCCTGCCGGGCCGGCCGCAAGGAGGGGGCGAACAATTGCAGGAGAGAGAAAAAAGATGAACACCCATATGGGGGGTGATTTGATTGTGAGAGGGCGAGATCTCCTTTTTGGTCTGTGAGGGAGGGTCTGCTCTCTCCTCTCTAACTTTTTGTTTTGAGTTTTGCGATGCCCCGCCCACCCCCACCCCGCCCCCGCCCCGCCCGCCCCGCCCGGTCCACCGCACCGCGGGTCCGGCCCCTCTTGGCCTTTGCCTTGGCATGGCTGGGCCTGGCATCCGCGACCGGCCTCCCCACCCCCGGCGGAGGAACGGCGATGGCCGAAACTGCTTCCGCCGGCGCCGGCGCCGCTGCTGCTGCTCTCCCCTCCTCCACCCTCCGCCACTCCCTGCGCCACGCCTGGCGCCCTCTGGCCAGCTCCATGCGGTCCAGCTCAGCCCGTGCCCGCGTCCACCTGAGCCGGCGGGGCGGGTGGGGTGATGGTGGAGGAGGGGACGTGGAAGCGGGCGGCCCGGTGCGTGGGAAGACAGCTGCGAGCGTTGGAGGGCGCGCCGGGGCGGGGCCCGCCTCGGCACCCCTGACGCCGCGCCAAGGGGTGAGCCTTGGTGCTGAGCCATCGATGGCCGTGGGTGAAGAGGGTGCAAAAAACGGCCTCGCCCTTCCACAGGCCCGACCCTCCCCCCGCCCCCACCCCCGCCCCGCCTTCGCGGCCTGCGTCGGCATCATGTCCCGCCCCGTCACCCCCCGGCGGGCCGTCGTCCGGGACACCTGGCTACGCGATGTGAGGGCGCTAGAGGCGGGCGGCGTGTACGCGCGCTTCGTGGTCGGGCGGCCGCCGCCGGGGGGGGCGGGGGCGGGCGGGGCCGGGGCCGACCCGGCCGCCGTCGAGGCCGCCCTTGCCCAGGAGGGCGCGGCCCACGGCGACCTCCTGCGCGTGCCCACGCTGGAGGCCTACGACTCCCTGCTCCTCAAGGTCCTGGCGTTCTACCGGGCGGCCCTGGCGGCCGTCGACGCGTCCTTCTACATCAAGACGGACGACGACGTCTTTGCCCGCCTGGACCGCCTCCCCGCCGCGGCCGCCCAGTGGGCCGGCGACGGCGCGGGCTACGTCGGGTGCATGTTCCTGGGCGGCCAGATGATCGCCGACCCGGCCAGCGTGTATTACGAACCGCACGGTGCCCTGTTCGCGGGGGGGCGCTACTACGGCTACATGAGCGGCGGGTTTTATGCCTTGTCCCAGGCGGCGGCCTCCCTGCTCGCCCGCAAGGACGATGGCGAGGTCCGCTTGATGGGCTGCGGGGACGACTGTTCGGTGGGCTTACAGATGCTGGCCGCGCCCGTCCGGTTCGTGGAGGACTGGCGGGTGTGCACGTACGGGTGCCGGGCGACGAGCATAGTCGTGACCGACGCCTGCAACGGCCTGTGCGAGCCCCTGGCCGCCATGCCCCGCCTCGCGTCCCAGGCCAACTGCACGGGCGGCGGGAGTGGCGAGGCCGCGATCGGCCCCCTGTGGGCCCCGCCCAACCAGCGGTTCGTGGGCAGGGCCGCGGTGGATGCCATGGACTGTGCGGTGATCAGGGGCGGCCAGGTGGACCGGAGCGCGTGCAGGAAGCCTCGAGGGGCGTAAGGGGCGCGCGTGCAGGGAGGAGGGAGGGAGGGCATAGGGGGCGTAGGGGGGGCGAGGAGGGAGGGGGGGGCGTAGAGAGCGGGATGGCAGGGAGAGGCAAAGGCAGAAAGGACAGTGAAAATTAGAACACGCGCATGGGGGGGGGGGGGGGGGGCGGGCGGGC
>Ga0315289_10000294_pt1 | contig 79367 bp, 65 predicted proteins | sample YL17G11_40_MG_FD_203452 | JGI IMG/M metagenome (GOLD analysis project Ga0315289, IMG submission 203452) | Sediment microbial communities from Yellowstone Lake, YNP, Wyoming, USA - YL17G11_40 | ecosystem: Environmental > Aquatic > Freshwater > Lake > Sediment | place: USA: Wyoming | collected...
GTATGGCAGGTAAGGCTTCCACAGCAGGCCAACGGTAGGCAGCAGGAAGCTTAGCATTATGCCTAGCAGTATGATCAGCAGCGTCGAGTATTTGCTTATGAGTGTGCTCATGCGTGCAGATTTCCTGTTCAGCCTGTCTGCTTATGCCTTACTTACGGTTGACGGCTTTGATATATTCTTGTCATGCTGCGAGACTCGATCTTCACGTGTTGGACCGCCGTGCACTGATTTCGCAGGCGGACCTGCGGTTTAGGGCTGAAAACACGCCATAAACGCACCTCCCCCCTCCTAGGTAGGTTTTCATCTTTGGACAAGATGCCTCATGTTTGCTGATGGCCAAAGCGGGTTGAACCTACTCAACTGTTGGGTTGAAAACACGCGAACAGTTGATACCCCCCCTCCTAGGTCGGTTTTTTCGGGGTTTAAGCATGAGTTTTCGCGTGTGATTGAATGGAAATCGGGCGGTCATTTCGTTCGCTCGGTTTTGGTTGCGGCGCATTTGATGTTGAGGGCGTCTGCGAGTCGCTTCAGGTCGGCGATACTCATCCATTCTGTCTTGAGGTACGTGCAGATTTGCTCGTCGGTGAGTCCTAGACGTTTGGCTTCTTCGACTGCGTGTCGGTAGGCTTCGATTTCCGTGGGTCTGTTGCTGTAGCTGTAGTTGGTGTCGAATAGTTCTTTTCCTTCTATGAATTGTTTCACGTGGACTAACTCGTGGATCAGGTCTAGGTACACGTCGGTTTTGTCTCCGTTGTTCAAGTAGTATGCGCTGATCGTGATGTGGCCATCGACGTTGCTTACCCACATGTAGCTTCTAAACCAGGTGAACTCGACCTTCAAGTTGGCCAGAACTTTTTCGGTTTTTTCGCCGAATATTTCTCTGACGGCCTCAACTTTGTCGAAGCCCTTGAAGTAATCGTTGAACGCGTACATGTGTCCTCCAGTGCGGAGCAGCCTGTCTAGGTGCCACTTCCTTATCGCACGCTGAAGCCTGATGATCAGTAGTTCCCGCACGTCCATCGCAGTCTTCCACCTTATTAGTCAATTGTTTGGTTGACTGAAAAACGAAACGACTAGTAAAGCTTGTCCCCCTAGCTGGCTTCAGGATGCGGACGCTGGGGGAAAAAGCCTTTTGGCTCCGTGTGACTAAGACTATCGCGTGATAGCCTTGGATACTCTTGAAGAGTTTAGGAGATACCGTGAGCGAATGAACGAGCGTATCCTCGAGAGCGGAAACCTTGGGATCAAAAGATTTTTCGCTCTTGACAGCCGGGCCTACGAGAAAGGAGCTTTGGACGCGAAGACCAAAGAGCTTCTGGGCTTGGTGGCCTCAACCGTCCTACGCTGCAACGACTGCATCACTTATCACATCCTCCGCTGCGTACAGGAAGGCATCAGCCAAGCCGAATTTTTCGAAGCCTTAAATGTTGCACTGGTTGTCGGCGGGTCCATCACCATTCCTCATATACGCCGGGCAGTAGAAGTGTTCGAGGAATGCAAGGAAAAACAAGCGAAAGGGCAGAGTATCGAGCTTTAGACTCAAGCTCCCCATGTTCGAGACCTATGAGACAAGCCATAGAAACTTGCGTCAGACGGTGGACATGAACGTCGTGAAGATTGATGAGCGGCCCTAGAAAACCAAATCGTTTGATAAACGAGAAAAGCCCGTATCTGCTGCAGCATGCGTACAACCCTGTGGACTGGTATCCATGGAGCGAAGAAGCCTTTGAAAAGGCAGGGAAAGAGGACAAGCCCGTTTTCCTGTCCATAGGCTACTCTACGTGCCACTGGTGCCACGTGATGAAGAGGGAGTCTTTTGAAGATGACCAAGTTGCGAGTCTGTTGAACGAGAAATTTGTCTCCGTAAAAGTCGACCGTGAGGAGAGACCTGACATCGACGGCACATACATGAGCGTTTGCCAATTACTCACGGGAAGCGGAGGCTGGCCTCTCACTATTATGATGACGGCTGAAAAGAGGCCGTTCTTCGCCGGCACGTACTTCCCAAGAGAAAGCAAGTTTGGAAGAATAGGCCTGATTGACCTTCTCCAGAAAGTGTCCGACATATGGCAAAGGGACAGACAGAAACTGCTCGACGATGCTGAGAAGAATACTAGGAACCTAGCAGACCTCAGCAAGATGAAAGCGAACGGACAGGACCTGACTGAAGAGATTCTGGACGAAGCCTTCATCGGGTTAGCAGACAGTTTCGACCTGGTCAACGGTGGATTCGGCAGCTGCCCAAAGTTTCCGACTGCGCATAATCTTCTTTTCTTGCTCAGGTACTGGAAACGGAGAAAAAACCAGAAGGCTCTCAGAATGGTCGAGAAAACACTGCAAAAGATGAGGCTCGGAGGAATCTTCGACCAAGTGGGCCTCGGGTTTCACAGGTATTCAACCGATTCCTCATGGCTTGTTCCCCATTTTGAGAAGATGCTGTACGATCAAGCCCTCATTTCATTGGCCTACACGGAAGCCTATCAGGCTACAGGCAAAAAAGAATACCGCAGAACAGTAGAGGAAATCTTCGAATACACTCTTGCAAGTCTCTTACATCCCGACGGAGCGTTCTATTCAGCCGAAGATGCCGAAAGCGAAGATGAAGAAGGCAAATTCTATCTATGGACCGAGGCAGAGGTGAAAGAAAAATTGGGTGACGCTTCTTTTCTGGTCGAAAGGGTGTTCAACATCCGTCTTGAAGGAAACTACGTGGACGAGCTGCTTCAGAAGAGAACGGGGAAAAACATCCTGTATCTAACGAAGCCCCTGGGAGAATTGGCATCTGAGCTCGGCATGAACAATCAAGAACTTCAAGACAAGCTGGAGGAGGCAAGAAAAACTCTTCTTGGAACGAGAAAGATGAGAGTTCCTCCAGCGAAAGATGACCAGATTCTTACTGATTGGAACGGGCTAATGATCGCTGCGCTGGCAACGGCCGCTCAAGCCTTCAATGAACCTAGATACCGAGAGGCTGCCACGAGAGCTGCAGAGTTCACACTTGAGAATTTGCAGACGCCTGAGGGAAGACTGTTACACAGGTTTAGGGATGGAGAAGCAGGCGTGCCCGGCAACGTGGATGACTATGCCTTTTTCATTTGGGGGTTGATAGAGCTCTATGAAGCGACTTTTGAAGTACGATTCCTGAGCGAGGCCATAAGGCTTCAGGACATGGCGAATGAGCATTTTTGGGACGCAGACAATGGCGGGTTCTTCTTCACGGCTGATGACAGCGAAGAAATTCTGATAAGATACAAAGAAGTTCGGGATGGCGCTTTGCCTTCCGGCAACTCCGTGGGGCTTCTAAATCTGCTTAAGCTCGCACGAATGACGGGGAACAAAGATTACGTGCAGAAGGCTGAAAGCTTAGTCAAAGCATTTTCATCGCAGGTGATGCAGTTGCCCTTCTACGATACTATGTTTCTGGCCTCTCTTGATTTTCTTTTCGGGCCTTCACACGAGATAGTCCTCGTCGGCGACCTGGACTCTAAAGAAATGATTGACATGCTATACTCCGTCAGGACGAAATATCTTCCCAACAAGATTGTCCTGTTCAAGACGACTGGAGACTCAAAGCTGGAGAAGCTCGCAGGTTTCACGAGAAACATGAAGACCATTGAGGGCAAGACAACAGCGTACATTTGCAAAGACTTTGCCTGCAAAGCCCCGACAACCGACACGCACCAAGTCGAGAAGACCCTCACAGAGAACTAGCACGTGCCGCAGCAGCAAGCACCAGGATTTTTTCTTAGAAAGGATATTGGGAGCTCTTCCAAATCACTTTCGGAAAGCGTAGAATGTGGAGTTAACCTCATCGTCTGGGGCAATAAGTCGTTAATGTATAAGGGTTTTCTCACATGTTCTAGTGGACGAAATCCTAGGTTCCAGAGCAAACGCAAGTTTCGGCACCAATGGAAAGGAGGCGAGAAGAGTTAAAATTGTACGCATGAGTTTTTTCATGAATTAAGTCTCTCAAGTATAGTAATGGCAGAGTGCTTATAGGTTATATCGTCGTAGTAAGCAGAGGGGACAAAGCGTGAACAACTTGAGGGGTTATCTCTTGCTGATGTTTGTGTTCTTGCTGGCGGCGTCAGTGGTTTCCGCGTCGCCTCTTTCCTCAGGTAACGCGGGGCTAAACGTGATCAGGGTTCCGAGCGACTATTCGACGATTCAAGAAGCGATAGACTCTGCTTCGCCCGGAAGCATGATTCTGGTAGGCAGCGGAACCTACCACGAGCACTTGATGGTTGACAAGACGCTAAGCCTCCTCGGAACCGACAGGACACACACGATCATAGACGCGGACAACGGCACAACAGCAATCACAGTCACAGCCGACAGCGTCCTAATCAACGGCTTCACCGTGCAAAACAGCTCAAGTGATGGCATCCACGTTGATCATTCCAACAACTGCACCATAAGCGACAACAATATAACACTCAATAATATCCACGGCATATTCTTGGGTTATTCAAACCGCACGATTGTAGAGGGAAACATCGTATCGTTAAGCGGAAACTACAACCCAGATCTGAGTACAATATGGGGCGCCAACATTGCTCTCATGCACTCCTGCAACGACACGATCAGCAACAACGTTGTGAAGAATTCATTCTACATCGGAATAGATGTGCGCGATTCCAACAGCAACCTAGTGCAAGGAAATGTTATAGAAGATAATCCGATTAGCATCTTTGTATATTATTCAAACCTGAACGGCATTTATCACAACAACTTCATAAACCCCAATGTGTACGGGGGAGGTTTCCTAACGGGTCAAGGTAATTCACATTATTCACAGAATATCTGGTATTCACAGAATATTTGGGATGATGGTTATCCTTCGGGCGGAAACTACTGGACTGATTATACCGGGACAGACTCTTTAAGCGGCCCCTATCAGAATGAAACGGGCAGCGACGGCATAGGAGACCTGCCATTAGCGATTGATGCAAACAATACAGACAGATATGCCTTGATGGGGTTGTTTAGCCCGTTTGACGCTGGCACCTGGAATGGAACGGCATGCGAAGTTGACGTGACGAGCAATTCGACGATCTCTGACTTTCAAGTTGATGTTGCCCATGGAATGGTGAACCTCAACGTCACCGGCCCACAATCCACGATTGGTTTCTGCAGGCTAACGATACCAAACATCATGGTTCAGGACCTCTGGCATGGGAACTACACGGTCTTGCTTAACGATGAACCGTGGCCGTTTGAAAACTGGACAGACGCCACGAACACGTACGTATACTTCAACTACACGCAGTCGAGACATGGAGTCATAATAGTGCCAGAATACCCGTGGATCACGACCCTCGCATTCTTTGCAGGCCTCTCAACTCTTGCAGTCGCACTCTCGGTTAAAAGAAATCCGCGAAAACTTACAACTAAACCCCCCACACGGTAGCCAGCAACCATCGCCTGATCACGAGATTCAAAAAAAGAGAATCGCGGTCAATCGCAATCACAAATCCAACCTCGCCGACAAAGGCTCTCATAACATGGCATGAGCGCCTCGCACGTAAAACACTTCTCATGCCATCGCGCTAGGCAAGTATTTGGGTGGGAGGAGCCAGAGTCCTGACTTTCTTGCCTGCAGAGAAATAGTCAGCATGCGCTAAGGTTTCCTTAAAAAAAAAAGGAGATGCCTGCGAAATCGTCGCGGACCTGCAGAATGGGCAAGTGATCTATTAGCTACGCGCTTGGTTTTGGTCTTTTTCTTGTCAAGTATACGAGGACGCCGATGCTCATCAGTAGAAAGCCGATCCCGAAGAAGAGCCAAGCGTATCCTTGGAACATGAGTAGGCCGGCCCCGCCTTGTATTAGAGTTGTCAGAGCGTTTTCGATAGTGGACCATTGTTGTGTGTCGTTGGAGTAGGCTTCTTGTATGTAGTTCAGCGAGTCTCCGTAGTACTTTTTGGCGCCGCTGAAATCTCCTTGCGTGTAATCATTGTGTGCCAGTGTCTTCGCGACGTTCGACTTCACTATCAGTTCCCTTGCTTGCGCCGTGAGGATGGGAAAACCACTGATGGTCGTGGTGGACGGGTATGCTTCAATCTGCTTTTTGAAGTCGTAGGCATCAGCCTGATCGGAAGAAAACACCGCGAAACCGGCACCGCTCTGCGTCCAGGTTGGCTGCAGTATTTGCACGTTTCCACTTGTGCTGTTCACGAGCTCCACGTAGATGGTGTGGCCGTGTGTAACGAAGTTGTTTGCCAGTAGGACCGATGGAACTTTGAAGCTAACGGTGAAGACGTGTGATTGAAGATAGGGTATGACAAACGGGTTGGTGATATTGCATTCAACTGAAGTGTAGTTTTGGCCCCAGTCAAAGCCCACTTTTACGGCGGAGACGTTTATTTGATCAGGGAAGTGGCGGTCGTTGTATACGTTCACCACCAAGTTTGCAGTCGTATTTTCCCCGTAGGCCGTTATCAACACGCCGTAGAAATCATCTGGACTATTCCGAGCTATCGCGCCAATCCAGTTGTAACTTGCTATCGAGGCATGTGTCCTGGGCATGTTAGCTGCCGACACGAGAATCACTGCGCATAGGATCAGACAAACTATAGCGATTCTTTTCAATTTTCTCACAATCTGTTTGACTGAATGACGTTGCACTAGTTGGCAGTTACCGTTTTTATAGCTTTCGAAAGAACCCCCATCGACTCACACAATAAATGGGTTTTGATGAAGACCCCGCCTGCTCGGCCACAAGAGAATACAGAACACACTGGTCTACACTCAGCTAAAAAGTGATTGGTAATAGGGGATAGGATTGAAAAGTGGGCCGGGAGAGATTTGAACCCCCACCACAGTGGAGATGTCACCCATAACTTCCACTTTTTTCTGCTTGCTTACGATCGAAGGATGAGCATCTTTCTTCAAGTAGTTGTCTAGGGCAAACTATTAATTCAATCGCCGACAATGATTATATAGTATACGGGGGAAAGGCGAATGAAGAGGATAGTTTCTTGTGGGCTTTCGATTGCTTTGACGTTCTTGATCGTTCTTTCAATATTCAGTGTATCGGCTGCGATGGAATTAACTCCGAGCCTACCGGCTGACTCCTCAAAGGCCAAAGGAACCTCAGCAACCATTATGGTCGACAGTATGCCGCCCATAAACTCTTGGCCCATGTTCCACCACGACCTAAACCACACAGGATACTCAACCTCAACAGCACCAAACACGAACAACACTGTATGGAGCTACACAACAGGCGGCAATGTGTACTCGTCTCCTGCCGTTGATGGTGGTATGGTCTACGTTGGCTCGTATGATCATATGATCTACTGTTTGAACGCATCAACGGGAACACAAATATGGAACTACACAACACGCGATCAAGTGTTTTCGTCTCCTGCCGTTGATGGTGGTATGGTCTACGTTGGCTCGCGTGATCATATGATCTACTGTTTGAACGCATCAACGGGCGTCAAGATCTGGAACACCACTATAACCGATTACTTAGTGGAATCGTCTCCTGCCGTTTCCAGCGGCATGGTTTTCGTCGGCTCGGCTGACACGAGGATTTATCCTTATTATAGGTTTCACTGTTTGAACGCTTCAACGGGAACACAAATATGGAACTACACAACTGGCAATGTAGGTTCGTCTCCTGCTGTTTCTGGTGGCATGGTCTACTTCGGCACGAATGTAATAAACCCAGGTGATGGTAGGATTCTTTGTTTGAACGCTTCAACGGGAACACAAATATGGAGCTACACAACAGGCGGCAATGTGTTTTCGTCTCCTGCCCTCTCTGGTGGCATGGTCTACGTAGGCTCGTACGATCATATGATCTACTGTTTGAACGCATCAACGGGCGTCAAGATCTGGAACTACACAACAGCGGGGATTGTGGCATCGTCTCCTGCCGTTGCTGGCAATATGGTCTACATTGGCTCAGTGGACCACATGATCTACTGTTTGAACGCATCAACGGGAACACAAATATGGAACTACACAACAGGTGGCAGTGTAAATTCGTGTCCTGCCATTGCTGGCGGCATGGTCTACGTCGGCTCGGATGATAACCGCACTTACTGTTTGAACGCATCAACGGGAACACAAATATGGAGCTACACAACAGGTGGGTTCATGGAATCGTCTCCTGCTGTTGCTGGCGGGATAGTTTTTGTCGGCTCAGGGGATCACAGAGTTTATGCTATTGGAGGTGTTCTAACACCAACAGGAACTAACGTCACTATAGCATTCCCCGCGCAGAATGCTAGCGTCACGTTTGCCAGTGTATCCTCGCAGGGATCCACGATTTTTTGTGCGGCCGAACCTCCTGACAGTCTATTCCCGTCCGTCGTGTGCAATGACATCACGACGACCGCTACGTACAGTGGCAGTATAATCCTTCAATTCGGCTACAGCTCATCGGGGCTTTCGCTGGAAGATCAACAGGCCATGAAGATATGGCTGTGGAATGATTCCTCAGCCTGTTGGGTAGACGTGACCACCAGCATCAACACGACCAGCCACACTGTTTATGGCTTGTCGCCTCATCTGTCGATGTTTGGAGTTACCAGCGACGTTGGCCTAACTGGAGACCTGAGTGTGAACGGGACGACGACTCTCAGCATACCGCCAACACCACCCGCCATTCCTGGAGGCCTAGCTGGCCTGAACTACTATCAGATCAACACGACGAAGAACCTTCCGCTGCCAATCAATGTTAGCCTAGCGTACAGCTATCAGAAGGAGCAACCGGGCGCAGAGATTTTCAATCGCATGTGGGTCTGGAGCGACACGGCTGGCGGCTGGACGGACATAACCACGAGTGTTAACACGACGAGCCACACGGTCTATGGCACGTCAGCACACGTGTCAATGTTCGGAGTCACGAGCCTGCCCCAGCCTCCCGCCGGCATCACAATCACCAGTGCAAACTGTCCAAAAACAGTCGTCTGCCAAGGCTACAGTACAAACATCAGCGTCACCATCAGCAATCAAGGAGGAACCCCCCAGAAAAACTTTGACGTTTCACTGTACTGCAACACAACCATGCTTCCCACAACGTATCAAATAATTCAACTAGACCCAGGCGCCCAAGCAATCTTAAACTTCACCTGGAACACTGATGCTGGTTGGGCAATCGGCAACTACTGCATAAGTGCTTTTTCTATATGCGTGAAATGGGTCCAAGTGGCCAGGGTAGGCGATATAAGCATGGACAACAAGGTCGACGGCAGAGACTTGCTAATACTGTCCAGAGCCTTTGGGTCGTACGGCCCTGATTACTATTATCCGGGCTCACCGGCAACCTTAGGATGGAACCCGAACGCAGACATAACCAACGATGACAAAGTCGACGGCAGAGATCTAATCATAGCATCCAGACACTTCGGCGAAGGCATTTAACAACCCCGCTAATAATGCGATGCAGTGCAGCTAGCTCAAGGCGGCGATGGGGGCGGGGGCAGAATGCCCTACATGAACTAGAAACGCCAAATTCTGACGACGTTGAAAAGCCAGCCTTGGGCAAAATAGGTAGCACATGTGGAATCGTCTTCTAGAGCGAGAACAACCTGCAAGAATTAGATAGATATCTTAGAAAGGTTTGCAGTGGGTCAGGTCCGCCAAAAAGTGGGTCTGGAATGATTCAACCCTCACCGCAGTGGAGATGTCTCCCGCGATCCCCTCTTTCTCTCTTTTCTTAAGAATATAGAACTTGCTCCTAGTTATTTGGTTTAGGAAAATGTGAGAAAACACAACCTTTCGTCAAAGCGTGCGCAGTCTTACGCAAAAGTGGCCCTAGCATTCTATAGTTCCAAAACAAACTGTACATAAGACAGGAGACGTGAAGGCCTTGCAACCGCTGAAACTGTGTTTCACAAATTTTAAATAACACTGTTTGGTAAAGTATTGGTTGGTCGAAGGGCTTTTTTTTCGGGGTAGGATGGAAAAAAGGGGGAAAGGTATAGAGAATGAAAAGAAAAACAGTTACTAGTTTCGTCCTATTTGTTTTGTTTTTGGTTTCTATTTTCCCCATGAGCACTTCTTTCTCTAGATTGGTTGATTCTCACAGCGGCTCTCGAGTTTTTGGGGCACAGTCTAATGCAAAATCTGTTGACTGGTGGCCGATGTTTCACCACGACCCGGCTCACACTGGTTATTCAACTTCAACAGTGCCAAACACAAACCGCCTGGATCTTGACAAAGAGTTGAGTCTAGGTGATCTGGCTCTTGTTGACAACGATTCTGTAGAGTTGGTGACAGGACTTGACGATGCAATACCAAATAGCTATACCAAACTGCTGAGTATTCTCGTTGGCGAAGGAGGAAAACTTGTCAAAACAGTTTCAATGGATAATAAGATTGGCGCTGTTGTCGCCGAGATGCCGCGTGCAGCTGTTTCAGCTTTTGCGTCAGAAGTCAAGAATGCAGGACTGGCGAGGTATATCGAACCCGACACAAGGTTTAAGGTTGATTTTGTTCCGAACGATCCTGATTGGTCAAAGCAGTGGGGACCACGCATAATTCAGGCAGATTACGCTTGGAACACCACAAGAGGCAACGACTCTATTCTTGTGGCAGTCATAGATACAGGAATTGACTGGCATCATCCAGATTTGGCTGCTAACTATGCTCCGCTAGGATACGACTGGGTAAACAATGACACGGACCCGATGGATGACTATGGACATGGAACCCACTGCGCTGGCATCATTGCCGCAGTACTCAATAACAGCATTGGCATCGCAGGCCTAGCCCAGGTCCGAATAATGGCTGAGAAGGCAATTGGCGGATCTGGGTGGGGGTGGGCTGTCGACTTTGCCAACGCAATAGTTCATGCAGTAGATCAAGGCGCTGACGTTCTGAGCCTCAGTTGGGGGGGCGTAGACAGCGCTTTGATCCATGATGCAATCAAGTACGCTTTTGCTCATGGTGCACTCGTGATCGCCGCAGCTGGAAATAGCGCCACAGAATGTAAACACTACCCCGCAGCTTACGAAGAGGTGGTGGCCGTGACCGCAACAGATGAAAGTGACAAGCCAGCTTCGTTTACAAATTTCGGAGATTGGGTTGAGGTTGCGGCTCCTGGCGTAAACATCTACTCAACGATGCCGACCATTCGGGTATCCCTAAATGATGCTGGCTACGCGATGAACTACGACTTTCTCAGCGGCACCTCCATGGCTTGTCCACAAGTTGCAGCGGTGGCCGCACTCATCTGGAGTCGATTCCCCAACATGGCAAGAGATCAAGTGCGAGCTCAGCTGCGCTATACGGCCGATGATTTGGGGGACCCAGGATTTGATGAATACTATGGATTTGGGAGGGTCAATGCAAGAAGAGCCGTAGAACAAGCCGTACCTGAACAAGATATCGCCGTTCTAAACTGGCAGTCGCCTTCTGTTTTAAAGCCCTTTGATACGGCAAAGATTAATGGCACCGTGCTAAACTTCGGGTCGAATGACGAGAGCTTCATTACAATGCAGTTATGGGTCAATGAGACCGTTGTTGACTCTGTGTCAATTAGCCAACTGGCGAGCGGAGAGTCAACCACGCCCAGTCTTACTTGGAGTCCACTGGCTACGGGAAGATATAACATCACGTTGTATGCGGCACCCGTAGAAGGCGAAACAGTCGTAGAGAACAACTTATTGTCTAAATATGTCGCAGTCAGATCCTCAGAAAATATCATGGTTCCCAGCGATTTTCCAACAATACAGAAGGCCATAAATGAAGCTTACCCAGGATACACCATTCAAGTTGCGCCGGGAACTTACCGTGAGCATCTGGTGATAGACAGGTCAATAGCGCTTGTTGGAGAAGACCCTGACACCACTATTATTGACGGAAACGGCACCAAGTCTGTTATCATAGTGGCAAGCGAACAAGGCAATGTATCCGTGAGCGGTTTCACCGTACGGCACAGCGGCTGGTATGGGAGTGGCATTCTTTTGGAGTGTTCCAATAATAACATCACCGAAAACGTAATAACGAACAATGACTGGGGAATCTGGCTTATTGGTTCTGTTAACAACACGATCGTTGGCAATACCATTTCAAGTTCTTCTGGAGATGGTATGTTCCTGCAAGACTCGGGCGGAAACCTTGTTAGAAACAATTGGATGACCAACAACGCTTGGAACTTGGACGTTAGTGGGTCAACCGTTTCAGATTATGTTCAAGACATCGACACTTCAAACATAGTGGATGGGAAGCCCGTTTACTATTGGGTGAACCAGCACGACATGACAGTTCCAGCCGACGCAGGATACGTGGCTGTGGTAAACTCCACAGGAATCAGCGTGCAAAATTTGAACCTAACGAATAACGGTCAAGGAGTGTTATTCGCGGGTACGAGCAATTCCACTATATCCAACATGCGTGTCTCTGGCAACGTCGCAGGTGTTGATTTGGTGGAGTCTGGTGATAATTTCATCTGCGGCAACAGGGTGATTGACAACCTTTTTGGCATCTGGTTGTACTCTCATTGCAACGCGAATATCATAAAAAACAACGACGCATCAGCATGCTATGCTGGAATATTGCTGGAAGAAGAGTCAAACGACAATATCATCGAAAACAATACAGCATCAGAGAATGTCGACTTTTTAGGAATCGGCATGATTCTAGATTATTCTTCAGACAACAATATCATCGCTTGCAATGAAATCAGAAATAACGCCGTAGGTATGGAAATGGCAGGTTCGTCGTCACCATGCAACAACAACACCGTATATCTGAATAACTTCGTCGATAACACAAAACAGGTTGTGCTATTGGGTTCGCACACCAACGCTTGGGATAACGGCTATCCTTGTGGGGGAAACTATTGGAGTGACTATGCAGCCGTGGATTTGTATAGCGGTTTCTACCAGAATGAAACCGAGGGAGATGGAATAGGGGACACATCTTACACGATCGATGCACAGAACAGAGACAGGTTTCCGTACATGATTGAAGTCAAGGGACAATACATCCCTGGCGATTTGAATCACGATGGCAGGGTAGACGGCAGGGATCTTATCACGGCCGCAAGAGCCTTCGCAACCACTTCTGGAGATCCAAGGTGGAAATCAGAGGCTGACGTAAACCAGGATGGCAAGGTAGACGGAAGAGACATGGTAATAATGGCCAGGAACTTTGGGAAATAACATCCCATCCCTCAACCCCCTTTTTTCCGCCATTACAAGAAAGTTTGCAGTGGGCCAGAAGAATTGAAAAGTGGGCCGGGAGAGATTTGAACTCTCGACCTTCCGGTTATCAGCCGAACGCTCAAACCAAGCTGAGCTACCGGCCCATGGGTAATGTTAACTAGTATAAGTTGTTGAACCATTTTTAAGGGTTTTCGGAAGGCTTAGAAACGTGGAGATCTCGCCGGCCAAAGAGAATCATTTCCCGCTCGGTTCTTTTTTTTCTTTCAGAGTCAATCATCAACCGAAGTTACGCATCGGCCGGCTTAAGTGAGCGGAGTCTATATGTATGACTTTCCGAAGTTTCTGGCTACCGCTACCATGTCTCTTCCGTCTATCTTGCCGTCCTCATTTTCATCAGCTGTAGAATTCCATCGTGGGTCACCTGGAACTGTAGCGAAGGACCGTGCGGCCGAGATTATGTCTCTGCCATCAACTTTGCCGTCCATGTTTATGTCTCCAGGCATCCTAACCCTGATAACGTCGCTGCCTACAAATGGTGTTCCGTCATCGAGCCGACCTGATACGGTCAAGGTCACGTTGCCAACCATGATGCCTTTTGAGAGTATAAGCTCCGAAACTGCCGTCCTGTTAAACTTCACCATTGAGTCTGCTGGAATGGTACCATTTAATGTTACAGTGGTAACGTTGATGTCGGCAGCGTCATAGTCTTCTGGAAGCTCAACGTAAGCTGTAATCCATTCACTTTTGCTTCTCAAGTTTAACGTGTGAGGTTCAATTTCTACGGCTACTGTGATTGTTGCGGGTGGAATTGGGGTCCAAGGGGTCACGAGAGGGTATTGGTCTCGGTTGTTCGCGTTAGTAACATATGGTTTATCTACTATTCCGTCACTGCCGCTCTCATTCTGGTAAGGACCGCTGCATAGATCTACACCTATGTAATCGCTCCAGTAGTTGCCTCCGGAGGGATAACCATCGTCGAATGCGTTGGTCGAACTCGTGCAGAACACGTTATATGTGTTGTTGATGAAGTTGTTATGGTATATGCTGTTGTTAAGAGATGTTTCTATCATGAGGGCTATGTCGTATCTCTGAATGTTGTTGAGAAGGCAGTTTTCCGTCAGCAGATTACTGTTGGCTCCTGTTAGGAATATTCCGCCAAGAAACGAGCTGGAAGCCTCGTTCTTACTTACGACGTTTTCGTTTGAAAAGTAAAGCCAGATGTCAATGGAGTTTCTCCTCAAGATGTTGAATGAGACCGTGTTGCTATTGGAATAGGATAAATACAGTCCACTAGCACAGTCAGTTAATACGTTAAGCTTTGCTTGACACTTGGTTGAGTGAGTTATTTTTATTCCATCGCCAAAAGAGAGAGAATTGTCGATGATGTTGTTTTTTGCAGCTACTTTTTCAGAATCTTCGACGAGTATTCCAAAACGGTTTTCAGTTAGCTGGGAGCCGCGCACTGCGATGGAAGTGCAATTTCGAACGTAAACTCCTACGCTGCTCCATGAAACATTCAAGTTAGTTATCGAAACGCTGGTGCTGTTTACGCAGAACACTCCTGCATAATTGTTAGCAAGATCGAGGTTTTCCACGGTAATGTTAGTGGAACTAACCAGTAACACGCATCCTACGGCGGCGGAAACCGTTTCATTGCTTCCATTTCTTACGTAGCATATTGGCTTATCCTCTACCGTGTTGGATTCGTCAATGGAATGAATGAAATTCGAAAGCTCGTAGCCGTCGACTCCAAAGTCAAAGTGGTTTCCAGTCATATGGTTTTTCTCAAGTACATCGTTTGAGGAACAGTAGAGGAATATTCCGCACCAGTTATCTGTGGCCACAACGTTTGTGATATTCACGCTTTGGCAGTTGTAAACCATGACTCCGCTAGAGGGTACGTCTTCGGTCGGGTTTGTTCCGCTGTTTCTGACAGTGAGGCCGCATATTTCCGTCTGGTCCGCCGACACTACAACAACGTCTTCAGCTCCGCCTCCATCAATAATGGTGGTCGACGCGTCTTCGCCTATGAGTTTCAGAGAGTTTTTGATTATGTACACGTTCTCGTAGTATGTCCCTGAAGCCACAAAAACAGTGTCTCCTTCGTTAGCTGCGTTTATTGCACCCTGTATCGTGCTGTACTGATCTGGCACTCTGATGACCTGTGGAATTGCGACCTCTATCCATGCTGACATGGCATTGTTTTCAACCGCGGTTTCGCCCTTGAGAGGCAGCAAGTATGATGTGACATTGAACCATCCTTGTGCGTTTGCGTTCCATGAAAAGCTCACTATAGTTGACGCCCCACTTGCCATGAAGCTGATAATGGTAGAATTGATGGCGCTACCGTTGACCAAAAGCCGCACTGTAATGTCGCTTTCGCTGCTGGTTCCCATGTTAAGTACAGTAGTGTTGACAGTTGCATAATCCCCAAGCGCCATGCGTGAGGGCCGCTTCAAGCTTAAGACAAGAACATCATGGTCAGTCGGAGCCTGCTCTACCGCTCTTCTCGCGTTAACTCTTCCAAACCCATAGTAAACATCGAAGCCGGGTTCACCCAAGTCGTCCGCAGAGTACTGAAGCTGAGCCCACACTTGATCTCTTGTCATGCTGGGGAACCGACTCCAAATCAATGCAGCAACGCCAGCCACATGTGGACTTGCCATTGATGTGCCACTCATATATGCGTAGGAGTCATTGCCAAATGCTGAGTATATATTGACTCCAGGAGCTGCAATATCCACCCAGTCTCCGTAGTTAGTGAATTCAGCCGGATCGTCAAGGTTATCCGTGGCAGAGACGGCGACAGCTTCGTCATAACCCGCTGGATATGATTTGGCGTTTGTGGCATCGTTTCCTGCCGCTGCAACAACTAACACTCCATGGTCATAAGCATATTTCACGGCCTCGTGCAAGAGCTCGCTTTTCTCATTAGAGCCCAGACTGAGATTGATGATTTTTGCTCCCCGATCAACTGCGTGTATAATCCCCAGTGCAACATTACTCGTGGTTCCCGCGCCATTTGCATCCAGAACCTTTTCAGCCATGATTCTCACTTGGGCTAAACCGGCTATGCCAAGGCTATTGTTGATGACAGCACATATGATTCCAGCAACATGAGTTCCGTGTCCGTAGTCATCCATCGGGTCTGGATAATTGTTCACCCAGTCATATCCTAGAGGAACATAGTGCGCAGCCAAGTCGGGGTGATGCCAGTTAATGCCAGTATCAACAACTGCGACAAGAACCGACGGGTCCCCGACGGTGAAGTTCCATGCATAGTCGGCCTCAATCCTTGCCGGTCCCCACTGCTTTGGCCAATCAGGATCATTTGGTGCAAAATCAGCCTGAACACTAATGTTAGGCTCGATGTACCCTGACAAGTTTGCATCGTCGACTTGTGACACAAAAGTGGACATACCGCTATGAGGCACGCCAACAACAACGGCTCTGACCACACCATTCATGGAGACGTTGCTTAGAAGCTCTCCACCGTTACTTGAGATGAGATCCATAAGGTGCAAATAACAATTCGGTCGAGTGTCATTGAGCCCAATCACCAGCTGCTCGGAGTAATCGTAAGCCGAAGCAGAATCGCCAAGCGTCGCTTCATTGCCTGGTTCCAGCCATCTATTTTCTAAAACAGATCCAATCGCGGGAGTAGACATATGGGTCACTGCAGTTCTGAAAGCATCTGCAGAATTTGTCCCTTCTTGGGCGACAAGAGATTTTGAAGAGGCTGATGATCCATCATCATTTACGGTCCAAGTTTTGGGCTCCGATTCGACTGGTTGAATGTCAAATGTCAACAATAGAATGTTTGCCAACAGAAGTGCGAGCATAATCCCTGGAATTATTCTCTTCAACAATTTCCTTTCTCTTCATCTACAATAGTCTTATCGAGAAATAACTCTTACGGAGAAATCTCAGTTCTGCAGCTTCTCCAAGGAGCCATTGCTGCATGAAGCCCCTAACTGTTTGATCTGGAGTGTAATTTTCCTAATCATCATTATCTCAAGCATGTGCATGGTATATGACGCTCGCACCAAACAAAGGAAGATATCTTCTGTCTAGCCTCAAAAACGGGGATTCTGGAAGAGGCACTCTGAGCAGTTTTCTGCCTGACTTGGTGAAGCAAGGCTAATCAAACTCGAAGAAGCCTAATGTGTGGCTGTCTAAGATCGTGCGTTGGAACGAGATTCTTGGATGCCAAAGAGAAGTGTAAGAGCAGTATTTTGTCCAGTGACGCGGCAAGGACTGGGTTCCTGAGGAAGCACTTGATGGGAACTGAAATGCACTTTCTTCGTGGATAGAAGGACTGTTGGCGCCGTTCTTTGAACTGTATGTGTGCCTAGTAGTTCATCGTCAAAACCTTTAACTTCTCCAACGAGAGAGAATCTTTAGGGATAGGCATATGCCTTTGAATGGGCTGTCCTCTCGGTTGCTCTTTTTGTTGCTGCTGGAGAGTGTTGTCCTTGTCACGTTTACCATTCGCCCGGGTATTGAAGGGACGATTTACGTTCCAGGCAATTTTCCCACTATTCAGGGAGCAATAAACGCGGCCAGTTCAGGCGACACGGTCTATGTCAGGTCAGGAACGTACAATGAAGACATCGTTATCAACAAAACGGTATCGCTTGTCGGAGAAAACAAGGAAACCACGTGTATTTATGGCCAAGGCGGAAGAATCGCGGTGTATGTAGAGGCTGATAGCGTGGTTGTGACTGGATTCACGATAAAGAGCCTTGGTGGACAATCCAGCGATGGCATAGACCTCAACAATGTTAGAAACTGTGAAGTATCCGAGAACAATGTCTTGAGCAGTTTCTTTGGCATATGCGTTTTTTCCTGCTCAGATTGCACCATTCAGGATAATCACGTGTGGAAAAACCAATACGGTGTTGGCGGTTGCTCTTGTTCGAATTGTAGCGTCAGCGGAAATGAAGCTGCCAACAATCAAAACGGCATCGCAATCGACATGTCCTCATTCATAGAGATGAAAGGAAACAACCTAACAGGAAATCAATTTGGTATTGTGAGCGATTTCCCTGAAAACGGCAACTACATAGTCAACAACAGCATAACGAACAATTATTATGGTGTGCATCTACATTTTGATGAAACCAATGAAAGTATTTCTGGAAACTGCATAACTGGCAACACAATTACGGGCAATCAATATGGCGTCTGGCTAAAGTATTCCCCTCACACAAGAACAGCGGAGAACAATATAACAAGCAACTTCTGCGGCGTCAAACTCGAAACTTCCGTAGAAGATAATAGTATAGATAGCAACAGCATAGCCAAAAACAGTGGATACGGCATCTGGCTTTCGTCTTCATCAAACAACTGCATAACAGACAACAGCATAGCAGACAACCGATACGGGGCGATGTTAGCCAGTTCCTGCAGCAATACGATAACTGGGAACGCCTTTGTCAATGATGGCATGCTCATTTCAGAATCCTTCAGTAACTCTGTGGACGGCAACTCTGTGAATGGAAAACCACTTTCCTATCTTGAAAATGTCTCTGACCGTACTGTAGAAAACTCGGGGCAAGTGATACTGGTCAACTGCAACAATATACGCGTGGCAAACCTCGATTTAGCCTACACGTCGGTGGGTCTACAAATGTGGGGTACGAACAACAGTCTAATAATGGAAAACAACATAACTGACAACGCTTTCGGAATCGATTCTCATCATTCATCGAACAACACGCTAGTCGGCAACATGATAGCCAACAACCTGCACGGAATCTCATTCTCTATGTCCACAAACAACACCATCTATAACAACAACTTCATGAACAACATAGACCAAGTGAACGCTGATACCTCGGAAAACACGTGGAACAGCAGCTATCTCAAAAGCGGAAACTACTGGAGCGACTACGCTGGCATGGATCAAGAATGCGGTCCAAACCAGGATCAACTTGGAAGCGACGGCATAGGAGACACGCCCCGTACCATAAACGCCAACAACATTGATTGCTATCCATTAATGGAACCAGACGGGTGGCTGAACCATCCATTTTCAATACAAAGCAACGTCACTATAACTGGCCAAATAATCGGGGGCGACACCCTGAACTTCACAGCGTCAGGACCGGAAGGACAGACAGGATATGTTAACGTCACGATGCCCTTTGGAATCGTTCGCGGGCGAATCCTTATGGTATTCATCGACGGTCAGCGCTTTTTCCGGGGGCCTTTAATCATCACCACAGATGGATCTCGTAGCTTCATTTACTTCGAGTTGTCGCTGAGCATCCACGACATCACAATCCAGTATGCAGTCCCTGTGGTCGCTCAAGGTGGCGGCGGAGGCAAAATGCCCTACGTGGACTAGCACGCTGGATTATTAGTTTTGGCTGATTTGACACTGGCTCAACTGGATAATTGTAACGATAGGGACCCTAGTGTTTTTGTGCTTGTGATTTTCGAAGGTTTAGAATGCGATCAAAGCTTACTCCCTGTAACGTGCTGTTTCAGAACATAATGAAGATTGGACGTGCAAAGTTGCTGAGACACCTGATCAGGCGAAGTAGCTCACAGAAGGCGGGTTCGAGTATGCCATGCAGAAGATATAGCATATTACAGAAAACGCAAATAGTTCACGGATACTCATAAATCGTTAAAGGATATTCGGAACGCTTTTAATCATTCTGAGACTATTGCTGTTGGTGGGCCCGTAGCCCAGCCAGGATTAAGGCGTCGGCCTTCGGAGCCGGAGAACGGGGGTTCAAATCCCTCCGGGCCCGCTCCAAGCTTCTTGGGAAAACTATTTACTTAGCTAAGCAAAGTCAGTTCTGTGCGGCGCGCCTAGAATTCAATGGGCAGCAACCCTAGTTTTGAGATCGAAGACCGCCTAAAGCACACCTTCGCATTCTTGTCATTCATTCAGTGGCCCGCTCATATAGATGGGAGGCTCAATTGGGTGACCACTTCAAAGCGTTGAATCTAATTGTCGTCTTTAGTCCATCTATTAAGTTATCATGCTAAGCATATGGTCATGAAAGATGTTTGGAGAAAATGGCAAGCCAAAGGTTAAATAGAAAAATGATCACGTTCTGAGTTAGGTGAAGAGAGAACGGCGGAGAACGGTCTTTTTCCTTTTCCTTTCTCCCTTTCTCCCAGTACCGTTCTCTCCGCCCTTTCTCCTTTCTCCCAAAGTAAACATTTGCGAGGGCAACTTATACAAAGTATTGTGGCAATATCCTATAGAATAACATTTTGCTCATATCCATGCCAAAATTAACACCTGACCATTTTTGAATTCAAGATTGAAATGATGAGAAGGCAAGAATGAGTCCAGCGGCGGAGCAGGTCCAAATGCGATAATGGACCGAGCGCGATTAGACCCCAAATGGATTCAAGTCCCATAGCATGGTTACAGAAAACTCACTTTTGCAAAGCCGAGAGTTCGAATCTCTCCCATGCTACCACGCGCGCTTTAGGGGGAGGTAGGTGTGCATTGTCGGCTTGAATGGGGCAAGCTTTAAGGGTGATGGCTCATGATTTCTGATGGAAACGGGATTGCTGTCAGAGACTTGAAGCTTGATGAATCCGGGCGTAGCCATAGAAACGCATGATCTGACCAAGTTATTCAAGTCGAGGGACGGTAATTCAGAGCCTAGAAGCTCCCTTTTCAATCGGAAAGAACCTAAGATGGTGACGGCGATCGACCATCTCAACTTGGAAATCAGAAGAGGCGAATTGTTTGGTTTGCTCGGGCCTAATGGGGCCGGAAAAACAACGTTGGTGAAGGTCCTGTGCACGTTGCTGCCTCCAGATGAGGGGAACGCCTTTGTGAACGGTTTCGATGTTGTGCGCGAACAAATGGATGTTAAGAGGTCGATAGGCGCCCTTTTCAGCGTGGGTGAGAGGGGTGCGTTCTGGAGGCTTAACGGCTACAAGAACCTTGAGTTCTTCTCAGCCATCTACAACGTTCCGAAGAGCAGAAGGCACGAGAGAATTATGGAGGTTTTAGACTTGGTGGGCTTAAAGGATAAGGCCTTTGAACGCTACCAGAGGTATTCGGGTGGGATGAAGAGAAAACTGGCCTTGGCAAGGGTGTTACTTCCGGATACGCCCATTTTGCTTCTTGACGAGCCGACCGTAGGCTTGGACGTGATATCTTCTAGGACTTTGAGGGAGTTCATAAGAAACGACCTTATCAGAAAAGCCGGCAAAACAGTGCTGTACACGACGCATTATGTTGAAGAGGCGTCTCAAATCTGCGACAGAATAGGCATACTGAACAGGGGAAAACTTGTCGCTTGTGATACCCCTGACGCCATTAGGCGCGTAACAAAGAAGGGTGAAGTTGTTGAAATAAGATTAAAGTCCATCACGGATGCCCAAATAGAAGCCATAAAAACTATGGATGGCGTGGTCGACATGGTAAGTGAGGTGGAAGACCCCGTGCTCGGCCAACGATTTTTGCGCCTCCACCTTGAGAGCATAGGCTCACTGCCGATGGTCCTCGACTTTTTCTTCAAAGAGAAAATCCAGTTGATTGATTTGAGACGAGAAGAACCCACGTTGGAGGACGCCTTCATAGAGTTAACTGGAACAGGCTTGGAAAAATGAAGTTACAAGAAGTCGAAAAAATCTACTACTTCATAAAGAGAGACATGACATCCTTCTCTACCTATAAAACAAACATGGCTCTAATGGTATTAGGCGCCCTCTTCGGAGCGCTATCATACGCATACTTGGGCAGCAACGCAAGCATGCAGAGTGTCCTTGAAATGTACCACATTTCCTTCAAAGACTACTTGGTGATAGGCGTCGCCTTCAGCACGTACATAGGCCAGGCCCTTACGCTCGTTCAGGCTACCGCTACCCCCTGGCAGCTAGAGGAAGTCTTGGTTTCTCCGACACGCTTGGGCACTTTCATTATCGGGAGTTCCGCTTGGGGGTTCATATGGAGCACGGTTGTTGTGGCCATATACCTGGCTGTAGGTTCCTTGGCCTTTGGGGTCGTGCTCAGTGTCAACCTCGTCGGGACACTGCTCGTATTAGGGTTGGGTATAGGCACGCTCGTAGGCTTCAGTATGATAGGCGCCGGCATATTGATAGTGGTAAAGCAAGGGGACCCTGTGACGTGGCTGATGGGCATACTGACAAGCGTTTTCGGCAACGTTCTTTTCCCGCCTCAGGTGATGCCTTACCCGCTTCGGGTAATCTCCTACTTTGTTCCGCAATACTATTTTTTCACATGCATCAGGCTTATGATGATCGGTCGGTCCATACAAACGATTCTGCCGGAACTCCTCACTTTAACCCTCATGTGTGCCATAATTCTGCCATTAGGCTATCTCATCTACTCATGGTGCCTAAGAACTGCTAGAAAGAATGGAACCCTATCATGGTTCTAGACCTTTTTGTGGAGTTAACCTCTACGGGATGCGTTCATCTTCACCATTTCTTCTTGAGGGCAATCGAAGATTTCACGAATTTCCAATCTCTTTTGCACGTCTGGGCCAAGCATGTCAGTTGTCGATGTTGCTTTGACTATCGCAGCCGAGCCGGAACCGCCTCCGGTATCGCCCACAGCAATCACATCCTGCACTTCTGCGCAGACTTTCATCCCCTGGCTAAAGGTGTACGCGCGCGCTAGGCGATTAACGTATGAAGTTTTATTCGTAGAATATGAGGTTTTGTTCCTCTAAGCTTTCGTGAAGCTTGTGCACTGCGTCATAAACCTCCTGTTCTTTCTTCGCTCCGGTGCAAACAAGGTTCCCGCTCGCGAATACCAGTATGACCACCTTAGGCTCATCCATCCTGTAGATCAATCCTGGAAACTGCTCCGGCTCATACATGGTTTTTGCAAGCTTGCCAACTGCCTGTTCCAAATCTACCTTTCCGCCTAGGCTTACGGAGGCAACAATGTTCTGAATCTTCAACTCAGGTTTGCTGATGATAATTATTCCACCTTTTTTCAACTCTTTAACAACTGCCATAACAGCCCTGCGCGCTTCTTTTTCCGATTTTGCTCCTGTGCACACCATTTTTCCAGAGTTGAAGATCAGCGTTGCTGTCTTCGGTTTCTTCAGCCTAAATACTAGTCCAGGAAACTGTTCTGGGCGATATTCAACCCCTGGATAACCCTTCACCACAGCGTTCAAGTCAACCTTCTGGTTTAACGTAGCAGAAGCAACAACGTTTTGAATTTTTATTATTGCTTCAGTCTTCGGCATCAAACACCACTTCTTATAGTGCGCGCGCATTCGATGACGCTTAAGCTTCCGTTTCTCCCCAGTCGCAACTGCCTTTCACCGCTGAACCATGTTACTTTGCCATTTTTGATGTCAACTACGTCGCCCTTATGCACCATGCTGATCTGGTGGTTCCATAAACTCATTTTCATTGAACCAGTTTCGTCTTCGATAAGTGCATTTGATATACAGGCCGTCGTTCCATATCTCGTGTAGACGATTTTAGATTCTGGAATCTCCAGCACTTCTGCTTTGAGGCTGACTTTTTTCATTCCGACTTTCAAGTCACCAATCTTCGAGGTTACACCCTCGCAATTCTTAACTGAGGAAGTTCTGGCCAAAATTGTTTCTGTGTAGCTTTCGAGCTGATTCTTTCCTTGCAAGATGGCAATCGATATCGGAAATTGAGCTATAACCTTCCGCGCGCGCTCCGGACCGTTGGTAAAGAGAAAAATCGCTGAATTTTTCGTCCTCCTACGACATTTTATAGCCAACTGCGCACATTCTGACCCATCGTGATTCCAAGCTTCGACAATGCCATTGAAGAATTCACTCGAATCAACCTTATGCAGCATCGCGATTCTGGCAAGGTTCTCCAGAATCCTTCCATCTTTGTATGAAGGCACGTTGTTAAGAGGCCTGCCCCTACCTCTCCAAATTTGCTTAGCCATCTAACTTGTTTCCACCCTTTTCAATCCATCGCTAGAATAATAGATCTGGAATGTGCATCTCATATTCTCAACATCACTTATATAGCTTAGTTGCTAGGCACGCGCTGAAAAACTTTAACTTAGTTCGATCGATATCTAAGTTAAGGTCTTCCAAATGGTCGGGAAATTATGAAGCAAAGTGTCACGAATGAGGATATTAAGCGATTTTTAGCATCTTTTGATAGGGACCCTAAGAATCTTCTTGCGTTGAACGCGGTGACCCAGAACGGTATTGCAGCTGTGGCTTTGAGTCGAAAAGAAGTCGATCGAATTGACTACACATTCAGTAATCTCATAGAGTCACCGGAGGCTACTAATCAAGAGGGGTCAGGGCGGTGTTGGTTATTCTCCGGGCTCAGTCTCCTTTGCCTGGAAGCTATGAAAAAGTTGAACCTTCAGACCTTTGAACTCTCCGAGGTCTACCAGATGTTCTGGGATAAATTGGAGAAGGCGAATTATTTCCTTGAGAACATCGTCGAGACCAGGGATGAACCACTGGACAGCCGGATGATTCAGGCTGCCAGTACTAGCAATTTCCATTTTGTCCATCAAATCAGAATGGCTTAGCTGGAACCTTAGCGAAATCAATTGGATTCGAGCCTGAAGTGGTTTGGGTCTCTATGGGACTTGACGCCAATTGGGAGTGGACCGAGCGGGATTTGAACCCGCTACTGAACTTTCTTTGTCTTTCGGCAAAGAACGTTCATTAAGAAACCTATGGTTTTCACTGTCTGAATTTTTCGTCAAAACTGCCTACAGCTCCTATTAAGAGTTAATAGCAGCGTCTTTAATAAAACTGACCGTGAAACAAGCGCGCACTCAGGGACGGTTTCTCTCCAGAAAAATGTGTGTGGGATAAAACTTTACCCTTTTTCTCTCCTTTCAGTTGCTCTGCAAGCTCATTGTGAGCCTACTTTAGAAGGTGGTGTTGTGGCGCCTCAGAATCAATTTAATGTCAAATCATCTTGGGAAAAAAGAACCGAATTTAAATCCCTTCATACTGACGTGATATCATCATAGGCGCCATGATTATTTCGACTTCCACCAGCTAAGTCTTATGAGAAACCGTTGAGTTAAAGCTCGCTACCCAAGGACGGACTGCTTTATGCTGCTATAGGCAATTAGGGCTATTCTTCCAGAAAGAACGTTGAATCTTCCATAAGTAGACCGGACGTTATTAGGGCGTATCGGAGAATGGTGGTTTTTTGAGACGCCTTTACTATTTCTTATTGGCTTTTCCAGCGCAACGGGTACTGCAATATTTACTTTTGTTATCTAACGTCGTAAAGACTCTCCCGCAAATTGAACATTTCTTCTGAATGATTGCCATCCCGCAGACCTCATAACCTCATCACTATAATTACGATTCAACAAATATAAGATTGAACCGTGTGCGTGGGATAAAACTTTGCCCCAACAACAACCAACGACTGGCGACCTGAATTGCCATATTATTTTATAAATGTCCCAGCATTGAAATCATTCAATGGATTCAATACATTTGTTGAAAACAGTCGTCTCAGATATTGCAGACTCTTTGGTGGATGTTGATAAATCCAGAGAGCGAGCTCCCAAGGCGAAAGGCGGATTTTACCAAGCAGGAGTCGGACCATTTCCAGAGTGGCTCTTGTTGAATCGAATATGTCAGATATTAGGTTCAAAGACTGAATACCAAGGAAAAGTTGAAACCAGAAGATGTCCAGACCTTTTGATAAGAGATTCTTGGGCTTTAGAGTTCAAAATTGCTAGACCTTTTGGAGATAATGGAAAGGATGCTGAAGACTGGTCCGTCAATCTTCTCCATCCATACATTGAAAACACCAGTTCACTGGGCGACTGCATGAAATTGCCCAAGTTGAATATGCCTGAGAGAAAAGCCGTTGTCGCAATTGGCTATGAACATGACCCGACACAGAAACCTCTTGCGCCACTCGTAGATAGCTTTGAGATACTTGCAGAAAGAATAATGAAGATAAAACTAGGACCAATAGAAACTGAGAACCGCAAGAACTTGCTTCATCCTGTTCATCAACAGGTGACGGTATATGGATGGGAAGTCTGCGGAAGCGTCTAGTCTTGCATTGAAAAGAATAGTTATGAACAGTTAGCGCGTGCTTGTTATGGGATTATTTGGGCGTCTGCGCAACCGCTGATTAAATTTGTTATTTTTATCTTTAGGTGTTCATTGGGTTTTGCGTTGCTGATGAAGATTGGAAAGCCTTTGATTCTGGCGATGCCTTCCCCGTTTGGACTCATATCTACTATGTCTACTTCGTATTCTTCCCCAATTTCAAATGGGTAATTTATGCCTTTGCCGTGTTTGGTTTTTGCGTTTCTTGGAGCTCGCTTTTTGGGGCTAAAAACACATTCCTCGCTTTCAACATTAAATATTAAGAAATACATTCCAAAGGCATAAGCGTTTTGTCTCAACCCTGCTAAGAAAAAAGTCAAAGAGACAGACTAGTAGGCTCAGGTGCTATAGACAGCGCGCGCTAGAAAAAAGAAGGGCTATGGGGTTCTGGGTTTCCGCGCGAGCGTGCGAATACACTATAAGCCGCGAAGCACCTATTATCGGAAATGCAACCTAATCAGCAGAGGAGCCAAATCAATCCTGGTATCCGCGTAAAAATCGTCTTGAAGCAGGACCAACGCAACGGCAAGTTAACTGAGGGCATCGTCAAGAATATCCTCACCAACAGCTCAACTCACCCCCACGGAATCAAGGTACGACTGATAGACGGCAAAGTCGGCAGAGTACAATCAATAATAAAATAGTAGCGCGCGCATCCACTAAAGGCGACTTGAAAAAGAAAAAAGGGAACTATTTCTTGAGTTCTACAACTAAGAGGTCTAAATCGGTTTTCCCTGTGTTCTCGGCTTCGTGAGATTGGGCTTTAAAGAACATTGCCTGACCAGTCTTTAAGTCTAGTACATCCGTTTTTCCTGAAGATGTCAGTTTTAGTTTGCCACCTTTGAGGACATATACCACATGGTCGGGATGGCTGTGCATTACTGCTTTGTCGTTTGGTTTAAACAGAACGCCAAGTACGCGCACACGGTCGTTTTCCATTATGACCTTGTTTTCCATTATTCCACTTCCAGTTTCGTCATTCCTTCTAGACTCTTCGCTTGCAAATTTATAAAGCGCGCGCGTGTTGACAATGTGCTTCACAGCCACTAGACGAAAACGCCGCCTGCGCTGCTAATTAGTCGCACGCGCTAATAGTGCGGAGCTATTCCGAAGTCTTCGTCTTCATCCATTTCTTCGTTTTCTTCGCAAAATTCGCAGAGTTCGTCATGGTCTTCATATCGCTCTTTAGTTATCTCCGTATGGCATATACGGCAATAATACTTCTCTTCGGTCATATTCTCGCGACAGCTAAATCTTGATGTCCCGCCTGATTTGACTTATCGGTTATGAATCTCAAATAAGAATCGAAAGCTTCGCGTCTATCTAGAAGCAATTGGCAATATGGTCCACACAATAATCAACGATTCCAATAGACTTTAGCACACGAGCTTTCTAGATGTAAATTCAAAATTCATAACATATTTCTTTCCCATTCCTCAAAGAATAGGCAAAAGTGAAAAAATTGAGTCAATTCTACTATGATAACATGCTGAAAGGCAGTTTATATAAGGACATGATTAGGGTCATACTGCAAAAGTCAGGTTATTCAGTTTATCCCTATGGTTATGAGAGCACTCTGTCGGAACTCAAGTCAAAACTTACGCAAGAAACAAGAAACTCCAAGACTGGTCGCAGAATAAGGTCCTCTCCAGATTTGCTTGTTTATGATGACCAAAACGTAATGCTTGTAGAAGTGAAGATGCGTGGCAAATCACCGCCATTGATTAGAGCCAGTGAGATTAAGAATGTTAAGGAATTCTGGAATGATTCCGTTCTCGTAGTCGTAGTCCCAGAAGGTAACATTTTCTATGCACAAAGAATAAGCGAATTGGAAATTCAAGAAAGCGACTATTATCAATTGTCAAATTTCGAGAGATTCCAAGATATTTTCACAAGGGTTCAGCCTGAGGACATTTCATATTACAAGGACATCGCATTACAGAACATGAAGAGCACGCGCGCTATGAAATCTAGTCCGTTCTACAAAAATGTGGAACAAAAGAAAACATACAACGTTGCTGAAATTAGACTAAGTGACGCAAGAGCATACAAAAAGTGGACGGATGCTGAGGATTTGGAACTTTCGAACAACTACCGAGAGGGATTCTCAACCTCCCAACTTGCGGAGAGGCACAAAAGGAGACGCGGAGCTATCAGCTCAAGGCTCAGAAAACTCGGTTTAATCCAATAAGGGAAATATTTCTCACACTCACTCTGTGTGCGTGTTCGCGCGCGCAAAAAAGAGAAATGAAGAAGTAAAATCGGGCTATCAACGCGCGCGATTTGCGGAACACTTTATACTGCACAAATTTAGCTTCTATTGAGACTGCTAAATGTTGAATGGCTCGCCAGTAGTTTAGCACCCAGGTTTGAAGATAAACCTTCAAAATGAGGCGATAGAATGAAAGGAAAAGTCCTTGAAAGGAGGCTCGATTTGCTTAGACTCGAAGGAAACGGCCTGTCGCCTTCAGAGATTGTGAACGACCTGAGTCAAAAATACGCGGTTAGCGCACAGTCAATTTACTATGACTTTGAGACGAGGTACGTTTGGGAACCCGTTTTTCAAGAAGCGAGAAGAACGTTTCTCGCAGTCCTTAACAAGCACAATCAGCTCTACAGAAAGGCTTCACAACCAAGATTCTGGGCAGACCTTGTTTGGCAGATTTCACGTTGACAATGCCCTTCTCCAAGTCTATGCATCGCAACGTCAAACTGTAAAGCTCAACAGGTCGCAACCCAGTGTCCCTCAAAACACTGAAGACCACTGCATATTTCCTTGAAGCTCTAGCAATGATTTTGCCGATTTGCTCTGGACTTGCAACGTAAGGCAATCCTCTTTGACGCTTGTAGCATGGAGGCTTCCAGACTAGACCGTTGACCCTGACGTAATGATGGTAAGCAAAGACCAATGCCTCCTTGTAGGCAACTGAACAATTCTTTCCTGCGATGACATCACGGACTGAGTCAGGACAATTCAAATCAGCAATCTTTGATAAAATCTTCAGTTTGTTGCCGTAGCCCTCAACCGTAGACGAAGCGCGCCCTTCCTTCCTCAACTCCCAAACAGTACTGAAAATCGCTTCCTTCACGGAAACTGGCTTGTGTTCAAGTGGAGTGGACCGAGCGGGATTTGAACCCGCGACTTCCGCCTTGCGAAGGCGGCGATCATACCAGACTGATCTACCGGCCCTTTGCTCCAGGCATCTCTCAAACACTCTTATCAGGACAGAATTTAGGGTTTCTGATGCCAGCCATTTCAATTTCGTAGCATTAAGTAGCTATGCAGCAGATTTTTATGAACTTCGCCCAACGATTGCGATGGTGACCTTCTTGTCGTCTAGTTGGCTCTCATGCCATTCTGCTTGGGTTTCTTTCCGATCATTGTGCAGCTGGACTTTTTTCGCTCGGACAAGGTCAGCCATATCTCTAAGGTAGGGCTGCAGCAGTCTGATGCTCTCGTCTTCAAGATCTGCCACATGCACGACCTCCAGCACGTCGGTTGGCACGTAGCCAAGTTCTTTTCTCAAAGCTTGAACTCTGCGAGCAAGGTCCCGCATTAGACCTTCGCCTAGTAGTTCTTCGTCTCTTCGGGCATCAAGGTAGACTTGCATTTCACCCTCGTTCGCCGAGACCCAACCTTCCTCAGCGGCGCTTTTTGCTTTCTGAACGAAGTCTACCGTTTTAACGTTTGAAAGCTCCAGCAAGAGGTCTTCGACGCCTCGAAGTGCATTGCATACATCTTTTGGGGCTACGATCACCATCCTTCTCAATGGCCATCGGCGTTTCAATCGAGCATTTTGCCTTGCAGCATAGGTCAATGAAACACACTTGAACAACATGTCAAACTGCTTTTCCAACGTTTCGCTTCGCATTTTCGTGTCTGCCTGTGGCCATTTCTCGAAGTTTACTGAATCCGAGAGTCCTGGATCGAATTTTCTGTAGATTCCTTGATGCAACGCCTCGCATAAGTACGGCGTGAAAGGGTTAAACAATAATGTAACGGTCTTCAGGACATGCCACAACGTGGCGTACACTGCCCATCTTCTTTCAAGAGTCGCTGGATCATCTGTCCAGAGCTCCTTTCTCACCATCGGAACGTACAGCCTGCTCAAATGCTCTATGACGAAATCTTCAAGCATCGCCGAAGCTGGATTAAATTCGCATGCCTCCAGCCTCGCAGTGAAGGCTTCTGTCGTATCTTGAAGCTTTGAAAGCAGCCAATAGTCTGGACTTGTGAGTTTCCTCTCTTCTATCGCCCATTCAAGCGTCTGTTTCTGCGCGTCGAAATCGTCAAACTCGGCGTTCTGAGCGAAGAACCTGTTCAAATGATACAGCGTGGACAGTATCTGATACGTGCGTCTGCCCAGTTCTTGAACGTCGAAGTCGTTCGCATCGGTCGGGGAGCATTTTCTCAACATGTAGAATCTGCAGATGTCAGCAGAGTACTTGTCCAGCGTTTTGTTAGCTTCTATGACATTTCCGAGACTCTTGCTCATCTTTCTGCCTTTCGCGTCTTGGGTTAAGCCTTGGAAGAGGAAAGCCTTGTATGGCGGTTCCGCTTTCCCCGTGAATATTACATATTCTTGGAGCAGCCTATTGGCCCATCCTCTTGTCTGGTCTATTGCTTCTGTTAGGAAATCAACCGGTACGTACTGCTTGAACTCTTCTTCTGTGAATCGCGCGAAGAACGATGCTCCACTGTTGTGCCAAGTGTCCAAGACAAAGTCTTCTCTGCGCATCTTGCCGTGGCACTTGGGGCATTCTAAAACAATATGGTCAACCCAAGGCTTGTGCAGCTCAAAATACCCTTTAGGTTTCTCACTGGCCTTTTCCATAAGCTCTGCCTTGCTTGAGACAGCGGTTTTCTCGCCACATTTTTCGCATTTCCATATCGGCAAGGGGGCACCCCAGACTCGTTCTCTGGATACGCACCATGGTTTGCCCTCTTTCAAGCAGGCGATGAAGCGATTCTTTGGGCTTTCATAGTAGTACGCGACTTTCTCAGCAGCTTCCAAAATCCTATCGTTCACTTTGTCCGTTCTCAGGAAGTACTCTTTTCTCGCGAGCCAAATGAGCTTGTGGTGAGACCGCCAGCACGTTGGGTATTCATGCTTCACCGTTTTGACCTTGACAAGCAGTTCTCTTTTCCGAAGCTCTTCGACCACCATTTTGTCCGTGTCCCTTGCGAATATGCCGCAGAAGAACCCACCGTCCTGCGTGAATTTTACTTCATCGTCGAAAGGAGCGAATATTGGTACGCCACGTTTCATGGCTGCAAAAAAGTCCTCTTCACCGTTTCCAGGCGAAAGATGAACAACCCCCGTGGCCGTTTCCACATCTACGAAGTCCTCGCAAACAACCTTGTGCACAAGAGGATGACTGACCTCCAACTCTTGTTGTCTAGGAACTAGGTCTTTGAAAGGATAATCGTAACCCGTCCCTTCGAGGCTTTTTCCCGGAAGTTTTTCCACTATTTTGTATTCTTGGACTCCGAGTTCCCGCATTGTCGCCTCTACCCGCTGGGCAACAAGAATCCATGTTTCATCATCAACCATCACTTTGGAATATTCAGCATCCGGTCGGACCGCGAGCATCGTGTCGGTTATTAGCGTGAAAGGCATGGTTGTCCACACCAGAAAATACGTGTTCGGGCTGTCGTGAACCTTGAATTTGAAGTGAAGACTCGGGTCTTCAACCTGTTGGTATGAACCCTCGTAGCCCACTTCTGTGCTGCTGAGGCTGGTTTGGCAACCTGGGCAGTAGGCCACGACATAGTGTCCTTCCTCTAGTAGGCCTTGGTCCCACGCCCGTTTCAGGATCTGCCATTCTTTTTCAATGTACTCGTCCTTGTAGGTCCAATAGGCTTTTTCTTGGTCTATGAAAATTCCGAGTTTCTTATCTGCTTCAACCCATTGCGTATGATATTTCTCTATGGCCTTCTTGCATTCCTGGACGAACCTGTCCATACCTACCTTGTCTAGAAGTTCCCGCTTATTCTTGACGCCAAGTTGCCTCTCAACTTCCAGCTCAACAGGCAAACCCTGACAGTCCCACCCTGACCAAAACGGTATGTAGTATCCCTGCATTGTCTTCCATCTGTAACGCAAATCCTTCATAACACGCCCACGCGCGTGGCCTATGTGAGGCACACCGTTGAGAGTTGGCGGACCCTCAACATAACCCAAAACCCCCCTGTTGCTGCCCTTTCTAAGCTCTTCTAGCTTCTGGCGTACGAGATTAGTCTGCCAATATTGACGTATTTCTTCTTCAAGTTCAAGCGGGCGATAATCTGTCTTAAGGCTCTTTCCAGAACTAGCTCCGAATTTGGCGGTCACCTTGCATCACATTGCACCCGCAACACTGCAACATAACCTCTGAAACATATAACCTTTGCCCACGGACGTTCTGCTGTCTCCGGCGCTTGCACCACTGGAAGTTTCTGGTGCGCGCTACCATTTTGGAACTTTCAAAAAAAGGGGGAAACTAGGCGAAGATCGCCCATATACTTACTGTCCAACTGCCTGTTGATGCTGAGAGCGCTGCGTCATTGAACTGAACTGTTACTGCTGAGCTGTCATAGTAACCGACGTCTGTTGTGAAAGCATCGGAATAGCCTATTAGGGAATTTTCGGTCTCATTGTAGGCAAGGTCAACGGTTTTGCCGCGAAAAGTCAACGTAACCATGTCTGGAGTGAGCTGTTTAAAGGCGCTATAATTGAACGGTGGCACAATCGGGGTAGAAACCGGGGGACCTACAATAGATGCGTTATTAATCAGCATCGGTATCGGCAGATAGACAACCCACCCTTGTTGTGAGATGTCAAAAACTATTTTGATCGTATAGGATTCTGACGGGTTCAGGTTCTCTGTCACAACATGGAATGCGTATGGAACGCCCGGAAAGATTTCGTTTGGTATGTCGCCAACTTTGGTGAGCCTTATTGGAGAATTCAAGCTTGTGTAACTGTCTAACTCGTTGCTCGCACGTTGCCCAGAGAGAACGGCAACGGTGGCGAAGACTGCTCCGATCAACGCTAGGGTCATCAGTGCAGCTAAGATGGCTATCTTCTCTTTCCTCATAGAGTCACCAAAGATCAGTTGTCGTGCGGATACTTAAGACCAAGCATTAGTACACGACCCTATACGCTAGTTCTAAGGTTTGGAACATACTAGTTTTCTCAAGCTAACCATTCCAAAACTGACCAAGGGCTCTCAACTCATATTGCCGCATACGTATTAGGGAAAAGCGCAACAGTTAACAGAATTTTCTGCAAAAGCCAAAAGCGCCTGAGTTAACAGACTCTCGCATGATAGATTCATTCAGATTTGATTTCTGGTCTACATGTTCTCTTTGATCATCTTGGCTAGCCGCTGGATTCCTTCGTCTATTTGCTGTTCTGACGGGTAGGAGAAGTTAAGCCTCATTGCGTTCTGTCCCTTGCCGTCGCAGTGGAAAGCTGAGCCCACGACGTAGGCGACTTTGTTTTCGACGGCTTTGGGGAAAAGCTCGGTAGCGCTCATTTTCTTCGGAAGTTTCACCCAGAGGAACAGTCCGCCTTCTGGCTTGGACCATTTTACGCCTTTTGGCATGTATGTTTCAAGGGCCGTCAGCATAGCTTCCAGTTTTCTGCCGTATACCTTACGTATATTGTCTATTTGTCCCGGAAGCAGTCCTCGCTTCAAATATTCGGCGGCTATGAGTTGAGTGTACGTCGGCGAACACAGGTCCATGCTCTGCTTGGCCACGATCATGCGGTCCATCCACTCGACCGAGGCTATTATCCAAGCTAGCCTCAGTCCCGGCGCCAGCAACTTCGAGAATGTGCCTAAAGCAATGACCTGCTTCTGATCGTCTAGGCCGTAGATGGCTGGAACAGTTTCTCCCTTGTACCTCAGATCCCTGTAGGGACTATCTTCGACGATGGGAAGCTCGTACTGATAGGCCAAGCGTAGAAGCTCTTTGCGCCTCTCTAGCGACATCGTTGCGCCTGAGGGGTTCTGAAAATCTGGGACTACGTAGATGAACTTGGGTTTCTTTCCTCTTTTGGCCAGTCTGCTGAGTTGTTTCTCCAGAAGATCCATCCTCATGCCATCGTCGTCCTGGGGTACACCGATCATTTTGGCGCGGTAGGCGCAGAAGGCCTGCAGACCTCCGATGTAGGACGGTATTTCGACTATTACGGTGTCTTTTGGGTCGAGGAAAACTTTGGAAACAATGTCTAATCCCTGTTGGGAACCTGTCGTTACAAAAATGTTTTCTGCTTTGATGGTGGCTTTTTCGCGGTCCAACCATTTTGCAATTTCTTCCCTGAACGCGAGTTCTCCTTCTGTCGTCCCATACTGTAGGGCTTGCGCTCCTTTTTCTCGAAGAATTTGGCATGAGATGTCCTCAAGATCTTTCACAGGAAAGGTTTCTGGTCCAGGAAGCCCGCCAGCGAAAGAGATCATTCCTGGTTGTCGAGTGACTTTAAGGAGCTCTCTTATTTCAGAACGCTTCATGGACAGAGCGTTTTTGGAATAGAACGCGGTCAGGTCCTTTATCAAGTTTAATCTTCCTCTACGTTGCTACGTGTGCTTGTTGTATGTTGTCGCAGTTGGTATAAATAATATAAGGCTTAGGTTGCAGTTTACTGGAACAGTGCATGCTGAATAGCAAGACCTCTTCGACTTCTAGTTTCGCCAGCATTCGAACAGCGCAGGCATATCGATCTTTTGAATTGGATACAGCTTAATGGCTACAAGGAGCATTTTTTTCCGTTCTGGACTATCTGGACATTCTTGCTTATTTTTTTGAACAGCTGCGGATTTTCTGTGTGCACTGGAAAGATTTTTTTCGGTTTGATCTGCTCGATCAAGGCTGCGAGTTGGTTTCTGTTCAGGTGTCCGGATGCATGTAGTTGGTGAAAGTGAAGCCCAAAATGGTCCAGCCAGTTGTGCATGACATCGTCCTCAATGTCTTCTTCGCTGAATGGTTCGCTCATGCTGTGAATGAAGTGGCCTCCAGTTTCCGGTCGAATGTCGATGAGTTCCGTGAACTGGTAGAAGTCCAAGTCCATAATCAACTTGTGTTGATTCTTGCTCACGAAATCGTGCGTCACCATCTTGTCCATGAACGTTCTCTCCCAAACGTAGTAGTCGCGCTCGTCAAACCTGCCGGATTTTTTCCGCCTGTAATAAACGAGTATGCTTTCGTCCTTCATAGGGTCGGGAAAACTGAGGCGCTTATCCTCAGCGAGCCTGCTCAGCAGATATGCCGTTTTCGGAGAGATCACGATTCTTCTTCCGCATCTCTCGGCCACGTTGTAGAAGCTTCTGAACCTGTCCATGTCTCGGCTGTAATGCGTGACGAACACGGCTTTGTTGGTCGAGGACACTATTTCAGTGCTTAGGGATTCTACCTCTTGTTCGGAGTAGTTTTTTCTGTTCTCAGTCTCCACCATTCTGGTACCCTCGCAGATCAAAGCCTCGGGCTTGAACTCTTCGGCCTTGGCCACAAATTCTTCAGTCATATCCTTTCTGGGACCATGAACTCGCAGGTCTCCCGTGTATGCGACTGTGCCCTCGGAAGTGTCGATCAAAAATCCATAGGCTGCGGGAATTGAATGGTCAACGTGGATGGGTTCGACGACGATGTCTGCGACTCTTATCTTTTTCCCGGTTCGAAAAGTTTGATATCGATGTTCTCCGTAGCCGCATGAACCGGTTTCCTCCATGCATTGAAGGAACAGCTTGGTTCCAACGCCCAGATGAACAGGAATCTTAGGGTCCAAGAATCGAATGTGGTTTATGTGATCAAAATGCGCATGCGACAGGAAAACAGCATCAAACTCGGGCTTCCCATAGGCTAAATCAGTATCGGCTAACAGTTCTTCTGAGTATAAGCCTCTTATCCTCGGCAGAAGGCCGAACTCGAAGTAATCTCCCAGTCCGTTGATGGCTCTCGGGCCGAGCCAACCAGTGAAAAAATCTGAACCGAAACCGAAGGACTGACCGAAATCAAAGAATATTCTTGTTCTTTGGTCTTCCAACAGAATCTTGTTTCCGCCGATTTCACCCACTCCGCCATAAAAGGTCAGTTTGACCATTTGATCCACGACAATAGGTATCATGCTGTTGAACATGAAATCTCTTTTGTTTTAGCCAGCGGAAAGCGACCGCCGTCATATAATAATGAAACTTCATCCGCGCTCCTAGGTTTCAACGTATAATGAATATTGGAGTCTCAGATGGATATTTTCCTGCCGTCGAAATCGCGTTTTGACACACCGAATTCGTTCTTGACTTCTCGCAGTGTTTCTTTTGTGAACACTGGGCCGTCTCTGCATACGCGGTATCTTCCGATGACGCAGCTTCCGCAAATCCCAACTGCGCATCGCATTATTCGTTCCAAGCTTGCCTCCATGCAGGTGCGATGCTTCTCGGCAAGATCAAACACCCGTTTTAGCATTTGCTCCGGTCCGCAAGCGTAGACCATGTCGAACCTCTGCTTGGTCATCTGCTTTTCCAGCGGCTCAGTTGCTAAGCATTTCGTGCCGTAGCTGCCATCCTCGGTGGTGGCCACGAGGTTCCCTGAAGAGCAGAGTTGTCCCAACTCATCCAGGAAGAGCAGTTCTTCTTTTGATTTTGCGCCCAGCACAAGGGTGGGTCTAGCTTGTTTCGCATTCAACTTTTTGGCTAGGAAAAGCAGGGGGGCTATTCCTGTTCCTCCTCCTACCATCAGCAGTTTGCCTTTCTTTAACGTGAACCAATTGCCGAAAGGCCCACGTATGCCGATTGGCTCGCCGGCTTTCATGTTGTGTAGTGCCTTAGTTGCCGGGCCGATCTTTTTGACGGCTGCCGCTATCGTGCCATCTTCGTCAGCATCTAATATGCTCAGAGGAATCTCGTCGACGCCTGGTATCCAGAGCATCAAGAACTGTCCTGGTCTTGCCCTTGCGCAGTGTTTGTCTTTAAACGTGAAAGTTTTCACGGTTGGGCTTTCCGCCTCTGCCCTTAGAATTCGTGTGATTCTTAGCCTGTTATCTGCGATGTGATAGGCCGACAATCTCGTTCACGCTCTGACAACCTTTCTTTCTCAAATAGGCACTCAGTCCTCGCGTGATTGTGTTGAACACGCTCGGGCCCGTAATGGCTATTGCCGTGCCGATTTGGACCGCAGAGGCTCCTGCGAGCAGAAATTCCGCGGCGTCACGCCAGCTCGTTATGCCGCCACAACCTACTATTGGAATCTTGACCTGTTCGAAAATGTCGTAAACGCAACGGAGTGCCATAGGCTTGATGGCTGGACCTGAGAGCCCACCGATCCTGTTGCCCAGTATGGGGATGCCTGTCTCTGAGTCGATGGCCATGGCTTTCACGGTATTTATAGCCGTCAAAATGTCTGCCCCGGCTCTTTCTGCAACCTCTCCGAGATCTGCAATGTGTGTCACATTCGGTGACAGCTTTACGATTATGGGCTTATCAACAACGGTCTTGACCTTCCTGACGGTTGCAGCTAGAAGTTCAGGATTTTGTCCTATCTCTGAGCCAGTCTGCTTGACATGCGGGCATGAAACGTTCAGCTCAACGGCGTCAGCGCCCGCGTTCACGGCCTTCTTCGCTAATAAAGCATACTCGTCTTCTGAATAGCCATAAATACTTGCGATCAGCGGAACTCTTAAGGCAGTCTTGGCCCGGCGGATTTCGCTTGCGAATTCGTCTATGCCAGGGTTTGGAAGTCCCATGGCGTTTACCAGGCCGCAGCTCACTTGGACAACGGTGGGGTTGGCATAGCCGCTTCTTGGCATGAGCCCAATGGACTTTGTGACTATCGCGCCCGCTCCACCCTCAGAAATGCTTTCAAACGTTTCTGTTGAATAGCCCAGAATGCCGGAAGCCAACATCGTTGGGTTTGCAAGCCTCAAGCCCGCTAGATTCACGCTTAGGCGATCCTGATTCAAACCATTTGCCCTCCCAGTTTTCTAGGGCAGATGAGGCAGAATCGCACTGCTCTTTGCAATTTATCTTCCTCTTTTTCAAGCTGCATATAGAAGATCTCTTAATAAATAACATTCTATCAACGACACGTTGCTGTGGGCAGCCTGAGCGGAACACTCTGAACGCCGCTGACTCTCTTACTTGCTTTGTATCAGCGATTGTTTAATAAGATGAGGCTCAGGAAATAGTGTTGTTGAGGCGAACTGATGAAGGCTACGATAGTTGAATGCTCATTCGGAATTTTGGCTTTCGACGAGAAGAAAAAGCTCGTAGGGAAAACGCTGTTCCCACGAAAGCCTCAAGCAGTCGCTAATGCCCTCGCGAGTATTCAAACAGGAAAGATCGTAGACGAGCTCACCGAGCTCGTTGAGGATCTCAAGGGCAATGGTTATGATCTTTTCGTTTTCGAAAACGGCACGTTAGCAAATGAAGTTAAAGAGAAACTGAACGTTGACACTCAGGTTGCGAAGCCTTCTGAAGCCGGAGAGATGATCCGTTCCCGCATGGAACAGTTTGCCGTTGAAACGGGGTTCTCGAAGGATGCGGAAGAGTTCGGCCTGTGGATGCACAACCTGACTATGGAGATTGCAAAGCTCAGGGTAAAGGGTGCGGTTGAAAAGAGGGATTTGATAGCCGCTCAGGCAATCCAGAGCCTCGACGATTTGGACAGAGCGATAAACCTGTTGATGAGTCGTGTGAGGGAATGGTACGGCGTCCACTTTCCCGAGCTGGACCGACTGGTCGAGAAACATGAAACTTATGCACGGTTGATCGTCAATTTAGGCAATAAGGACAATTTCACGGCTGAAAGACTCGAGGAAGAAGGCATCCCAACTGCGAAGGCTGAGGGCATAGCGAAGACGGCTGAAAAGTCCATGGGCGCGGACCTGAGCGAAGCCGACCTGAAGCAGATTCAGTCCATGTGTGCCGACATTCTCAGGCTTTATGATCTCAGGCAGGGCATGGAAACCTACATGGACAAGACTATGGAAGAAGTCGCCCCTAACATCAAAGCCCTCGCCGGCTCCCTACTGGGGGCTCGACTAATAGCCACATCGGGAGGCTTGATGAACCTGGCGAGAAGGCCTGCGAGCACGATCCAAGTACTGGGCGCGGAAAAAGCGTTGTTCCGCTCGTTAAAAACCGGATCAAGACCGCCGAAGCATGGGATGATCTTTCAGCACACGCTTTTGCATGAGGCAAAGAGGTGGCAGAGGGGAAAAATAGCCAGAGCCCTGGCTGGAAAACTAGCGATAGCCGCGAGGATAGATGCTTTTGGAGCTGGGCGAGTAAGCGGCAAGCTCAAGGCGGATCTGGACAAGAGGATTGACGAGATTCGGGAGAAGTATGCTGAGCCGCCGCCGATTCAAGCCGCGGAGCCTAGACGAGAGCGAGAGAAGCCTAGACATGAAGAATTTGTGAGAGATAAGCCTAGGCATGATGAGTTTAGAAGAGAGAAGCGGAGAAAGTTTAGGCGTGAACGTTAGAGTTAAGCCGCATCCGGACTTTCCCGCGATATATCAGGTCGTGCTCGAGGATGGTGCGAAAAGGCTTGCCACAAAAAACCTTGTGCCCGGCAGAAACGTCTACGGTGAAAGGCTCATCCGCTTCGAAGGCGAAGAATATCGCGTGTGGGACGCCTTCAGAAGCAAGTTGGCCGCTGCTATTCTGAGAGGTTTGGAGACGGTTCCGATAGGGCCAGGCCATCAGGTTCTCTATCTAGGCGCGGCCTCAGGCACGACTGCAAGCCACGTTTCAGACATAGTAGGCGACAAAGGCCACGTCTACTGCGTGGAATTTGCGTCTAGGTCCATAAGGGACCTGGTCGAGAATGTATGCGTTTACAGGGTTAACATGTCGCCGATCTTGGAAGATGCGCGTGTGCCTGACAAGTATTCAATGCTGATACGAGGCAAGGTTGATGATATATATTGCGACATCGCACAGCCTGAACAGGCAAGAGTCCTCGCGGACAATGCTGACGTGTTCCTCAAGAAGCACGGCTGTATAATGCTTGCCGTGAAATCCCAGAGCATAGACGTAACCAAGGAACCGTCAGAAGTCTACAAAAACGAGACCAGGGTTCTTGAGAAACGTGGGTTCATGGTAAAACAGGCAGTACAGCTAGAACCCTACGATAAGGCACACATTATGATAGTAGCTCGCACTAACATTTAAAACTCGGCAAGTTCGTCATGTTTGCAGAGTCGCCATGTTGAAGTCGCAAGTCGCGATCGTCAAGGGAGAAAGAGGACACGAACCCGTCTTCAAAGCGCTAGACTTGATCGACTATAAGACAGCTCTATCCGGTTGGAATAAGGTCCTAATAAAAGTCAATTTCATAACCGTTGAAACATGGGATTCCGGAGCAACCACAGACCCGATAGTAGTCGAAGCCATAATCAACAAGCTGAAAAACCTGACAGTCGAAATCTACGTCGTAGAGTCAGATGCTACTATGACCAGCGCTGACAAGGCCTTCGAAGTCACAGGCATGAAGGAGATGTGCGCACGCAACAACGTCCAATGTCTCAACCTACGACACCTGAAAGACAGAGTCAAAATCGACATTCCAAACGGTGAAGCACTGGAGAGTATCAAAGTTCCTCGCATTGTCACCCAATCCGCGATAATAAGCGCAGCAAAACTCAAGACCCACATGTCAACGAAAGTAACATTAGGCATGAAGAACATGTTCGGCCTCTTGCCAGACAAATTCAAGGGAAAATATCATGCGAGGGGCATAAACAAAGTCATAGTTGACATCAACACCGTCCTCAAACCCGCGCTTACGGTGATCGATGGTTTCGTGGGAATGGAAGGACGCGGACCCTCAGGAGGAACACCTGTCAAGATGGATCTAATAATCGCAGGAAAAGACGTGGTCGCCACAGATGCGACCGCTTCAAGAATCATGGGATTTGAACCCATGGAAATCCCCCACATCCGCAAGGCCTTCGAGAAAGGACTGGGAAACGTTGACGACATAGAAATCCTAGGATCGAAACTTGACGAGGTAACACGCGCATTCAAGAGAAACTGAGCAGCGCATAGAATCCCGGCGCATGCCTAACGGCAACAAGCTGTGCACGAATTGAAAACTCTCATTTAGCCCAGTTCCGCATTGCGTTCATTGACGAAGAATCTGATGTCAGAAAGTTTGCTTGTCGTCTGATCGGTTGTGGCGAGTCTCACGGGTTGAATTGTAGGTATTGTTTATATCTCGCACCGTGTTGCATCTGTTAAGTGATATTTCTATGGTTTATGGGGAGGGAGCGAAGGCCGTTGAGGCCTTGCTCAAGGAGTCAGGGTTTGCTGTTTCGCAGATATGCCAGTCTAGGCCGAGCTGTTTTGATTTTGCTGCCAGAAAAGGTGAAAACCTGATTCTAATACGAGTCCAACGAGACATCGATAACCTTTCTCCAGGCGACTCCTCAGAGCTCAGTGAAATATCGCGAAGCATTTCAGCCACGTCGCTACTGATTAGCGAGAATGCCCGCGAAAAACCGTTGGAAGAGGATACGGTCTACTCAAGATACAACGTTTCGGCTGTCACGCAAAAAACGTTCGAGAACATTGTTTCCCGCAAAGCATATCCTCTCATCCAAGCGGGGCCAGGAGGCTACTACGTTGAAATCGATGGACCGGCGATTAGGCGCAGGAGACAAGAACTAGGCCTGTCAGTGGGTAAGATAGCCGAAATGAGCGCCATATCCCGAAGAACGATATATGGCTACGAGCGGGGAATGGCTAAAGCATCAGTCACGGCCGCATACAATTTGATGTCCACACTTGGAATACCGGTTGCCAAGCCGATAAATGTTTTTGAAAAATCAACAAAAGAGCGAAAATGCCTTCTGCTGACGAAGGCAAAAAGGGTAATCGCTAGAAACAGACTCCTCACGAAAATCTTTCAGAAATTCACCCATTACGGAATCAGCGCGTTCAGAAAAGCTCCTTTTGACTTCGTGATCACCGTTTCCCAAGACAAGATGAGAATAATAGGCGGGGTTGCTAACACCGCGGAGCCAGATCTGGAAATGAGAGCCGATGAAATTCTCAGCTTATGCAGAGTCGTTCAGGCGCATCCTGTACTCATAACCGACGGACAAGAACTAGCTAACCGGAGCATGCCTTGCATTCAAAGCGATGAGTTTTCAAACCTAAAGAATCCGGAAGACTTGATCCACAGCATTACGTGAGCTTTGTCTGCAGCGACTCACCGTCACTTTTTGCCTTCTGAACTGGCTTCCACGACCTTCTCACGAACGGAGGACATTCCTTCAGGTTAGCGAAACATCGCCGAAGAAAATCCATGGTCCTCGGGTCGGAAGGATATCCTGAACCGAAATCTCCATGAGTTTTTGCCAGCGCGGCAATTTCCGCGTCTCTCTCAGTTTTCGCAATTATCGAAGCCGCAGAGACTACAGGATATGTTCTGTCCGCCTTATGCTCCGAGACTATAGGTATTCTGAAGGACATGCACTCAAGAATGTCCCTCTTGAACCTCTCTTCCAAAACATCCGACGCATCCACATAAGCCTTATCCGGCCTGAGCGCCACGAGCACTCTTGCCATGGTCTGGGCCTCAAGCCAATTAAGCCTACGAAGTTTCCTACCATTCAGAACCACATCGTCAATCTGCTGAGGCGAAAGCTTCACCACGTTACAATCCTTTACGACTCGTCTGATTTCGGGAGCAAGAACCTCTCGCCTATGCGGAGACAGAAGCTTCGAGTCCTTCACGCCTAGAGCAACAAGCTTATACAATTCGGTCTCTTCCACGAGCACTCCTGCAATCACTAATGGTCCGATTGCAGATCCACGCCCTGCATCATCCACGCCGGCGACAAGCATCGGAAGCTTCACGACTCCTCAAAAGGAAAATCTCGACTTCAAGGCTATAACACTTTGTTCCTGCCCCAGCTGACTGTTGCTTATGATTCTGCCCTCCCCATTTTCAAAACACTTTTTATCCTTGTCTTCACTGATAACAAAACAAAAAGAAGGATGAACATGAAATTGGAAGGAAGTCAAACGGAAAAAAACCTGCTTGCAGCATTCGCGGGCGAATCCCAAGCCAGAACAAGGTACACCTTCTTCTCCAGCGCGGCCAAGAAAGAAGGATATGAGCAAATATCCGCCATCTTCCAAGAAACTTCCGACAACGAAAAGGAACACGCACAACTCTTCTTCAACCACCTAAAAGGCGGAATGGTAGAGATCCAAGCAACGTACCCTGCTGGCATGACGGGCACAACGGCACAGAACCTGTTGGCCGCAGCCGAAGGCGAGAAACTCGAGTGGGGCACGCTTTATCCCGGCTTCGGTGACATAGCAGAAAAGGAAGGATTTCCAGATGTGGCCAAAACATTCCGTAGCGTAGCTAAAGTGGAGGCCTACCATGAACGCCGCTACCGTAAACTGCTAACGAGCATAGAGCAAGGCAGAGTGTTCAAGAAAGATGCACCGATCAAATGGAAATGCCGAAACTGCGGCTTCGTCTTCGAGGGAGCCGAGGCCCCTGAGAAATGCCCAGTATGTAGTCACCCGAGAAGCTACTTCGAAGTTTGGGTCGAAAACTACTAAACCCCCCTTTTTCTGTTAGCGCGCGTGAAAGACTAGAATAGTCTATTTGCTTTGACTGTGCCCCAGAAAATCAACTGCTTTTTCGACGATGACCTCTTGCAGCTTTTCTCTGTTTTCACGCGTGACCACGTATGCTTCCGCGTCCGGATTCGCTTTCAACTCATCAATCAGCTTGGTCGTTGCCCTCCAATGGACGACCCCAACCACGAGTTTCCCGCTCTCCATAGCCTTTTTGACCGCATCTCGAAACCTCTCAGAAAACAGCTCCATCGGGCCGACTTCGTCAATCGCAACCACATCGGAGCTTTCAACAGCCTGCAAGATGGCCTGGACGCCGATTCCATCAAGGTCATGCATGTTCACTCTGTATCTTCCCACCTGCGGACCAACGGGCTCGTTAACACGAGCAAGCCAACCGTGCCGCCCACTGGACAAGTCTAAGATCTCAAACCCGACACGCATAACATTCGACCGCGCCTCACGGGTGACCATCCCACCAACGCGATAACCGCGTGCTTTGAGCGCCTCTACGATATGCAGCAAGACCGTGCTCTTCCCCACACCCGGGCTCCCAGTCAACAACAATAATCGTTTCAAGGGTTTTCCCCTACCAATCCTCAAGGCAGTATAGACTCAATCGAGCAGCAAACCTCTTGGACATATCCTCATCCGACACTTATTTCTGTAACCCATGTAACCTCACACACATAAAGAAATCGGAACCTTGCGCTTTGCACCGTCGACTTCGGGTTGAAAAATTAACGTGCACCCTACTTTAACAGCTCCAACACAGTCAGGAATTGCCTTTCCTTTCGAAACAAGCGTGCAAAACATGCCCAGCCGAGAAAAGAATATTAGTACATGTGAAGCGTATCAGAAACTCAAAAGATCGCCCACCATGATGCCTGGAGAAAAACAAGAGCATGACAGAAGCTCTTTCAGGTCCCAGTTTTCCAACGGAAATGATTACTGAAGGTGAAGCCAAACTTTTGGTACCGAGGCTTCGGGCATTCGTGAGATCCCCATCAGACTATGCGCCTTCGAAGGCCCCCGTATTCTATAATCCAGTCATGGAACTGAACCGCGACATGGCAGTGTTGGCCCTCCAAGCGTATCAGAGAATGGTTGACCATCAGATTTCAGTATGTGAACCGCTGGCCAGCTGCGGGATACGAGGCGTAAGGTTCGCCGTTGAGGTTCAAAATGTTAAAAATATCGTAATGAACGACATCAGCAAGAAGGCAGTTCAAATCGCCCTGTACAATGTTCAAATGAACCACATCGGCGACAGAGCTGTCGTGGAAAACAAGGATGCCAACCTACTGCTGACTGAGCATGCGGCGCCACACAGCAGATTCGACGCCGTAGACTTGGACCCCTTCGGTTCTCCCGTGACATACGTTGATTCTGCAGTTCGAGCCCTGCGAGATCACGGTCTCCTAGCTCTGACTGCAACAGACATGGCGCCTCTCTGCGGGGTCCACCCAAAAGCATGCATCAGAAAATACGGCGGCAAACCACTGCGGACAGAATACTGCCACGAAGTTGCCGTAAGACTGCTAACAGGATGCCTGGCGACGGTGGCTGCAAAGCATGAGATGGGCCTGCGTGTGTTGTTCAGCCACAGCGCCGAACATTATATCAGAGTCTACGCGCTCGTGAATATCGGGGCCAAGATGGCCGACGAAAGCCTGAACAACATGGGTTTCATACTGCACTGCTTCAAGTGCTTCCACCGAGAAAGCCTCACAGGATTATCTGCCTTGGAGCATTCCGGGAAATGTCCCGAATGCGGTTCGAAGCTTACCTTAGGCGGACCATTATGGCTGGGAAAGACGCTCGACGAGAATTTCTGTCAACTAATGGAAGAAGAGACAAAGCACAGAAAGCTGAGAAAGAGAGAGAAGATTCTAGGAATCCTGGCCCTAGCGAAGAACGAAGCTGAGGCCCCTATGGGGTACTACGTGGTGGACAGGCTCTGCGATGCGTTGAACCTACCTGTCCCATCGGTTCACAGTGTGGCAGAAGCCCTCAGAAAAGAGGGTTTTCAGACATGCTTGACTCGTTTCAACTCGAAAGGAATAAAGTCAAACGCCTCGGCGGCGAAAATGAAAGAAATCGTCAAAAAAGCAGTGAAGGACCAATCAGTAACGCGTGCTGACAGCAAAGGAAGGGGGTAAATGTGGAGTTCTTCAATTCTTACGACGATGCCAAGCGTGCAGAAGCCTATGCTAAACTAGAGTTTCCAGGCACGTACTTTTTAGCATACAGAGACTTGCCCGAAATCATATTTGAACACGTCAAATGAAGAAGAGCGGTAGATTTCGGATGCGGCACGGGGCGTTCAACAAGATTTCTGCAAGAACTCGGGTTCAATGCCGTTGGAGTCGACATCGCAGACGACATGATAAAGAAGGCAAAAGAAATAGACCCAAAAGGGGACTACCGTCTCGTAGAGGATGGCGACCTCAGCCAGCTTGAAGACGGTGCCTACGACCTTGTACTGTCTGCATTCACGTTCGATAACATACCTACGATGGAAAAGAAGGTCGAGAATTTCAAGGGAATCAGAAAGCTGTTGAAAAGCGAAGGAAGAATAGTCAACTTGGTCTCATCACCTGAAATATACACGCACGAGTGGGCATCATTTTCCACCAAGGACTTCCCCGAGAACAGAACTGCGAAAAGCGGAGACAAGGTAAGAATAATCATAACAGAAGTAGACGATAAGAGACCGGTAGAGGACGTAGTCTGGACAGATGAGCATTACAAGGAGGTCTTCAAAAGGGCTGAACTGCAACATGTCAGAGCCTACAAGCCGCTAGCAAAAGAGAATGAGCCCCACGAATGGATCAACGAAACAAGGATCGCACCATGGGTCATTTACGTATTGAAAAAGACGAACTAGCGAACTTGAAAGTTTCCATAACGTGCTTTTCTGAAGAGTCTGCCTTCAAAAATCAATCTTCCCACGTACTTTCTCGACGTTGAAAAGCTAATCATGCCATAAATTGAAAAAGGACCCTAGAGAACATTACTCGGCAATGGTGTTTCATGGAATAAAAATGATGATGAAGCTAGGGAAATATCACAGGTCATCCGAGCGAAGCAAAAGCTGAATCATCTACAATGCTTGCACAAGCAGGCATCCGAGGGAAGCTGAATGGACTCGCATCCGAGCGTCTTGGCGTTTTCGCCCAGGGCCGAATTTGACGTCATTCTGATTCTGTTTCCAACCCTTCTTCATCATCCGACTCTGTCTCTTCATCCCAATCCTCATTTTCATCGATCATAGTTCTTTCACCACCTTCTCAGTTCAAACGAAGCTCGTGTGAGACCGATCAGCATTAAACTTTCTGAAGACGAAATACTCACTGAGAATACAGATTCAACGCGTGCGCACGCGTTATGTTGCGAAGAGGATTAGCACGAAAACATTAAGGCAAGAACATTTCAGCCTGTTGATCATCAACTTACCAAGTGTTATATAAGGAGACATTTTGACTTCATACTTAGCAACCTGCTAGACAACATACGCTATTTAAGTATTTGACCCACAAATTGTTAACAGCCATCACGGCGTCTATGGAAGGTCACGTCAAAATGGGAAGGGTGCTAGTCACATCTGCATGGCCCTACCTAAATGTCACTCCGCACCTCGGTAACCTAGTCGGCTCCATCCTGTCAGCCGACGTTTTCGCTAGGTATTGCAGGTTGAAGGGCGAAGAAGTTGTGATGGTAAGCGGTTCAGACGAGCATGGAACGCCCATCGAGGTGGAGGCCATTCGCTTAGGCATATCTCCGAAAACGTTGACGGACAGAAATCATGCAAAAGTTGTTGAGCTATTCTCAAAGTGGAGAATATCCTTCGACAATTACACTAGAACCGAAAGCGTCACCCACAAGGAATTCGTCCGAGCTACGCTGACAAAAATATATGAAAATGGATACATCTTAGTCCAAGAAACCGAAATGCTCTACTGCGAGCACTGCGGCCGATTTCTCCCAGACAGGTTTGTCGAAGGAAAATGTCCATATTGTGGCAAAGAAGGAGCCCGCGGAGACCAATGCGACGCCTGTGGAAGACTGCTGGAACCGACGCTTCTAATAGAACCGTACTGCGTCATCTGCGGGGGCAAGCCTGTTGCAAAGAAGACGAAGCATTGGTATTTCGACTTGCCGAAACTATCACAGAAGTTGACTGACTATCTTAGTAGTAATAAACAGCTGTCAACCAGCACGAAGAACTTCAGCCTGAACCTAATAAGGGAAGGGCTGAAGGCAAGGGCTGTGACCAGAGACGTTGAATGGGGCATCCCCGCGCCCTTCCCCGGATCAGAAGGCAAAACAATCTATGTCTGGGTCGAAGCCGTCTTGGGCTACGTATCCGCCACGATAGAATATTTCAAGAACAAAAGCAAACCGGAGAAATGGAAAGAATTCTGGTTCAACAAAGAGGCTCGATCCTGCTATTTCATCGGAAAGGACAACATCCCATTCCACACAATTATCCTTCCAGCCTTGCTTCTAGCCTCAGGCGAAGACTACAACCTGCCATGGAATGTCTCAGCAACAGAATTTCTCCAATTCAAAGGCGAAAAAGCCTCCAAGAGCCACCGCGTCGGAATATTCATAGACGAAGCCCTAGACCTCTTTCCAGCGGACTATTGGCGTTACTTCTTGATGGCGTCCAGGCCTGAAAGCAAAGACTCAAACTTCTCATGGGAATTATTCATCGAAAGAATAAACGCGGATTTGAACGACACGCTAGGTAATTTCGTCCACAGAACCTTGACCTTCATAAACACACAGTTCGATGGCAAGGTCCCTGAACCAGAATCACAGAATGAAGATGCGAAACGCATCCTGAGTGAGCTTGAAGAAAAAGTCAAAGAAACAGCCGAGGAAATCGAAGGCTGCAAACTGCAAGCAGCTGCCAACACAGTAATAGCGATCGGCCGAATGGGAAACCAGTACCTGAACGAAAAGGAACCCTGGAAACTGATCAAGAACGAAAGAGGACAAGCGGCCACGATCTTCTACGTGGCAACACAAATCGTCAAAGCCCTGGCCGTAGTTTCCGCGCCTATCATTCCTTCCGCGGCAGACGAAATCTGGAAAACCCTCAAGCTGCCAGGCAGCGTAAGCGAACAGAAATGGACTGAAGCCTTGTCACCATTACCAACACACCACAGGATAACCAAACCGAAGCCACTGTTCAAGAAAGTAGAAGAAGACCAGAAGCAGCTCGACGAAAGGCTGAACAGGATCAGGGCCGCCCAGTCGGCAGGCACGTAGAATCTTGGGCGTGAACATTTGCACATAAAAGTCGACCTTCACGTTCACAGTTGCTATTCCAAAGATTCACTCATTACACCAGAAGAAATCGTCTTCTACGCCAAGAAGAATGGACTAGACGGAGTCGCCGTCACCGATCACGATAAGCTTGACAGCGCGCTTAAAATCGCGAAAGAGACCGAGTTCTTCATTATTCCAGGCATGGAGATCACAAGCTCAGACGGACACATCATCGCCCTTAGAATCCACGAGCCCGTTCCAAAAGGGCTGAGCGCAGCCGAAACCGTGGAAAGAATACACGAAGCAGGCGGCCTAGCAGTGGCCTGCCACCCAACTGCTCTCTTCAAAAAAAGCCTAGGAAATCACACAAGCTTAGAGTTTGACGCCATCGAAGTAATAAACGCCGCAGCTCTCCCGTTTGGTTTCTCTGTGAGAAACGCCAAACGGCTTGCGTCAAACCTCGGCATCGCGCAGGTCGCAGGCACCGACGCTCATTACGGACCACAAATAGGCTGTGCCTATACGCTCATCGACTCAGAATTGAAGGTTGACGGAGTAATCGACGCAATAAGCAACCGTAAATGCCAGCCTTTTGGAAGGGCTATACCTTGGAGGCTGAGGCTGAAGAAAGAATTCCTTATGCTCAAGAGAAATTCTGGCTCCGAAAGCGAGGAAACAAAAAAAGGTAGTGGCTAAGAGCCTTCAAGCTGGTAAAGGTCTAGCTCTATGCCAAGGTATCTCTCTGGTCCGGATCGAGGTTCAATGTTGAAAAGCTGGGGCGCAATCGTCTCAAATCCACCCAAGATCTGTGGCGAATCTACTCCCGTCATGACAAGCGTGACTTTCAGCTTACCATCCTGCTCCGGGTTCACCCTTGCACCCCAAATGACCAGGGCATCATTGTCCATCATTTCTGTGACAATTTCACCTACGCGGTTTGCCTCTTCAATCGTCATCTGATTGTCTCCAGTGACGTGGATCAGGGCTCCAGTTGCCCCTGCATAATCCACGTCCAGTAATGGACTTCTGAGCGCGTTCCTCACCGCTTCTTCAGCACGATTTGGCGCATCTGATTCGCCTACTCCGACGATTGCCATGCCGCCTCGCTTGACGATAGTCTTGAAGTCTGCAAAGTCGAGGTTGATGAGACTCGGCGCGGAAATTGTTTCAACGATACCTTTGATCATCCTTGCCAATACCTGGTCGGCAACCCTGAACGCTTCGCTCAGGGGAAGCTGAGGAACGAGCTGCATGAGTTTGTTGTTGTCGATCACCACAACGGTGTCGCACTGTCTGCGCATATCAGCCAAAGCGCTTGCAGCAAACCTCATCCTGCCTCTTTCAATGCGAAACGGTGTAGTCACAACACCGACGACTATTGCACCATTCCGTCTTGCTATCTCAGCAACTACTGGTGCGGCACCCGTGCCTGTGCCACCGCCGAGGCCGGCTGTCAAGAAAACTATGTCGACTCCGCGGAGCAGATCCTCAACATATGCCCTTGATTCCTCGATTGCGGCTTTTCCAAGCTTTGGGTCTCCGCCAACGCCGAAGCCCCTCGTGAGTTTTTCGCCTATGAGAATCTTCTGGCTGGCCTTCGAAGCACGCAAGTGAACAGCATCGGTGTTGATTGCCACACACTCTATTCCCGTAGCGTGCATCTCCATCAGCCGAGTCGCCGTGTTACATCCTGCCCCGCCGACCCCGATTACAAGTGTGCGACAGTCGTCCGGCTGCTTAATCTCTTGACTCATCGTGTTGTGCCACGTGTACTTGACTGTGCTCTCCGACGCTCTCGGCCTAGTCAACGTTCTTCCTCCGCCAAACCTCTTCGTTAATCAAATCACGTATCGCTACACGAATCACCTCTGCCCTGTTTGGATAGAACTTCTCAGTCACGAGCTGATCCAACAATCTTATGTAGGTTTCAGGAAGATATAGTGTGATCAACTTCATCGTTTCCCCCTCCGGGTAAGTTACACACAAATCTGCGTAAAGTTATATCTCATTGTAACATATCCCAAATATGCGCAAAACATGTCGAGCCAACCCTTTTTAAAGCTTGCGCAAAGCTTGTCTCAGCTTTCTGTAAATTCCGCTCACTGGCGAGCTTAATGTTTTTATTGCTTGTTGATTCATTTAAGGTAAAGCGATGGCAGCAAATGCAGGTTTTCGTAAAGAGCTTTGGGTGTTCCGCAAATCTGGCCGACGGCGAAGTATTAGCAGGCTGTCTCGCTGCTGCGGGTTACAATCTCGTGAATTCTGCGTCGGCTGCAGACGTAATCGTCTACAATACTTGTGCGGTCAAAGGACCCACGGAGAATCGTATGATTGAGGTTCTGAAGCGGGTTCCTAAAGATAAGAAACTTGTCGTCGCTGGATGTCTGCCATTGATCAGTTTCGAAAGACTGTCCAAAGAAGTGCAGTTCGACGGTGCTCTTGGACCAGCCGCTGGCGAAAGCATCGTTGAGGTCATCAGAAGTGTTATGCGTGGTGAAAAAGTTGTCGCTTCTGAAGATTGCGTTAAGGCAATTCCGAGTCTGGATTTGCCCCGCGTGAAGTTGAGTCCAGTCATAGGCATTATCCCCATAGGATACGGGTGTTTAGGCTCATGCGCATATTGCTGCGTAGTGTTTGCCAGAGGCAGACTGAGAAGCCATGACATTGAAGAGATCGTGGAGAGAGCCAAAAAGGATCTAGCTTCAGGTGCACGTGAGCTTTGGATAACTTCCCAAGACACAGCCTGTTATGGCAAAGATAAAGGGACCGACCTGGCGGAGCTACTTGCCGCCCTGTGCGATATTGACAGCGACTTCAAGATCCGCGTCGGTATGATGACCCCAAACAACGCAATGAGGATTATGGATGATTTAGTTGATGCCTTTGCTGATAGGCGCATTTTCAAGTTCGTCCATCTCCCCCTACAAAGCGGGGACAATGAGATTCTGAAACGCATGCAAAGGCACTATTCCCTCAACGATTTCAAGAGCATAGTGAGGAAATTCAGAGAGGATCTTCCTGACGTGACTCTTTCCACAGATATCATCTGTGGCTTCCCTGGCGAAAGCAAGGAAGCATTCGCGAGGACTCTTCAAGTGATTGAAGAGACCAAACCTGACATCGTTAATGTCTCCAAGTTCTTTGCAAGGCCGCGAACAGCAGCAGCTGAAATGAAAGAGGATTTTCTGCCACTTATGGAGATTAGCCAAAGGAGTAGAACTGCAGCTGTTTTGGCCAAGAAAGTAGCTTTCGAAAGAAACAAGCAGCTCATCGATTGGACGGGCGAAATCCTTGTTGATGAAGCTGGGAAGGTTGCTGGCTCCTGGATTGGACGTAACTTCGCCTACAAGCCCATCGTGGTTAAAACCGAAAAGAAAGTGCTCGGGAAATCATTGAAAGTAAGAGTCAAAAGGGCCTTCTCCACATATTTGGAAGGTGAAGTACTCGAATAAGCGCCAAACCGTGAAAAGTAGAAAAAATTGCATCGGCACAAAAAAATTGTGGAATGTGAAGCCGTGGCCTCTTGTGACAGGATTCTAGAAACCCATCACGAGAGTTTCTGTGGATTGTACTCCGTTGATGCTCCTGATGCAGTCTGTGACGACGTTGCCTAAATCTCCGAGTGTTTTTGTCTCCAGTTTGATAACGAAATCCCAGCGGCCGAAAACACCGTTGACTTCTTTGACGCCTTTGACTTTGCACAGCTCTTCTTTGACGGTTTTCATGAAATTCAGAGTCTCACTTGAACCGACACGGACTAGAATCATAGCTTCGACCATTTGAAACACCACCACATGCGTAGTTCTTTACCATATAATAAACTTGCCATCCCAAAGTCAACTTTGGTCGGACGCCCGATTACCATCCGAAATAGGTTCTGCCAGAAACGTAGCATCAGTAAGCAGGAGAAAACAAGACAGGATCTCTCCGCTGGAAATCTAACGAGTTCAATAAGTTATTTATGTACATTCACTCTTATTCTGTCCTGAGGAGAGTGAACCTTTGAGCGAAGAGAGCATCGTTGAAATCGGCCAAGTAACACATTTCTTCTCAAAAATCAGCGTGGCAGTCATCGAGCTGAAGGCTCCCTTAAACGTCGGCGACACGATAGTTATCAAGGGACCGAACACGGATTTTGAACAAGCTGTTGATTCCATGCAGATTGAGCACAAGGACGTTCAGCACGCCGAGAAAGGACAAAGCATAGGATTGAAAGTTGCAGACCGCGTGAGAGAAACAGACACCGTGTATAAAAAGGTCTAGACGCCTTTTTCCTGAAGCCGACGACTGCGGCGAAAAAGTCGCACCATCGCCCGAATGTCTAAATCTCCCACGTTCGAGACTCAACTACCGAATTCACTGGGGACCTATTCTTAGCTGGGATCTCCAAATCAGTCAAAACAGATCCTTGACCGATAAGAAAATATCCCTTTAGATTCAATAGGAATATAATAAACCAAGCAGGTTGATGATGAGGGCGAGACTCGACAATGTTTGACAAGGAAAAAATGAAGGAATTGAAACGCCACCGCGAACGCTGGGAGCAAACGACATTGCTGAACTGGATAAAGCAGAGCAAGGAAAGAAAAAACGAGTTTCGGAACCATTCGGGCATGCTGATCAAACGTTTGTACACCCCTGAAGACATTGAAACGTCAGATTATCTGAGAGATTTGGGATTTCCAGGCGAATACCCGTTCATTCGCGGAGTACACGCGACGATGTATCGTGGCCGTTTGTGGACTATGCGCATGTTTGCAGGCTTCGGTAGTGCAGCTGACACGAACCGACGTTTCAAATACCTTCTGAAAGAAGGCGAATCAGGATTAAGCACGGCTTTTGATTATCCGACGATAATGGGGTACGATTCAGATCATCCAATGGCTAAAGGAGAGGTCGGCATATGCGGAGTGGCCATATCATCCCTCAATGACATGGAAGTCCTTTTCAACGGCATACCGTTAGACAAGGTTACGACTTCCATGACGATAAACGGCCCAGCGCCCATGCTGCTGGCCATGTACATGGTCGTAGGCGACAAACAGGGTGTGCCGAGAGAAAAGTTGGGCGGGACGACTCAGAACGATAACTTGAAGGAATTCTTCGCCCAAAAACTGTGCATTTTCCCTCCGAAGCCATCGGTGAAGCTTACGACAGACTTGATTGAATATTGTGCAAGACATTTGCCCAGATGGAACCCCGTCAGCATTAGCGGATATCACATCAGAGAGGCCGGCGCAAACGCAGTGCAAGAACTTGCATTTACATTGTATGATGGAATAAGCTACGTAGAAGCCACAGTGGAGAGGGGACTGAAAGTTGACGATTTTGCCCATCGCTTATCATTCTTCTTCGCCTCTCATAATGACTTCTTCGAGGAAATAGCCAAGTTTAGAGCCGCCCGCAGAATATGGGCGAAAGTAATGAAGGAAAGATTCCATGCTGAGACACCAAGATCCATGTGGATGCGAATGCATGTCCAAACCTCAGGATGCACACTCACGTCGCAACAACCGCTCAATAACATCACGCGTACAACAATGCAGGCTCTCGCAGCAGTCTTAGGTGGAACACAATCGCTCCACACTAACTCATACGATGAGGCGTTGTGCCTGCCGAGCGAGGAAGCCGTGAGGGTTGCCCTGCGTACGCAGCAGATCATAGCGCAGGAAAGCGGAGTGACAAACACTGTGGATCCGATGGGTGGGTCATACTTGATTGAAGCGTTGACAAACGAGATGGAAGAAAAAGCAATGGAATACATCCGGAGAATTGACGACATGGGAGGTGCTATCGCAGCTATCGAGAAAGGATTCTTCCAAAAAGAAATCGCAGATAGCGCCTACAAATATCAGAGAGAGATAGATGAGAAAAAGCGGGGCGTAGTCGGAGTCAATGACTACAAAATTGAAGAATCTAAATGCCCTATTAAATTACTACATGTTGACCCAAGAGTCGAACAGGAACAGGTTGCCGCCCTCCAAAAACTAAAAAGAAAAAGAGACAAAAGGAAAGTCGAGGAACTGCTTGGAAAGCTTCATTACTCTGCAGAAAAAAATGAGAATCTCATGCCAACGATAATCGAAGCAGTAAAGGCATATACTACGCTTGGCGAAATCACTGAGGTTCTGCGGCAAGTTTATGGAGAATACAAGGAGCTGATAGTAATCTAAAAAGGAGAGAGACTAGATGCAAGAAAAAGGAAAAATCCGAGTCTTAATCGCAAAGCCTGGCTTAGACAGCCACGATAGGGGGGCCAAAGTGGTTGCCAGGGCACTAAGAGACGCAGGAATGGAAGTGATCTACACGGGCTTGAGACAGACACCAGAGCAAATAGCCGAAACAGCACTCCAAGAAGACGTAGACGTCGTAGGACTGAGCATACTTTCAGGAGCACATAAGGCGCTCTTTCCAAGAATCATGACCCTTCTTAAACAGAAGGGGCTGACAGACGTCATGGTCGTTGCGGGAGGAATCATACCGCAAGAAGACGCGGCAGAAATGAAGAAGCTCGGCATCAAGCAGATCTTCGGCCCTGGAACAACTACAGATACAATAATACAATATGTATTCGATAACGTACGTAAAAGAACCTAGATCATAGACGTGCAAGACACTTGGCAAAAACTGAAGAAATCACCTATGGGGTACTTAAGGGAGACGTCAGAAGCATAGCACGAGCAATAACCATCGTCGAAAACGAGCCGATTCAAGGACGGAAAATAGTCGCTGCAATATATCCTCGCACGGGAAGAGCACACATAATAGGTCTGACTGGCCCTAGCGGTGCTGGAAAGAGCACGTTGATCGAGAAGATCGTGCGCGAGTACAGACAGCAGAACAAGACAGTCGGCGTTGTTGCGGTCGACCCGACGAGTCCCTTCACAGGCGGCGCATTCTTAGGAGATAGGATCCGCATGCAGGAACTCAGTACTGATACAGGAGTGTTCATACGCAGCATGGCGTCCCGCAATTACCCCGGAGGACTTGCCAAGGCAACGAGGGATGCCGTTAAAGTTCTGGATGCGGCAGGCAAGGATGTCATCCTCGTCGAGACGGTGGGTGCGGGCCAATCTGAGGTTGAGATAATAAGGGTTGCCCAGACGATAGTCGTCATTCATGCGCCAGGCTTAGGAGATGAGATACAGGCAATAAAAGCAGGGCTCATGGAAATAGCTGACATCTTCGTCGTTAACAAAGCTGACAGAGAAAATGCAAACAAAACAGTGATGGACATTCAGGCGATACTGCAACTCAACGACGCCGAAAACGCGTGGAAACCTTCCGTCCTAAAAACAATAGCTCTCACAGGAGAAGGCGTCCTCAACCTCGTTAGCAAGTTGAAGGAACACAGAGACTACCTTGAACGGAACCCTGGAAGCAAGAGGGCACTCTTGAAGAGCATAGCCGAAGCGGAACTCGTTGAATCAATCAAAGAAAAAATGGCAACTTCAATAATGAAAGACCTAAAAAGCGAAGGAAAACTTGACGATTTACTCGGGAAAATCCTGAAAAAAGAAATAGACCCAGCGTCTGCAGCAGAAAAGCTTCTTAACGAAAAACTCAGGAAGCATTAGACCTTGCCGAAACTTGACAAGGGACTCGTTCAGGTCTACACCGGAAACGGCAAAGGAAAAACCTCAGCAGCCTTTGGACTTGCACTCAGAGCGGCTGGAAGAGGATTGAAGATCTACATAATTCAATTCATCAAGGGCGGGTTTGACTACGGCGAACTACACGTGGTGGACAAGATTCCAAATGTTACGTTGAGAGCCTTCGGCCGAGGAAAATTCATAACGGAGAAGCCTCCGCAGAAAGAGGACGTCGAACTTGCAGAACGTGCACTTCAACTAGCCAAGAACATCGTCAAAGGCGGACAACACGACATTATCATCTTGGACGAGATCAACGTGGCCATGAACCTAAAACTGATAGACATCAAAGAGGTTCTGGATTTGATAAAGAGTAAGCCAACACACGTTGAACTTGTTCTAACTGGGCGCAATGCTCCTGATCAGATAATTGAAGCCGCGAACCTAGTCAGCGACGTGACAGAAATCAAACATCCATTCAAAGAAGGATACAAATCACGCAAGGGCATCGAGTACTAGTCCGCAAGGTTAAAAGTGAGCCCTGTTTAAAAATTAGGAAAGAACCTGAGGAGGAGCCTCTGGATTTGCGGTCGTTTCAGACTTTTTTCTGCGCGTCAACGTCAACAGCGTTAAGATTGCCCCGACAGCTGCGACCACGGCGATTGCCAGAATCAAGTATTGCGTTAATGTCCATACTTCTCTAGTCACCTTGAAACCCGACACGTCTGCTTTGATCTGACCTACCCCGGGGACCAGAATCGTTGCGACGTTATCGTTCATCGAAGTTATCGTGCCGTTCATCGTTCCTATAGTCGTCTCGATAGTCGCTACGTCGCCGTTTATCGCTTCGACATTGAGGAAAATGCTATCAAGGGTGGCGTTTATTGATGCCAGGTCTATCTTGATGAGACCCAGGTCTGTCTGAACGTTCGCCACTCCGTCCGTGACGTTTATTACTTGTGCGTATATCGCCGTCAAGTTCACGTCTATTAGACCTAGGTCTGTCTGAATGCTGGCTATGCTGCCGTCCATTGCCACGACATTCTGATCCATCAGGGTCAAAGTGCTGCTGACCAGGAAGGATTTGAAGGATGTGCCGTTTGCTTGGATCGTGTTCGTAATGTAACTTGCTTCTGCGACGAGTGTGTATGTGCCAGTCTCATTTGCCACCAGAGTATACGGTATCTTGTACAGCCCTGTTGAAACCTGTTCAGCCACAAGGTTCTCGAAGGTACCGTCAGGTTTGTAAAGTGTGGCGTCGGTAACAGTTGCGTTGACCGCTTCCCCCTTGAAAGTGGTTTGTACGTAGAAAGTGGCTGTTTCGTGAATAAAATGAATGCTTCCTACGTCAATCTGAACTGAAAGTGGAGTAGTGTCTACAACCGTGAAGTCTGAAGATGCATTAATCCCGGCAGAGTCCACTGCTTTTACAACTTGGGTACCTGCGCTTGAAAACGGTACGTTGAACGTGAAATCAAAGCTCCCCAGAGCATCCGTTACGATGAATCCTACAAAGGCATCATTAAAGGTTAGCATTACTTGGCTTGAGGGTGAAAAACTCACGCCAGTGGCCACTACTCTCGTTCCAGCTGGCCCTTCAGACGGATTCAAACTTAGCATCTGCTGAACCAAGATCTCTTCACTAACCTCATTGTTGCCGATCATTGCCTGTCCAGAGACAGGCACGACGTACAAGGTAACGTTGAACGTTCCTTCGACTTGAGGATCCCAGATTAGATTAGTAGTCCATGATGAGCCTGCGGGTAAAACACCAAGGTGGATCGAGGTAAACTGCACGTTGCTGTTGACGAAGAGTTCTGCAGTGACGTCTTGCTCGGCGCTGGATCCGAAATTCAGAACGGTGAGATTGAAGTAAACAATGTCTCCAGGCGCGATACTATTCGGTCTTTCCCAATCGAGGATCAAAACATCATGCACTGGCGGAACTTGCTCCACAGCCCTTCGCACATTGATTCTTCCATATCCATAAAACGGATCAAAGCCCGGCGAACCTAGATCGTCAGCCGTATATCTTATCTGAGCTCTGACCCAATCGCGCGTGGCATTGGGAAATTGGCTCCAGACAAGAGCGGCAAGCCCTGCAACGTGGGGACAAGCCATCGAAGTGCCGCTCATCTGAATGCAAGAATCGTTCGGAAAAGTTGATAAGATTTGCACTCCAGGGGCTGATAATTCAATCCAACTCCCGTAGTTGCTGAAAGCTGCAGGGTAGTCAAACTGATCCGTGGCTGTGACAGCAACGACCTCATCGTAGGCTGCAGGGTAGAATTTGGTATCAGATGCTTGGTTGCCTGCGGCGGCAACTATCAGCACGTTCTGACTATAAGCGTATTGGATTGCCTCGTGGATAAGCTGACTGTCTTGATCACTGCCCCAGCTGAGGCTCAAAATTCTGGCGCCCTTTTCTACAGCATCATATATGGCGCTGGCCAAGTTGTCTTCATACCCCGTCCCATTGGCGTCCAAGCCTTTTTCTGCCATGATCTGAACTTGAGCCATCCCTGCAACGCCAAGGCTGTTGTTTATGACGGCAGCTATTATGCCTGCGCAGTGAGTTCCGTGACCGTTATCGTCCATGGGGTTGGCATTGTTGTTAACCCAGTCGTAGCCGTTAGCATTATAGTTGGCTGCTATGTCTGGATGATTATAGTCAATCCCTGTGTCGACCACGGCGACGAGAATGGATCTGTTTCCTGTCGTCGTATTCCATGCCCAATCTGCTTCTATCTTCTGGGGGCCCCATTGGGCAGACCAGTATGGATCACTCGGTACGAATTGTGTCTTGAACTGGACGTTAGGCTCAAAATATTTGGCCAGGCCAGAAGTCTGCGCCTCACTCTCGAATGAAGAAATGTTGTCTGAGGGCACGTTGGCAACTATGGCGAGCGGCTCGCCTCCCAATGTGACCTTATTGATTATTCTGCCGCCGAACCTGGCGACAACGTCGGCAAGTCTGTTGGCACCTGAAAGCCCATTTTTCACGCCGACGACCAGATCGTTCGCTTTATTGATTAACGATGCGCTGGCGGCTACTGTTTTTCCCATGAACGAACCGGCACGAGCTTCAACACCGACACTCGACACAGAAAGAATTGCCAATAAGACCACCATCGCAAAACGCTTCATAATTCTATCCATGACCTCACCAAGTCTGATGTGCTTTAGACCTAATGATTCCCGCGCGATGTAGGATTTTGAAAGCGACCTCATATAAGGATGTTCCTGTCTCCGAGGCTCCTCTATCCGTTACGTGTATCAAGAACCTCGAAACTTAGAAAATCGACGAGAAGTAGATGTGTTTTGCGAGCTTTTGCTGTCCAAAACGCGGGTCAATCCTGCGGGATAGTCACGTTGTTATGAGAGGGTAGACTTCCCTCGCAACATACTCGACGTATTTTTCCTTCTCTGACAAGTTGAATATGGTCACAGATGCATCCCTCGTTATGCCCACGACGTAGCCGAATTCCTTAGACTTGGCAACGACGTACCAAAGGTCGCCATGTTTCGCATAGTCTTCGAAAAGAGACGTGTTGACCAGATCCGGACCATACAACGACAGTTTGTTCACGTTTGGTATGTCGACGTTGTCAAAAAATGTAATCTTCGTTTCTTCAGGATTCTTAAGGTGAAACTGTTTCAGAGTCTCAGGTGGAATTCTAGCTTCCAATATTCCGCCAACTTTTTCGAAAATCAATTCACTGAGCTTGTTCGCGATGAAGTTTGCAATTCGTTTCTTCTCCACTATGGCCAGGAAAGTGGTGCCTTCATGTTGAGCAAAACTGAACAAGGCTTCGACCGTGCGGGGCAATGGGGTAACCTTGCCTCTGTGGAAAACGTGCATCACGTAATCGTGGGAGTAGACGCCTTTAAGGATATTTCTCGCGGGTAGAAGACCGACAACTTCGGCGAGGAGTTTGAACCTGTACTCACCTTCCTCAAAGTCCTCTTCAGCACGATAGTTCTCAAGTCTTGAAGCGACTTCAGCAACCGACAGCGGTTCTGATAGTTTGAAAATCTTCCCAGCGACAACCATATTAAAGCCTCAACTGCCACTTTGGCAATTTACGCTTATCAAACTTTGCAAACCGCGACCTTTCCGAATCTGTACGGGCAGATCGCAATCACATGAGCAAATTTGAACTAGACTCAGTCTGATCGCCTTAGCCATTAAGAGAATCACTGGCTCTTCTCTTCTTCGCCTGCCTGAAAACATTCAAATCGTGCGCAACCAGGTGCAGGCAATCTAGGCTAGAATAAAGCGATTGATATCGCGATGTATGCATCAGTCGCCAAGAAAGAAAAACCAAGTGCTTTCTAGTATCTGACGCTGAGGTACAGCAGCACAATTAACGCTCCGAGTGAAAATAGGCTTGGCAACATAGCAAACGGACCAAGACCGAATTCATAGAAACCAAATGCTTGGAATACTGAAGGAATAGACACAAGAGCATGGAGAAGAAGGACTGCCGAGAATATTATGAGACCAACCGTAAATTCTGATCGTGTCTTCTGGTATATGCTAATGTATATGAGTAACAGCAAGATTGAAAGCGTCGCGTTGATCGTTGAAACCACCGTCTCCACCGTGTAGAAAAGTTCTATGTCGCCACGAATGCCGGTTTCAGGTAGGTGAGGTGCGAAGGGAGGACGTGAAAACCAAGTGGTCGATGTGGCCCATAATATTGCAAGGATGGTTACAACTATCAATGTCACTATTATTAACCAAATTCTCACGCTCTTATTCATATGTTTGTTCATTCGCATTCCTCTCTTTTCTACTTTTTCCAGATTTTCTTCACAATGTCCTCGAACAGCGCGTAATTCTCTTCCATCACCGGAGACAAGAAATACGTGGTACCGTACCCTTCTCCGGCTGACGTGATTATTCTGTTTTTCTCAAGAACCCCAAGATGATGCCTTATCGTTCTGTAGTCCATTCCAAGCAGGGTTGCCAGCTGATTTGCATTTTGCGGAGTCTCTTTCAAAGCCTGAATAATCTTGGCGCGACTGACACCGCCTCTTGTACCTGCAATTAGCCATCCTATCACGTACTTGAACGGACGCGCACTAGCAGACATCCATACCGCTCCGCACACATCAAGGAGTTTTCCGCTAAACCTATTTGAACTGAAGTAATAAACATGTCCCTCAGTTCATCGCCTCCTATTGCACCTAATGAAGAGAATAGGAACAGATTAGGAATAGAATCTGGTGCAATTCTGAAAAATCATTTAATAATTCGCAGCTTTATAACGGTTTGGAGGTTGAGAAAAAGTCGACAACACCCTATTCTTCAAAAGGACTCGTGAAAGGCTCAGAAAAGCTGAAGGACACTCTTTTTCTTTCAATCTCTCCTTTCTCCCCCTCGGCCGCTCTGGACCTTAACGGGAACTAAAGAAGAATAGGAAAACATCCAAGGAGATGCCAACATTGGCTACGAATGATATGTCAAACTCATCGATGACGGCAATTGAGAAAACCACGAGCAATCACCTCCTCCGTAGCTGCCCGAAACGCAATATTAGCACATTCAGCGCCAAAGCTGCAAGCGCAGTGCGAGAAGCGGCTCATGTATTCAGAATCATGGTTTCGCTACACTCCGCCAAGGATTTTCCATCTGTCCTGAGGCTCTACGGAATTGGAACAGTTCAAAGATCGAATGAAAAGTAGCAGAGAACCCCTTAGTTGTTTGGCCTGAAAATGATGGCTGTAGACGACACAGTCACGAAAGCCGCCGCTTTGCACGAGTCGTTTCCTGAGTCTCGATGCCCATGGCCGTGCAAATTAGGCAGCCCAAGATCACGAGTTGATTCCACAAGCAGCTCGTTTTGGAGCAAGCAAAGCGGTCAACTCCGATTCTCAGCGAGGGTGAAGGTGTGTTTCGATATTATCATCGTGAGATCTGTCAGATCAATGAGAAGCAACATGTGTTTGAAACAACCCAAACCCCAGATATGTCTGGCTGCTTGAACTTCAATGAAAAATGTGTCCCTCTGTCTCCATGCCATAGCAAACAGTAATCACTCTTGGATTAGGGATAGAATTGGGTCTAATTCTGAAAAACGGTTTAATAACTCACCAGTATTGAGAAGATATCGTAACTAAGGCACGGAGATGGCAGCAGTGAAAGACGTGAAGTACCTTGGCCACAGACGACATAACAGAATGTCTGGGTTCATTGCTGCCCCTCGTCGCTTCATTGAATTAAACATGGAACACTTGGAACAGTGATAAATTTGGGTGCCTTGACAAGAGCAATAAGGAACATTTCGAGAAGGAAGATAAGGGCATTGTTAGTAATCGTTGCCTTGAGTTTTTCATTGGCAATAATGGTATCTATTCCTGCCGGTGTGGTCGCAAACCAAGAATCCACGCAGAGCTTGACACAGAGATTCAACAGCACCATCACCGAGACGGAAGAGCAAATCAACCAGAGTACTACACTGATAGAAGTCTCAACGTCGAGTGGAAGCATGTTTTCTGGTCCGCCCTCAGACATGTCTGGTTTCCCATCAGGCGAGAACCGATCCGGCTTCTCGTTTACACGAGAAGAATTCTATATGAATGAATCCGTTGTTGGCAACATTGGTTCCATTGCTGGTGTCAAAGACGCTGTTCCGTTCCTCGTGAAATCATCCTCGGAGACCACCGAGGAGACCATAACTACACCGATGGGAGATTTTACCATGTCTAGACCGCTTTACACGATTACTGGTGTCAGTCTGAATTCCTCGCTCATCGACGAATACTCTGTCCTGCCCACAGACATAACAGCAGGGAAAAATCTACGCGAAGGGGATAGTGGTGTTCTTCTCATGAGTCTTAACCTCACGAAGTACTACGGAGTCGGAGTGGGCAGCGAAGTGGAGGTGAATGGCACATCCTTCACGGTAATAGGAATCTACGAGCAGGCGGACTCCACGGAGACGAGGGGAGTGTACATGAATCTGACTGATGCTCAAACGGTTACCAATGAAATAGGAAACGTGAGTAGGCTTGACGTGTATGCAGAGAATGTCTCCTGTGTGGACACGATATACGAGCAAATACAGACAATGTATTCAACTGAGATAAATGCACGTGAGATTTCTGTCGCAACGTACGCGACTCGCTTGGCAAACCTTCAGAGCCAACAAGCAAGATACACCGATCTTCTGAACAACGCCGAATCAACCTTGGCCCAGACCCAGTCGGTTGCAACCGAAGAGATCATCATGGCACTCGCTGCAACGAGTGTTATCGTCCTGTTCGTGATGCTGTACACGGTGCGAGAAAGAACGAAGGAGATAGGAACACTCAAAGCGATAGGGTTCAGCAGCTGGAGCGTCATGAGCCAGTTCATGCTTGAAGGAATAATTTTAAGTCTAGCAGCAGGCGTTGTAGGCATTGGCATAGGAACTGTTGGAGCTCCCATTATATCAGGAGTTCTACTTCCAGCTGTAAACTCGGTTGGAGCGCGCGTTGGTTATCAAGGCATGAGCTTCGGTACAGCAACATCTGGGTCATCAACTGCATCAGCTGTTGTAACCCCCACAGTCATGTTACTTGCGCTTGGCGCGGCCGTGCTCCTAGGAGCCGTAGGCAGTCTGTACCCGGCTTGGAGAGCTTCAAGAACAAGACCTGCCGAGGCGATGAGGTATGAGTGAAGCTGTTAGTGAAGCTGTTCTGAAAGCTGAAAAAGTTGCTAAAGTCTACACGATGGGCAAGCGTGAAGTGGGAGCCTTGTCCGATCTCAATCTTCAAATCAACAAAGGTGAGTTTGTCGCCATCATGGGCCCCTCTGGTTCAGGCAAGACCACGTTGCTAAACGTTCTGGGCTGCCTTGACAAACCGACCGCTGGAAAAGTGGTTCTCGACGGCGTTGACATCTCAAAACTGCCTGAAAGCGAACTTTACAAGATAAGAAGAAACAAGATTGGCTTCATCTTCCAGACCTTCAACCTCTTGCCATACCTGAACGCCTGCGAAAACGTCGAGCTGCCGATGGAATCCACAAAAAGACCCAAGAACGAGAGAAGGCAGAGAGCCCGCGAACTGTTGAAGCTCGTGGGGCTGTCTGGAAGAGAAGATCACAGACCTCAAAAGCTGAGTGCTGGCGAACAGCAAAGAGTGGCTATCGCACGGGCCATGGCAAATGACCCGGCGATAATCCTAGCGGACGAACCTACCGGCAACTTGGACACGGAAAACAAGTATGAAATCGTCAGGCTCCTCGCGAACCTGAACATTGAACGAGGAACAACCGTCGTGATGGTTTCGCACGACAGCCATGTAGCTTCCCACGCCGAGAGAGTGCTCCTTTTAAAAGATGGTAAAATCGCGAAGGAGAAGCAGGGGCTTCATGTGGTGAAAAAAAAGCTCATGTGCCCCTACTGTGGAAGCAAGATTCAGCCCACTGATCAAAGATGTCCCAGTTGCAACAAGAGATTATAAAATGAAGAAGGGGGAATGTGAATGGAATTATCTGAAAAACCGAAAATAAGCAGTTTCTCCAAACGGTTGATAGCGACAGTCATCATATGCTTGTTTCTGGGAGGAATAAGTGGCTACGGAATAAGCAATCTGGCTGCTTCAAGTCAAACCAGCGACTTAAAAAAGACCGTGGCAAATCTTCAAAGCCAGGTTGCATCTGACAATTCCACAATCAACTCCCTGCGTTCCCAAGTCACAAGTCTTCAAAACCAAGTTTCTGATCTCCAATCGACGACTAACGCTTCAAGCCAAATAAGTGATCTCCAAGCTCGAGTTTCAAATCTCGAAAAGCAAGTGTCAGATCTTCAATCGGCGAGTAACTCATCCTTCCAAAACGTCACGTACGAGAACACAACCTATGTTCTAGGAGACAATTTCTCACTGTCTCAACTCTACCAACAGGTAAAGAGCTCTGTTACCGTGATCCAAGGAATAATCGTTCAATACGACATTTTCGGACAGCCCTACTACGCTGAAGTGCAGGGATCAGGGTTCGTCTCGAACTCGACGGGGCAACCTGTAATCATCACGAACTACCATGTAGTAGACGGAGCGACCAACATTACTGCGACGTTCATAGATGGAAACAGCTACCCAGCCAAGGTAATTGGTTCAGATCCTTACGCAGATCTCGCGGTTCTTTCAACGAATGCGCCACAGGACGAGTACAAGCCTCTCAACATCACGAGTTCATCAACCCTCAGCGTCGGCGACCCAGTCCTCGCAGTCGGTACTCCATACGGGCTGGCTGGAACGGTGACCACAGGAATAGTTAGTGCGCTTGGAAGAACGATTACTGAAAGCACGTCAGGTGGATACCTAATTGCAGACTGCATACAAACGACGACGCCGATAAATCCCGGCAACTCAGGAGGACCGCTTCTTACGTATCAGGGCGAAGTTGTTGGCATAACCACGGCTATCGTTAGCAGTTCCCAAGGGTTGGGATTCGCAATTCCTTCGAGCACGATACTGCGGGAAGTCGGATCTTTGATCACAAACGGTTCATACACCAACCATCCGTGGTTAGGAGTAGCCGGAACAGACATGAACTACTGGATTGCGCAGGCAACGAACACAACCGAAACCTATGGATGGCTGATCACGCAAGTAACAAGCGGAGGACCAGCTGACAAGGCCGGTCTGCGAGGCGGCACAACGCAAACCGAAGTCGATGGATCATACGTAACGATAGGCGGCGACATCATAATTGCGATCAATGGAACAAGAATAACGAACGGAGACGATCTCTCGACTTACCTAGAGGAGAAAACCTTGCCCAACGAAACAATCAACATAACGATAGTACGAAACAATCAGACAATGACTCTTGCAGTGATATTGGGAACGCGACCTTAGCCAAGCGCATCATGAGTTTGCGGGAAAAACCTGCGACATCTGATCTTGTGAGGCGAATGCTTAAGTCAAAATAGCATTTGCCCAACCGAAGCAGAGATCGATGGCCTGTCACTGACACGGATGAGCTCAGGAGGCAAAAGGTGCTTGTGCCTGAATCCTTCTATATGGCTTGCGCAAAGCATCATCTTCGGTCTCCAACAAATCGTTGATTTCCTGGCAGTGAAGCAAGAACTCTTTGCCCCTGTCCGTTGCCCTAAGCACCACCTTGTTATTCATCAAGCCTACGTCCACGAGCTTTGCATTCATCATAAGCCGCATGTATCGGCTTAACATCAGAGAACTCAGGCCCACCTTATACATTAAGTTGGTCTTCTGTACTCCGCCGCATGCCATCTCCAAGATTTTAGCAACTATCGCCACCCTGTCTCTGTACGGTTTCCTGCTGTGAATAGTTACGTTTTGCATTTTGTTTCTGAGTCTCCCATTTTCTAGATCAATCCTGTCCAGCTATGAACGTGAGCGTATCAGAAAGGGCCACTTGCCCCTGATACCTTGTGTTCGCGTATGCCTCATAATTGCCAACATAGGCGGAGTCGGGCGGTATTCGAAATGATACGCTTGCGATTCCAGAAGAGTTCGTTAACACCGAATCGGCGTAGATGGGTTTTGTTCCGTTTGGACCTATGACAGCAAAAGCTATCAGCTGGTTTGGTACGCCTTGGCCAGATTCATTCATAACTTGAGCGTAGAGGTCTACAGATTCATTGATAGCATAGAACCCTCCTGGCGTGTTCGGTCCTATGCCGCCTTTTTGGGTGAAAACGTCTATCGTTGGTGTAAGCGAGAAGCATCCGAAACTCGTAGTGCCTTGTATTATCTGCCCATCGACTTCGCTATAAGCAAGTGCTTGCCAGATTGGCTGGGAGGGATCTGAGGGCGCGGTGATTTGGAACGTGATGCTTGCCTCTCCAAGGCTGTTCGTGGTCACGTTTTGATTGAGGAAGTCCTTGCCATCTGGGGTTCTTACGTCAAAGTATACAAAGTATTCAGGGGTTCCAGCGATTGAGGCATTTTTGAAGGATAATTTTGCCTCGAGGAGAACTGTGTCGTTTGGGAGAAAGGAGATGCTGGCAACCCCGTTCTTTTTGGAGAAGAGGTCAAGTCGAGCTTTTTGCGACTCGCATTGGAAGCTGAGCGTGTCCCTTACAGCTTCGTTTTCGACAGTTGTGTTTGCGAAGACATGCCATGCCCCTATCACTTGGCCTTCAGAAGGGAGAAGGTAGATGTCGCTTTCAGCGATTCCCCAGCTGTCTGTCAGCATGGTTCTTGCAATCAGGGAATTGTCTGGCCTGTATATTGCAAATGCCACTGGCACATTTTCTAGGTTGTTACCCTCCTGAGTGAGATGAGCATATATGGAGACATTGTCGAAAGGTGCAAAGCTTCCACCAGAAACGTTGAGCCCTTGGCCGCCTTCCTGCGTGAAGACATCCATTGCACTATGCAGCTTTGTAGTGATCGGGGTAGGGGAGAAAAAGGCATAGCTTATCGTTCCAAGTCCCACTGCTAAACCGATTGCGAGAATTGACGCCGCGAGCACTTGCTTCTTTGAGTTCATGAGCCTTCGATAAAATGTATATACAGTGGAAAATTTAATTCTACGTTTTTGTACATGTGTACAAACAGTTTGAACAGCGATATTTCAAATATCCTGAGGGCGTTTCTTTTCCACAAGGGAAGGAAGAATATTGAGTGAATCAGATGATGTTCTTAGAGGACTTACGCTGAAGGTCTACAGATTCATTTTGAAACATGACAGGCCGGTCGGTATCCGCGAAGTTCAGAGAGGGTTGAACTTAAGTAGTCCCACCCTGGCGCTTTACCACATAAATAAGCTTGAAGAGGCAGGATTCATTAAAAAGGAATTGAACGGCTATGTTGCAGATAGAATAGTCCTCAGAAACCTCATACGTTTGAGAAGGGTTCTGATCCCTCGAAATCTTTTCTACACCGTGTTTTTCGTGACTTCACTGATATTCTTAGTAGTTTTTCTCAGACCACCAATACTAACAAGAGAATACATATTCGCACTAGGCGTCATCAGCGTTGCAGCAGCAACCTCAATCTATGAGACGATCAAAGCAGTTTCTGAAAAAGTGCTGTAGCTAGATCTAACCTCGGCAAGTGTAATTACAACTCCTGGAGTTTCAACAACAGTTAAAGACATCTGTTTCAAATTGATCATGTTCACGCTGGGGGCCATGTTCTTTGAGAAACTGTGGTCTTGCTATTCTTGGAACAGTCGGCCTATTCTTTGACTTTCACTCTGCTGCCTAATGTCTTAGGTGCGAACCTGTGGATCGTAGATTGTTCAAAAAACGGAAGTGAAATCATATCTCAATTGCCGCAAAACTATCGATACTGTTTTAATAATAGGGTTTTTACCTCTATTACGGCGTCTTCGAGGAAAAGCCTCAATGTTGATTCAAGAGGTTATCCTAGAGAATTTCATGAGTTATGAGTATGCTAGGGTACGTTTTAGACCGGGCGTAAACGTGGTTTGTGGACCGAATGGATCTGGGAAATCGTCGCTTCTGCTTGCGATCTCAGTAGCTCTAGGTCAATCCTACACGGAAAGATCCAGAAAACTAAGTGATCTGATACGCTGGGGAAAAGACCAAGCACGAGTCACAGTGATCCTTGAAAATGTCAGAAGGGGCAAGAACAGGCTGGTTCCAAGATATGACAAGGACCAGATTTTTCTAACGCGCGTTCTGCGACGAGACGGCAAGTATTGGTTTGAACTTGAAAATAGAGCAGCAACGAAAAATGATGTTGACAGACTCCTGTCGAGATTGGGCGTTGATCCTGACAACATTCTGATAATCATGCACCAGAATATGGTGGAACAGTTCACGGTGCTGCCTCCCCAAGAAAAACTGCGGATGGTTGAGGCTGCCGTCGGACTTGAAGCCTACAGAGAGAATGTGCTGCAGGCTCAGAAAAAGTTGGTCCGGACCTTGAGTCAAGAAGAGTCTATGGGCAAACTCTTGGAATCAGCTGAACAGACCCTTAACTATTGGAGAGAACAATACGACAGATTCCAAGAGAAGAAGCAGCTACAAGCCCAGAGAAGATTCCTGGAAAGAGAACTAGCATGGGCAGAAGTCGAGCGAAGAGAGAGCATCATCACAGAGCTAGAAGCTGACAGAAAAAAAAAACAGGAAACTCTAGATGAAATCGAAGAGGAAGCAAAAACCACAGAAACAAACCTCGAATCCGCCACGAAGGAGATCCAACAACTCAAAACCGAATGGAAAACACTGTTTGACGATCGCTTGAGCCTTGAAAGACAAAGAGCCACAAACGAGTCAAAAGCCGATCTTTGCGGGCAGATCCTGACGGAGACCTTGATCCTGGAGACATCAGCTCTTAAACTCAAAGCGGTCAACCAAACGATCCCGCTGACAGAAGAAGGCCCTCCAAGATTCAAACTCTTGAAAAGTGAAAACTTGCGAGAACTGATCCAAGATTCGAATCAGCACCTTCTAAAACTGGACAACGAAATACAAGCAAATCAGAAGAAAACCAACGGACTCGAACAGGAAATTGAGAAGACCGATAGTCAAATCTTGGACGCCCGAATCAAGAAAGCATTACTGGAATACCGTAGAAAAAATGCCATCGCCGCTGTGGAATCATTAGAAAAAGAACTGAAGCAGTCAAAAACACATCTCGCGGAACCTACTGAAAAAGCGGAACAGAGCGGGCCTAGAATTGCGGTACTCAAGGGTGCAGGCGAAATCCTCGACGAAATTCGACTCACAGAAGGACATTTGGCTGCCCTCACCGACGTCTCCGAAGACATCGAAAAAATGTATGAAAACTACTCCAAACTCTACTTAGAACTAAAAGAAAAAGCACAACTAGTTGCCGAGAACCGCGAGAAAACTTTGGAAGAAGTCAAAACGCGCATGCAGGCCTGGCGAACAGTGATCCAGAGCCTTCTAGACCGCGCCAACCTAGAATACCAGAAGATCCTGACGCAGACTCAAGCTATAGGAGAAGTCAGGCTTATCAATGAACACGACATCGAATCTGCTGGACTCGAGATTCTTGTCGGTTTCAAGGGCGGCAAACCGGTTCCACTCGATGGCTACACCCAGAGCGGCGGCGAAAGAACCACAGCGACGATGAGTTTTCTGCTAGCCCTGCAACAACATGTTCGTTCACCATTCCGGGCTGTGGACGAGTATGACATCCACATGGACCCCAAGAACCGTGAGCTCATCGCAAAAATGCTGATTTCAACTGTAACCGATGGAAACGCTCAATACGTAGTCATCACACCAAGCCAGATAACCTTCGCAAAAGAAGAAGTGAACATAATCACCGTGCAAAACGTTGAAGGAAAATCGGTAATCCGAGAGGTTGCTTGATGCAGTCGAAAAGGGAAAGAGATAAGACGGGCAGAGAGAAACTTGGGCACATAATCGAAACGTGCAAGTCTGTTGAAGAGCGTTCACTTGATCCGTTCCTAATAAACGTCACCGAAGACATAAGCACGGTTAAGGAGTATTTCCCAGAATGGACGATTGCTGAAGATCTCTGCCTAGATGCTGAGACGATACATCATTTGGCCTCAGTCATTAAGCTTCAAGGCGAGTGGGTCAGGCATCGATCAACATCGCTTTACACTGACCCGTTCCTTCTCGAAGAAAAGCTTAGAAGCCTTTCGAAAGATGCGATCATGGAAACGTTGACTCAGGCTTGGCATCCAATTATCGAGTTGGAACAGATTTCAATACACAGTTTGGCAGAGGCGACCGCGTACTGGATAAACCTTCTGCCTATGAACGAAAGGTGGAAGGAAAAGCCGCCTGCCGAAGTTCAAACAGGATCGGCTTCAAGGGAGGAACTCTTGAAAGAGAGAATCTTGCAAGACAAAGCTTTCTCGGAAGAGCTGGAGAATTTTCGGCAGGAACTCGAGAGCCACGTTAAAGAAAAAGGCCAGAATGGCAAGATTCCCTATTGGAGTTTCATAGGCGGAAAGACCTACGAAGAAACTGTTCAAAGAGCCTTCATGACAAGCTTCCTTGTTACTTACGGTTATGCAACACTAGAAATTCATCCTTTGGAAGAAGAAATCTTCTTAGGGCTAGCCGAAGAGCCGGAGACCAAGATTGGCAAGATACAGCTCGTGTCAATTCCAATATCAGTCTCAGTTGAAGAATGGAAAAAGTGGAAGAGGGAAACGTTTCATTGAGCATGAGAAAAGCAATATACGCCAGCAAGCTCAAAAGAGCGACTCACCTCCTCTTCTATAAGAGACACATGAAGCCTGGCGTAAAAGGCTGGGAACTTCGAAAGGCGCTAGGTGCTGATTATCCGAAAGTCCTGAAACTCCTAGATGATCATTTGAAAACAATCGACCTCCAAGTAAAAACCGTGTTCGAGGAGCAAAAGGAAATTGAGAAGCCAAGCTTGGAGCAGCTGGACAGAGCCAGATACTTCATAACGTTGAGAGGGGAGATAACCCCGAAAGAAGCAAAGATGGTAGGGTGGCGAATAGATGATCTTGCAGGACTCGCAATCACAATTTCGTACATAATCTCCAATAGAGGAAAAGCCCCGCGAAAAGAAATCGAGGATATGTTGCGCGACAAGCTTCCAGGATGGAAAGTTGGCGTGAACATTGATCGCTACATTCGATATGGATACTTGACTCAGGACGAAAACGAACAACTATACTTGGATTGGAGGACGCGTGCAGAAGTAGACCAAAAAGCGTTAATCGACTTGGTTCTAGCAAAATGATAATTCTTGAAGGCAATTATGCATCTACATCATCGAACGCGCCTCGAGCAAGTGCCTAACGCAACAGCCGTTCGGGGCAACGACTATTTCCTAAACTTATGATATGCAAACGCTATTACGTTTATGACAATCAGCGCAACAAGGATCAGCAGGGGGCTACCCAAGAACTTACTTGCTGCAGATCCAAATGTGAAACTAGCACTTTTCATTAACGCAAACGATAGGACGAGCCGATTCATGACATACGCCTCCATCATCACGCGGTTGTCCCTCCCAGAATCAGGTTATGCTCACGTTCTGTATTTGAAAGTATCTTTTGGCCAAGAACCGCAGACGCTCTGCATTCTTTCCGTTCTTTCCTATGGCTACGCCTTTGTCTTTCGGGTTTACGGCTACTACAGCCATTTTCTTCCCATCAGGTCTCTCGGTCACCCGAACCTCATTGACGAGTGCCGGTTTCAACGCGTTTTTGATGAACTTCACTGGGTCCTCAGAGTACTCTATTATCTCCTGTTTTTTCCCAGTCATTCTTTCCAGCGTGTGAATGTTTCTGCCTCCCCTACCTATAGCCACGCCTATTTGCCCCTCGTTTATGATGAAAATTACACGTCCTTGCTCCTCGTCAACTATACAGTCTTTGGCACTTGCGTTCGTTATGCTCTCAAAGAGAGCTATATATCGCATTTCGTTGCTCGTGAACTTTATTCCGCTTGTCATTCGTTTCCTCCGGCAGATTCCTCTGGTTCTGGTGCCTCTGTAAGTTTAAGGATCTCAGAATCGCCTGGTTCCCTAATACTCAACGCTGAAACAGTGAACGGCTTGCCACATACAGCAGCCAAGTCAAGGGCAGATCCTTTGTAGGTCATGTACGGGACATTTGAAAGTTTGCTGTAGTATTCTATATCTTCACGTTTGCCTTTAGGGCAGTTTGCGGCTATGATAATCATCTTGGCTTTTGCTGTCTTGACGCTTTGCGCTGCGGAATCCGCGCCGAAGGCGACCTTCCCAGTTTTCACTGCCGTGGCGATTGCTTTGTCTATATCTATCACTTTTTCTTTTCTCCTTTCGAATCGAAAGTCGACATGTAGAGTTCGACTAGTCCCGTGCCTATTGGAATTGACTGCCCGACTATTACGTTTTCGGTTACGCCTGCAAGTGGGTCACTCTCTCCTTTGACCGCGGCTTCGACAATATTGGGCACAGTTATTTCAAACGCGGCTCTTGCGAGGACGCTTGATTTCTTGCCGCTGATGCCGTGTCTCCCTATCTGCTGCACTTCGCCTGTTGAAGTCATCATGTCAGAAACGAGCATCACGTGGCGAACGTCAACATCAAGACCCTGATCCTCCAAGACGCCTTTGGCCTCATGAGTCAGCGCGTTCCTCGCAGCTTCTATTCCAAGTGTTTTTGCGATTTCATGAACGTTGTTAGTTGTGGTCCTGGAAGTGTCCACGCCTCGGATCTCCAAAATCTTGGGCAGGTTTGAACCGTCCGTTCTTATGACCCACTCTCCATGCTCTTCAGTGACAAGTACGCGCTTTATGCCCGCTACTCCTTTGACGTGGAGAGACGGAATTTTGCTCAGCATTTTCCTCAGCGCATCAGCTCTCTTAGGTTTGATGTGGATGTTGTTGCCTCTGGTCTTGATTGTGCAATTCTGGGCCTGCAAAGCCTCACTCAGACCGTCGGGGGTTACTTCTCTGTCCTCCATCATGGTCCTGTTGAGTTCAACTATTATCTCTTCATGAAGGGGATCTGCATATATTGCCTGCGTCAAGTTTTCGAGCGTCGTGAAGATTATGGTTCGCGCAAGCTTCACTGCTGCTTCTCTGCTTTTCCTGTGCTCTTCATCCAAGTAAATCGTCATTATCGGCGTGGACGGTATTCTTCGGGCGTCAACGATTTCTATCAGCCTCGGCAACCCTAGCGTTACGTTCTGCTCTCTTACTCCCGCATAGTGGAATGTTCTGAGGGTCATCTGCGTGCCAGGCTCACCTATCGATTGGGCTGCAACGATGCCGACCGCTTCGCCGGGTTCCATCAGCGCACGTTTGTAGTGCTCCACGGTAAGATTGATGGCCTTGGCAACGCCTGTTGCACTGAGGTCAGCCTTGGTCAGATTCTCCTTGAGTTCGCTTGCTAGTATAGGGGTAAGCTGGTCTTCAACCTCTTTCAATCGATCCTTAATGTTTTCAGGTGATGAAGGTTTGCCTCTCTCTCGAGATATCTGAAGCTGATCTACGAGCCGGCCGGCGTTAACGGCTTTTCCATGATCACTCTTTGCTGGGTCCACGCCGTCCTCTCCGTATTGGAATTGGATTATGTCCCCTGTTGAATTCCTTACTGTTCCGTCGTACTCCAACCGAATATGCTCAAGAGCGTTGATCAGTCTTCTCTGCATATAGCCGCTCTGCTGCGTCCTCACTGCCGTGTCGACTAATCCTTCTCTACCACCCATCGAATGGAAGAAGAATTCAATGACGTCAAGTCCCTTTTCATACGAGGAATACACGAACCCTCTTGCCTTCGGCGTTGCATCACCAGACCTAAAATGGGGCAAAGCACGACCCAGATATCCCCTCAGTATTCTTTTTCCACGAACCGACTGCTGTCCAACGCAGGCGCTGATCTGACCAATGTTCAGGCTTGAACCTCGGGCGCCCGTCCTGGTCATTATGATGCCAGCATTTTCAAGTGTAAAGTCTTCGTCGGCTATTTTTCCTGATTCATCTCTTGCTTTTGCCAACTCGTTCATAACGTATATTTCAAATGAGTCTTCAAGAGTTTGTCCAGGAAGCCTCGCGAGACTACCCTTGTTGTAGCTGTCAATCAGTTCTAATATCTTCTTTTCAATCCTGTCCATAGTTCTTCTTATTCTTTCCTTCGCCTTCGAAGAAAGGACAAGCTGATCATATGAGTACGTGAAGCCTCGCGTAGTTATGTAAAGCTTCAGCATGTGGGTTATCCTATTCAGAAATTCCCTACCGGCCTGGGTTCCGTAATCTTTGACTATCCTGTGAAAAAGACTTTCAGATTGTTCTGCGCCTATTGAACGCCTATCTATGACACCGCTGATAAGTTCACCGTCCCTGACGACCACGTAGGCGTCGTACTTGCACTCTGCTTCTTCACATTTGACGCAGCCCTGGCAGATGCTTGCCTTCAAAACGTAGTTCATGTCCTTCGGCAAGAAGAGACTGAAGATCTGTTTGCCGGTCCACAGCGGCGTGGGCTCTTTGATCTTGGGTTTAGGCAATGGACCATTATACCCGGCTCCCACCAGCAGTCGATTCACTTCATTGAAAGTTAGATAGTTGCTTTTTCTCGTGAAAAGGTAAGCAGAAGTGATGAAGTCCCTGATTGCTCCTATTATGGGACCGCCGAATCTAGGTGACAGTATCTGATCTTGAACCTGCATGAGCAGAAGCGCCTCTGTCCGCGCCTCTTCGCTTTGAGGAATGTGAAGGTTCATCTCATCTCCATCGAAATCTGCATTGTATGGAGGACAAACACATAGGTGCAAACGAAACGTTTTGTAAGGTAGAACCCGCACGTAGTGGGCCATTATGGACATGCGGTGCAGCGAAGGTTGCCGGTTGAAAATTGCTATGTCCCCGTTCTTCAGATGCCTCTCCACGATGAACCCTGGTTCAACAGCATCCGCAATCTTGTCCCTATCGACCACAAATTCAAGTCTTATGCGTTTTCCGTCAGGTCTAATGATGTAAAGAGCTCCTGGATACTGCTCGGGTCCATTCTTCACCAGACCCCGCACTTCTTCTATGTTCCACTCGGTAACTTTTTCAGGAACAGACAAGCGAATCGCAATCTCCAGCGGGACCCCAACCTCGTTTATGTCAAGATTTGGATCTGGAGAGACGACAGTGCGCGCGGAAAAGTCTACTCTCTTCCCTGAAAGATTGCTTCTGAATCTACCCTCTTTTCCCTTCAGCCGTTGCGAAAGTGTTTTCAAGGCTCTTCCGGACCGATGTCTGGCTGGCGGTATTCCTGAAGCTTCGTTGTTGAAGTACGTCGTCACATGGTATTGCAGAAGCTCGGACAGGTCTTGAATTATGAGCGTTGGAGCGCCAGCATCCATGTTTTCCTTCAGCCTCTGATTGATGCGGATTATGTCCACGAGTTTATGAGTGAGATCATCCTCAGAACGAATGCCTGATTCGAGGGTTATTGAAGGACGAACGTAGACTGGCGGGACAGGCAAAACTTGCAGAACCATCCATTCCGGCCGCGCGGCTTTAGGGTTGAACCCTAAAAGCTCCAAGTCTTCGTCAGATATGCGACCCATTCTTTCGCGTATCATGCTTGAAGTCAGAGGTTCTGAACCGCTCTCGGGGATTTGCTCGCTGAATTTTGTGGGTTTTTCGAAGGTTATCTTGTACTGCAGAGCTCCACAATGTGGACATTGTTTGGTTTTTGTCTCTTGGAAGATGACCTTGTAGACATCATCCGGAACCAAACCTAGAAGCTGGCGCGTCTTGTCAATCCGGATTCGAATCTTCTTAGCACTTTCATCTGGAAGTAGTATGCGACCGCAATTCCTGCAAGTCGCCCTCAGAAGATCGTATATCAGCTTGGTGAACTCGATGTGCACTATTGGGACTGCAAGTTCGATGTGGCCAAAGTGGCCTGGGCATCTTATCGCAGTGTTGCCGCACGTTTTGCATCGTTGCCTCGGTTCGAGAGTCCCAAGCCTGCCATCCATTAGCCCTGTAGTGATCGGGGCACCATCTTCGTCATAAGTGTCGGGCGTTTGGATCTCCACCACTGAGATCTTGCGCAGATCCTGAGGCGAGAATAGGCCGAAATGGATTTCATCAATGACTTTGTGAATGATTTCCTCAGTTGACATATCAAGCCTTCTCCTTAAGCCTCAATTTCGGCGATACGCAAAGGCTTACAAGCTCCTGTAACAGCAGTTTGAAGGCGTAAGAAACTATCGCCGGCGAAATCTTGGCTTTGTCTTCGCAGAGTCTGCACATGTACTTCCTTTGTTTCATGTCGTAGTAGGCTATTTGTCCACATGTTTCACAGATGTAGAGGGTGTACTTGTCTGATTCTTCCAGCAGCCTGTCTCTGAGAAGCATTGCGGCTCCGTGACCTATCAAACAGTCTCGCTCCATCTCGCCGAACCTTAAGCCGCCGCCTCTTGCTCTTCCTTCGGTAGGCTGCCTTGTTAGCATCTGAACTTGGCCTCGTGCCCTAGCATGTATCTTGTCGGCAACCATGTGATGCAGTTTCTGGTAGTAGACGACTCCGATGTAAATATCGGCGACGAATTTTTCACCTGTCACGCCGTTGTAGAATACTTCTGCGCCAGTGTGGCTAAATCCTAGGCGGACGAGTGATTTTCTAATCTCATCGGAGCTTTCATTTGAAAATGGTGTCCCATCGACCGGTTTTCCTCTAACTGAGGCAGCTTTTCCCGCAAGCGACTCGATGAACTGTCCAATCGTCATTCTTGATGGGATAGCGTGCGGGTTGATTATTATGTCGGGGACTATTCCGTCTTCCGTGAAGGGCAGATCTTCTTGAGGCGCGATTAGGCCTATCACTCCCTTTTGTCCATGGCGGGACGCAAACTTGTCGCCAAGTTCTGGTATCCGCTGGTCGCGGACTCTGGTTTTCACAAGTTTGCTTCCTTCCCCAGATTGTGTTATGAAAATCGCATCAACAACACCTGTCTCTGAGGGTCGCATGTCCACTGACGTGTCCCTCATAGAGGGGCCTTTTACTTCGAATTCTTTGTATTCTTCGAGAAACCTGGGGGGGCTTATTCTTCCTATTAGGACATCGCCTCCTGAAACGCCTGACTCTAACCCTATTATTCCATCTGGTTCAAGCAGCCTGTAGTATTGTTCTCCCCTGAACCCTCTTGTTCCAGGTTCGGGCAGAGTGAACTTGTCCTTCAGTCCACCCAGGTATTGGCGGCATTCGGCTTCGTATATCCTGAAGAAGGTGGAGCGTCCCAAGCCTCTTTCTATGGAGGCCTTGTTGAAGATCAGCGCATCTTCCATGTTGTATCCCTCAAACGAAAGGACTGCTACCAAGCAGTTCTGTCCAGAGGGTCGAAGCTTGTAGCCCATCGTATCCATGACCGCGGTTTCTACGAGTGGTACCTGCGGGTAATGCAGCACATGTGACCTGGAATCCACGCGTTGCTGAAAATTGGTCGAATATACTCCCAGCGCCTGTTTTGCCATTGCGGCTTGATAAGAGTTCCGGGGTGACTGGTTGTGCTCGGCGTAAGGTACCGTCGAAGCGCAAATTCCGAGGATTGTGTAAGTTGCAACCTCCAAGTGTGTATGATCTTCCGTGATCTCTTCTGGGCTTAGTGCAATGTATGCATTTTCCTCTTCTTCAGCGTCCAGGTATTCAACTATGCCGTTCTTGACGAGGTCTTCCCATGACCATTCGGCCGTGGATATTCTTTCGATATGCTCTTGTTGAAGCTTCGGAGCACCTTTTTCCGCGATTATGAGAGGTCGTCTGACTCTTCCCTCATCACAATTGATGTATAACTCGTCTCTTTTTCCGTGGATTTTGGAGAAGTATGCTATGTTGACTTCAGTTGAGATTTCTCCCGCTCTGCGTTTTTCTCTAAACTCGCGTGCAAGCTGCTCTGACGTGTTGCAGTATCCCACGATGCTTCCGTCAAGAAAGATTTTTGCTCCAGAAAGCCTCAGCGCTTCATCGGCTTCGTATACTGGTGTCATGCCCATGCTTGTAAGTGTCTGCCTTATTCTTTCCGGGTTGACTCCTACGGAAATGTAGGCAGATAGTGACAGATTTTTCACGAGGCCGCAGTTTGAGCCCTCTGGGGTTTCATTCGGGCAAAGGCGGCCCCAATGGGTTGCATGAAGATCTCTTGCCTCGAAGTTGGGCTGACTTCTGCTTAGCGGCGACTGCAGCCTGCGAAGATGGCTCAGTGTCGAAATGTGGTTTGTTCGATCGAGAAGTTGGGTTATCCCTACTCTTCCTCTTCCCCAATTTCCAGTTGCAAGTGAATGCTGAAACCTCTCTGTTATTATTCC